>Ga0306921_10009993_pt1 | contig 10071 bp, 8 predicted proteins | sample sta12Cox44000080_FD_203760 | JGI IMG/M metagenome (GOLD analysis project Ga0306921, IMG submission 203760) | Lab enrichment of tropical soil microbial communities from Luquillo Experimental Forest, Puerto Rico - statoxic.12C.oxic.44.000.080 (v2)... | ecosystem: Environmental > Terrestrial > Soil...
AAAATACGCGGTCGTCCCGGACAAGCGAGTTGCTTGCGGCGCGCAGCGCCGTCAAGTGGCGAGCGCGATCCGGGACCCATAACCACGGGCCTTTGTTATACGAAGATCGTCCGACACCGCTGCGAGCCACGGAGAAATTCCGCGGTATGGGTCCCGGCCTTCGCCGGGACAACAGCGGACGGCAAAAACGCTACCCTGCGATCTGGGCAAAGCTATTCCGCGGCCGCTGCGAACCGGCTGTTCTCGAGCTCCGCTTCGAGCCGGGCCTGCTCGGCGCGCGCCTTCCTGATGATCTCGTCCTTGATGTGACCGTAGCCCCGGATCATTTCGGGAATGCGCGCAAGTTTTGCGAGCAACGGGATTTGCGCCGGCGCGAGCGCAGGGATGCGCTGCTCGATCATCGCAAGATAGTCGTCGATCAGCCTGCGCTCGGTGCGGCGTTCTTCCGTGCGCCCAAACGGATCAAGGGACGTGCCGCGCAGGAATTTAAGCTGCGCCAGCAGGCGGAACGCGTGGATCATCCAGCCGCCATATTCCTTCTTTTGCAGGCGGCCGGATTTGTCGCGCTTTGCAAAGATCGGCGGCGCCAGATAGAATTTGAGGCGGTAGTCGCCCTCGAACCTGTCGGACAGTTTTCCGGCGAAGCTGCCGTCGGTATAGAGCCGCGCGACTTCGTACTCGTCCTTGTAGGCCATCAGCTTGAACAGGTTTTTCGCAACTGCCTCGGTGAGTTCGGTCGAAGCCGGCGCAGCCGCAGCTTCCGCCTTTCGTACTTTGGCGACCGCCGCGAGATAGCGCTCGGCATAGGCCTTGTCCTGATAAGCGGTCAGAAATTCCGCGCGTGTGGCGATCTGCTCATCCAGCGTCCGGGTCGGCGCACCGGCGCGGGCGCGGAACTGGGTCACGCTGCGGACGCGCGCCATGTCGTGGGCGGCAAGCCGGCCCCAGGTGAAGGCCTGCTTGTTCATCTCGACCGCGGCGCCATTGATCTCGATCGCGCGCAGCATCGCCTCGAGCGACAGCGGGATCGTGCCCTTCTGGAAGGCGTAGCCCAGCATGAAGGCGTTGGTCGCGATGCTGTCGCCCATCAGGGTTGCGGCCAGCCCGGTCGCATCGATGATGTCGAGATTGCGCTCGCCGATGGCATCGCGCAGCGTCGTCTGCATCGCATTCATCCCGAAATCGATGTCGGGATTTTGCACGAAGCTTGCCGTCGGCTGCAGATCGGCGTTGACGATGGCCTTTGTCACGCCGCGATCGATGCGCGTGAGCGCCGTTTCGCTCGCCGACACCACGATGTCGCAGCCCAGGATCAGGTCGGCGCCGCCGTTGGTGATGCGTACAGTCGTGATGTCTTCCGGCGTCGGCGCGATGCGGACATGGCTCATGACCGCGCCGTTCTTTTGCGACAGGCCGGTGAAGTCGAGCGCCGAGCAGCCGCGGCCATCGACATGGGCGGCCATGCCGAGCAGCGCGCCGACGGTGATCACGCCGGTGCCGCCGATGCCGGTGACGAGGATGTTGTAGGCCGTGTCCAGCTTCGGGGGTGTCGGCAACGGCAAGTCGGCAAAGAGCTGGCCGGACTCGACCGCCGTGGTCTTGATGCGCTTGAGCGCACCGCCGTGAACGGTGACAAAGCTCGGGCAAAAGCCTTCGACGCAGGAATAATCCTTGTTGCAGTTCGACTGGTCGATCTGGCGTTTGCGGCCGAACTCGGTGTCGAGCGGCTGCACCGAGACGCAGTTCGAGGTCTGCGAACAATCGCCGCAGCCTTCGCAGACGAGATCGTTGATGAAGACGCGCTTGGGCGGATCGGGATAGAGCCCGCGCTTGCGGCGGCGGCGCTTCTCGGCGGCGCAGGTCTGATCGTAGATCAGGACCGTGAGCCCCTTGGTCTCACGCAATTCGCGCTGCAAATCATCCATCTCGCGGCGGTGATGAACGGTTGCGCCGGGCGGAAAGTAGTTGCGCGGATATTTGTCGGGTTCGTCGGAGACGATGGCAAGGCGCTTGGTCCCCTCGGCCCAGACCTGGTGGGCGATCTGCGCGACGGTGAAGCTGCCTTCGGCGGGCTGGCCGCCGGTCATGGCGACCGCATCGTTATAGAGAATCTTGTAGGTGATGCTCACGCCCGACGCGGCTGCGGCGCGCAAGGCCAACAGGCCGGAATGGGTGTAGGTGCCATCGCCGAGATTCTGGAAGACGTGCGGCTCATTGGTGAAGGGCGCTTGTCCGATCCAGTTCACGCCCTCGCCACCCATCTGGGAGATTGTTGTGGTGCGCCGTGCGGGCATAAAGAGTGCCATGCCGTGGCAGCCGATACCGGCCATGGCGCGGCTGCCCTCCGGGATTTTGGTCGAGGTGTTGTGCGGGCAGCCGGAGCAGAAATAAGGCGTGCGCTGCAGAGAAATCGGCGCGTGGCCTGGGGCGGGCCGATCGAAGGCCTCCAACCGCGCAAGCCTTTGCTCCAAGACCGGGCTGTGATGCCCGAGGCGCCGCAGACGCGCGACCAATGCGGAGGCAACGATGGTCGGGTTGAGCTCGCCTTTGCTCGGCAGCAGCGGGCTGCCTGCCTCGTCGCGCTTGCCGACCACGGCCGGCCGTTTCCAGGCATCGACATTGTAGAGAATGCGCATCAACTGGTCTTCGATGAAGCCGCGCTTCTCCTCGACCACAAGCACATCCTGCAAGCCTTCGGCGAAGCGCTTCGCTCCGACTTCCTCGAGCGGCCAGGTCAGCGCGACCTTATAGATGCGCAAGCCCAGCGCCTCGGCGTCGCGATCGCTGATGCCCAGGTCTGCGAGCGCCTGCCGCAAATCGAGATAGGCCTTGCCGGTCGTGATGATGCCAAGCCGCGCCGGCTTGCCGTCGAGCACGATGCGGTCGAACCTGTTGGCGCGCGCGAAGGCCTTGGCCGCTTCCATCTTCGGCCCGAACAGGCGCTTCTCCTGCTCGAGTGGCGGATCGGGCCAGCGGATATTGAGGCCGCCCGGCGGCAGTTCGAAATCATCAGGCAACATTACCTGTACGCGGTCGACGTCGCTGTAGATCGAGGCCGAGCTCTCCACCGTCTCGCCGATCGCCTTGAAGCCGATCCAGCAGCCCGAATAGCGCGACAACGCAAAGCCATAGAGTCCGAGGTCGAGATACTCCTGCAACGTTGCGGGATTGATGATTGGCATCAGCGCCGCCGCGAACACCTGCTCGCTTTGATGGGCGAGGGTGGACGACTGGCAGCCGTGATCGTCGCCGGCGAGTGCCAGCACGCCGCCATGTTGGGAAGAGCCTGCCGAATTGGCGTGCTTCAGGACGTCCATCGAGCGGTCGACGCCGGGGCCCTTGCCGTACCAGATCCCGAACACGCCATCGACCTTCGCGCCGGGGAACAGGCCGACCTGTTGACTGCCCCATACGGCGGTCGCGGCGAGATCCTCGTTGAGGCCGGGAACGAAGGCGATGTCCTCGCCTTGCAGGAACGACTTCGCGCGCCAAAGCGCATGGTCGTACATACCAAGCGGCGAGCCCCGGTAACCCGAGATGAAACCTGCGGTGTTGAGGCCGGCCAGTCGATCGCGTTCGCGCTGCAGCATCGGCAACCGCACCAGCGCCTGGACACCGGACAGATAGATTCGCTTGGCCTCGAACCGGTATTTGTCGTCCAGCCCCACCTGCATCAGCGTCATTTCTTTGCTCCGGCCGAGGGAGCGGGCAGTGAAAAGGATGTGTCGGTAATGTCAATATCGGTGACGGATTGCCGCCCGTTCGACATAGCCGTTATGGAGCAATTTCATGGCTTTGCCGGCATCCGGTGCAGTGATCGCGGAACTTGTGGGCGCCATGCTCGCACCAGATCGTTCGATCTCGTTGGGCCGCCATGATCGAACAGTCCGACCCGATTCGAGCGCCGCTCCGCGACCACGATGCCGATCTCAGCGCCGCTCATTTGCCAAGCGCGGGTCCCGCGCTTGCATGCAATGTCCGCTCAACGAATATGCAATTGCCGTCACAAAGCCTCCGCACAGGGAATAAGCAGGTGCAAGTTCGAAAAACAACTCGCTGAAAACACGTGAGATTTGCGCGCGTCCCCGGTCGCGCCAGCATTGTACACAATGGCATGGCGCTTGCTTGAGTGAGGGAAAGAGTTCTCCTCGCCCGGAGGCGTGTCGTCATGCTGAACTCACGGCAAGCTTCAACTGGTACGGTCAGAGCCGAGCCGGAGCCGATCGATCTGGACTGGCCGAGCACGGCGCTCGTCATCATCGACATGCAGCGCGACTTCATGGAGCCCGGCGGTTTCGGCGAAACGCTGGGCAATGACGTGACCCAGCTCGCGCGCGCGGTGAAGCCGATCGGTGCGCTGCTGTCGGCAGCCCGCGACATGGGAATGCTGGTCATCCACACCCGCGAAGGCCATTTGCCCGATCTGTCGGATGCGCCGCCAGCCAAGGTCGAACGCGGCGCACCGAGCCTTCGGATCGGCGATCCCGGCCCGATGGGGCGGATCCTGATCCGCGGCGAAGCCGGGCACGACATCATTTCGGAACTCTATCCGCTCGACAGCGAGATCGTGATCGACAAGCCCGGCAAGGGCGCGTTCTACGCCACCGAACTCGGCGACGTCCTGACGAAATACGGCATCGAAAATCTTCTGGTGTGCGGCGTGACCACCGAAGTCTGCGTCAACACCACCGTGCGCGAGGCCAACGACCGCGGCTATCGCTGCGTGGTGATCTCGGACGGCTGCGCCTCCTACTTCCCCGAATTTCACGAGATGGGTCTGAAAATGATCAAGGCCCAGGGGGGCATCTTCGGCTGGGTCGCCGACTCGGCCGCGGTTCTCAAGGCAATGCAAGCGGAGACTTCGACGACGAGTTTGGCAGCGGGAGCATCACGATGAGCGCAAACGGGGCGGCAATAGCGGTTAAACCGGACTTCAAACCGGTCATATGGACGTCAGGCGACTGGAATGCATTTTTCGGCTTTGGCACCAACATTCTGGTCAACATGCTGGTCTTGACCGGGTTGTTGCGCTTCGTGCTGAAGATGCCGGACTCGGTGGTCTTCGGCCGCATCCTGCCGGCGCTCGGCCTGATGATGTGCCTCTCCACCTTCTATTATGCGTTCCTTGCCTACCGGCTCGCGCAGAGAACCGGACGCAGCGACGTCTGCGCGCTGCCGTCGGGCGTCAGCGTTCCGCACATGTTCATCGTCACCTTCGTGATCATGCTGCCGATCGCGATCAAGACCGGCGATCCCCTCAAAGGGTGGTCGGCGGGGCTGGTCTGGGTGTTCTTCCAGAGCTTCATCTTGATGATCGGCGGCTTCATCGCGCCCATCGTCCGCAAGATCACGCCGCGCGCCGCGCTGCTCGGTACGCTCGCCGGCGTCTCCGTCACCTTCATCTCGATGCGGCCGGCGCTGGAAATGTATGTGACGCCGCAGATCGGCTTGATCTGCTTCGCCATCATTCTGGTGAGCTGGTTCGGCGGCGTGAAATATCCGAAGGGGATCCCGGCCGGCCTGATAGCGATCGCGGTCGGCATGATCATCGCCTGGGGCTCGAACATGTTTGGCCTGCATCTCGGCGGTCTGAGCGTGAAGGGTGTCGGTGATGCCTTTGCCAATTTCGGCTTCTCGGTGCCGATCCCGGCGTTCAACTACGTCTTCTCCGGGTTCGAGTATCTCGGCATCATCCTCGTCACCGCGGTACCCTTCGGCATCTACGATCTCGTCGAGGCGATGGACAACGTCGAGAGCGCGGAGGCGGCCGGCGATGCCTATCCGACCACGCGAGTCCTGACCGCCGACGGCATCGTCAGCCTGATCGGCTGCCTGATGGGCAATCCCTTCATCAACGCGGTCTATATCGGCCATCCCGGCTGGAAGGCGATGGGCGGACGGATCGGCTATTCCGCCGCAACCGGCGTCATGGTGATCCTGTTGTCCTGGCTCGGCATCATCTCGGTGCTGCTCGCACTCGTGCCTGTCGTCGCGATCCTGCCGATCCTGCTCTATATCGGCATGCTGATCGGTGCACAGGCGTTCCAGACCACGCCGGTCAAGCATGCGCCGGCGATCGTGCTGGCGTTGACACCGCATCTTGCGGCCTGGGCCAAACTTCTGATCGACACCGGCATGGCTTCGATGACGAATGCCGCGCAGGCGGTCGGCGGGCTCTCGCCCGAGAAGATGGCCGAGGTGAAGGCGGCGGCGATCGCGGCCCTGCCGCAGCAGGGCCTGGTCTATCACGGCCTGGAAGTCATGGGCGGCGGCTCGATCCTGACCGGTCTCGTGCTCGGCGCGATCGGCGTGTTCGTCATCGAGCGTGACTTCATCAAGGCGTCGGCGTTTGCGCTGGCCGGCGCGGTGCTGACCTATTTCGGCTTCATGCACGGCGAGGCTGTTGGTATGGGCGGCGGTCTCGGTGTGAGCCCGGCGGTCGCGTTGTCCTATGCGGTGGTCGCAATCGGGCTGTTCGCGCTCGGCAGGCTCGGCACCAGCGAGCATTATGCCTCGCATCCCGAAATGTCGGCGGCGCCGGCGGAGTAGGGCGGCTTCCGCCATTCAAGGCTTCGAACGGGCCGCACATGGCGGCCCGTTCTGCGTCTTCTAAAGCGCGATGGCTTAAGGCCTTACCGCCGGCGTCTCGATCGGCATGCCCCTTGCCCGCGACATTAGATAAAGTTCGAGCTCGACCAGTTCCGGCGCGCCGTAGTCGTAGGCCTGCGCCCGGATGCCGGCCATGCAACTGCGCAGGCGGCGCTGCAGCGAGCCGAGCGTTTGCCACTCCAGCCGGTACTCGGGATAGCCGGTCGGGTGTGCCTGGGTGATTGCGGACCCCGCAAGATGCTTGTCCCAATTGTCGTCGTGGCAGTTGGCGCAGGCCAGATTGAGCTGCCCTTCGCGCAGCGTGAAAAGTTCGCGGCCCTTCTCGACAAACGGCTTGAGCTGGGGGTCGTCGCCGGCGGAAATCGCCATCCCGCGCGACTGGTTGGCGATGAAGGCGGTGAGCGCGAGCAGATCGCGGCTCTCGTAAGGCAGTGGTGGCGCGCCCTGACGCTGCGTGCGCTCCAGATTGATGCGCTGCTCGAGATCGACGGGACGGCCGAGCGACTTGTCGAAGGCCGGATAGCGCGCAGCGACGCCCTTCATGCTTTCGCGCCCATCGCCGTGGCACTCGGCGCAGGCCTTTCCGGCATTGCCGGTCTTCCTGTTCCACAGCGCTTCACCGTCGAGCACCCAGAGCATGCCGGGATTAGCCGTGTCGTCGTCCTGAATCGTCTTGGTATCCTCGGCCATGAAACTGTAGCCGGACCGGCGCTCGTTCGGCGGGATGTCGGCCGCGAGCAGGGGCGTTGCGGAAAACAGCAGTGTCGCGACCGCTATCGCGCGGAGCAAATTCATTCGACCGTGATCGAGGAAGACGCGGTTTCCGAAAATCCGTTGTCGCCGGTCCATTCGAATTCGAACTTGCCGCTCTCTTTCGCGGCCGTGAAAAACGACAGGAATGGGTTGGCGGCAATCGCCGGAAAGAAATCGGCCCGGAAAATCTCCTCGCCATTGTAACGGCAGGCGAAGCTCGTGATGATATCGCGCGGCAGAAGGTCGCCGGCCGCGGTGCGGCGATAGCCCGGCTCCATGACGTGCGACATCAGCGTCTTGATCTCGATGATGTCGCCACGCCTGGCCTTGCGCGGAACGTTGATCAGGGCCGCGGTCATCAGATCACCTCGTCCGTGCAGGCCGCGAGCGTCACCACGACGTCGGCGGTCGCCGACCAGAACGATCCATCCGACAACTGCGCGATCGCCACGACCTTCTGACTGTCGGCCAGTCGAATCCGGGTCGAAATCTGCGCCCGGCCGGCGCGCGGCCCGATGTAGTAATTGCCGACATTGGGCTGCGGGTTCTTTTCGTTAAAGACGTGAATGCTCTTGACGTGATCCTCCACCGTCATCGGGCTTGCGACGCTGACCGTCATCGGCACGGTGTTGCCGTTCTCGACCAGCGGCGGAATATCGAGCTTGACCTTGCCGGCGTGCACCGGCGCCTCGCCAACCAGGTTGCGGATCGCGGCGTTGAGTATCGCGGGCGTTGCGTCCACCGAACGCATGGTCGCGATGGGGACCGCGCCTGCAACGGCGGCGCTGCCTGCGAGGCCAAGGAACTTGCGGCGCGTGGTCGTTGGTGGGTGGCGCATTCGCATTTATGTCGTCCTATTCACGAAGCGTTGCAAGGTAGGCCACGATATCTTCGATCTGCAAAGCGGAGAGGATCGGCTTGCCGCGCCAGTTCGTCCCGACTCGCGCAAGACCGTCCACGCGATAATAGGAGGGCATGATCGTGGCCGGATTGAAATGCGCGGCGTCGACCAGCCGCAGCCGAAGCTGGGCCTCGCTCCAGCGGTTGCCCGCGCCCGCGAGGCCGGTCGCAAGGTCGCCCTGGAACCTGGTTTCGGGAAAAGGTCCGGAGTGGCAGAGAATGCAGGTGCTCGTGCGATCGAGCACCAGCGCGCGGCCGCGCTCCGCATCTCCCGGCGAACCCGTGAGCGAGTCGGGAATGCCGTCGCCGACGATTCGATAGGGGGCAAGCGCCTGTGCGTGCGCGCCAAATGGCAGCGCAAATAACGCGGCGAAAAACCAGGCGATGTGAGCGCGCGATCTAGCCAAAGCTGTCCGCCGTGATTGTTTGAAACCAGTTTTGCGCGTCGCCGGCTTCGCGCTCCCTCAAGCTCCGGGGCGCATCGACCGGGCTTGTGCCGCCGCCTTCGACCTCGGCAAAGATGTCGTCCTTTGGCTGATAAATGCCGGCAAGCGAAAAGCCGTAGCCGGGAGCGACCGTGTTGTAACAGACGCCAGTGAGCTTAGGCATCTCCGGCGGCTTGCCGGAAAGCAGGTTGATGATCGCCGCCGCACAGGCCTTGCCCTGTGCGGACGCTGCGGCAGCCGATTTTGGAATGCCGCCGCCCAGGCAAGCGTCGCCGATGACATGGACATCGGGCACGAGCTTCGATTCAAATGTCGTGGGATCGATCGGACACCAGCCGGTATGGTCGGCCGCGCCGGCGATGCCTGAGATCGCACCGGCCTTTTGCGGTGGAATCACATTTGCGACCTCGGCGCTGTAATTGCCGAATTCGGTGACGATCGTCATGGTCTTTGGATCGACGGAGGTGACGCGGCCGCCCTGCGACAGCGCCACGCGTTCGATCATGTCGCCGTAAAGCTCCTTCCAGGCACTCTCGAACAGGCGCTGCTGCGGAAAGCTGTCCTTGGCGTCGAGGATCAGGACCTTCGAGCGCGACTTTTTTGTTTTGAGATAATGCGCGATCAGGCTTGCGCGCTCGTAGGGCGCCGGCGGACAGCGCGAGGGGTTCGCGGGCACCGCAATCGCAACGAGACCCCCATCGTCCATCGCTTCGATTTGCCTGCGCAGCAACAGCGTCTGCTCGCCGGCTTTCCAGGCATGCGGCATCGGGCGCGACGCCGCTTCGTCATAGCCTTCGAGGGCGTCGAAGCGCAGATCGATGCCGGGCGAAAGCACGAGCTTGTCGTAAGAGAGCGATGTACGATCGCCAAGCATGACATTGCGCGCCAGCGGATCGATCTTGGTCGCTTCCTGCGGGATCACGTTGATCCCGCCCGCAACGATCCGGTCGTAGCCAAATTGTTGTGCCGCGATGTCGCGCATGCCCGCGATCACCTCGTTCGAGAAGGGGCAAGCGACGAATGTCCGGTTCGGTTCGAGCAGCGTCACCTCGAGCGTCGCATCGCTTCGCTTCAGGGCACGCGCGCAGGCTGTGCCGCCAAAGCCGCCACCGACGACGAGAACGCGTGCGCTCGCTTGCGCGCGCAGAACCGACGGAAAGGCCAGCGATGCCGCGGACGCGGTCATGGCAAGTATGGCGTCTCGCCGTGTCGGCGGGCGTAACGCGTCCATCAACATGATCCGGAACTGTGCGGCGGCCTTTTCAGGCCGCCGCCTGCTTCGTCTCAGGCAAACGTGATGTTCTGCTCCCGCAAGGGAACAGATCGGATGCGCTTGCCAGTCGCTGCGAAATAGGCGTTGAGC
>Ga0306921_10009996_pt1 | contig 10070 bp, 6 predicted proteins | sample sta12Cox44000080_FD_203760 | JGI IMG/M metagenome (GOLD analysis project Ga0306921, IMG submission 203760) | Lab enrichment of tropical soil microbial communities from Luquillo Experimental Forest, Puerto Rico - statoxic.12C.oxic.44.000.080 (v2)... | ecosystem: Environmental > Terrestrial > Soil...
GTTCTACCCGCTCGCGTTCAGCAACGTGTGCAGCGGGGAACTGCGCGCCCTGCGGGATGACTTCCCTGCGGTCGAGGGGGACGACGTGGAGCTGCTCACGGTGTCGGTGGACTCCAGCTACGCGCACCGCGTGTGGGCGGACCGGGAGGGCTTCGGCTTCGAACTGCTGTCGGACTTCTGGCCGCACGGCGACGTGGCCAAGCGTTACGGCGTGTTCAACGAGGACCGGGGCATCTCGGTACGCGGTACGTTCATCATCGACAAAGACGGCGTGGTCCGCTGGATGGTGGTCAACCCGACGCCTCAGGCGCGGGACATCGCCGACTACCAGAAGGCGCTGGCCGCGCTCGGTTGACCCGGGCAGGGGCACGCCAGCGAGCGCGAGGAAGCAGAACCCAGATGCCCTGCTATCGCTGCGGTACACGGCAGGTGGACCCGGCACGCGGGCACAGCCCGTGGCGCCGCGGGGTCAAGGGCGACCAGCAGGTGCTGGTGTGCCCCGGCTGCCAGGCAGCCGACGACTGGAAGGCGGACCTGGACAAGTGCCGCACGTGCGGCAGCGTGCATCTGGTCCGCCGCCTCGGTGAGGTGGAATGCCGGGACTGCGGCGCGACGATCCCGCCGGTGCCCGAAGGCGGAGAACCGCAAGTCGCCGGGCGGCCACCGGGACTGCCCGTCACCGACCGGGCGCCGGGACTGTCCGAAGAGGTCGCGCTGGCGCTCGAGCGCGTTCTTGGCCGCGGCGCCGCCAGCAGGTGAGGCGCCAGCGGTTGATCGCCGCGGGGCCGGGGAGGGCCGTGCCGTGACCGACGCCGCCGTGGTCGGCCGCATCCTGCGCGAGTACCGGCTCGACGCGGTGTCCAGCTGGCGCCGGTACGGTTCGGTGTCGGACACCCGGGTCGGCTACGAGTTCCGCCGACCGGGCGGTGGCACCACGCTGGTCCGCGCCTATCGCATGGACGTGCCGGTGCCTGAGTACTTCCGGGGCAGCGGCGCGGCGTCGGTCACCGACTGGCTGCTGGGCCGCGCCGCCACGCTGGAGTGGCTCGCTGCGCGCGGCTACCCGGCGCCGCGCGTGGTCCCGACGCGCGAGGGTGATCCGGTCGGGGTCGCCGCAAGCTGGCTCACCCTGGGCACAACGTTCGTCCCGGGCCACGCCGTGGCACGCGGCCAGCTCGGCCTGCTCGGCGCGGCGCTCGGCCGGCTACATGCACTGCCGGTCCAGGCCGCCGCGCCCGGGCCGGGTGCCGTGTCCGGGCCGAGTCGCGTGCCCGCGCCGGGACTGGCGTCGTGGCATCCCGCGGCGGCCATACCCGCCGCGCTGGCCCGGCTCGACGCGGTCGCGCCGCTGCTGCCGCGGCAGTGGCGCCCGCTGCACGAGCAGTTCCGCGCCACCCTGCTGGCGGTCCGGGCCGTGGCGCCGGGCCTGCCCCGCGCCGTGGTGCACGGCGACGCGTGGCCAAGGAACGCGGTCGTTATGCCGGACGGCCGGGCGGCTCTCATCGACTGGGAGAACGGCGGGCTCGGGTTGCCGGTCGTGGATCTGGGCCACTGCCTGATGGAGTGCCACCTGGACCCGGGCCTGCCCGCCGGCCAGCCCGCAGCCTGGCTTGTTCAGCCGGACCCGGGGCGGGTCGCCGCCGTTCTGGACGGTTACACCCGCTGGCGGCACGTTCACCGTGCAGAACGAGAGATCCTTCCCGAGGGGATCCGGTTCGCTACGGCCTACATCGGTGCGATCCACTTCGAACGGGCCCTCATCGACGGGGTCCACGGGCCCACGATGGATGCCAGGCTCGCCCGCCTGCGCAACCGGATCGCGGTGAGCCAGGTGATCGCGGACCTCGCCGCGCAGCACCTCGGCTCGCCGGGAAGCCGGTACGCTGAGCCCGGCCGTTCCGACGGCACGGGCGCATAGCTCAGGGGTAGGGCACTCGCCGAGGTGGATGACCTCGACAGCGAAGCGCCTGGCATCGACATCACCCGGACGATGGTCTCGTGCGGCTCCCCTTCCAGCCATCTGCCGGCTGAAATCGGGGGCGAGGATAAGATGCCCCGGGGCTCATAGCTCAGCGGCAGAGCGCCGCCCTTACAAGGCGGATGTCACTGGTTCGATCCCAGTTGGGCCCACCAGCCAGACATCCACGCTCAGGCAGCTGGCTCAGGCTGGCGCGGGCCGACGGGAGTCGGTGAGGAGCCGGCGCAGTTGCTGGCGTCCTTTGAGGCCGAACTTGGCGTAGATGTTGCCAAGGTGGTACTCGACGGCCTTCGGCGTGATGAACAACTCGGCGGCTATCTCGGCATTGGTCATCCCCCGCTCGATCAGGTGGGCGACCTCGGTCTCGCGGTCGGTCATCTCCAGAACCGAGCGCCGTTTTGCGCCTTCCTGGCGCAGCCCGCAGGCGGCGAGTTCCTCTTCGGTCCAGGCGATGAACGGGGTGGCGCGGAGGGCCGTGTACAACGCGATGGCCCGCCGCAGCCGCTCGGCCGCGTCCTTCCTGTTACCCGTGCGCCGCAGCAGCCGACCGTGGGCCAGCAGCAGCCGTGCGGTGTAAACCGGGCTTTCGGTGCTAGCGGTGTCCTCGCCGTGCTGGTAGATCCGGCGGGCCTGGTCGGGGTGGCCCCGCTGTTCGGCCAGCCATCCGTCCAGCCAGGCCAAGGCCGGGGCCAGGTAGCTGGCCTGGCTGCTCTGGGCGCGCAGTTGGTCCAGCACGTCGGCCGCCGGCCCGGCCTGGCCCGAGCCGGCCAGGCCCTCGGCCAGCAGCGGCCGCCACAGCACCGCGTACATGCGGCTGCGGCCGTCCAGGGCCGCAGCGTCCCGCCACGGCCCTAGCGCGGTGGCCATGCCCAGGTAGTCACCGGTCGCCTGGCACACCAGGGCCCGGGTCATCGCCGCGTACAGTCGTTCCTGGCCGTAGTCCAGGCTGGCGGCGGCCTCCTCGGCCAGCCTGGCGTGCCGCTCAGCCTCTCCGGTCATGCCCCGCCCAGCCGGGACGCAGCCCGCGGCCAGGTGCAGCAGTGGCAGCTCGTAGTGGCGGGCATGGATCGCGGCGGCCGAGAACCCCTGGTCGGCGGTGAGCAGCACGTCGTCCCACGCCCCGGCCAGGTACTGGGCCAGGGCCAGGTAGAAGTAGGCGCGCAGGCCCAGGGTGAGGGTAGCTCCCTGGCGCGCCAGCTTCAGGCTGGCGGCCAGGTCGCTGACGGCCGGGCCCAGCTCGCCGGCCAGCAGCCGGAATACCCCCCGAAAGGACAAGCCGTCGACATCAACCAGGTCGACGCGCGCCGGGTCAGCATCCAGGTGCCCCAGCTCGTCCAGGGCTTCGCGCGGCCCGGCCACGTTGCAGGCGCCGACCGCGATCAGGGTGCGGGTCTGGCTGGCGGCCGCCGCGTCCAGGCACCCCGTGCCCAGCGCCCACCGCCCGAACGTGATCACCTGCTCCCCGTCCCCCAGAAGGGTGTAGGTGCCTGCCAGGCGGTTGGCGATCAGGGCGGCCAACGGGCGGCTGCCCGGGTCGGCCCGCGCCTGCGCCAGCGCTTCGCGGAACCGCAACTCCGCCTCGGCGAGCCGCCCCGAGGAGAACGCCATCGTCCCCAGCACGCAGCTGCGCAAGGGAGACGGCGCCGCCGCTTCCACCGCCTCGCGCAGGGCCATGCCCCGCGCCTCCTCGGCCAGCATCAGATGCAGTGCCGCGGTCTGCAGCCGCCGCTCCCGGTCGGCGCGGGCGGGAGAAATGTCGGACGCCCAGAGCAAGTGAGTGGCGGCCAGCGCCAGGCGGCCACTGGCCGCGTCACCGCTCGCCAGCCGCTCCAGTTGAACGGCCAGGCTCTCGTCGGGACGATCCAAAGACGCCACCCGGTGGGCCCACGCGCTTGCCTCATCGACGATGGTGACCGCCCGGGCGTGCAGCTCTCGTCTCCTGCCCGCGGTCATGCCGGCATAGATTGCATCGCGCTGCAGCGCGTGTCGGATCGCCACGGGGCGGGTTGGCTCGTCCGGCGACAAGTCCGCCAACCCGGCCCGCACGGCAGGCTCTATCGCCGCGGTGGGCTCCGCCACGCTCGCCGCCTCGCCCAGCAAGGCCAGGGGCACCGGCCCGTTTACGGTGGCCATCATCTCCAGCAGTGCCCGGGTCGGCGCAGGCAGCGCGGCAAGCTGGTCCCCGATGGCCGCCGCCAGCGATGCCGGGACAACGGCTGTCTCCCGGTCGAGCCGCTCCAGGCCCTCACGGTCGCTGAGCACCGTCCGCAGGTACAGCGTGTGACCGCCGGTGCGGTCATACAGGCGCCGGGTGGCGTCTGACCCCAAGGGTCCGGCTCCCAGCGCGGCAGCCAGCGGCGCCACATCGTTGACGCTCAATCCGGGAAGGACGATGCGTCGCCGCTGTGCCACGCTCAGCAGCATCCGGCGGGTTGGCGCGTCCAACTGATCGCGGCCGCCGCGAACGATGAGGATTACCGCGACCGCATCCACCGACAGCCGACGGAACGCGAACGAGAGCGCTTCTACCGAGCGGCGGTCGGCCCACTGCACATCATCAATCACCAGCACCACCGGGCCGGCCCTCTGCAGCTCACCGAAGGTACCCAGCAACTGGACCCCGACAGCGAAGGGCGAAGATCTCACCACGTCGCCCGCAAGCAGCGGGTACCGGGCCAGCACCTGGGGATCGACGCCCCGCAGTAGCTGCCCAACGAGCCCGTACTCGAAATCGGCCTCGCTCGGGTCAGCCCGGGCCCACAGAGAGATCAGGCCAGCCGGGGATGCCAGAGAACGTCTGGCCAGCGCCGTTTTTCCGACACCCGACTCGCCCTCAATGGTGACCAGCCAGGGCTCGCCTTGCCGCGCCCGGGCCAGCACGTCCGCCAGACCTGCCAGCTCCGCCTTCCGGCCGACGAAGACGTCCCCCTCCGGCCCTCCTGCCAGCCGAAAGGTCATGATGATTCAGTGTAGAAGCGTCCCCCGCACCTGACCACACGAGCACAGAACCTGCCCGCCGCTCGCAGACTAGGGAGATTCCCTAGGGACAGTGACCCGCCGGCCGGACCATGATCCATGCATGAGACCAGCCAGGTCCTCTTAGGTACCGCGACTATCCCGTCTGGAGCATGATCATGCCATCAACCACCCCGTCATCTCGGTCCCTCCCGCCCGGTGCGCCTGTCTACTATCTGGGCCGGCACGCAGATTGGTGGATGACTGCCCTCCGCCAACAGCCACATGGGCGCCTCCCGCAGGCCAGTCCGGCAGACTCCTGCTAACCAGATCAAGGTCCTTCGTGGCCATCTCCACCGGACCGGCGGTGACGGCAGCGTCTGGAGGCGGGCCTCGGCGCGGTTACTGGTTGCCGCCGAGAGCCAGGCGCGCGGCGCTGGCGTCTTCACGGCCGTGGCCGGCCAACTCGACCGGTCATCCTTGGTGGAGCTGTCCGTTGGGCACCGGCGGGAAGCTGTCGGCGATCGCGACGCCGCATTTGCCTCACCCGCCTCGCCTTGAACACGGGGCTCGTCTAGCACCAAGCCGCGGCCGATGATCGCGGGTTGCCTGGATGTCAAGGCTGACTGAGCGATACTGGTCCGGGTAGTGATGTAGTCCTCGACCGGCACCCGGATGGGGGAATGCAATGTCCCGGTACCCAGACGAGCTGGGGGAGTGGTGGAACGGATTCCCGGGAAGCGACGCGGCCGCCTGGACCACGCCTTCCTCGCGGTCTCCCAGTGCCGTTGCTCCGGCAGAGAAGGGGATACGGGGTGCTTTCTCACGGCGGGCGGCCAAGCATGGATTGGTCGCCGCCCCCGGCAAGCGAGAGAGTGCCAAGCGGGACGAAGCAGCGGAATGGCGGCGCCAGACGATCGACGCTATCCGCGCGCCGTCGCTGAAGTCGGGCGTGATCACACTGGGTTCTGGTTTCGGGGGAACCGGCAAGACTGACGTGGCGGTGACGCTCGCGGCTATCTACGCCGCCGCCCGGCCCGCCGATCGCGTCATACTGGCCGACAGCAACGACGACATGCCCCACGGCTACATCAGGCTCGGCGGGGTGCCGGTCGAGACGCTGCCCAAAGACCGGCGGCCGCTGTCCATCCGGGGCTTTCATCAAGCCTGCGAAGACAGCAGCATCAAGGTCTACGCTGATCTGCGCGACTCGGTCGCGTGGCTGCAAGGGGTGGCCGTGATCCGCGGCGACACCGCGGACGAGTGCGTCGGCGTCGATTTCGGCGAGCAGGAGTACCTGACGGTTCTTGAATTTCTCCAGTGCATGTCCAACATCGTCATCAACGACGGCGGCACGGGACTGTTCGCAAAGCTTCAGGTCGGCACTCTCTTGCATGGCGACAAGTACGTCTTCGTGACCGAAGCCTCACAGCTTGGCTACTGGTCCATCGGCCAGGTGTTCAGCCGGTACCGGAACTACCAGGGCGAAAAGGACCGGCCGCTGACCGAGCCGGAGATGAAGCATCTCAGCGAACTCATGGACGAAGCCACGGTCGTCGTGGACAAGTTCATCGACAGCGACCCCGAACAGGCCCGGTGGTACGCCCGAATCTGCGAGAGCTTCGAAGGAACGCGCGTATCGGTAGTGGCATCCCCATGGGACCAGGCCCTCGCAAACCGGGTGCCCTTGGACCTTGGGGCCGTGAACGGCGCGACGCTCGACGCCAAGCTGGCAATGGCCGAGGTGGTGCTGCGCGGCGTCGACCGGGCTAACCGCAGGCGGCTGGGCCTTCCCGAGGAAACCGGGCACACCGGCGACGGCCAGCGGAACCTGGACGAGCCGCCACGCTGGCACTCCCAGCCATTGCCCCCGAGCGCCAGGCAAGATGCGCCGATCGCGCCGTACGGCCAGGAACCCCCGGCTGCCTCCAGCCCAGTTTCCGCCAACCCGGCTGCCGTCGGCCCGGTTACCTCCAGCCCGGTTCCGGCCAACCCGGTTTCAGCCAACCCGGATTCGGCCAACCTCTTTTCCGCCAACCCGGCTGCCGTGAGCCTTGATGCCGACGGCGACGAGCCCTACGTGCGGATCATCCCCGCCGGGTCCAAAACGGAACACCGCGCGGACTGACCCGGTGCGCGGTCCGTCGGGGCAGCGGACCTGGTTCGCCGGTGGTGGGTAGCCAACCGAGAGCGATCGCCGGCGGTCAGCCGCGCCGATCCGCACGCTCCATCTCGTGCTGGATGTCTTGCTCGGTGATCTCCCGCCGCCAATAGACGTCCCAGGCGTTCATCACCAGGCCGACGCCCCACGCGGCAATGAGGAACACGGGCCAGAAGAAGCCAGCAGAGCCTGTGAGCGCCCAGATCAGCACCACGAACCCGTTGACCAGCAGATATACGAGAAGGTGCGCGTGAAAGTCGCGCTGTTTCTTCAATCGCTGCATTGCCTTGTCCCGCGGCGCCTGCTCACGAGTGTCGATAGCCATGGCAACCATCCCCTTCACGCGCCAGGATCTGCCCTCCGCCCCGACTCCGCCACGGGCTCAAGACCCCGCCCAGAAGGACTTACGACCTACACCTCAACGCGGCGCCGAGGTGCCGGTGGGCCTGCCCGGCAACGACTTGGCTGTGGCGGCCGGTGCGACCAAGTCGGGCGATCGAAGGCGAGGGCTGGGCACCCCGCACGGGACTCCCGCGCCGGATGATTCGGTTACTGCTCAGAGTGGCTCGTGTGGTGGCGCGCCGGCGTTCTGATGCGGACATAGTGTGACTAGGATCTCCGTTGTGTAGTTCGGCTGGCTCGGCTCCGGCCGCCCGGGCCGGTGACAGGACAGGAAACCGTGGCCGACGCTTACTGATTTAGTCGTCCCAGGGGTGGCATACTTACTGATTCGGAAGATTTCGTTCAATGTTTCTGTCAGGATCGGACGCTTGGGGGCTTGTTCTGGTGCCCTGGTCCCGGACTGTGCCTGACGCGAGAAGAGAGACGCCCCGCTGCTCATGACTGAGAGCAATGTGCCCGCCGCGGCGGGAACGGAGCCGGCCCCGGATCTGGCGGCACCGGCAACCTTTGCGACTGGCCGGACCCAGACCCTGTCCAGCACACAGAAACCCGCGGACCGCGCCGCTGCTGTGCCCGCGATTGAGCTTGTGGGCGTCGTCAAGGAATTCCAGGCCCGCGGGGAAGTCGTCGTCGCGGTGCGCGGGCTCGACCTGGTGATCCGCGAGGGCGAGTTCTTCTCCCTGCTCGGCCCGTCAGGGTGCGGCAAGACCACCACGATGCGGATGATCGCCGGATTTGAAGAGCCGACGCAGGGCGGGATCCGGCTGCACGGCGCGGATGTCACCGGTATCCCGCCGAACAAGCGTGACGTCAACATGGTGTTCCAGTCGTACGCCCTGTTCCCGCACATGACGGTGTTCGAAAACGTGGCGTTCGGCCTGCGGCGGAAGAAGGCCGCCAAGGAGGAGATCACACGCCGGGTCGGCGAGATGCTGGAGATCGTGGACCTCGGGGGGCGCGGCGAGCGCCGCCCCCGGGAACTGTCCGGCGGCCAGCAGCAACGGGTCGCGCTGGCCCGGGCCCTGGTCAACAGGCCCAGGGCGCTCCTGCTCGACGAACCGCTTGGCGCGCTGGACCTGAAACTCCGCCAGGCGATGCAGGTGGAGCTGAAGCGAATCCAGCGCGAGGTCGGGATAACGTTCGTGTACGTGACGCACGACCAAGGCGAAGCGCTCACGATGTCGGACCGGATCGCGGTCATGAACGACGGCGCCATCGAGCATCTCGGTACGCCGCGTGAGATCTATGAGCATCCCAAGACGCGCTTCGTGGCTGGCTTCATTGGGACGTCCAACCTGCTCAGCGGGACGGTGGCGCAAGTGGAGTCCGGCCAGGCCGTCATCGACGTCAGCCCGGAGGAGCGGATCATCGTTCCAGTCCACGACCCGGGCCCGGCGCCTGGGTCCCCGCTGGAGCTTACGGTCCGCCCGGAGAAGATCCAGCTTTCCACTACCCGGCCAGCTGACCGCGGCTGCGTGCTGCGCGGCGAGGTCACCGAGGTCGTGTACCTCGGCACATCCACCAACTACTCGGTGAGCACCACTACTGGTGCCGACATCGTAGTCTTCCAACAGAACTCGGCCGCCGCCGGGGAGGCGGCCGACCGCGGAGACCACGTATGGCTGTCATGGCAGCCAGAGCATTCGTATCCGATTGGCTAGGCGCTAACTGCGCGGGACCCACTTGCGGGACCTGAGTGGTCGCCTCGGAGGGAAGAATGAACGATCAACACAGCCCGCAGCCTGAGCACGCGGGCGACTATATCGACCCGGCGATGTGGCGCGGCCTGACGCAACGACGGCTATCGCGCCGTAACGTGTTGAGGTCCGCGGGCGCCGGTGCTGGCGCGCTCGGTATCGGGGCGTTCCTCGCTGCCTGCGGCGTGAAGGGCGCGACGGTCGCCACCCACAACACCCAGGCGGGCGGCCCCGGCTCGACCGAGTGGTGGGCCAAGCAGAAGCTTCATAAAACGGTGAACTTCGGGAACTGGCCGTTGTACATCGACGTGCTGAGCGGGAAGCACCCATCGCTGGAGCGCTTCACCCAGACCACCGGCATCCAGGTGAACTACACCGAGCCGATCAGCAACAACATTCCGTTCTATGCCAAGATCCGGCCGTCGCTGCAGGCCAAGCAGTACACCGGCTACGACCTCATCGTGATGACCAACAACAGCCCGGCGCTGGGTTACCTGATCAACTACGGCTGGCTGACCCCGCTCGACCAGACCGCGATGACCAACTTCAACAAGTACGCCGGCCCGCTGGTGAAGAACCCGTCCTGGGACCGTGGCAACAAGTACACGATGGCCTGGCAGTCGGGGTGGACCGCGATCGGCTACAACGGCTCGCAGGTCAAGAACCCGGGTACCAGTGTCGGCATTCTGTTCGACAAGAAGTACGCCGGCAAGGTCGGCATGATGTCAGATCCGCAGGAGCTCGGCAGCGTCGGGCTGCTGGCGATCGGGGTGGAGCCGGCCACCTCCACCGAGTCCGACTGGGCGAAGGCGGCCAAGAAACTCCAGCAGCAGAAGAGCGACGGGATCGTCCGCGCCTACTACGACCAGAGCTACAT
>Ga0306921_10009999_pt1 | contig 10068 bp, 8 predicted proteins | sample sta12Cox44000080_FD_203760 | JGI IMG/M metagenome (GOLD analysis project Ga0306921, IMG submission 203760) | Lab enrichment of tropical soil microbial communities from Luquillo Experimental Forest, Puerto Rico - statoxic.12C.oxic.44.000.080 (v2)... | ecosystem: Environmental > Terrestrial > Soil...
AGAACTTCCGAACCAAACCACACTATAATCTTAGATCTTCTAGTGTCCTTCGAATCCGAAGTTCGCAAACGAGAGTGCCGCAAGATGATGCGGACTTCGGATTCGGGACACTAGTCCCGGCATGGAGCAAACGGCGTGGCAGGCCGCGTTCATCCCCGTCAATTGGCATTGGCGCTGCCGCATGCCGAAAGCCTGGCGCGCGACAATTTCCTGGAAGGGCCGGCGAACGCGGCCGGGATGGCGCTGATCGATGCGTGGCCGGAATGGCCAAGCCGGACCATGCTCCTGGTCGGACCCGAAGGCTCCGGCAAGAGCCACCTCGCCGCGATCTGGGCCGAGCAGGCAGGGGCGCGTTCCACTACAGCGCATCTTCTGACGGCAGTCGATGTGCCGGGAGCACTGGCGACCGATGCGCTGGTGGTCGAGGATTTGCGCGCGCAAGATTTCGACGAACGTGCTCTCTTCCACCTGCTCAATCTCGCGCGGGAAGATGGGGCCTATGTCCTGATCACTGCGCGGACGCCGCCGTCTGCGTTCGAGATCGAACTGCGCGACCTGCGCTCCCGCTTGCGCGCGCTCCCGGTCGTGACCCTGCAAGAGCCCGACGACCAACTGCTCCGCGCGCTGATCGTCAAATATTGTGCGGACCGCCAAATGACGGTCGATGAGGCGGTCGTCAGCTACCTTGCGAGCCGGATCGAGCGGTCCTATGCGGCGGCTCGCCGAGCGGTCGCGCTATTGGACGCTGAAGCGTTGCGCCAAGGCCGGCCCGTAACGCGGGCGCTTGCCGCCGAATTGCTGCGTGGGCCCTTGCTACCCCCACCTTGACGCCGCGCCCGATGGGCACATCATGCTGGGGAAACGTTATTTGAGTGATACATTGGTTTGCGCGACAGGCGTCTAGATACCGGCAACGGCCGACCTGAGAGATGGACCTGATTCTTATGGAATCTGAACAAGCCATTGTAATTGAAGAAAAAATTGTCGATTCCGAGGTGTCTCCCTCGATCGCCGACCGGCCCGAGCGTTTCATCAACCGCGAGCTGTCGTGGCTCCATTTCAACCGCCGCGTACTGGAAGAATCGGTCAATCCCGACCACCCGCTGCTGGAACGGGTTCGGTTCCTGTCGATTTCGGCCAATAACCTTGATGAGTTCTTCATGGTCCGGGTCGCCGGTATCAAGGCGCAGGTCCGAGAAGGCATCGCCGAGCGCAGCCCGGACGGGCTCACGCCTTCCGAGCAGCTTGTCCTCATTAACGAGGCGGTGTCGCAGCTCGCCAACGACCAGCAGGCGATCTGGCGCGACCTGCGCAACATTCTGACCGAGGTCGGCATCGTGCTCGTCGACGGTCGTGACGTGACCAAGGCCGAGCGCAACTGGATCGAGGACCATTTCCTCCACAACATTTTCCCGCTTCTAACTCCGCTCGCGATCGATCCGGCGCATCCCTTCCCGTTCATCCCGAGCCTTGGCTTCACCGTGGCGTTGCAGCTGACGCGCACGTCCGACGGCAAGCCGATGAATGCGCTGATCCGCATGCCCGGCAAGATCGACCGGTTCCTCCGCTTTCCCGCTGCCAAGGACGGCGTGGTTCGTCTGATCACGGTGGAGCAGGCCACAGGCCTGTTCATCGGACGGCTGTTTCCCGGCTACACCGTCAAGGGCCAGGGCGCCTTCCGCATCATCCGCGACTCTGAAATCGAAATCGAGGAAGAGGCCGAAGACCTCGTGCGCGTGTTCGAGACGGCACTGAAACGGCGGCGGCGAGGATCGGTGATCCGGCTGGAGATCGAGGCTGACATGCCCGAAGAGCTGCGTGCCTTCGTTCAGGGAGCACTCTCGGCCGCTGACGACGAGGTGTTGCTGGTCGACGGTGTGCTCGCGATGAACGAGCTGTCGCAGCTGACCAGGCTCGACCGGCCCGACCTGGAGTTTGCGCCCTATGTGCCGCGGCATCCCGAGCGCGTCCGTGATCACGGCGGCGACATTTTTGCCGCGATCCGGCAGAAGGACCTGATCGTCCATCACCCTTACGAGTCGTTCGACGTCGTCGTTCAGTTCCTGCAACAGGCCGCGCGCGATCCTGATGTCGTCGCCATCAAGCAGACGCTGTATCGCACCTCCAACAACTCACCGATCGTGCGCGCGCTTGCGGAAGCTGCCGAGGCCGGCAAGTCGGTCACCGCGCTGATCGAATTGAAGGCGCGCTTCGACGAAGAGGCCAACATCCGCTGGGCGCGCGACCTCGAGCGCGCCGGCGTGCAGGTGGTCTATGGATTCCTCGAGCTCAAGACGCACGCAAAGCTGTCGCTGATCGTGCGGCGCGAGGGCGGCAATCTCACCACCTATGTCCATACCGGCACCGGCAACTATCACCCCGTGACCGCGCGGATCTACACCGACCTCTCCTATTTCACCGCCGATCCGATCATCGGCCGCGACGTCGCGCGCGTGTTCAACTACATCACCGGCTATGCCGAACCGATCGACATTGAGAAGATGGCGGTCTCTCCGCTCACTTTGCGCAAGCGCATGATCGAGCACATTCGCGCCGAGACCAATCATGCGCGTCACGGCAGGCCGGGCGTGATCTGGATGAAGATGAATGCGCTGGTCGACCCCGATATCATCGACGCGCTGTATGAGGCTTCCCAGGCCGGCGTATCGATCGAGCTCGTGGTGCGCGGAATTTGCTGCCTCAGGCCCGGGTTGCCGGGGCTATCGGAGAATATCCGCGTCAAATCGGTAATCGGCCGCTTCCTCGAGCACGGCCGAATCTACTGCTTCGGCATGGGACACGGCCTGCCCAGCTCAAAAGCAGCTGTGTATATCTCGTCAGCCGACATGATGCCGCGAAACCTCGACCGGCGCGTCGAGGTGCTGTGCCCGCTGCAAAATCCCACGGTGCATCAGCAGGTTCTCGAACAGATCATGGTCGCCAACCTGAAGGACAATGAACAAAGCTGGCAGTTGTTGCCGGATGGATCGTCAACGCGTATGAAGGCCGCGAAAGGCGAAGAACCTTTCAATCTGCACAACTATTTCATGACGAATCCGAGTCTCTCAGGCCGTGGAAAGTCGCTCAAGGAATCTTCACCGCGCCGTCTCACGCGCCGCATCGAACGCCAGCATTCTGCATAAAGGGCCCTTGCCGTGAGGCGGCCGCGCAAACGCGCGTCCAGCGTCGCGGTCATCGACATCGGTTCGAACTCGGTTCGTCTCGTCGTCTATGAGCAGATGGCGCGAAGCCTCGTTTCCGTGTTCAACGAGAAGACGCTGTGCGGGCTGGGGCGCGAGGTGCAGAGCACCGGATTGCTCGCGCCCGACGCGGTCGACAAGGCGCTGACGGCGCTGAGGCGGTTTCATGCACTCTGCAAGATACAGCGGGTCGGCCGCGTTTTTGCGATCGCGACCGCCGCCTGCCGCGACGCCAGCAACGGCCCCGACTTCATTGCCAGGGCCGAGCGCATCTGCGACGTGACGATCGAAATCCTGTCCGGAGCGCAGGAAGCGAGGCTGTCGGCGTTCGGCGTCATCTCCGGCATCCACAAGCCGGACGGCATCGTCGGCGATCTCGGTGGCGGCTCGCTCGAATTGATCGACGTGCGCGGCCACCGCCTTCATGGCGGCGTCACCCTTCCGCTCGGAAGCCTGGCGCTGCAGGACCTCTCGCACAAGTCTCTGAAGCGGGCCGAACGCATCGTCAGAAACGAGCTGAGCGATGTTCCCCGCCTCAAGGCCGGCCGCGGCCGTACGTTTTACGCGGTCGGCGGCACCTGGCGCGCGCTGGCGCGCATCCACATCATCCAGAGCGGCTATCCGCTCAAGGTCATGCACGGCTATTCGATTCCATCCGCCGATGCGCTCGATTTCGCGCGGCGGCTGCGCCGGCTCGCCGCCGCCAACATGCTTGCCAATATCGAGGCAGTCTCCGAAGCGCGGCGCCCGCTCCTCACCTATGCCGCGCTGGTTCTGGAACACATCATCCGCGTCGCGCGGCCGAAGACCATCACTTTCTCCACCTTCGGCGTGCGCGAGGGCCTGCTCTATTCGATGCTGCCGGAATCGGAGCGCGCCAAGGACGGCTTGATCTGCGCGGCGCAGACGCTGAATGAATTGCTGTCGCGCTCGGCGCGTCACGCCCAGGAATTGATCGACTGGACCGACCGCCTGGTGCGCGTCGTGCATTTGCGCGAGACCGAGGAGGACCGCCGGCTGCGCCACGCCGCCTGCCTGTTGTCCGACATCGCCTGGCGCGTGCATCCCGATCACCGCGGCGAGCAAACGCTGGAGCTGATCACCAACGGCAATTTCGGCTCGATCACCCACCAGGGCCGCGCCTTTGTCGCGCTGTCGGTGTTCTTCCGGTACGCCGGCCTCAGCGAGGAAAACCAGCCGCCGTCGATCATCCAGGCCCAGATAACTCCTGTGATGCTCGAGCGGGCCCGCGTGCTCGGCGCGGCCTTCCGCGTCGCCCACCTGATCAGCGCGGCGCGGCCGGGCGTACTGTCGGCGACCCATTTCCGCAGCGAGGGCCGCAAGCTGATGCTGGTATTCGAGCATCAGATGGTCGATCTCGTTGCCGATCGCGTCGGCAGCCGCTTCAAGCAGCTGGCGCGGCTGATCGGCCGCGCCGGCTCGATCGTGCGGCGCTAATCCGCCCGCTGCACCGTTTCGGCCGCGCCGAGCGCCTGGTCATGCTCCGCACTGCGCAGCTTGCGCGATCGCCAGATTGATCCCGCGATCAGCACGACGATGGCGCCCAGCGCTGAGGCGACGAGATCCATCAGATCGCCATCCAGATTGAGATGCGATGCGCCGAGGATGGTGGACGTTGCCTCGATGGTGATGTGGCCGTCCAGGAGGTTGTGGAACAGCGATTGATCGATCGGGTCGCTCACGATTACGTCGCCGGCGATCCAGCCGAGCAGCATCGCGCCGAGCCATATCAGGACCGGGAAGCGGTCGAGCACCAGCATGATCAGCGCGGCGCCGGCGATGATCATGGGTATGCTGATGGCCAGGCCCAACACCAGAAGCGAGATCTGGCCGTTGGCCGCGGCCGCAACCGCGATCACGTTGTCGAGGCTCATGATGATGTCGGCGATGACGACGATGCGGATTGCGTGCCACAGCGTGGTGCCCGCGGCGATCTCGTCGTTCTCGTCTTCCGGGACCAGAAGCTTTGCAGCGATCACGAGCAGCGCGACGCCGCCGACCAGCTTCAGGTAGGGCAGCGACATCAGCGTCGCGACGATGCCGGTGAAGGCGATCAGCAACACCACGGCGATGCCGGCGCCGATCACCATGCCCCACAGCCGGTGCCGTCCATGCAGGCCGCGGCATGCCATCGCGATCACCAGCGCGTTGTCGCCCGACAACAGCACATTGATCCAGATGATCTTGCCGACCGAAAGCCAGAACGCGGGCTTCTGCATATCGGCGGCAAATTGCGTGAAGAACGCGCCGATATTGGCGGGATCAACCACCTGCAGCAGCCAGTTCACGGCCTACCCCCTTGTCGCTCCGGCACTGCCCGCGATGGCGCAAGTCCGCTGGCCTTGTCGGCCGGCACGCGCGTCGGCTGCCAGCTAGCCGACGATCTCGTTGCCCGAGAAGAATTGCGCGATCTCGATGGCGGCCGTCTCCGGCGCGTCCGAGCCGTGCACCGAATTTTCGCCGATCGACTTCGCATGCACCTTGCGGATCGTGCCGTCCGCTGCCTTGGCTGGATCAGTCGCACCCATGACATCGCGGTATTTCAGCACGGCGCCCTCGCCTTCCAGCACCTGCACCACGACCGGGCCCGAGGTCATGAACGCGACCAGCTCGCCGAAGAACGGGCGCGCCTTGTGGACGGCATAGAAGGTCTCGGCCTGCTCGCGCGTCATGCGAATGCGCTTTTGCGCGACGATGCGAAGGCCCGCCTTCTCGATCAGCGCGTTCACCGCGCCGGTCAGGTTGCGCGCGGTGGCGTCGGGCTTGATGATCGAGAAAGTGCGTTCAATCGCCATGATGTCGTCCTCTGGAGGTGGGGGAAAAGTTCGAGTTTGCGGGCTTATATCGGCGCCACCGCCGCACCGCAAGCGACCCCAGACCGCACGGCCAGGATCAGAGTTACAGCGATTTCACGAAGGTGAAGCGAACCTGAAACAATTGTCCCGATCCCGTTCAGCTCCCCTCAAATAGGCTGCTATAGACCGAAGGCCTCGATCTTCACGTCGATCCTCGAGACGCTTCGGGCAGCTCGATGGCGCCGTTGGCGCTGAACCCAAGGGAGATGACGATGTTGCGTAAACTCTCGCTTGCTGCCGTTGCCGCAGTCTCGCTCGGCGCGGCGCTGGCACCGACCCAAGCCGCCGCCTGGGGCTACCATCCCGGCTGGCACGGCGGCTTCTATCACTACGGCTGGTGGCGCCCGCACGTCTATGTCGGCGGCCCCGGCTATTACGGCGCGCCGGTCTCTTACGGCTACGGTGGCTGCTACGTCCGCGAACTGCTCCCCACCCCGTGGGGACCCCGTTGGCGGCTGGTGAACCGCTGCTATTGAGGGAAACGCTCCCGCCAGAGGCGAGAGACCCCGGCCGCTCCCCGTTCCCGGCCGGGGTCTCGTTAAGCCACCGTTCACATTTTTGACCATTTAGGGGCACGGAGGCGAAACAAATTCCGCTGCGGAGACTTGGTAAGCAACTCAGTCTGAGACGCAAGCGGAACCCGCTATGAATGCTGCAGTGACCCATACAAGCGAACAGATCGATCGCAAGACCAGCCGATCGATCTGCGATGCCGTGGGCGAGCGGCTCCAGCATGACCTGCGGCCTCAGTCGTTTACACCGTCATCCTACCTTGAACATTTGCTGGAGGAATTGCGCAAACAGGACGAGGAGCGCGATTTTAGATAGTCATTCGCTGGCGATGCATGTCGCATGTGAGAATTTGCCCGCAAGACAGTTGCGTTTGTTCGCGACTGCGGTGACAAGGCGGGCATGTTGTCCATCTCCGACATCTCGGTGCGCCTGGCGGGGCGGCTTCTGATCGACCAGAGCTCGGTGCAGATTACCCCGGGTGCGCGCGTCGGCCTGGTCGGCCGCAACGGTACCGGCAAATCGACGCTGTTTCGGGCAATCCGCGGCGAACTCGCGGTAGAGCACGGGACCATCACCATCCCGCCGCGCTGGCGTGTGGGCAGCCTCGCCCAGGAAGCCCCCGACGGGCCGGAAAGCCTGATCGAGGTGGTGCTGAAGGCAGACCTCGAACGCGACGCCTTGCTCAGAGAAGCCGACACCGCGCACGACCCGCACCGGATTGCGGAGATCCAGACCCGGCTGGTCGACATCGATGCCCATTCAGCGCCGGCGCGCGCGGCTGCGATCCTCTCAGGCCTCGGCTTTTCGACCGCGGACCAGGCGCGCCCCTGCGCGGAGTTTTCCGGCGGCTGGCGCATGCGCGTGGCGCTCGCCGCGACGCTGTTCGCAGCCCCCGACCTGCTGCTGCTGGATGAGCCCACCAACTATCTCGACCTCGAAGGCACGCTGTGGCTCGAGGACCATCTGGCGCACTATCCGCGCACGGTGATCGTCATCAGCCACGACCGCGACCTGCTCGAGACCTCCGTCGATCAGATCCTGCATCTCGACCGCGGCAAGCTGGCACTCTATCGCGGTGGCTATTCTTCGTTCGAGGAGCAGCGCGCGATGCGCGACATGCTTAACGCCAAGCAGGCCAAACGCCAGGAAGCGGAGCGCAAGCGCCTGCAGGCGTTCGTCGATCGCTTCAAGGCCAAAGCCTCGAAAGCGCGCCAGGCGCAATCGCGTGTGAAGATGCTGGAAAGAATGAAGCCGATCACGGCGCTGGTGACGGAGGACGTGCGCGAGATCAGCTTTCCCAGCCCGGAGAAAACGCTGTCGCCGCCGATCATCGCCGCCGACAACGTCACTGTCGGCTATGAGGTGGCCACCCCTGTCCTCAATCGTGTCACCCTGCGGATCGACAATGACGACCGCATCGCGCTGCTCGGGGCCAACGGCAACGGCAAGTCGACGCTGGTCAAGCTGATCGCGGACCGCCTCAAGCCGTTTTCGGGTAGCATCGTTCGCGCCGAGAAGCTTTCGATCGCCTATTTCGCCCAGCACCAACTCGACGAACTGAACGAAGACGCCTCAACCTACGATCACATCCGCGCGCTGATGCCTGATGCCCCCGAGGCCAAGGTGCGCGGACGGGCAGGCGCGATCGGTTTTTCCGGCAAAGCCGCCGACACGCTGGTCAAGAGCCTGTCCGGCGGCGAGAAGGCGCGGCTGCTGCTGGGGCTTGCGACCTTCTTCGGCCCCAACATGATCATCCTGGACGAACCGACCAACCATCTCGACATCGACAGCCGCGCGGCGCTCGCCGAAGCCATCAACGAGTTTCCGGGCGCTGTCATCATGGTCTCGCACGACCGCTATCTGATCGACGCATGCGCCGACCGGCTGTGGGTGGTCGCCGATCATGCCGTGACGACCTTCGACGGCGATCTCGACGACTACCGGCGCATGGTGTTGTCGTCGCGCGGCGAGCGCTCCACGCGCGACCGCCCGCCTGGCGAGCGCACCCAGGATCGCAACAAACCGGAGCCACCCAAGGGCGCAAGGCGCGGCTCGCTGAAGCAGAAGATTTCCAGCGCCGAGGCCGAGATCGAGCGCATCAACGGTATCATCGCCAAGATTGACGCGGCACTGGCGCTGCCGGATATCTTTGCCCGCGATCCGAAGCAGGCCGCGCAGTTGACCCAGGCCCGCGCCAATGCCGCCAGTGCGCTCGCCCGCGCCGAAGACGAATGGCTCGTGGCCAGCGCGGAGGTCGATGAGGCCGCGCCTTAGATTGCTTATTCAACTTGTCATATGTGGATCGTCATAGCAATGACGGAGGGACACGAGGGCGCATTCCCCCGACATGATCTGCCCGAGTCTTGCTTGGCTAGCCGGCCCGCGAGACCGCGGCCCCGGCTCGCAGAGTTCTTGGTGAGGCCGGCCGCCAGATCGTGGGACCTAGCACAAGCGGCATGCTCCCCAGGATAGGCAGCAGCCCGCGCAACCTGCGCAGGACGCGCAACCCGCGCAAACCAAGAAGCCGAAGCCAATGCACCCGCAGCCGCCGCAACCTCGACAGCCACCGCAACCTCGGCAGCCGCCGCAACCGTGGAAGCCGCCGCAACCGTGGAAGCCGCCGCAACCGCGGCAGCCGCCGCAACCGTGGCAGCCGCCGCAACCACATCCACGCGCCAGTTGCACGCCACGGCCAACGTTTTCCCTATCGAACAGATGGAACGTGGCGAGACTGACGTCGGCCATTTCCTCTTCGCTTAGAACGAAGCGCTGATTGGGCGAGGTATTGTCAGACTGCGGGATATCAGCGGTGGGCGTCGTGGTTGCTGATGCGCTACCAAACAGGGAAAGACCTAGTCCGGCTGCACCTAGCATCTTCAGGCCGGCGGCTTTGCTGGTACGCTTCCGCGCTGAAGTTTGCTTGATCCGTGGCATCGTCGCATCCTCCAAACGTTTCTTGTGGAAGTGCTTGAAGCGTCAAGATTGCGCCCGGCGAATCCGGCGCGCAAGGGTCACTGGCGACCAAATGCAAAATATCGCATCGAGTTCCCGTTCATCTTCACAAAATGCCGCCTCTGGTTGAGTGGGAAGGTCAGCTTTAGTGCCGCTTTTTTCGGGGGCTTAAGCAGACTTGACCGGGATCAGAAAGTCTCGGTGATCTTGCTGAGTTGCGGTGGGCGGTCCGGGTCAAATCCCCACGCGCGGGCGGTCTGTTCTATCATGCGATAGGCCGGGATGAGCATGGCGATCGCATCACTTGCGGGATCATCGTCGGCCAGCCAGGGAAGCGTGCCGCGCGGACCGCCACACAGATGCACTGCAATCCTGCTCTTGTGCAGTTCGCTGGTAAGGCGGTCGATGGTGACAGCCGTTTCATCCCTCAACCGCATCATGAGAAGCGGTGTCTTCGATGACAGCGCAGCGCGCGGCCCGTGCTGCAATTCGGCGGCGCTGAAGCCCAGCGCAGGCAGCCGCAGGAT
>Ga0306921_10010002_pt1 | contig 10067 bp, 11 predicted proteins | sample sta12Cox44000080_FD_203760 | JGI IMG/M metagenome (GOLD analysis project Ga0306921, IMG submission 203760) | Lab enrichment of tropical soil microbial communities from Luquillo Experimental Forest, Puerto Rico - statoxic.12C.oxic.44.000.080 (v2)... | ecosystem: Environmental > Terrestrial >...
CAATGAATGTGAGAAATCCGGACATTACAGGCCCTTGCCGCCACCTCAAGACCGGTGCAGGATACGCGCTCAACACGAACATATCAAGAACGTAACAACTCACCCTGCTTTAACCGGAGAGGGAGGTAAATTATAGGTGATCCGGTCAGCCGGAGCAAAGGTCAACGCCCCCGGCCCCCCGTGAAACGGGAAATCGATGATCGGGTTGAGGAGGAGATCGACGGGACCGAAGCGCCAGCCAAGGATGGGCCGGATCTCCAGGGCGTAGCGCGCCTCCTGCCAATGCCGAGCATTATAGCTCAGCTCGAAATTCACGCCGTACCAGAAGGTCCGCTCGGCGGCATTCGGCGAAACAAACAGCGCGCGCAGCTTGGCGCCGTCGATCAGCGCCCGCTCATCACCGGTGATTGTATATAAGGGTAGGTAGGCGCCGAGTTCGAGCCAAGGGGTGATCCCCAGCGCGTATTCCGGTACGCCGTTTAGCGAGTGGTTGGGGACGACGCCACCCATGAAGGCGGACTGCTTTGGGCCGATCGGCGTGAAGTTGTTGTGCAGCGTAATGCTGAATTCGCCTGGTTTATTGATCTCCCCCGTATAGACCTGAATTTCGTCGGTCTGCGCATAAGCCGGAGCCCGAAGAATTAAGCAAAGGACCAGTGTCGCCCAACTGGCAATCCGGAGCAGCCGCATTGTCGGCACGAGAGGGTTGCCAGCCCCCGCGGCGAGGGTCAGTTCCGCGCGTCTGTAAATGGCGTTATCGCGCCAGTCACGTAATGGCCGTTCCCATTGCAAATCAGAACCCAGTCTCCCGCCCAAGCCCAAGTCGCGCGAATGCCTCTCGAAGCGCCTCGATCCCTAGGCTTTCTGCTGCATATGAACGTGCCGCGCGAAGGTGACCTGAGCGCGCCCTGCATCCGCGCCGCTGGAGGTGACATCCGCCGAAGGGAAGGCCCACGATTTCTCGACGCCTCTGTTCTGCCCCGGTCCGAACATGTCCTCGAGCCGGCGGTCGATGAGCTTGCAGGCGGCCCGTAACCGGCGGTGCCATTGCTGTGGTGACCCAAAAAGATTTCCCACTTCGGTGAGGTTGATCAGGACCAGGCCACGAGAACCCGCGAAACGGAAGCTGACGTCGAAAGGACAACCGAGGGGAATGCTCAAGACGGTCTCACCAGGTTGCGCCCCCGCCAATGGCACCAGCAGCTTCGAACTGAAAGCCTCCTTTATCTCGCTCTCGCTCATACCCCAGCACGCGCCTTGCCACCCAAGGACGTCTCTCTCGGCAGTCTGCGCTGTTGCGATCGCAGCACCTGCGACGAAGGCGAACGCGAACAGTCTGAGCCTTTCAAAGGTCATGTTCACGAGCCTCCGTTGACCAGCACGACGCGTCTTTGCGCCTCTTGCAACGCGGCTTCGCTGATGCTGTTCGGGAGGGGCAGAGGGCGCTCGAACTTGCCCAAGAGCGGCAATACAGCAAAAAAATGGACGAAGTAGTAAAGCGTCGCCAACCGGCCGATCAGAATGAATTTGCCCTCCGGAGGATTGCTTCCGACCCAGCCCAGAACAACACTGTCAACGACGAGCAACCAGAAAACCCATTTATAGATCGGTCGAAAGCGGGCACTGCGCACCGGAGAAGTGTCGAGCCATGGCAACAGGAAGAGCAGGAAGATCGAACAATTTCGCCGGAATAAAGAGAATGTCGGGAACGGCCCGAAGCATTGAGAATGGGAGGAAATACCATTCCGGCACGATGTGCGGGGGCGTCTGCATCGGGTTTGCCGGGACGAAATTCTCGACGGCAGTGAAGCTATTCGGGAAATAGAAGACGCACGCTGCGTAGACGCGAAGGAACACGCAAAGCCCGAACAAGTCCTTGATCGTGTAGTATGGGTGGAACGGTATGGAATCCTGCGGACCCTTCCTATCGGTATCCACGGCTGGGGTGGGTCCCGGCTTTCGCCGGAACGGCGAGATGTTTGATCCCGCGAACTTCGGAACCAGGACACTAGCGGTAAACCAGGCCAGACGTTATGACAAATGCACGTGTGCTTATCCCGGCTTCGTCGCGTCACGGCGAAACTATGATGTGGGCCAGGGCACGGATGCCAACGGCGAGTGGCGTTCGGGGGTTTTTGAGGCGTCGTGGCGGCCGGCGGTGCGAGCACGGCCGAACTCGCTGCGGCCGCTGCTTTTTGCCGGAATCCCGCGCTCCGAATCGTTGATGTGTCGGTCGTAAAGTAGTTTGGCGTCAGCTGCGAAACTCCACACCGGATGCGGTCATTCATTACCAGGATGACGATCCCGAAGATGGTCCGATTACCCGATACGTCCGCGTAACGCGAACGGCGCCTTAACCAGTTTAGTGATTTTATGGGATGTGACGGGCGTTGATCTTGGAGAGCCTGCGATCAGGCTTGTGAGCGTCGAGACCCTGATCCTAACCGGGCTTTCGCGGATGAACATCTCGTGGAAATTGTACTTAGCGCATGTTGCCGGTATGGCCGAGCGAATAACGGCCGGGCTGCGGCCACACCGTGAGCCCGTGCGGCTCTATTCCTACCCGCACGGTTTTCACCGCGCCGGTGGTCGTATCGATGTCGTAGACGACATTGTCCCACCGCCCGGACAACCACAGCTGCTTGCCATCGGCGCTGACATTACCCATGTCGGGACTGCCGCCGCCGGGGATCGGCCAGAGGTGCTCGACCTTGTTGGTCGGGAAGTCGATCACCGCAATGCTGCCCTTGCCGTGCGGCCTTCCATGGGTCGAGTGCGAGCCGCGATTGGCGACGTAGAGCTTTGTTCCATCACGGCTCGGGTAGAGCCCGTGCGCGCCAATGCCGGTGCGAATGAAACCGATTTCTTTGAACGCACCTCCATCCACTAAAAACACGCCATCGGCGTGCATATCGGCGACATAGAACACGCGCCCGTCCAGAGCGATTCGAATATCCTGCGGCATACCGGGTCTAGAGAGGTTGAGATGGCCCAGCACCTTGTGGTTGACCATGTCGACCTTGATTAGACCGCCGCCACGGAACTCGCAGGTGAAGATCGCGAAGCGGCCGTCGATCGAGAAATCGGCGTGGTTGACGCCTGAGCATTCTGGCGTCGGCAGCGACTGTTGAAGCGCCATCGTGTGCGGATCGCGGAAGTCGAGACGCTTTTGCTTCTCGGCCACGACGATCGCCGCGCGGCCATCGGGAGTAAAGTAAAGGTTGTAGGGATCTTCCACTGGAACCGCAGAGCCAGGCTTGCCGGTCTTCGGATCGATCGGCGTCAGACTTCCGGCGGCATGGCGATCGCCGTTATTCGCCACCCAGAGCGTCTGCAGATCCCAGGACGGGACGACGTGCTGCGGAGAGGCGCCGACCGCAAAGCGGTCGACGACCTTCAGTGACTCGGGATCGATCACGAAAACATTGTTCGATTGACGGTTCGGAACGTAGACGCGCGATAATGCGCCGGCCGTAGCTGGATTGAGCCGCCCCACCCCAGTCTCGCTATAGAGATTTCTCGGATCTATGACAGGCGGCATCCCCGACACAGTATCCACAGCAGCGGACGTGGCAGGTGTGCCGGCACCGGCTGGAATGGGAGAGGCTTGCGCGATAGTAAGCGCTTCTGCAACGCGGATCCCGGCCGAGACTGGCGGCAGCGCAACCGTCGCTCTGCCTGACCCCGCGTGAAGCGCTACTAAGGTGCCTAGGCAACGGAGTGCCGTGATGAGCCGCCGGGTTCTGACCCGGCCCGGCGGAGAAGGAATCTTCGAAAAACTCATTGTCTCGTTTCCCCCTCAACCCCGCAAAAGCGGTGGCCATGTCCGGTTTGGATGCACCGCCGGCGGCTTTTCGGGTTCTGGATCACGACACTCAGCTCGGGTCCGGCAGCCCCTGGTCTACTCCGTGTAGACCTCTCGCCCCCCGCTTGCCTTGTCGTAATCAGGTCGAGCGCCAACCGAAGCGGCCCCAGCCTCTAACGATCAATCGTCGTCGTCATCGTCTCCCTCCCGGCGGACAATTCCCGACTGCGCATCGATCGCCAGTTCGGCCTGGCGTCCCTCCTTGGTGGCGACCGTCTCGAAGACGCTGCCGTTCAATGTGATCTGGATATTCGAGAAGCCATCCGTCGTCAGCTTGTCCCGGATTTGTTGCTCGGTTATTGGGCCACTGCCGGGGATCAGCCTACCCCCGGATGAATTACTCGCCGCATAAATGGATGCGGCGCCAGCGGCGACGGCAACGGTGATAACCGCAAGGGTTGTTTTTCTCATCGGGGCATCCTCCATTACATTGTTGGCGACTTCGGCTCATGTTTTCGCCGCCAACATCGCAGGGCATAGTCCTGCGGCTGTTTTAACGCTGTTTTAAGGAGAGGGCCTGGCTCATGCGAAAGTTCAGAGAGCGGACCCATGAGCATGAAACCACAAGAGAGATATAGACCTCGGGCTTCAGCTTCCCTGGACGCTCCGCAGAAGCTGAGCGGAATGGCGGTGTGCAGATGATCGCTCCCTTGGGAGAGAAGGGGTGTGTTGGTCCGATCCACATAAAACTGCCTTAAACTTCGCCCTGAAGGCTGGCCGGCTTCGGAGATCTGTCAGTACCTGATGCGTGAGAATGTCTTTGACCGTTTGGTGTGGAAGTCTAATTAGGAGGCAAGATGAACAGACTTTTTTGCCGGATATGGCTGCTGTAAGCGTGCTGGCTCTTACTTTCGTGCTCATCTGTTTTGGCGAAGGCGTACGCGCCGAAGAGGATGGCGATCGACTATTTCGCAACAGCTGTGGGATCTGCCATTCGCTCCAGACCGGCCAGGGTCGTGTCGGCCCGAGCCTTGCAGGCATCATCGGCCGCAAGGCCGGAAGCGTCGCGGGGTTCGACTACTCCGAAGCAAACAAGAACTCGAACGTCGTCTGGGACGAGGCTCAGCTGGATCAATATTTAAGCAACCCCCAACAATTCATGCAGGGACCAAGATGAGTTACGCGGGCATGAAAGACGCCGAGCAGCGCAAAGCGCTGATCGCCTATCTTCGAAATCCGAAGTGATCGCGGGGAATCTGATCCGCCGTCCGTGACTCAGAGAGTGTGATAAACCTACGATATCAGGGGCTGTCCATTGTGCGAGATCGACTTTGCCGGCCTCCGCAGCCGAGACCAAGTGCGCTGCCACGAAATCAAGCGCCCGAGAATGTCGCGACAAACACGGTAAGGCAAATCCGGTTCATCGCTCTCTTGTGTGCTTAGCCAAATAGGCTGTGTTTCAAGGCTCTTTCCAGTATCGGCCACCAGGCGCCTCAATGTTTGCGCGATACGGTCCTCCATGCGCTAAGTACGGGTAGGGGTGATCGGGGGATTGACGGCGTTGTAGGAGGAGGACAGGTTACCGTGTATATCTGCCAAGACTTGCTCTTCTGGCGGTCGGACTTTGCGAAACATAAACAAAAGCAGCAAGTCATAAAGGCTGTTGAGACTGCCGCCTATTACAAGCGGCCACCCGAAGCTCGACAGCCCGAGCAAATAGCCCGCAAGGACTGGACTCGCCGCTCCAGCAAGGCTCCGGGGCGCCGCTGTGATGCTTGCTGCCGCCGGGCGCTCGGGCGGAGTGACGACAGCCATCACATACGATGTCCGCGCCGGCACATCCATCTGAGAAAGGGCGCTTCTTATTAGCAGCAACGCGATTGCAATTCCGAGCGTCGGCGCGAAGGGCACGAGCATCAAGCAGACATTCGATGGAAGGTGTGTGAAAACCATCGTGTTCACGAGGCCTATCCGGCGAGCCAGCCGGACGGCGACGGGATATGAAAAGGCTGACAGGAGGCCAGACCAGAAGAACAACGAACCGGCTGCGGTCAGCGACAAGCCGAAATGGTCGAACAGCCACAAAGCGAGCAGTGACTGGACGAAAAAGCCGCCTCCAAATGAGTCGAGGCTAAACAGCGCGGCCAAGGTAAATACGATTCGCCGCGACGGCCCGAGCGGACCGATCGCCGGCTCGCTCACTATTACCTCTGCTGGCGATTTGAGCTGACGATAAATCACACACGCAAAACCACCGAGGAAGGCGTAGATGAGGAACATTCCTTGCAACGCCCGGTTCGCGGGTATGAGACTGATCCGGGCTACGATCTCGGGAGCGCTCGCGAACAAGCACCCGATGGCGCCGAGGACTGATCCGATCAGGCTGTAGCTTGCGAAAATGCTCGTGCGCCGTTCGGGACGGACCGCGTTCGAGAGCAACGTTTGCTCCAAAGGAGCAAATACGCTGACGTCACTTGCCGTTGGGCTCAAGGTCCCTATTAGGGCAATGACGAGCAGCGGCCAGAATTCGGTCTCTACAGCGTACCCGATCCCGGAAAGCACCATCATCGTCGTGGCGGTGATCAGGACCTTCGCTATTTTGAGCCGATGCGCGATCAGGCCGATCACTAAGGTCATCACCGCCGGGCCGAGCAGCATCGCCGTGGTCAGCGCGCCTACCTCAAAGGCGTCGAATCCGATGCCGGTCAAATAGATGGGCACCAGAATACTGACGAACCCATCACCAAACCCGCGTACTCCTCGGGCGGTGAGCAGGAGGCGAACATTCTCACTCATCGGCGGCGCTGCAGAAGTGGACCTATCTCAAAAACTTCGCGGCACACTCGGAGCGTTCAAACGGGTGTCTGACCTTTGGGGCAGTTGGTTTAGGCAGTGCTGCACTATGGTCGTCGTATCATCATAGTGTCCTCGCCGCGGCCGCTTGGTCGGCGAGTTCCCGCGCGAGAGCTGCCAGCGTGTGCACCATGGCGACGGTCGCGAGGACCCGCCTCGATCGCAGCGCAATGGGCCTTATGTGCGGGCCGGGCGTGTCGCTCATGAACGCAATTCGCCGTAGGCACGCGCGACGTTTGGCCAGTTGATTGCCGCCATAAAGGCATCGACATAGGCGGCGGCTCTCGCCCCGTAATCCATGTGATAAGAGTGCTCATACATGTCGAGTGCGAGGATCGGCTGGCCGCCGGCGAGCGTCGTCGTGTGGTCCATCGCCCACTGATTGAGCAGCTTGGTGTCGCGCGGTGACCAGGTCAGCAGCACCCATCCCGAGCCGCCGCCCTGCGCCTTGCCCATCGCGGAGAATTCAGCCCGCCAGCGATCGACCCCGCCGAAATCGCGCGCGAGCGCCTCGCGCAGCTCGCCTTCAGGGGTGCTCTCGTCACCGAGCGAGGCGAAGAACAGCTCATGCAGGATCATCGAGTTGCACGCGATCAGCTCCTCGCGTTTGAGACCGTTGATCACAAAACCGGGCGCTTTCACGAAATCAAGTTCGGCGGCTGCGCCGTGATGGCATTGAGGCGATTGACCGCACCACCGTAATTGTTTTCGTAATGACTGACGATCAGCTTCTCTGACATTCCCTTGATCCGCGTCGGATCGCAAGCAAGCGGCTTTATGGCATAGGTCATCGTTCCTCCTTGCGCGATCACTCCAACGGTGTGATCGCGATCCCGTCGAAATACGTCACGCTGTCGGCCTTGGTCCACAGCCCCACTTTTCCAGAGCCGACGAAGGTGCTGTCCATTGTTGAGAACAGTTCGCTTCCATCGAAGGAGATAGTGAACTGGTCATTTTCGGCCCGCAGCCCGAGCGTGTGCCATTCGTTGGAGGCGATTTTGATGTTTGCGCCGTCAAGCTGTTGCCGCTGGCCCCTGACCATGCGATAGAACCGGACATTGTCTTCGAGAGCATTGGCACGGACCACGTAATAGTCGTCTGGCGTGGTGAGCCGCACGATGATTCCACCAGCCTGGTCTACCGTCCCGCGTACCGGCTTCAATCGCAGCACGACATCGACGTTCTTTGCCGAGATCGGCCGGTACACAGCGAGCGGGAAGCGGTAGTCGGTCGGGTCCTTGCTTATCTGCGCGATAACCTGCCGATCACTCGCCGACGGATCCTCCAGCACACGCCAATCCCCAACATCGCCGTCTCCCGTCCGCCAGAAGGTGAAGTCGTCGGGAGCGAGCCCCGGATCCATTCTGGAAATCTCGATCAGCGTCGTCACATTCTGAGCCTCGGGGTTCCGGGACACAACGGTGGCTGCTATTGCAAGGGCAGCGGCGAGAACCAACACCCAGCGCATCGAGTACCCTTGCGGTTTCCTATTTGACGAATACCCAGCCCGGCTGCAGCAGCGGAAAGGCGATCAGGCCGATGACCGCCGTCGCTGCGATCAGCAGGGGGTTGCTGACCTTGAAGCGAAACAGGACCGCGAGACTGCCGAGCCCCACGAGGACGGTGAGCCAATCGCCGATGGCGATCTTGCCCAGCAGAATGCAGGCGCCGAGGATCGTGCCGATCGCGGCGGCGTAGGCGCCTTTTACAAATCCTTCGACATTCGGGTTGGCGCGGTGCCGGACCAGGATAGGAGCGACAATCAGGATCAGCAGGAACGACGGCAGAAATATACCGATGGTCGAGACGAGCGAGCCCCAGAAACCGGCCACGAGGTAGCCGACAAACGTGGCGGTGATGACGACCGGACCGGGGCTGATCATGCCGACCGCGACCGCGACCAAGAACTCGCGTCCGTTGAGCCAGCCCGTCTGCTGCACCAGTCCCTTTTCGAGAAACGGCACGATGACGAGACCGCTACCGAAAGTAAGGCTTCCGGCTTTGAGAAAGAAACCGAGCAACTTGCCGAGAATGTCGAAACTTGCCGCCTTCGTGCCAATGCCGAGTGGTGCCAGCGCCATCAGCGCCCCGGGCGGCGGCCTGCGGCCGCGCAGCAGCGAGCCGTAGTACAGGATGCCGACGATTCCCGAAATGATGAAGAGGATCGCGACCTCAGCCTGGAGCCAAACCGTGACGACAAAACAAGCGGCGGCAATGACCCATTGCAGCCAGTCCTCCATACCGAGCTTGGCCAGGCGATAGCAGGAATGAAGGATCAGGGCGATGACGGCCGGGCTCACGCCGTAGAAGACCGCGGTCATCCAGGACAGCCCACCGAAATGGACGTACAGCGCGCCGAGCGCTGCGACGATCAGGAAATTTGGCAGGATAAACGCCCAGCCGCCGGCCCACGCGCCCCAGAAGCCGCCGCGCAGATAGGCGATGAAGATGCCGACCTGGATCGCGAGCGGACCGGGCAGCGTCTGGCTGACGGCCACGGCATTGCGCATTTCCTCCCTGGTCAGCCACTGGCGTTCACTTACGAGCTCCTTTTCCATCAGCCCGACAAGGGCGACCGGGCCGCCAAAGCCCAAGGTTCCAAGGCGGAGGAAATATGCAACGATCTCGCGCATGGGGCGCCGATGCGGCAGTTCGGCGGTGAGCGGCTGGGGGCTCGCCGGTTCCGGGGTCGTCATATTTTCTTCCTCCTATGCTTTCGGGTTCCAGGGTCCGAGTCGAACCGTCAGCAATCCGGGGCGGTTGAGCGGCGCAGTGTCGATGCGACACACAACCACAGGAAGTCGAGATCTATCCGCCCCCAAGCCCGTTTCGCGAATTGCCTCTACTGTTCCCCATCGTTGATCGCAAACGCAGGGATAGCCGCGTCATCGAAACCAGGCTCCGCTTGGGTCATAACCATCGCGATTGCGGCTTCCGCTTCGATTAAGCCAAGTTTGCGGGCGGCGATAGCAATGCGGGTGTCGCAATGCGTGGCGAGACCATGCAGACGTGCCACTTCAATCGTCGAAGCGATCGCTATCCCCAAAGTGATGCCGCGCAGGGTGCACTGCGGGCCCCCGAAATCGAAAGCTTCTTCATGAGCAGCTAGGCGCTGCCGGGTCGCCTCGACAAACTCAGCACAAGTAGCAAACCCGCATGCGCCACAGTCGAGCATCGGCGCGGACCCATACTTGAGGCCAACCAACAGCACAGCGTCGAGCCGCTCGATCAGCGCCGCCTCGCGCAACCAAATCGGCTGCCTATGCTCACGCCCGTACTGTTTCATCCAATCAGCGAGACGGAGCAGCATCTGCGGATCATCGAGGAATTTTGTCTCGACATAGGGAACGTTGTTTCCCCAAGCGAGATCGCCCTTGACAGCGGGCTCCGTCAACGCCGCTGCAGCGCA
>Ga0306921_10010003_pt1 | contig 10067 bp, 9 predicted proteins | sample sta12Cox44000080_FD_203760 | JGI IMG/M metagenome (GOLD analysis project Ga0306921, IMG submission 203760) | Lab enrichment of tropical soil microbial communities from Luquillo Experimental Forest, Puerto Rico - statoxic.12C.oxic.44.000.080 (v2)... | ecosystem: Environmental > Terrestrial > Soil...
CGCGGTTGCGTCTTTTCAACTACCCCGCGTGGCAAGTTTCAGTCGACGGCGCCCCTGTGCAACCGGAGACAGTAGAGAACACGGGCGAGATACTCGTTCCTCTCCCCGCAGGCAAACATCACGTGGACGTCACGTTCGGCCGCACATGGGATCGAAAAGTTGGGGTCCTGGTCTCGGCGCTTGCGCTCCTCCTGCTTCTGGCCGTGTGGCTGGCCGAACGCGGACGTGCCTTCGAAGATCGCGAGAAGCCTCAAGCATGAGCGCCGTTCCGCAGGGCACGGTGAAACGAGTTCTGATCGCGACTTCGAACGCGGGGAAACTGCGCGATTTCGCCGGAGCCGCAGCAGCGCATGGTGTCGAGATTGCCTCGATCCCCAACTTCGCTTCCCTCTCCACACCCGTAGAAGACGGCGCAACCTTCGCCGAGAATGCAATCAAGAAAGCGAACGGCTACAGCTTGGCCGTACCCGGCCAGATCGTGCTCGCCGACGACTCGGGTCTTGAAGTGGATGCGCTTGGCGGAGCCCCCGGAGTCCACTCCGCGCGCTACGCCGCAGACGAACCACACCGAGCAGAGGCCAACACCGATGATGAGTTGAACAACGCACGCCTGCTTCGCGAACTGAATGATGTGCCTGCAGCGGCCCGGAAGGGACGCTTCGTCTGCGTGCTGGCAGCTGCGCGCGACGGCGTTACTTTGGCCACCTTCCGCGCCGTTGCTGAAGGCGAAATTCTCAACCAGCCTCGCGGGAACAGCGGCTTCGGGTACGACCCGCTCTTCTATTTCCCCAGCATTGGCCGCACGTTTGCCGAGCTGAGTGCCGAAGAGAAGTCGCAATATAGCCATCGCGGCGCGGCGTTCCGGCTGTTCCTAGCTTGGTGCGACCGAGATAGTTCGACCGCGTTTCCGTGAAGCAAAAACTCCGGCCGGTGTCTGCGAAGTCCACGTGGAATTCTCGCGTGAACTCGACTCGAGCGACACGAATCGGCCAGCATCATCTAATCTGAGTTGTGAATGAGTCTTTCCGCAGCAGTTTTCTTGACTTCAAGGAAGACGCAACCCGATAATAAAAGGTTCTGGTCTTACATCTGAAACCTTAAGGAGCGGTCACTGTGGCTTCAACAGCAGCTCCGATCAAGCTGAACGAGGGTGTGGCGCCATTGCGCGTTGGGCACGGCTCCTCCTTCGTTCTGCGCCGTCTGCACTCGTTAAGCGGCATCGTCCCGATTGGCGCCTTCCTGGTTGAACACTTTCTCTCGAACGCTTTCGCTACTCGCGGTCCTGCAGCCTACACCAAGCAAGTCGAGTTCCTGAGCAGCTTTCCGTTCGTAGTTGGCTTGGAACTGTTCGGCATCTGGCTGCCTATTTTGTTTCATGCGGGATACGGCTTCTACATCTGGTACCGCGGCGACAGCAACGTGAGCGAATATCCGTGGAGCGGCAACTGGCTCTACACCGCACAGCGTTGGACCGGCGGCATCGCGTTCGCCTACATCGTCTGGCACACTTGGCATCTGCGCTTCACTGGCGTCCATCTGCTAAGCCACCCGGCGGCCGCTTTCGGCAAGGTTCAGCAGGAATTCCAGAACCCGCTACTGGTTGTGTTTTACGTCGTCGGAATCGTGGCCGCGTCATGGCACTTTTGTTATGGCTTGTGGCTCTTCTGTGCGAAGTGGGGCATCACGGTGGGTGAGCAGGCGCGGCGCCGCTTTGGCTATGTTTGCTTCGCGCTGGCGGTGGTCTTTATGGTCACTGGTCTCGCTTCCATGTACTCGTTCCTTTACTACCCGAGGCAGCCCATCGATGCCGGATCGACTTCCGATTCGATTGTGAGATTGGTGCACTAACTGCTGGGCGTGAGCCCGGAAGATTGGACTACGAAACGCAATGGCAGCAACCCCGAAAATCATCGTGGTAGGAGGCGGACTCGCCGGGCTTGCGGCCGTGATCAAGATCGCCGAGATGGGCGGCCAAGTCGACCTCTTCTCCATCGTCCCCGTGAAGCGTTCGCACTCGGTGTGCGCGCAGGGCGGCATCAATGCGGCCAAGAACCTGAAGGGCGAAGGCGACTCCACGTGGCAGCACTTTGACGACACGATTTACGGCGGCGACTTCCTCGCCAACCAGCCTCCGGTCAAGAATATGTGCGAGGCCGCTCCGGCCATCATCGATCTGCTCGACCGCATGGGCGTCCCGTTCAATCGCACGCCGGAGGGCCTGCTTGACTTCCGCCGCTTCGGCGGCACGCTCTACCATCGCACGGCGTTTGCGGGCGCGACCACTGGCCAGCAACTGCTCTACGCGCTCGACGAACAAGTCCGTCGCTACGAATCTGAAGGCAAAGTCAAGAAATACGAGCACTGGGAGTTTTTGTCAGCTGTTCTCGATAACCAGCACGTTTGCCGCGGCATCAGCGCGATGGATCTCCGTACTATGGAGATTCGTACCTTCCCTGCCGACGCGATCATCATCGCCACTGGCGGCATTGGCGCCATCTTCGGCAAGTCGACCAACTCGGTCGTCTGCACGGGCTCCGCGCAATCCGCGCTCTACCAGCAAGGCGCTTACTACGCGAACGGCGAGTTCATTCAGGTCCACCCCACGTCAATTCCCGGCGAAGACAAGCTTCGCCTGATGTCGGAGTCGGCTCGCGGAGAAGGCGGCCGCGTGTGGGTTCCCAAGGCTGCCGGCGACAAGCGCGATCCGAAGAGCATCCCTGAATCCGAGCGCTGGTACTTTCTCGAAGAATGGTATCCGAAGTACGGCAACCTCGTGCCGCGCGACGTCGCCACCCGCGCCATTTTCAAAGTCGTCTACGAGTACAACCTCGGCATCGATGGCAAGCCGATGGTTTACCTCGACCTGACCCATGTCGATCGCAAAATTCTCGACAAGAAGCTCGAAGGCATCCTCGAGATCTACGAAAAGTTCGTCGGCGACGACCCGCGTGACACACCGATGAAGATCTTCCCGGGCATGCATTACACGATGGGCGGTCTCTGGGTCGATTACAACCAGATGACGAACATTCCCGGAGTGTTCGCCGCGGGCGAAGCCGAATACCAGTACCACGGCGCCAATCGCTTGGGCGCGAACTCGCTCGTTTCATGCATCTATGGCGGCTTTGTGGCAGGACCGAACGCAGTGCAATATGCGAAAGGCCTGCAGCGCTCCGACACCAACGGTTTTTTTGATGCCGAGCGCAAGCGCCAGGAAGACATCAATACCAGCCTGATGAAGGCTGATGGTAACGAGAACCCGTTCCTGCTCTGGCGCGAACTAGGCGAATTGATGACCAAAGACTGCACGGTCATCCGCCACAGCAAGAATTGCCAAGCCGCCGACGCGAAGCTGGTCGAAATGCTGCAACGCTTTCGCAACATCAACCTGAGCGATCGTCTGCAGTGGGCGAACACCACCGTCGCTTTCACGCGCCAGCTTTACAACATGCTGCAACTCTCGCGCGTGGTTGCGCAGGGCGCAGGCATGCGCGATGAATCACGCGGCTCGCACTACAAGCCGGACTTCCCCGAGCGCGACGACGCCAACTGGATGAAGACCACGAAAGCAAGTTTCGCCCCAGACGCCGACGAGCCCAGGTTCGAATTCGAGCCGGTTGATGCATCGCTGATCAAGCCGCGGCCGAGGAAGTACTGAGCGACAAAGCGGTTGAGAAGAATCAATGTTCGATGAAGTTCCAAATCGACGAATCACCGAGCGGCGATGCAATCTAAACGAAGCGGCACTAGCATCTCTCGGCATCGCGGGCGGTGTGAGCGAGGCGATGCGTAAAGGTGGGCCGGATTGGGAGACACTGGCCTGGATTCTCGTTTTTGCCGTCGGCGCATACAGCTACTGGCAGCAGCGCGCCAGGATCCGTGGACAGCTCCGGACTCGTTCGAGCCGGGCGCATAGGAAGTGCCTAACGATTTTTGAGCTAGAGGCTAGGAGCTAACAGCCAGAACTCATGCCAAACACCATCATCATCAAAGTCAAGCGTCAGGATAACCCAAGCTCCAAGGCCCACTGGGAAGAGTTCGAAATCCCGTACAAGCCCAACATGAACGTCACCTCAGCGCTCATGGAGATCGCCGCGAACCCCGTCACCAGCGACGGCAAGAAAACTACGCCCATCACCTACGACTCAAATTGCCTCGAAGAGATCTGCGGCTCCTGCGCTATGCTCATTAATGGTAAAGCCCGCATGGCGTGCTCGGCGCTGATCGACAAGCTTGAACAGCCCCTGCGCCTTGAGCCGTTTTCGAAATTTCCGATCATCCGAGATCTCTCAGTCGATCGCGCCGTGCTCTTCGAAAACCTCAAAGCTGTCAAAGCCTGGGTGCCGGTGGATGGCAGCTACGACCTCGGCTCCGGCCCGCGCATCAGCCCCGAAGAGCAGGAAGAAATGTACCCGCTCTCGCGCTGCATTTCGTGCTGTTGCTGCATGGAGGCCTGTCCGCAATTCAACGATGACACTGGTTTCGTGGGCGCCGCCGCCATTTCACAAGCCCGCCTGTTCAACGCCCATCCCACCGGCAAGGCCCTCAAACGTGAGCGCCTCACGGCCCTGATGGGCGATGGGGGCATCCAGGAATGCGGCTACGCGCAAAACTGCGTCGAGGTCTGCCCCAAGGAGATTCCGCTTACCACGTCCATCGCGGCGGTTGGGGGCGATGTCATGAAGCAAGCGATTTCCGACCTGTTTCACAAATAAGGTCGTACGACCCCGTTCCCTTTCGATACCGGGAATTGGGCCTGCCACACGGGAAACCAATCACTTAGCCGCGTAACATTGGGTAACCGGTTACTAAATCATTCCTTCGTAATGAGGACATGTCCTCTTTTTTGCTTGGCAATGTTCATGTTCCGTTTACAATGACGCCACTGCCACAGAAGATCGTGGCTCTCCCCCGGTTCGAGGTATTGTGCGTAAAAGCGTTCGAGATTTGTGCGTTCACTTCGCGTTGTGGATTCTGGCCGTCGGTCCGGCTTTCGGACTGCACAGCTACCCTGCCTCGTCTCACCGCGTTTCACGCCATCCCTCACGAACTCACGCCACCTCAAGCAATAGCGCGACTTCACGCACCGCGACAGCACACGTAGCAACTGGTCGTCGCTCGCGCAGCGCACGCTTTTTGTGGGATCCGATGTTCCGCCCATCGCACGAATCGCTCCTCCTGCAGAACGAAGAAATCGACCGGCTCGATCTGCCCCGCATTCAGGACGACGACGAACTCGACGCGCTGAAAGCCTCGCAGGCCCTCCTGCCGATTCGCACCGGTCAAACGTTGCGCATCGATCCCCGTCTTGATCCCAATCGCCGCTTCTGCCGACCGTGGACGCGGGACTTCATGGAAGATCTCAGCCAGGCTTACTACCAGAGATTCCACGCTCAGATTCAGGTGAACTCCGCGGTTCGCACCGTAAAGGTGCAGCAGAAACTCCGTCGCCACAACCGCAACGCTGCTCCGGCCGAAGGCGACACCGCTTCCTCACATCTGGCTGGCCTTACGGTCGACTTGCAGCGCCGTGGCATGACGAAGGATCAGGTTCACTTCGTCGAGCGTTATCTCTTCTATCTCCGCGCCCTCGGCCTGGTCGAGCCCGAAGAAGAGCGCCACCAGTGGGTCTTCCACATCATGGTCTCGGAACGTTACGGTGCCTGGCGCGAATCCCAGGACGTGGTTCATTGGGACTTCCAGCCGGCCACGATCGAACTCACCTCCAACCAGTAGCTCTCCCCAAGAATGCTTGTCATGATGGCGGGTCTGCCCGGCACAGGAAAATCCACGCTCGCCCGTGAACTCGCCGCTCGGCTCCCCGGCACCATCCTCAACAAGGACGAAATCCGCCGCGCGCTGTTTGAACCGCGCGATCTTGAGTACTCGACCCGCCAAGACGACTTCGTCATGGAGATCATGCTCCAGACTGCAGGTTATTTGTTCTCGAAAGACCAGGCTCGCACTACCATCCTCGACGGCCGCCCCTTCTCGCTAAATAGCCAGGTCGAGCGCGTAAAGGCATTTGCCGTAAGCCTGAGCCAGCCCTGGTGCATTCTGGAATGTGTCTGCTCCGAGACTTCGGCGCGCAATCGGCTGCCGTTCCAGTTCACATCGGCCGGGCATCCGGCCGCCAATCGCAACTTCGATCTCTACCGCGAGGTGCAAGCTCGCTTTGAGCCGATTCCTCGGCCTAAAACTGTGATCGACACCGACGCCTCGCTTGAAGCCTGCGTCAACCTCGCTCTCAACGCGCTGCACCTTTGAAGAGAGTCCGCACCCTCCATCCAATCGCGGCCTCTGTCGTACAATGATTCAAGTCCCCAGCGACATTTGATCGCCGAGCCGGATGAGAGCCATTCTGAGACGTTCATTTCTCCAACCTATTCGAGTGAAGGAGCTTTCTATGCGAAAAGCATTAGCACTTCTGCTGTCGCTCGCATTCTTAACTCTGTTCGCGTCCGCCCAGGACAAGCCCGCCCCAACCGCCACGCCCAAGCGTACTCCAACTCCAGCTACAACTACACCCGCCACCAAACCGCCTGCCACCGATCCAGAAGCGATCATCGACACGACCGCCGGCAAGATGCACTGCACGTTGTTCCCGAAAGTCGCGCCGGTCGGCGTGGAGAACTTCGTCGGCCTCGCCAAGGGCACAAAAGATTGGACCAGCCCCTCAGGCGCCAAGAAGCATGGTGTGCCGCTGTATGACGGCACCATCTTCCATCGCGTGATTCCCGACTTCATGATCCAGGGCGGCGACCCCAAGGGCGACGGTACGGGCGATCCGGGTTACAAGTTCAAGAATGAAACATCACCCGACCTGAAGTTCGATCGCCCCGGCCGCCTTGCCTATGCCAACTCCGGTCCCGACACGAACGGCTCGCAGTTCTTCATTACCGAAGTTCCCTACGATAGCCTGAACGGCGGCTACACGATCTTTGGCCAATGCGATGACGCAAGTGTCGAACTGGTCAAGCAGATTGCCCGCATGACTCGCGACCCACGCGACGACCGCCCGTTTCGTCCGGTTAAGATTACTCACATCACGATCGTGAAGCCCGGCGCGACCGCGGGGACGACCCATCCAGCAACTCCAGCGACCAAGAAACCGGCGGCCGCAACGCCGAAACCGGTGCCACAGTCCTAAGACCCGGAGACCAGGCTTGCAGCGCCGCCGGACAAAAACTCGTTCGCGCCCTACATCCGCGAACCATCCACAACACAATTGGAAAGGAATTTCATGACACGCCAACCTGGAACCTACGCGACCTTCACTACCTCCGAGGGCACGATCGTCTGCCGCCTCTTCGAGAAAGACGCTCCCAAGACCGTCGCCAACTTCACTGACCTCGCCGAAGGCAAGCGCGAGTGGAAGCATCCCAAGACGGGCAAGAAAGGCACGGATCGCCTCTACGACGGCACCATCTTCCATCGCGTGATTCCCGACTTCATGATCCAGGGCGGCGACCCGGCGGGCAACGGCATGGGAGGCCCCGGCTACCAGTTCGAAGACGAAACCAAGGGCTCGCCGCACAAGTTCGACATGAAGGGCAAGCTCGCTATGGCCAACGCCGGACCGAATACGAATGGCTCTCAGTTCTTCATCACCGTTGCGCCGACGACGTGGCTGACGGGCAAGCACACGATTTTTGGTGAAGTCGTCGAAGGGATGGATGTGGTCGATAAGATTGCGACCACGCCGCGGGGAGCGCAGGATCGCCCGAAGAAAGATGTGGTTCTGCAGTCAGTGACGATCGAACGCGTTTAGGACGCTTGACACACAGAAGGAAGCCCGCCCCGCCGCAGCGGCGGGCTTTTTCTTTGCCACCCGAGAGACTTGGCTAAATCCCAAGCACCGCCACCAACTCCTTCACTGCCGCCGCGCTCTTGTTCAACTCCGCCTGCTCCTCGGCCGTCAGCTTGATCTGAATGATCTGCTCGATCCCCTTTGACCCCAGCTTCACTGGAACACCGACGTACAGCCCCTGCACGCCATACTCGCCCTGCAGATATGCCGCGCATGGCAGGATCTTCTTCTTATCTTTCAAAATGGCCTCGACCATCTCTGTCGTCGCTGCCGATGGCGCGTAGTAAGCCGATCCCGTCTTCAAATACTTCACAATCTCCGCCCCACCATCACGCGTACGCTGCACCAGCTTCGCCAGCACATCGGGCGCGATCAATTCGGTAATCGGAATTCCAGCTACCGTCGAATAGCGCGGCAGTGGAACCATGGTGTCGCCGTGCCCGCCCAGCACAAATGCCGTTACGTTCTCCACGCTCACCTTGAGTTCGTCGGCAATGAAGGTTCGAAACCGCGCCGAATCGAGCACTCCAGCCATGCCGACGACGCGCTCGCGCGGAAAGCCGCTTAGCTTGTACGCCGCTTGCGCCATCGCATCCAGAGGGTTCGAAACAATCACCAGAATGCAATTCGGCGAATGCTTCACCACTTCGCCGACCACAGCCTTCATGATCCCGTAGTTGGTATTGAGCAGGTCGTCGCGGCTCATGCCCGGCTTGCGTGGAATACCCGCCGTAATCACCACCACGTCCGAATTCGCGCTGTCCTTGTAATCATTCGTTCCGAGAATGTGCGCGTCCCGCTTCTCGATCGGCATCGCCTCCAGCAAATCGAGCCCCTTGCCCTGCGGCACGCCCTCGATGATATCGATCAGCACCACATCCGCGAGTTCCTTCGACGCGATCCAGTGCGCCGCCGTCGCTCCTACGTTGCCCGAACCTACAATCGTTACTTTCTTCCGCATGAAAATTCCTCTCAATATGATTCAGATTCCACTGCCTCTGCGAAACCTGGCTACCGCACTCCCACGGGCTGCGCCGCCTGCATATTCTCAATGATGTGCCCTGCAAACTCGCTGGTCGTCACCTTGGTGGCGCCTTCCATCAGCCGCTCAAAGTCATACGTAACTTTCTTCTGCTCGATTGTGCTCTCGAGGCCGCGCTCAATTAAATCGGCCGCCTCGTTCCAGCCGAGAAACCGGAACAGCATCACGCCCGACAGAATCACCGATCCCGGATTAATCACATCTCTATCCGCATACTTGGGCGCAGTCCCGTGGGTGGCCTCGAAAATCGCATACCCGTCGCCGATGTTCGCCCCCGGCGCAATCCCGAGCCCACCGACCTGGGCTGCGCAAGCGTCCGAAATATAGTCGCCATTCAGATTGGGAGTCGCCAGCACCGAGTACTCGTCGGCGCGCGTCACGACCTGCTGGAAGATTGAGTCGGCGATCCGGTCATTGATCATCAGTTTCTTCTTCCATGCTCCCTTGCCATGGGTCGCGTAAATCGAATCGAGCACTTGTTTAACCTCGGCATTTACCGTCTGCCGGAACTCCGGTGGTGCAAACTCCATTCCGGGCTCGATCATCGAAGCATTGTCCTCGACCGACAGGCCGGGATTCTTGTCTTTGTTATCCAATATCCAGCTCTCGCGCTCGGTCACCACTTTGTCGCGGAACTCCTCGGTCGCAAGCTCATAGCCCCACTTACGGAAAGCTCCCTCGGTAAATTTCTGAATGTTCCCCTTGTGAACCAAAGTCACCGTCTTCAGCCCGTTATCGAGTGCATGCTGAATGGCCATCCGAACCAGTCGCTTGGTCCCCGTCACCGACATGGGCTTAATCCCGACGCCCGAATCCAGTCGCACCTGCTTCTTACCGCCTTTCAACATTTCCTTGTTCAAGAACTCGATCAACCGCGCGCACTCGGCCGTTCCCTCCTCCCACTCAATCCCTGCGTACACGTCCTCCGTGTTCTCGCGGAAGATCACCACATCCATGCGCTCTGGATGCTTTACTGGCGACGGCACTCCCTTGTAGTACTTCACCGGGCGCACGCACGAATACAAATCCAGAATCTGTCGCAACGCGACATTCAGCGACCGGATCCCCCCTCCCACCGGAGTAGTGAGCGGGCCTTTGATCGCCACCCGAAACTCGCGTACCGCAGCGACCGTGTCATCCGGCAGCCAGGTATCGAACTTCGCCTTGGCCTTCTCCCCGGCAAACACCTCGAACCACGCAACCCGCCGCTTTCCT
>Ga0306921_10010004_pt1 | contig 10067 bp, 12 predicted proteins | sample sta12Cox44000080_FD_203760 | JGI IMG/M metagenome (GOLD analysis project Ga0306921, IMG submission 203760) | Lab enrichment of tropical soil microbial communities from Luquillo Experimental Forest, Puerto Rico - statoxic.12C.oxic.44.000.080 (v2)... | ecosystem: Environmental > Terrestrial >...
AGCTCAGCAGGCAGAGCGAACCCCTGATAATGAAGCCGTTTGTCATGGCGAGTTTCCTTCTATCTCGTTAGTGGGTTCGCCTTTTCAAACCGACTGAACCGGCAATAACCAGGATAGCAAAACCGCCGGCGAGCATGGTCGAAGTCTCAGGGATCGGCGTGAAATTATACGTCACCTTTACGTCAGCTCCCACCTTCCAAAAACCACGCGACGAGGACTGGCCCAACGGCACTTGCTTGGCGATGCCGCTCTCGGCGGACAAGAATAAATCCACCAAACCACTGCCCGTGAAATGCATCAGATCATTGTCGGAATTTAACGTTCGGCTGCCTGTTAACATGATCTGGTTGGGATGCGCCGCCGGCGTAGGAGACGCATTATTCTCTCCTGCAGGCGCAAAGCCCTGATTCAAAATCCGGTTTAGACTCATGATTCGGTCGTGGTTCATGTCTTCGATGAACAAATCCAGGTGCTGGCTCGGCGTCTGATACGTCAATGCGTTGTCGGCGGACTTTGGTTGTCGGTTGAACCCCGGTAAGAAAGCGCCCGTAGCTTGAAAATCCACCGTGATGGACTGGAGGGTGCCCAGCGATGGATTGAACTGAGGAATTTGGATTTCGCGCTCGCTATAATTCACCAGCGAAGGCGACTCGGCGATAGTCACCACCTGCACCGCGGCCCTGGTTTGGGATTCCAGAAAACCAACTCCGACCATCGCGAGCAACGCCACGGTCACGTTCGTTCTTATCAGGTGAACGCATTTCATAAGTCTTGAATACCTCTAACTAACGATTCCAGGTTTGAGTTGCCCGCTGTATTTTCAACCACGTCCGATTCGGGGAAAAAATACAACATGGTTAGTCTAACCTACCGCCGCCAAATCGGCTCCAACTCTGAGGACAATGAAGTCAATGTTTATGACTTGAACGCTTCATTTGACCCGGATTTCTGTTTCTTTGCTCTGACTTGGCAAGCGTCTTCTCTTTTCGCGACAAGTTTGCTTGGCCAGCCCCGCACCAGGTGCGGGCCCCTAGTTTTGGACCGGCGCCGTTGATGTAGACCCTGGTCAGCGCTGGTTGAAGTGCGGCTGGCTGTGCGTGTCGTCGTGGGCCGAGGAGGAGGCGCTGTGCTTCGTTCCTGTCGTTGGTTTTGAGGCTGGTCTGCTCGCCGGTGACTTTGTCTTTGAGGTAATAAACTCCCCAGGGGCGTTGGATTAGTCCGAACTGATTTTTCATTGACCGCGCGGGCTTGATGGGGATTAGGCCTTTGGCGTGGACACTGGAACTGGACGGACTTCCATCGCTTGGATCAAGCCGTGCGCAAAAGTGAAACGATGGCCCACGCGCCCATCGGCAACAACTGCTCCAGCCAAGTCGCGCACGACCTGATGCACTTCGACCAAGATATGCTCGGCCCCCTCAGAGTGAAAAGCCATCGGCTCCACTAGTGGGTCGATCTCGCTCCATTGCTCCTTCCAGTAAGTGCGGACCTCCTCACGTCCACGGACAAAGCCGCCTTTGAACGCTCGCGGCCAACTCACCTCCGGAGTCATAAGGGCGAGGGCAGCGTCAATGTCCCGAACGTTGAAGGCCCTGTAGGCAGCGCGGAGCAGTTCGATCTCTGGAGCAGTGTAATTTGGCATAAGATGTCGCGAAGTTACGCAGTAAGCCGTAACCATCGTCGGTCTGTTTTTCGAATGGTCGCTAGCCAACCGCGCGTTTTAGAAATGTCCCTTCTTGCAGTTCTTCAAAAGCCTCCCGGAGCTGCTCCTGGGTGTTCATTGCGATCGGGCCATACTAGGCAACTGGTTCTTGTAACGGCTTGCCCGAGACAAGCAGAAACCGGATTCCTTCGTCTCCAGCTTGCACCTCCACGTTCTCACCCGAATCAAACAATACAAGAGACCGGTTGCCTGCCTCTGTTGGAGGCACAGTCTCGTGCCATTTCACGCCCTCAGTGGGCACCGCCAAAGAGCCTGAGGCGTTGTAGCAATTTTCCGCTGCCGGCGAAAACATAGGCAAAGGCATGCCGCGAAGTTTCTACGGGCAGGGTCCTTCAAGGGTTGGCTTGGCCTGAATCAATCGTTTAATGGGCCTAAGTGACATAACAATGGGAGTTTTACGAGTTCAATATCACCCACGCTGACGGTCTTTGCACTAAAGAACTCCTTCTTCCACGTCGTAAACGTCGAAAAAGAATTTCACTTTGCTTGGTGGATGACAGAACTGTGGAACATAAGTCTCAAAATGCTCCTGCACTTGCTCTGACAGTTCGCAGAGCCGCAAACAACGCATTTCATTGTTCCATTCGATTATCCTTTGCGGTCCTTTTGGGTCGCGTTTTCGCGTATCCAGCATCGACCTCTTCGTCGCCCGCACCAGAGGCGACAAACTCTTTGAGGCGCTTGGCATCAAGGCCCGTGAACTTCCAAAAGTAAGCACCCAGTCCACAAGGGTAATAGTTGTATTCGCCGTTGATGCCTAACAAATCAGCACGTGCCTTGTCGAGCATCCGCGCGGCGATGGCAAATCCGCCAAGTGTTTCGCGAGGACTGCGGGCGGCGTTTTGCGCAGATCACGCGCTAAAGTTGACAACCGATCTTTGTTCATAAGCGTTTTTCCATCGGGCATAGGAGCGTTTTAGATATTGCGCGCAGGTAGGTTATGGCGCTTGGCTTGGAACCTCCGAGTTGAAAATGTAACGATGGAATTTCCAATTGCCTTGGACCTTCCTGACGATGAAAATCTCGCGATTGCCTTCAGAACCGGTCGGTTTCTGGCCCTTGGGCACGATCGTTCCGTGCGAGCGAGTGCGGATGAACCCAAGATCGTTGCTCATCTCCATCTCCAGCAACTCGAACTGAACGTTGAAGTCCAGCTTCGAAAGAAAGTCTGCGTAGAGTGCGATAATTTCCTGGAGGCCTGTCGCCGTGGGGAAAGGCTGGCCGATTACGACGGCATCGCTCGTGTAGACGCTCCTGACGAGATCGAGATTAGCTTCGTTCAAACCTCGTTGATAGGTCTCTAGCAGTTGCTTGATTTCTTCACTCATAAACGTCTCCTTCTTTTTAATTCCCCCTTGCTGGGCCCGATGGTGGAAAAGAATAACCGATACTTCATGCTAGATGGAAAGGCATTGAGCGCTGCGCCACGTTATTAACCAGGCCGCTTGCTGCTCGGAAGGGTCTATCAAATGGCTCCAGTAAGTTATTACCGCAGACATCCTCCAGACTCGACGCAATCCGAATGCAATACGCCCCGGCCATCCAAGGTGATGTCGGTGTAAAGCTCCAGCGTCCTTCGTCCTGATCAATAGCAATCCGACCATCAATCGGCTGGCCGCCTTCCGATTCGATGTAGATCGCGCGCCGAAGCAGTGCCCAATCCAGAGGTTTTGGAAACATGAGCGCAAGACAATTCCGGCTCTTCGTTTTCGGAAGCACGATCTTCCACTCTTCAACCGCGATTCGTTCGCGGACAGCCTCTGTAACACGGAAAGGCTTATAGAAGCTCTCCCGCAATGGACGACCGCACATGTCAAGCATCCCAGAACCAACCGCGAGGGTATATTGTTCACCGACCTTGAGCGGCGGACCCAACTCGCGGTTAGGTCCTACGCCGCGCTTAAGCCTCCCGGGATCGAGAAGGACCGTCAAATGCCGCATACTCCTGTCCCAGAGCTCAACAGGGGGACGATAGAGCACATCGGGGACGCACTCGCCGTCGGGACCAAGAACACTAATGTTTTTCTCAGCATGACCGCGGCACATGGAATTGGAAAAGCATACGTAAAAACGAAGTAAATTTTCCGGCAGTGAATCGCTGGTGGGGAAGACTTGTTTCACTTCGGCGAACACGGTGCTCATCTCTCTTGGAAAAGAGAAATCGAGGGTTTCCACGTGTGAGAGCTCAGAGCGACCAAGCGGCCGAGGGTCGAAGCTCGCACGATAGCTAACGCCCGATTCGAATGGAAAATGCGAAATGAATCGGAGCCTCCCTGCCAAGAGTCGGTAATGGCCAAAGACATCTGGAAGGTCTTCACATCCCGGCACTCCGGTTTCGACGACTCTCACTCGGAGTATCGACTGCAGCAGATGAGTTGCTTGTGCGGATCCATCGACGGCGGCGAACATGTCAGAATCAAGGTTATGAACCTCGACACACTCTGCCCGCGGCTGACTCGTATCGGAGTGGATCGACAACTTTGGTCGATTAGTCACTTGCGTGCTCGATCTCCTTACGATGCTCTGCATAGTGGAAAGGATCTGGACCGCCAGGCCAATTCATTTCCGACATCCCATCTCTGCGCTCGAAGAAATACGGAACCATCAGCGTGCTGATATCCAGTCGATACGAGGTTTTCGGATGTCGCCAAATCACAACCGCCCATTTTGGGTTGAGTATTGCTACGTGCTCGGCCCGCATCGGAAGATCTCGTTGCGTGCGACCCAGACCACCCGGACCGAAATCGATGGGCCCGCCGGTGGGTTGGGGTTGAGCGGATCCCAAGTCCGAGACTGCGATACGCGACGCGCTGCGCGCGTCGATGGTGACGAGCAGATACTCCTTATGATCAAACGGATCGCTGAAGGTGAGCATGTCGAGCGGGTTACTCCCATAGCCCAATTCACCGATCGTGTCCCCGCGAACGTGAGCACCATCCTTCAAAGAGCTGAGGGGGAAGCGCACAAGAGGTGTGCACCCGTAGACTGCGAACAGGTAGGGCTCGCCTTGCACCTCTCGAATTAGTTGCCGAATAATCGGTGCGCGCGTCTCAAATTGCCCGTGGACGGGGTGCCAGATCTCAACGCTGGACGTGGACATCTTCGCATTGAAAGGGTAAGGGATTCGATGGAGTGTCGATGCGAACTGCTGATTGGAGATCCCCGTTACGAAGATCTCACCGTTGAAGTATTTAACGTCTGTAATTGCGTATGTCCGCTGCGCTCGAACTCAAGCATTGCCTTATCGTCGGGCTCATTGGGGAGCGCAATCTGCGAGTGGGAAAGACCATCAAGCTCCAGCACTTCGAGCTTGCCATGGTTCACCTTCACGATCGCAGGGACGGCATCCGTCCCGCGGCCGCGCTCGACTGATATGAAGAGCTGCTGAGAGGGTTGATTCACCACCATGTCATTGACAACGATCTTGTCATAGGTCGTGCCGAACAGTGCGGCGAGCTGCTGATCGAGCCCGTGGACCAAGTCACGCCCTTCAAAGTTGTGAAAGTTGCCAAGCTCAACGCCTTTTTGCGGTGTCACATCTTTCTCCCGCAACGCGAAGGCATGAACTGCGGCGCCGGTAATGTCGCCGACGAAAAGAACATTATTCGGGCCAAACGCGAGAGCCCCTGCCGAGCGAAGCGGACCGGCCGATTGTGGCAATCCGGAGCCTGCGGTTTCAGCACCGGCGCTGTCAGCCCCGGGAAAGCCCCGCCCGGATAAAGCAAGCCCGACTGCGGACATCGCACCAGCTCGCAGCACATCTCGCCTCGAATAGCCACCAGATACGAATGAATCTTTCATCTTTCGCTTTCTCAATACGGGTTAGTATTCAGTCGCACGGTTGGACCATACTCCACGCGCGATTGTCCACTAGATGGCAAAGCGGCAAATCAGATTTCCATAAATGGGATAATTGCGTTTGCGAGCCACTAGTCGCCTCTTTCTTGCACCGTGTAGGTTTTCGCGGATATTCAGGAAGCAACCACAATGAACGAGCCTGAGGATATTGAGGTTTTCCTGGAGGCGCTTCGCCTACCGTTAGGGGAGCGCAGCGCCTACTTGGAGCACGCCTGCGCCGCGGACACCGAATTGCGCCAACGAGTCGAAGTCCTGCTAGTGGCACATGAACGAGCGGGAGATTTCCTTGCGAAACCGCCGGCTGGCGTGCCGACGACAGCTAGTCCGGCCGTTTGTGAAAAGGCCGGTGACCGCATTGGTCATTACAAACTATTGCAGCAGATTGGCGAAGGTGGCTGTGGGGTCGTGTTCATGGCGGAACAAGAAGAGCCCGTGCGTCGGCGTGTGGCACTAAAGGTTGTTAAGCCGGGCATGGACACTAAAAGTGTCATAGCCCGCTTCGAGGCCGAGCGCCAGGCCCTTGCGTTGATGGATCATCCAAACATTGCCCGCGTTTTTGATGCGGGCACCACCGAAAGCGGCAGACCGTTTTTTGCGATGGAACTGATCAGCGGGACCAAAATCACAGATTACTGCGACGAAAATGCGCTCACCACGAATGCGCGTTTGAACCTGTTCATCGAAGTTTGCGACGCCATCCAGCACGCACACCAAAAGGGAATAATCCATCGTGACCTCAAGCCGTCCAATATCCTCATTGCGACTTCGACCACAGGGAAACCTCTCCCAAAAGTTATCGATTTTGGCATCGCTAAAGCGACGAGTGGCGAACGTCTAACTGACAAGACGGTCTTCACGGCGGTCGAGCTGCTCATCGGCACGCCAGCATATATGAGCCCCGAACAGGCGGCTCTCACTAGTGTCGATGTCGACACGCGCACCGATATCTACAGCCTCGGAGTGCTCCTGTATGAATTACTAACCGGGACGACTCCGTTCGACACGCGTGAGCTTCTTAGGGCCGGTCTGGACGAAGTCCGGAACGCAATTCGCAATCAGGAGCCGCTTCGCCCCTCGACAAAATTGAGCACAATGGTTGCGGAGGACCTTAAGCGGGTGTCGGCACACCATGGCACCGAAGCTCCGAAGCTTCTTCGCGCAGTGGGCGGGGACCTTGATTGGATTGTGATGAAGGCGCTTGAGAAAGATCGAGCGCGCCGTTACGCAACGGCAAACGGCCTGGCAATGGACATCCAACGTTACCTATGTGACGAACCTATCGTGGCCCGTCCTCCCAGCACCGCTTACAAATTTAGAAAACTGGCCTTGCGGAATAAACTTTGGTTCGCCGCTTCGAGCCTTGTCCTCCTGTCGCTCGTTATCGGGCTTAGCATGACGACATGGTCACTGACGCGCGAAAGGCGTGCGCGTCACGAATCCGACGAATTGCGCAAGCGTGCCGAAATTGAGTCAACCCAAAGCCGCGAGGTGACCAAATTTCTCAAGGATATGCTGGCGGGAATTCAGCCTTCAGTCGCTCGTGGCCGTGATACCACAATGCTTATGGAAATCCTCGAGAAAGCCGCTCAGCGCGTCGGCCAGGAACTGACTAATGAGCCGGCAGTGCAGGCTGAATTGTGGACCACGATTGGAGGGGTGTGGGACCAGCTGAAGTTGCGCGACAAAGCCGAGCCGGTGCTGCGGAATGCACTGGACACCCGTCGAAAACTCTATGGCAACGAACATTCGTCAGTTGCCGAGTCGCGATTGAACCTGGCCAAAGTCCTCGTCGGTGAAGGGAAATCTGCAGAAGCCGAGACTCTTTGCCGTGAGGCAATAGAAGTCCGGCGGAAGCTTTTCGGCCAGGATAATCCAGAAACTGTTGCTGCACTCAACATTCTCGTGACCGCTATTTATCCGCAGAAAGGTCGATTGCCGGAGGCCGAATCGCTAGAAGCTCAGGCCGTGGCCAAGCGGCGAGAATTGCTCGGAGATCACCACCCCGACCTTGCCCAATCTCTGATGGTGCTGGGCAATATCCTTAGCAACGAAGGAAAATTTGCTGAGGCCGAAGCAGCCTACCGCGAAGGGTTGGCCATCTATAAAAAAGCGCTTGGGGAGGACGACCTGGCAGTAATACGAATCTCGGGCAATCTGGCATTGGTGCTTAGGGATGAAGGCAAGCTCGGGGATGCCGAAGCTATGCAACGGCAAGTCCTGATGAGCCTCCGCAAATGGCTTCCCGAATTCCATGAAGATGTGACTATTGCCGTGGTCAACCTGATCGAGACCCTCCGGCGCGAGAACAAGCGCGATGAGGTCGGTCCACTCTTGCAACCGTTCTTGCAAATCGATCTCGCCGCTCACCCCGAGGCAACCCGTCAACTCTACCTGCGCGCCAGCATCCTGGCCCGGCAGGAGTTCTGGTTGGAAGCAGCGGCCGACGCGAACAAGCTTCGGGAGTTTCGGCCGGAGGATCACGATGCTTATCATATTCTGGCGCCCGTGTTAGTGGAGCTCTGTGACATGCAAGGCTATCAAGAACTCCGTCAGAAAATGATCGCGTACTTTGGCGCCACCACAAACATTTTTGTTGCCGACCGGATGGCCAAAGATGGTCTAACGCTGCCGCCTCAAGAAAAGGAATTGAGTCCCTTAGCTTCCATGGCTGATTTTGCTGTGAGCGCAGGCAAATCGTATGCCGCTTATCCTCTTTTTGAAGTCTGCAAAGCTCTCGCTGAATATCGACTGGGCCATTGGGGAACGGCCGCGAAATGGGCCGAAAATGCTTCGACAAACCAGTTTCTTTATTCCCAGGCTGAGGCCTACTCCATCATGGCGATGGCTCGGTGCAAGTTGGAACGGACCGAAGATGCCCACCGCGCCCTGGCAAATGCGACGAAAATCGCCCATGAATCCATGCCCTCGGCAGAAAGTGGTGATTTGGGCGGCGACTGGCGCGATTGGATCATCTCCCATGCATTATTGAAGGAAGCCACAGCCGTGGTGAATCATGCCAGCCCCACAGCGTTAAAATGACGGAAAAACGTGAGCGGAGCGAAATCCATCCTGGAAGCGATTGGACATGGCGACCCATGCGCTACTGACCGACTGCTGGAGATGGTCTATGAGGAGTTACGACGCGTCGCGGCTTACAAAATGGCTCACCAAGCACCAGGCCAAACGCTTCAACCGACTGCACTTGTCCACGAAGCATGGTTGCGATTAGTGGGGGACAAGAACCCTCGCTTTAATGACCGAATGCATTTCTTTTCCGCCGCGGCAGAAGCTATGCGCCACATTCTTATTGATCGAGCTCGCCGAAAATTAACCCAACGGCATGGCGCCAATTTCGAGCGCGTTGACGTTGACGAAGTAGAAATCGCGGCACCGGACACAGATGACCGGTTATTAGCGGTTCACGAGGCGCTGCAAAAATTGGCGGCGAAATATCCACTGCAAGCCGAAGTGGTGAAACTCCGCTATTTTGCTGGCATGAGCGATCAGGAAACCTCGCTTCTGTTGGGAGTTTCTGTCTCGACGGTGAGAAACTATTGGGTCTTCTCGCGCGCCTGGCTTTTTAGCGTAATCGAGTCTAAGTGACGCCTCGGTCCTCCGCGCAGATTCCCTTAGTGTTTTGACCCTGAATTCTCGTTAGCTCTAACGGGGGACATCATCTCGAACAGGGCTGGTGCCCCCGTGAGCGAAAATGAAACGTCAATTCAGGTGTCCAGATCTCACCCGCCGGCCGCCGCGAGGTTTTCGGGTCCGCCTTGGCGGATTTGTTATCCTGGCGCAAATGCTCGACAAAGGCCGGGCAACGCTTGCCAAAAAGAACGGAAAATACCGGTATAATTGCACCTCAGATCAGCATTTGGTGCATTTCCTTGGTTTTGATCCTGTCGCGATGTTGAAGGAATTGGCGTCTGGAAAAACCGACGGCGAAATGCTTGAATGGCTGCTTTGCCATTCCGAAACGCCTCGCGACCCCTGGGAGATCGAAGCCTGGTCAGCCTTCATGCAAAAACACACGATCGGGGGCAAGGCGAAGTCTCTCGCCCTCTTTACTGAATACCTGAACCAATATTCGAAGACCCGCGCAGACATAGAAACATGGGTCGAGATCCAAAGAGTTCGTCGGGCGGTCACCCGCTCTGACACCACGGCGGCAACTCTCTGTAGCCTTCATCAGCGCTCAGGCTGCCGAGTCAGGCAGGAAGTTTTGGAAAAAGCTTCGGAGTCATCTGGGCCGCAAATTCCTTAAACGCCCGCACATGCCGCGGAATGAATCGGTTGCCGAGATGAACCAGGGAAAGATCGAAAAGGCCCAGATGCCAGGATGGCATTACTTCCACGAGCAGACCTTCGCGCAACAATTCAGGCTGCACAATCGGCGGCAGTTCTCCAATGCCTGTTCCCGCAAGGAGGGCTGTGGCAAGACCGGCATAGTCGTTCATTGCAAGGTAGGGCTCGAATGCGATTCTTT
>Ga0306921_10010008_pt1 | contig 10065 bp, 8 predicted proteins | sample sta12Cox44000080_FD_203760 | JGI IMG/M metagenome (GOLD analysis project Ga0306921, IMG submission 203760) | Lab enrichment of tropical soil microbial communities from Luquillo Experimental Forest, Puerto Rico - statoxic.12C.oxic.44.000.080 (v2)... | ecosystem: Environmental > Terrestrial > Soil...
CAAACCACCACGCGCAGCCTTTCGTCTGGACCGCCACCGCGGATTCGATCTTCGCTAAAGTTCAACGACTATGTGAACGTATTTCCGGGACAGCACACTAGCGCAGGGCTCCGACTCACGGGCCGACGGCAGCTTTTGAAGTGCCGGAGAGGTGCGTTCGGTCCGTTATGGGGTTCAATTTGACGGCCTGCCGCTTGGGCCACTTCGCGGCGATTTGGTCCCGCCAGGCTAGCGCCGCCGTTTTGCCGAGGCCAGAGCCGCAGGGCCTCAGGATTTGGGTCGGCAGCCGCTCATTCGCTAGACTGGAACGGCACAAGGTCGATCGGACAGTATGAGTTACCTGCCTATTGAGAATTACGGCGTGATCGGCAACATGCGGTCGGTTGCGCTGGTCGGAATGAACGGTTCTATCGATTTCCTCTGTTATCCCAACGCCGATTCACCCACGGTATTCGCGCGCTTGCTCGATGAGGCGAAAGGCGGCCACTTTCAAATTCAGCCCGCTTTCAGTCACAGGAGCGTGCGTCAACTCTACCTTCCGGAAACGAATATTTTGCTGACCCGCTTCCTCGCGGATGAAGCGGTAGCTGAATTGACCGACTACATGCCGATAAGCGCTACATGGGAGGAGCCGAACGAAATCATCCGTACCGTCGCTGTGGTCAGGGGCCAAGCCGACTTCAGGCTCTTGTGTGAGCCTTGGTTCGACTATGCCCGTTCGGGGCACCGAACGCGGTTGGAAGACCGCTGCGCGATATTTGAGCCGGATAATGACAGCATTCCGCCCATGGCGCTTTATTCCGAAACGCCCCTGAGATTGCGTTCTGATCGCGTGTCGGCGCACTTCAGCTTGCGGGCTGGCGAGAGGGTGACGTTCATCTTCGGAGGAGCGCGCCCTAAAAGCCAGCAGCCTGAGATGGAACGCGTGCAGGAACGTTTCCATGAAACAGCGCGATTCTGGAAAGCTTGGATCGCCAAGTCGAAATACAAAGGGCGCTGGCGCGAGATGGTGAATCGTTCTGCTCTGATGCTGAAACTGCTAATCAGCCGCGAGCACGGTTCGCTGATCGCCGCTCCGACATTCTCGCTGCCTGAAGAGATTGGGGGAGTACGTAACTGGGACTATCGCTTCACCTGGCTTCGCGATGCTGCCTTTACCCTGTATTCTCTCATCCGCCTGGGCTTTGTCGAAGAATCCGAAGCCTTTATTGCCTGGTTGAAGGGGCGCTTGAACGATGATGCGGAACGAGGACCGCTGCAGGTCCTATACGGAGTGGACGGCCGGCAGAAGCTCGATGAAGTCACCCTTGACCACTTGCGGGGTTATGAGCATTCGCACCCGGTGCGAATCGGGAACGCCGCTTACCAGCAGCTGCAGCTGGATATTTACGGCGAAATGATGGACTCCATTTATTTGGCTAACAAGTACGGCGACGCGATTTCAAACGATGGCTGGGAGGACGTGCAGCGGATTTTGGATTGGTTGGGAAGAAACTGGAAACGGCCCGACGAAGGCATCTGGGAAGTGCGAGGCGGTGCGCGGGAATTCCTGCACTCACGCTTGATGTGCTGGGTCGCCTTCGATCGCGCCCTGCGTCTCGCGCAAAAGCGATCACTCTCCGGCCCACTTCAGCAGTGGCAAGATGCACGCGATGCAATCCGGAAAGATATTTTTGCGAACTTCTGGGACGAAGACCTGAAGTCGTTCGTGCAGGCAAAAGGTTCCAAGGACTTGGATGCATCGACCCTGCTGATGCCCTTGATGCGATTCATTAGTCCCGTCGACCCTATGTGGTGTTCTACCATGCGGGCAATCGAAAGCCGTCTGGTCGAAGACACCCTGATCCGCCGCTATCAGACTGAGCGCTCGCATGTGGATGGGATAGCGGGCGGCGAAGGTAGCTTTACGGCATGCTCGTTCTGGTACATCGAATGTTTGGCGAGAGCGGGGGAGTTGGAAAAGGCACAATTGCTATTCGAAAAGATGCTGGGCTACGCTAATCACCTGGGTCTTTACTCAGAAGAGCTTGGTTCGAACGGCCGGCACCTCGGGAACTTTCCTCAAGCATTCACCCATCTGGCGCTAATCAGCGCAGCAACCTATCTGGATCGCGCTCTCTCCGGTAACGATGACGCCGTCTGGCGGTAATACGACTCGACGCGTCAAGGCTTCTGTTGTGCCTCCCAGTTTACTTTCCGCCCCGGATATAGCGACCGAAGTGCCGAGCCCACTATTCGCGCCGCCGCACGCATTTTGACTCCCAACGTGAGGGTTTGCGCGCCGCCATTAGCGCGGACCATCACGACTGTGACGTCATCGTCCGACAGATTGTCCGGATACCTCTCCGCGATTTCGCCAAGCAGCGCGTCAATCAGTTTTTCCGGCTTGACGTCGCCCAGCAAATTCAGAATCCGCAGCACGCCTTCCTCGCCTAGCATTTCCTCATCGGCGTCGCTGGATTCGATCAGCGCGTCGGTATACGTCAGCACGCAATCGCCCGGCTCAAGTTCAACGTCGAAATGCTCGTATTCCGTGATGCTAAAAACTCCGAGCGGCAAATTCGACGGCCCAGACAAGCGAGAGGGGCCTCGATCACCCAGCAAGTTCCATTCTTTTTTGCAAGCTCTATAGAGAATCGGGCGCGGATGTCCCGCGTTGCACAGGATCAGCCTTCGGCTGGGAGCGAAAAACGTGCTGACGATTGCCGTGGCGAACGTTCCCGTCTTCGACAGTGTTGAGAATTGCTGATTCAACAAACGTACGAATTCCGCTTGATCCCAACGATTGATAAATCGCCGCATCAGTAGGCGGAGATCGGCGGCGATGACCGCAACAGACTTTCCGTGCCCGGAAACGTCGGCCAGGAGCAAGCGGGTGATCCGGCCCGCCGCGCAGCTTGAGGCATAGTAAACGTCGCCGCCGCGCTTCGCCTGCCCATGCGGTTTGCTGTAGACCCAGGCGTCCAGCCCGCCGATGACGACACCTTGCGCCGTAAGCTGGCTTCCGCCACAAACTTCCAAGCATTTCATATGTTTCGCTAGCGAATCGCTCATTGGGGGCATTATACGAGCCCTCGCGTCTTCGCTGAGCGACAAATAATCGGCTCGCCTCGAACGAAGTAATTTCGCTAGAAATCGCACGAGCCGTCTGCATCGGACTCAATTGAGATGGATTCTTGGATTGTCTCAGGATTGTCGAGCAAACCGGAAGTCATCCCCGAGTCGACGACCTAGCATCCCTCTTAGTTGTCAAAAAGAGGATTTCGAGAAGAAGCCGACTGATTTGAACTGCCCAGAGCGTTGCCGCCAAATCATGAGTTAACCGGTACTTCCATGCTTATAGCGACCGCGGGAGGCAAACAGTCAATTTCGACCCGATCCTGTAGATAGCGGCAGGCCCAGTTTACGGCACAACTCCTGAAAACGTGCTTGGGAGTGGAGTGGTTCAAACGCAGGCTCGGCCCACTGACTTTGCTTCCCTCACTGCATCCTGACGCAGCCCTAAAAGGGCCCGGAGCCACGTTGAGGAGTGTTTGGCTTCTCACCGGCTTGGTCAGAAACGCGACGGCGCCGGCTTTCATGACCAAGTCGCGCAACGAGTCGTCCCCATGACCGCTTATGAAGACGATCGGAAGCCTGCCACCCTCGTCAGTCAGCCGTTTCTGCAGCTCGATCCCGCTCATCCCAGGAAGACGCACGTCAAGGATCAAACAGCGTGTTTCATTACGGCGCGGGAACTCGAGGAACGCCTCCGCCCTGGAAAACGAATCAATTGTGAACCTTGAGGCCTTCAGCAAGTTGGCCAGCGCCTCGCGTAAATCTTCGTCATCATCGACGATTGCCACGATCCCAACTCTGTGCTCGAGGCGCGGACATAGTGACAGTCCAGCAATTGCTCGGGCATTCCTCTGTCACCGTAACCATGCGCTATACGCACACAAATCTCGATTCAAAACATGCTGCGGTCGCGAGACTCGAAGGGCGGGTGACAGTTTGCACCAGAATGCAGCACTCGAAAGACGAACTGTCACTAAACGCCGGTATAAGCTACAATGTTTCAGCGCATTAGCTTCGGAGAGGTGGCAGAGTGGCTGAATGCGGCGGTTTGCTAATTCATCCTGCCCTGTTTGTACTCACATCCATTCATTTGTTTTCAGCAATTTAGCAAGCTCTCAGTTGCGCCGAAAAGCCTCATTTGCAGCCTAAAGTGCACCAAGAGTGCACCAGATTCTGTAATCGATTCGTGACGGATCAAAGACTATCAGTGTTCCCGGAAGTATTCCCATTGCTTTTTTGCTCCGCGAGGAAGCTCAAACAGCGGGGATCCCTCCGCGGGTGATCCAGGTTCGAATCATGCTCGAATAAGGGATAGCAAGGAAAGCCATCTTCAGCTGTCAGCCGCAAATACTGGAGGGCTTGCTCACGCCTGTCGAGTAGTGCATAGGCTGACGCGACGGCATACGTGATGTGATGGAAATGTTGGTAGCCCTTTCCTTTCAGAAGCGCTTCTTGAATCTTGTGTTCCGCCAAATGAACATCACCAGCATCCGCAGCGAGCAACGCCTGCATGGCAGTAAGAGAACCGCCATCGTCTGACGGGCTACGGTCGAGCAAGGCATCGATTCTTTCCTTGGCCTGCTCTCGCCCTCCGAGATGTTGCAGCGCGAACGAGGTCTGAAACGCGATAAAATGAGGCAAGAACTTTTCGGAATCACGCATCTCAACAAGGGATTCCTCGTATTTCCCTTGGTACAGCAAGGTGATGGCTACTCGATAGTGGCTGCCAGTATTCAGAGGATCCAGCGTTACGGCTTTCTGGATCTCTCCCTGCGCCTTCTTCAGAATGCCGACGTGGTTATACACGTTGATTAGCTGATGATGGGCTTCTGCGAGGTTCGGATTGAGTTCGAGGGCATTTCGATAATCAGAAACCGCGCGCTCGTGCGACCACCCGTTTGCGCGCGAACACAGCAAATACCCGCGTGACGCGTATCCTTCGGAGACCAACAATTGACCTGATAGGAAGAGCCGCGGCAGTTCTCGGACGTGACCCAACTCTATGCACGTTGCTGAAGTAGAAGGGAGTTTCTATTTCTTGGGGCGGGATTCCGGCGGAATCAAACCCGAAACGCGATAGTAGGCGCTCAACTGACCGTAGACTTCGCCTGAGTGTTCGATGATGTTGTGTGCAAGATCGCTCAAACGAATCTGGGCTTTACTTGCGTGTTGCGGATCGTCGTAACCGAATGGGTCAATCACGAGGCCGGAGATGCCCGCGTCACCCTTGGACTTGATCGCCGCGGCGCCGTCGGCAAAGGACTTCTTAACGTACTCGACGACCGCCGCTTTATTTTTGAACTGCGCGCGAGGCGGATCTTCGTCGCCGGGTAGCGGCTGGCCGAGCGCGGAGTTGATGAAGAAATAGTTCGCCGCCGCCGCGTGAATGAGCCGTTCGGCGAAGCTGCGCATGTTCGTTGCAGGTTTGTAGTCGTACTTCTCCTCCGGAAAATCTTCGGCCATGGCAATGAGCTTTCTGCTAATTTCATTCCACTGATCGAGCAGCGTGGCTGAGGGGCTCGCGACCGGCCGCAGCGCCTGCGGGCTTACAATCAAGGTGGTTTTCACCCACATGCGCTGAAAGGAGGCAGCTTGTAGGTAGAGCTCACCTTCCTTCTGGGGTGTGAACAGATAATCGCGCGTCTCGCCGACGGTGATGGTGTCGCCCGAAGCCGATTTGGTGCCGGCTTGTTGCGGAGGTAAGTCCTTCCCATCTTTCGCGATCGGGCGCCAAGACACTGGAGCGCCAGCGGCGTCAACGATGGAATAGCTGAGATCCGAATCGACTGGCGTGATGTTGATAAAGCGCATGCGATAGGCCGTACCGGCGACCATGGCGATGGGAGGAGGTTGGGAGTTGCCATTCATGAGGAGCGGTTCGTTGCTTTGCACGCCGTCGCGAGAAAAAAGAAAGGTTTTGTCGGTCGCAGGATCGAATTTCGCTCCGGGCTCCAAAACGATCAGTGGACCGGTCAGACCTTCGCCAAGCTGTTTCTGTTCGTGCCAATGCGAGTGATAGATGAAGGTTCCGGCGCGGGGCGGAGTCATGCGCGCGATATAGGAACCGCCGGGAGCAATGGGCGGTGTGGCCTGCTTTCCCATACCGCTCCAGTCCGGAACGCCATCGTAGGGACTGTCGAGTTCGATTCCGTGCCAATGAACGGTGGTCGGTTCCTTGAGCGTATTAACGATTTCGATTTCCGCCGGCTCGCCGCGAGTCAACACCAGGGGGCTGCCGACTGGCGGCAATTCATGGGCTGTAGTGTCTGCAGGGGCGGAAATCAGGTCGTAACCAAATCCAGCGAAGTAACGAGAGGTGGCCGGACGTTCGCGAACGAGCAGGCGAAACTTGTGAGCCGCCACCGGAGATGGAGTCGCTTTGGCAGGGGTTGATTCCAAATTGGAAGACGGTTGGACGTCCAGACCAAGAACAACGCCGCCCATGCCAGCGTTTGCCTGAGTGTAGTGGCTCGATGCCGAATATCCCGGCAGATTTTCCGGCTGCATCATGTGGAAAGTCATGTGGCAATGCATGAGCCAATGGCCCGGACGCTCGGGAATCCACGTCATGTCAAAGGTTCCGCCGGGAAGCATCTCTTGCGTCACGACGGAGAGTTGCTCCGGCGGCGCGAACTGCTGGAAATGCGACTGATCGCCGACGCCGCTGACTTGAAAATAGAAACCGTGCAGATGCATGGAGTGATCGGAATCGCTGGCGTTAATCCAGCGCCAGCGAACGGCCTCGCCAATTTTGAGACCGATGCGCTCGGTGTCCGGCCAAGATTTCCCGTTGATCGTGGGAAGCGTATTGAAGGCGTTGCCGCCAACCGGAACCCAGGTATTCACGACAAACACGCGATCGTCATTACGTGCACCAGGAGGATCGACAATGAACGCGCCGGAAAGCATTGAATCCGGCCCGTTGCGCATCAAGAGGGATTGCCGATCATTCGAGGCCCAATAATAGTAGCTGCCAACAGCGCCGGATTTAAATCGAACTTGCTTGACGGCACCGACAGGAATTTCAAGCGTGTCAGCGGCGTCAGCCGTCGTGGTCGGATCGGCCGGAGATGTGGGTTGGGAATCTGTGTCTGGGCGCGAGGCGAGACCGTGAACGTAGATCGTGTGGTCGAGAGAGTTGCGTACCGTGGCGGAAATTTCTAAGCCAGCCATAACGCGCAGGAGGGGCCCCGGTATTTGCGGCTTGCGCCCTTCTTCGGCGAAGGCCGAAACGACGAGCGATGTTTTTCCGGCTTCGTTTGGGTACCAAATCGCCGGACGCGCTTCGAGATGAACATTTAGAACGCCACTCGCAAGAGAACCGGCTGGAACGCGGTTGTCATTGCAGATAGCAGTGGGCATTGTTTGTCCGATGGTGGAAGTCGCTGCGAGGAAAAGAATGGCGCTCGCGATGACTGTGGATCGAGGGGCAAACATGAGATTTCTCCTTTCCACGGGAACTGCCAAACACCGAATGACCGCGACCGGAGTGATCCGATAAATCAACTGACCGCTTGCGCGGATTTTGCCGGTGGAATGTTGTGATTCATGCGGAAAAGATTTGTCGGGTCGTATTTGGCTTTCAATTGCGCGAGCCGATCGTAGTTGGCGCCGTAGGAAGCGCGCGAGCTTTCTTCACCTTCGTCGGAGAGATAATTTCCGTAAGAGCTTTCGATCAAGAACGGTTTCATCGCGTTCCAAAAATCTCTGGTCCAACGGATATTTTTCTCTGAATTCTCAGCGCCTTCCCACTGTGACCAGATGATGAGATTGAAGGGATTGGAGCGGTGCGGAAATGCCGTGTCGGTAGATGGAACGCGCGTCGCCGCGCCGTGCCAATGCTCCGAACCCGCAAAAGTGTGCGGCGACGGGCAGGTCGCGAGGAATTCGTCCACCACTTCCGCAGCTTCCTCGTTGAGCGTCTCGAAGAAGTTTGATTTCACGTAAACCATGCGGCCGGGAGGGAAAAATGGATCGAACATGCTTTGCAACTGGACGTACGGCATCGGTTGAAAGATGTCGAGAAGCGGTTTGCCGAAACTGCGCAAAGGTTTGAGGACCTCTTCGGCCTTTTTGAGATCGCCATGATAAGCTCCGGCAATCGCGAAAACGCGGCCGAGATCAGGAAACGTCAGAGAAACGACCTGAGTCACCAGCTCGTCGGGAATCGTTGGCGCCCAATCACGGAAGAAGCGCAGCGCTTCTTTCGTAAATGAGAGCGGATACAGCACACCACCGGCGAATACGGGACCCGGGTCATGAAGCCGGTATTCGAGCGATGTGACAATGCCGAGATTGCCGCCACTGCCGCGCAAGCCCCAGAAGAGATCGGTATTTTCGGTCGCGGTGGCCGTCAGCATGCGACCGTCGGCGGTCACTACGTCGAGGTTGAGCAGATTGTCGAGCGCGAGTCCATACGTTCCATGCAAATGGCCCCAACCCGCGCCGAGCGTCAGGCCGGAAATGCCAGTCTTGGAGATGGTGCCGAGTGTCGTTGCGAGACTGAACGCTTGCGTTTCGCGATCGAATTCGCCGAGGGTCAATCCTGGTTCGGCGCGAGCGGTTTTCTTCGCTAGATCGACGCGAATTCCTTTCATGGCGGAAAGATCGATCATGAGTCCGCCATCGCAGACGGATTTGCCGGCGACGCTGTGTCCGCCGCCGCGAACCGAGACGAGAGCGTCTTGCTCGAGGGCAAATCGCACACAGGCGATCACGTCTGCCGCGCCGCTGCATCGGACGATGAGCGCGGGCTTGCGATCAATCATCGCGTTGGGGACGGTGCGAGCCTCGTCATAGCCGGAATCGTCGGGACAAAAGGTCTGTCCGCGAAGGGACTCACGGAATTTCTGCAGAGCGGATTGAGGAAGCATCAATCATTCTCCCGGCAAAATTGAATTGCAGGTAGTAGGTTCGGATTTTCCCGCCCGGCAGTGTCGGCTTGATCTCCTCGGCGGCTTTCTTTGGCCGAGACTCGGGCGGAATCATGTCGCCAACGCGGTAGTAGACGCTGAGTTGGCCATAGACTTCGGCGGAATGCTCGATAACATTACGAACCAAATCAAAGAGCCGATTACGGTTCTGCCCGGCATGTTGTGGGTCGTCAAAGCCAAATGAATCGACAACACCTGGTGCAGTCTTTGTGGGAGGAGCCTTTTTCGTCGTTTGCTGGGCACTCGCGGGGAACACCAACATGATTAGGGCGAAGAGGAGTGCACCCTTCAAACGAATATTCTTCACGAGCATGGCCGTCTGCTTCCCCACATCGTGTCCCTCCGTAACTAATCGGCTATCCCAAACAGCGTGAAGTTGCACGAACACGATTGGGAAATCAATGCACAGGTTGTGAGTTTTCCATGAGGCAGTTATGAGGAGCCAAGTGGCTCAATTTAGGTAGGATATGAGTCGAGCATATAGTCAGGATGCGATTCAGGAATGTATAATCGCCGACAAATTCCCCTGTTCTGCGGCTACGCGGGGTCGCCGCAGAAGCTCATGGATACGAGGCGGACGTTGTGGGTGTGAACGGCCAGACTGCGCGATTGCGGTTCGGCGAGTTTGAGCTGGACCTGGAGAAGGGCGAGCTTCGCAAAAAGGGCCGGCCGGTAAGGCTGCAGCCGCAGCCGTGTAAAGTTCTGAGCGCGTTAGCGTCGCGATCGGGCGAACTGGTCACACGGGAAGAACTGAAACATCAAATTTGGAACGGCACAACATTTGTAGATTTCGAGCAGGGCCTGAATTTCTGTGTGCGTCAGATCCGGCTGGCCCTGGATGATGATGCGGAGTCGCCGAAGTTCATTGAGACGGTCCCGCGGCGGGGGTACCGGTTTGTATTTCCAATAACTCCAAACGGAGAAGACCGGGGTCCAGACGGGGCGGGATTCGACTTGCCCACGGCAGGGGAGGCTAAGGTTACCGAAAAGCCGATCCGCTCAGATACAAGACCAGGCACCAAAAGAAGAGAGTGGGTTGGGGCTTCGCTAATAATCCTCACCATCCTCGCTATCT
>Ga0306921_10010009_pt1 | contig 10065 bp, 6 predicted proteins | sample sta12Cox44000080_FD_203760 | JGI IMG/M metagenome (GOLD analysis project Ga0306921, IMG submission 203760) | Lab enrichment of tropical soil microbial communities from Luquillo Experimental Forest, Puerto Rico - statoxic.12C.oxic.44.000.080 (v2)... | ecosystem: Environmental > Terrestrial > Soil...
GGAATCGTCGTTGTAGCTCGGGACGACCTGGGAGCTCACCAGCCGGGACGTGTAGTCCTTGTTTGACTCCTGCTCTGCGGCGGACAGCAGCTTGAGCATGGCCCCACCGCCGACAAAGGAGAGCGTGGCGACCGGGCAGTCGACATCTGTGTCGCGCATGTCGCGGACGAAACCAGCACAGGCCGGATAGGTGCCGACACAGACAACGGCATCGGGCTGCAGGCGCTGTATGATCGCCACCTGACGATCGTAGCTCTGGTCGAAGGGCGAGCCCCGCCGATAGGTAGCTTCACCGGCGATCTCCAGGCCGTGCTCATCCAGTGCCCGGCGCAAGCCGCCCCAGCCTGCCCGGCCATAGGCGTCGGCTTGGTAGAAGACCGCAATGCGAGTTCGATTGACGGCGACGAAGTGATCGATGAGTCCTTTCATCTCCTGGTCGTATGAGGCGCGTAGGTTGAAGGAAAGCTGGTCGTAGGGCTGGATCCGGTTGGTATCTGCCCCGGTCAACGGGAAGAGCAGCAGAAAATGCTTGTCGTGATGCATTTGCAGCAGCGGCAGGGCCCGGTTCATGGTCGGTGTACCGACATAGCTGAACAGCGCGAAGACATCGTCTTCATTCATCAGCTTCAGCGTGTTGCGGACTGCGAGATCGGGCTCGTACTGGTCGTCATAGGGTTTGATCACGACCCGTCTGCCGTTGACGCCGCCGGCGTTGTTAAGTGGAAGCAGGTAGGCCATGGCGCCACGATAGAGTTCGACGCTGAGCGCCCGCGCACTTGCCGAAAAATCCGCCGACATGCCCAGGCGGATTTCGCTCTGGCTAGCGTTGCCGGCCATTTTGTCCTTCGCCGAGGCCGGATCACCGAGGAGTGCGGCCGCGAGCAAGACGGCTAGCGTGAGCATACGTCTCGAGCGAAGCCAGGTTTGCGCTTCCTCCACCACGTGCCTCTTCTCGCAAAGGGAAGTCCCGAAACGCCAGCCCGCTCCGACTCTGGCGCGACACTTGATCTGCGCAGCGCGAACACTTGCTTTGCGCATCTTCGTACCGGCCGCTCGGGGACCCGATCGAACCATCGAAGGCGTTCTACCGAACCGCATTGGGCGTTTTCGGGGGCCGACGCGGGATACAGTTCTGATCAATCTTCCATGTACGGCTTTACGAGTTCGTTCCACTCGGCTTCTGAGTGGCACTCCTTGTCTTCAAGGCTGCAGTAATAAAGGCCAATGCTGGCAGACCTGTGAAACCCGCCGTAAATGCGATTACCTTGGAGATCAGACAGATAAACCCACACGTTGTTGCCTACGGATGTGGGAGATACGTAGGTTTCCGCGTAAAAGCACTTGTTGAGACGGGCGTTATAATGCGCGCGGTAGCCGCGCCTATCTTCATCATCTGCTGTTTCGCGGTGGAATGTTGCCGCTGACAGCTTCTCGCAGCTCTCCTGTAGCCGGTAAGGCGTGACGTTGGGCTCAGCGGTTGCCATCGTTGATGTAAGCGTTAGGATTCCAAAAAATGCGAACATGCTGTGTCTCCTTCGTGTTATTGACCGGTGGTCAGACAATGCCACCGTACGTCCTTTTGGTATCGCCACGATGTCACCTTTCATCGATTTGGTATTGTTTGTATCGGACTTGGTATCGTTTGTATCGGAAGGCTGGCGCAGACCGCCTCAGATGCTTCCGCGATCCAGCGATCCGCAAGGGAAAATCATTACTTGTCTGATGGGTACTTCGACATAATTGACGAACAAACGAAGCGCGAGGTCGCATCTACCTCCTGTGTGCGCCATTTCCGTCGTCAGAAATTCTGAGTGGTTCCGAGACCGTCGGTAGGCCTGGATGAGCGTTTCTGCAGATGATGGAGCCGAATTGGAATACTAAAATTCACTCACTCGGCGGACGCGTCGAGTTGAACTCGATCGCAAATATTGCAGATCGCAAATTCGCTGCCAGCGGACCGAGTAGTTTAGTGCATCCATCGCGGTCACCGGCCTTGCCCGCCTGCTCCAGCGCCGCGGCAGCGTCACCAACGCCAGTTGCACCAACCGTCTTCGCGGCGCCCTTTAGCTCGTGCGCAGCGGCGGCCAACTTGCCAAAATCGCCAGTGCGCGAGGCAACGTCGATCTCCCGCTTTGCCTCAAGCGCTGTTTCGCGGAATTTCGCCAACAGCGCATCAATGGTGGCGCGGTCCTCACCGAGCCAAGCGCCAAGCACGTTCCGATCGATTGCTGGGGCGGGTTCCCTGTGGTCTGGCCGATCGACGACGCTGCTCTCTGACTGGATCGGCAGCCAGCGTTCCAGGGTCGCGCAAAGGCGCTCAATGCTCACCGGCTTCACCAGATAGGCATCCATGCCGGATGCGAGGCAGCGCTCTTCCTCGCCCTTCATAGCGTTGGCAGTGACCGCAACGATCGGCGTGCGGACGGCGCCGCGATCAGCTTCGGCGGCGCGCAGCCGCCGCGCCAACTCATGGCCATCCATGTGCGGCATGTGGATGTCGGCCAGCACGGCGGCGTAGCGGCCACTGCCCCATGCTTGCAGCGCATCGACACCGTTCTCTACACAGTCGGCGGCGATCCCTAGCAACTTGAGCTGAAGCACGAGCACCTCGCGGTTTACGGGATGATCTTCGACCACCAGGACGCGCTGGCTTTCATCTGGCCGCCCGTCAACTCTCGCCGAAAGTCTGGCAACAGGCCTGAGCAGCGTCTTGAATGGCGAGTCCGCCGGCGCCGCTTGAAGCGTCAACATCACGGTGAAGGTGGACCCGACGCCGGGCGCGCTCTCGACGGCAACCTCACCGCCCATGGCCTGCGCGAGCCGTCGGACGATGGAAAGGCCAAGGCCGGTTCCTCCAAATTGCCGCGTGGTCGAGCTATCGGCCTGTACGAAAGGTCGGAAGAGGCGAGCGAGTTGCTCTGCGCTCAGCCCGATGCCGGTGTCGGTCACGGAGAGCGTTGCGCGGGTAATGCCGTTCCCGAGCGGCAGGGTGCCGACGTGAACCCGCACTCCGCCGTTGTCTGTGAACTTGATGGCATTGCTTAACAGGTTAAACAGAATTTGCCGTACCCGTGTTGGATCCCCAACCGAAGCGTCCTGCGAGCCGGCATCGATCTCGGCATCGAGGGTGAGACCCTTAGCGAGCACTTGCGACCGGAATGTATCTAGTAGCGCCTCAACCAGGCCGCTCAGCGAAAAAGACGTAGCCTCGAGCTCCAGCCGTCCGGCCTCGATCTTCGAAAAGTCGAGCACGTCGTCAATGATGCGCAGCAGTGCCTGTGCGGATTCTCGCATGGTCACGATGATGCGCCGCTGATCCTTCGTGAGTCCCTGCCGCTCCAGCACTTCGATCATACCAAGCACGCCGTTCATAGGAGTCCTGATTTCGTGACTCATGGTGGCGAGGAAGGTCGACTTCGCCGAGTTGGCGGCCTCGGCCTCGCGACGCGCGTGGTCGGCTGCGTCGCGTGCGGCCTCGGCAGAAGCCCTGGCCGTGGCCTCCTCCTCGAACAGCCGCACGTTCTCGATAGCGATTGCTGCCTGGTCGGCGAACGTGGTCACCAGCTCGATCTGTTTGTCGGTAAATGGTCGCACCTCGGAGCGCGTCAATGCCAGAACACCGATTGGGACGCCCTCGCGCAACATTGGAACCCCGAGGATGGTGCGATAGCCACCCAGCCTCTGCGCCTGCGTCCAGGTGTAGTCCGGGTCAGCTAATAAATCGGGGATGTGAATGATCTTGCCTTCGAGCAACGCTCGCCCATGAATCGTTCCACGTTGTGGCTCAACGGGTACCGCTCTGACATGATCCATGAACTCGGAAGAGAAACCATAAGCCTCTGCGCGAACGAACTTACCCTCGATCTGGCGCGTTATGGTGGCTTGATCGGCATCACACAATCGTGCGGCCGATTGCACCAGCGTTTGAAGCACTGTCTGGAGGTCGAAGGTCGAGCGGCTGATGACCTTGAGCACATCTGCAGTGGCCGTCTGCTGCTGCAGCGATTGGCGCAGCTCGTTGAGCAGGCGGGTGTTCTCGATGGCGATGACAGCTTGGTTGGCGAAGTTCTGAACTAGCTTGATCTGCTTGTCCGTGAACGGGCGGACCTCCTTACGATAGATGGCAATGCCGCCGACGAACTCATCCTCCTTGAGCATGGGCACGATGGCAAATGTCCGGACGCCGGCGACATCGACTGCGGTAACGGTCAATGGATGGCCGTCGAGATACGTCTGATCTTCTCGCAGGTTAGGTACCTGAAGCGGCTTTCGGGATTGAGCAACGCGGCCCATAGGCGCTGTGCGGTCGATCGTGGCGCTCCGCCACAGCTCCTTGTATGCCGCCGGCAGCGCACCGTGGAAGGCAGCGTTGCGGAAGCGATCTCCTTCACGAAGCCACATAGCGCCGTAGCTAGCCTCGCAGAGCCGTGTCGCGTTCGTCAGGATGGCCTCGAACACCTGCTGCAGGCCTCCTGGCGAGTTTGAGATGACGCGTAGCACCTCGGAGGCCGCCGTCTGCTGCTCCAGCGACTCGGCGAGCTCGCGCGCACGCTGCTGTTCGGCGTCGAACAACCGAACGTTCCCAATCGCAATCACCGCCTGGTCAGCGAGGGTCTGCAGCAGCGCGATCTGCCGCTCGGGGAACGGTCCGGCGTCGGCTCGTGCAACCGCGATCACTCCAACGGGCATGCCGTCAAGCAGCAGCGGCACAGCCACGATGCTTCGATAGGTTACCATCTGGGCGAGATCCAGGGTGCCGTAGGCGGGTTCCGCCTGAACGTCCGAGATTTGGGCGACGACGCGGTGCAATATCGCACGGCCGAAAGCCGTATTCTCGCGCGCTGGCCTCGGAAGTGTCCGCCGAAAGGCTTCCAGCCCTTCAGCGCTCAGACCATGATAGCTGGCAAAGTGCAAGAGCTTGCCGTCGAACCGCGCCACGAAGGAGAACTGGCCACCGCACAACCTCACCGCGCGCTCGGCAATCGTGTCGAACACCGGCTGGACGTTGGTCGGCGAGCTCGAGATGACACGTAGGATATCGCTGGTCGCCATCTGGTACTCAAGCGTTTCGGTCAGTTCGCGGGTGCGTTGCTGTTCAGCATCGAATAGCCGCACGTTCTCGATCGAAATCACGGCTTGATTGGAAAACGTCGTAACCAGCTCGATCTGTTTCTCTGTGAACGGCCGCACGGTGCGACGCTCCAGCGCGATAACGCCGATGGGCATTCCTTCCCGCAGCAGCGGAACTCCGAGGATGGTGCGGCACCCCTTGAGCGCTCCCCCTCTTTTCGCATCCAGCGCGTAATCGGGATCCGACCTGATATCCGGGATCTGGATGGTTTTTGCCTCAAGCAAAACCCGCCCGACACACGACCCTCGCTCGGGCTTGAGGGAAAGATTAACTAGGTGCTTATCGTGCGCGCGGGAAGTCGGGAATCTCGCGACCAGACTATAGCCTGGACCAGCCGGCCGCCAAATGGTGACGATATCCGCCTCGCACAGTCGCGCCGCTAACGCGCTAAGCTTGTCCAAGAGCGATCGGAGCTGACAAGTCGAGTGACTGATTACTTTCAGCACGTCTGCGGTAGCAGCCTGCTGCTGACGCGCTTCGTCCAGCTCCCGGGTGAGCAGTGCAACGATGGCTTCAGCATCGGTGCCGGGCTTGCGCGAGCTTCGCGGCGCCGACCGCCGGGGGCGGGACGCGGACTGCGATGCTCGGTTTCTAGTGCGCGAGATCATGATTGCGTGAATCAGTTGTACCAGCAACAGCCATAGTCAACGGGAGCAGCTGGTGAATTACGGCTGCGGCGATCCAGTAGCTGGAGGTCAGTGGCTGGTTTCCAAGCGAGATGCAGCTCACATTTTTCTCGTTCGCGATGCAGGAGGCTCGGCACAGTCTCGTGCCGCCATTCGAACGCGCCATTTTGATCACCTAGCGTATCGTGTGTGTGTCGCCGGAGCCCCGATTTGTATCGTCCGTATCGTGACACCGCGCAAGCCCCAAGCGCTGGCGACACGTTCGTTCCAGCCGAAGCATGAATCAGACGCCGCGAGAGAAGACGCATAGTGAACGTTCCCCAGTACAAACGTAAACGGATGTCAGCCAATCGCAGGTCATTTGCTCACGTGGCCATGCCTGTTTCGTGGAGGCAGTCTGGGTACTGCTCGCGACCGCTATCGTCCACAGCGGCAACCGGCCTGCCTTGGCCATCAGGATGGAGATCTTGGCGATAGGGTGGCCCGCCTGTTGACGAGGCAGAAGCCGGTCAGCAAGAAATCGCCCAAGCAGACCATCGTCAAGCCTCATGCATTCTGCCCGACGGTTCATTCCGATCACAGGGGAACTAGATAAGCGGCCAACGGTAGCACGCGATCACCTTCTGCCGGACCTTACATGCGGCTCGCTGACAAATCACATCGTGCGTGTTAGCTTGGATCCCGGCGTTTGGTGAGCACTCAACAGGGTCACCGACGGGGGGCGGAAGGCGGAGAGAATGGAGCATCGCCCATACATTGTCGTAGTCGAGGACGAGGCGACGCAGCGCCACCTACTGGTGGATTATTTGGCCCGCCAGAATTTTCGAGTGAGCGGTGTAAGCGGGGGCGCCGCCTTTCGGAAGCTCATGGAGCGCGATCGTCCAGAGCTCGTACTGCTCGATGTCGGTTTGCCAGACGAAGATGGTTTCGCGATAGCACGATGGCTGCGCGAGAGAAGTGCGCGAATCGGAATCATCATGGTAACTGCCGCCTCCGATACAGTGGACCGGGTAGTCGGTCTGGAGACCGGTGCGGATGACTATATTGCCAAACCATTTGAGCCACGCGAACTGCTGGCGCGCGTAAAGAGCGTTCTGCGGCGCACAACCGGAGTGGCGTCAGCAACCACAGGACCGCGCATACGCATGGGCTGCCGGGTATTGGATCTTGAGAAACGCGTGCTAGTCGACCCAGCGGATGGCCATGAGGAAACCCTGACCGCGAGCGAGTTCGATCTCCTCAGGGTTTTCGCAGAACATCCCAATAAGCCGCTGCAACGCGACTGGCTGCTCGAGGTAACTGCGCATCGGGAGATGGAGCCGTTTGATCGTGCCATCGACTTAAGAATTACGCGTCTGCGCCGCAAGATCGAAATCGATCCGGCGCATCCCAGTGCTATCCGGACTATCCGAGGCGTGGGCTACATGTTCGTGCCGCCGACGCACTAATCCTAGCGCACGCTTCGGCTGATCAAGACGGACATCACGTAGTCTGCCCTGGACTTTAAGCTAGCCATAGAGGCAACGGCACGCGACCGTTTGGCTTAGCTCTCGGGAATCAACGAAGTACTCCTGGGTGGATAGGGCAAGAGCGACCGCTTCAAGCATCCGCCCCGGCATTGTTCAGCAGGGCTCGATACACACGATACCAAATCGATGGCGGGCGACATCGGCCTGATACTCAAGGCCTGTAGGACTCGTGTCGTAGCTCCTACCAAACGAAGGGAGAACCCGATGCGCAAGACCACATTCGCCGCCATTGCTGCCGGTGCGCTGATCCTCGCTGGAATTGCGGAATGGGTTACCTCAAGCAGCCGTCCGCTACAGGCTAATGCTTCTACCGCAAGTGAAACCCGGATCGACACGTTCAGCATGATGGCGAACACAAAGGATTTGCCCACTGAGGAGTTTCAGGACTTCTCGCTCGTGTTTTCGCCGCCGGTTGTCAAGGATCGAGGCTCACCCGCACCATGAACATGTGCGTACTGATTGAGCAGACCGCTGAACTAAAGGGTTAGGTGATGCAGACCGCAACCCTAACCCTAGCGGCTATATCGCTGTAGAAAAGCGTCGCACAGGTTGATTGAGTGCGTTGGCGACTCAATCCACAATCCATGAACTGAAGGACACATGGCCATGCATCTAATGCCAGACAGCGGAATTTTCGAAATCAGACTCGCTGCCTTTCCGATTACAACCTATGAGGCTGGCGAGACTGTGATCGCAGCTGGTTCGAGAACTGATCGGCTGCTGATCCTCAAGAGCGGTAAAGTCGCAATAGTCAAAAGGAACATCGAAATTGCTAAAGTGGCGGAACCTGGTGCCGTGTTCGGCGAGCTTTCCGCGTTGCTGAATCAGCCGCACACAGCGGACGTGTGCGCATTGGAAGCCTCACAGTTTCACGTTGCCGAGGCCGCGGCTTTCCTGGGAGGAGATCGAAGCGCGCTCCTTTACACTGCGGCGGTCCTAGCGCGACGGCTCGACAGTGCCAATGAGGCTCTCATTGAACTGAAGCGTCAGGTTCAGGCCGGTCAGCCACGCAGTGAGATCGACAAAACAATCGAAAAGATAGAAGGCCTGCTAGGATCCAGTGGCGCCAGTCTCGTCTATGCTGGGTATCCATACGACCCCTACGCGTAATTCGCATAGTTTTACACTGTCGAACCTTTGCGATCATCACTACCCAGGCGCCGGCAGAATTCATGTGTTTGGAATATGGCATAGACGCCGCCAGTGGGATTGGCGCTAGACTAAAACTCAGTGGCGGGAATTGACGTGCCTTTAGCAATTCACGCTCGATTGAGTGGCCAATCCCTTGCGCACGACATCGGCAACTGATCGCCGAGCCATCCAGGCGGTCTGCGATCGAGCTTCCGATACAAACGATACCGAATCGACGGCGGGCGACATCGTGACGATACCGAAAGGACGTATAGCGACTTTGTCTGACTACCTTAAGAAAGTTGCGCGCGATTTGGCAACCACCAGCCTCAGTTGTGAATGCCTCGAACCCTTCAAGCGCTATGCCGGTATCCAGAAGACTATTGCTGAAGAAAACGCTCGCGCTAGCGATAACCAACAATGTAAACAACATCTACTTTTTCGGCGGCTATCGGTCGAGCCACTACGACGTGATGGCGTGGAAGAATTCGGTCGAGGCCAAGCTGCCGAAATGGGGCGTAACACCGTTTCGTTATCCTGACCGCTCCTCTGCTGGCGACCCGCTCGAAGGATGGGATGGGTCAGACTACATCGCCGATCTGCTCATGCCGGGCGACATCATCATTGGCCACAGCAGCGGTTGCGGTGTAGCCAACGATGTGGCCGAACATGCGGTGAAGCTCGGCAAGTTGAAGTTCAAGCTGATCGCGCTCGATGGGTTCTGCCCGAGTTCTGAACTGCTTACGCTGCCCGGCACTGCTGTATGGTCCGCCCGCAGTCGCAGCGGAGAGCATTCTCTAAACTACAACGCCTTGCAAGAAAAGGCAGGCGACCGTTTCCGCATTCACGAGACGGATGTCGAGATGACGTGGCCGCTGCATTTCAGTTTGGTCAACCTCGCTGCCGACGATGAATTCGACTCGATCACCGAAGGCTATCGCAACTGCGACGCGAACCTTGCGGTACTAGGACCGCACGATGGCTTCCATTTTACAAGCCCACTACTCAGGCCACGACGATCCAGTTTTGGTACATGCCGCTGGTGACAGCGGCTGATCCATTGGTCGCGCTGGAAGTTCGCGAGCCCTCCTTTTCAAATACTCAACATCAGCAATTCAACGATGCCCGGTCCGACTATCAGTGCAACGATCGCGATGTGATCGTAATCGAGCCTCACGCGCTATAGCAGGTCTTGGACCGGGCAGAGGCGTGCGTCGCAGCAAAATACAGTGCCTCATGACCGCTTGGGGTCATGTATGGACGGCGCCCGCGGTGCAAGGGAAAAGAATCTGACCTTTTCGCGAAACGATACGGGTGCAGTCATGTATCCGGCCTCTAAAGTACAGCCGTTCTGGCTGCGGGCCCTGATGTGATCCGCTGATCGGTCCCAATCAAAACCACGCGTTCTTTCCTCGCGTGACCCCAAGCGGGTTTTCCGATCGACGGTCTCGACCGTTTCGCATCAACGTCTTCATCACCCCTTGCAGTTCATGAAACGCACGGACACAGCCTTATTCTCCCATCGGACAGCCTCTTCTCTTACGCTGCCGCGAGCGCAGGCACTCGATAGGTGCCACCCCTGGCCAGCAGCGCCCAGGCGACGCGCGCCATCTTGTTCGCCAGCGCAATGGCCACCACCTTGAACGGT
>Ga0306921_10010010_pt1 | contig 10065 bp, 6 predicted proteins | sample sta12Cox44000080_FD_203760 | JGI IMG/M metagenome (GOLD analysis project Ga0306921, IMG submission 203760) | Lab enrichment of tropical soil microbial communities from Luquillo Experimental Forest, Puerto Rico - statoxic.12C.oxic.44.000.080 (v2)... | ecosystem: Environmental > Terrestrial > Soil...
CATCGGACAAACCATCTCGCATTACCGCATAGTCGAAAAACTCGGCGGCGGAGGCATGGGTGTCGTATATATGGCCGAGGACACGCGACTGCGCCGCAAAGTGGCGCTGAAGTTCCTGCCGGACAACGTGGCGAGCGATACGCAAGCGCTGGCGCGGTTCCAAAGAGAAGCACAGGCCGCCTCGGCGCTGAATCATCCCAACATCTGCACCATCCATGACATCGGGGAAGAAAATGGCAAAGCTTTCATTGCCATGGAATATCTCGAAGGCCAGACCCTGAAGCACACCATCGCTGGCCGTCCCATGGACCTGGAGCGACTGCTAACTATTGCGATTGACGTGACCGACGGGCTGGACGCGGCACACACAGAGGGCATCGCCCATCGTGACATCAAGCCCGCGAACATTTTTGTGACGAAGCGGGGTCACGCAAAGATTCTCGACTTCGGTCTCGCGAAAGTGAGTGCCACCAATCGAGGCTCGCCTACCCCGGATACGCTTGCGACGCAAGAAGTGGACCCAAACCACCTGACGAGTCCAGGCAGCACATTGGGCACGGTAGCGTACATGTCCCCCGAGCAAGTCCGGGCGAAGGAGCTGGATGCCCGGAGCGACCTGTTTTCGTTCGGTGTTGTGCTCTATGAAATGGCGACTGGCGCGTTGCCATTCCGGGGAGAGAGTTCCGGCGCCATCTTCAGTTCCATCCTCGAAAAAGTGCCGACCCCTGCAGCCCGGTTAAACCCCGACCTCCCTCCCAAACTGGAAGAGATTATTAACAAAGCATTGGAGAAAGACCGGAATCTGCGCTACCAGCACGCCGCGGATATCCGCACGGATTTGCAGAGATTGAAGCGCGACACGGAAAGCAATCGATCTAGCGGATTCGCGGCGATTCCGTCGGGCGATTCTGGCTCACAGCGAGCGTCTGGCGAATCGGTAGGCGCGCTCGCACCGGCGGCGGCCACTTCGGATTCGCAGATCGCGGTGAGCTTGCTGGCGCGGCACAGGAGCAAAGTCTTCTTGGGCGTGAGCGTCATCGCGCTGCTACTGGCAGGATTGTTCTTTGGTTTTCGGCGCATCTCGCAGGGCGCTAATACCTCCATCGACTCGATTGCCGTCCTACCGTTTGCGAATGTCAGCGGCGATCCGAATGCAGGGTACCTGAGCGATGGCCTGACGGAAAGCCTGATCGGCAGCCTGTCACAATTGCCCAATATGACGGTGAGGTCGCGCAGTTCGGTGTATCGGTATAAGGCGCAGGACGTGGATCCACAGAAAGTAGCCGCGGATCTGAATGTCCAGGCAGTGGTAACGGGGAGAGTCGCCAAACAGGGCGAGGAGTTGCTCGTCAGCGCCGAGCTGACCGACGCACGCACCAACCGGAATTTGTGGAGTGAGCAGTACAACCGAAAAGTGGCCGACGCGCTTTCGGTGCAACGCGAAATCGCCGGGGAAATCTCCGCGCGCCTTCGCGAACATCTCAGCGGGGCGCAGAAAGCCAAGCTGAACGCTGGAACTTCCAACGCGGAAGCGTACCAACTATACCTTCAGGGACGGTTCTACTGGCAGAAGCGCACGCCCGAAGCGCTCAATAAATCGAAAGAGCTGTTTACGCAGGCGATCGCCAAGGATCCCAATTATGCGGATGCCTATGTCGGTTTGGCGGACTATTGGGGAGTTGTCGGCGATTACATTGATATCCCGGCAAGCGAGACCATGCCGAACGCTCGGTCAGCGGCGTTGAAAGCTCTCGAACTCAACGAGTCTCTACCGGCGGCTCATGCGGCTCTGGGACAGTCTTATTTTCTTGCGTGGGATTGGGCCAACTGGAAAAAGGAATTTCTTCGAGCCATCGAACTGGATCCCAGCTTCGCCAACGCGCACCACTGGTACGGTTTACAATGTACCTGGATTGGTGATCCGCAAGAAGGAATCACGCACTTGAAACGCGCCGTGGAACTCGATCCGACGAACCTGAAATACAACGACAACCTAGGCCAGGGATATATGAACGCGCGAATGGACGATCGCGCGCTGGAACAATTAAAGAAGACCGTGGAGATGGATCCCAATTTTGCCGGCACCCATAGCGATCTTGCCCTCCTCTATCGTTACCAGGGCCAATACGATCTTTGGCTAGAGGAATTCAGAAAAACAAACGTGCTGAACAACGACCAGGCTGAAATAGCCCTAGCAAATGAGCTAACGCTCGTTTACAAGCAGTCCGGGTACAAAGCGGCGGTTGCGCGAGGGATTGAACTTCTGAAGCAGCGCTCTGGACACGCGTATCTGGATCCGGCGAGGATCGGGATTGAATACGCGTTTCTGGGCGATAAGGAACAGGCATTGCAGTGGCTCGAAAAGGGCGTGGCCGAGAAATCGGAAGCGTTGACCCTTTTGAAGGTAAATCGAGCGTTCGATCCGATGCGCGCCGATCCGCGGTTTGTGGATCTGATTAAGCGTGTGGGCTCGCCGGAATAATTGCGAGGGGAGGTCCCAGTCCAGGACGTAAATTGCCTCTTCGTCTTCGTTGCGCAAGAACACGCCGTCCGGTTTAGGTCATTCGAGGAGCGTGCTAAATGTCTTGGACGCGACCGATATTACCCTTGGCGATGGTCAGGAATGGCGGGAACGACGGGACTCGAATCCGTGTTCCTTCAGGGACCTTGCACATTACCAATCTTCACGTCGACTCTGAATTCGTGATAGTTGCGGAAATCAATAATGTTGTGGCTGCAGTCGCCGGGTCCTCGGGGACAACCCAAGCTCTCAGCATGGACCGGAAGCAGAAACGATTTCCCGCCAATCCACACGTTCGAATAATCGACCGCGGATTCGATGGTATCCATCGGGAAATCTGGCGGTATGTCGCGGGCCTGCATCTCGATTCGCAGGACGCGCGCGGTTCTCGGATCCACCCATACCGAACCTTCGTAAGCCGGGACCAGAGTCTGAGATTCAACGTGCACCGTCCAGCGCGAATTTCCCTTCGACACTTCAAAGTGGTAAACCTGAGCGCTGATACCCGAAATGGAAGAGGCACCGCCGGACCGGAACCGGGCGTTGGTATCGCTGGAAAAAAGGATTAGCAGTGTGGATGAAAATTCTCCAGTGGACCAGGACCCACCGACTTCCTCTAGGCTCGTGTCCGTGGGGCGGCCATCGATCTTCACGTTGCGATAACTTTCCTTAGCATGATCGGAAATAATTTCAGCCGAAACAACGTCCAGGGGCGTTTCGTCGCGGCCTCGCTGCCTATACCGCGCCATGACCTCCTGGCAAATAAAGTTGGGAAGGCCCTCTGAAAACTCGAAGGCCGCCTCTCTGGCCCTTTCGATCAGGTCTGCGGAGGGACTGAGCGAAGGCGTGCGTACGGAGTCCGCAGGGGGCGGCGCGGCCAGCGGCGGGTCAGGACAGGGAGGCAGGTCCGGCTGTTTGCCTCGTTTCAAGATGGGAGGAGCGTTGGAGCAAGCAGGCGCGCTCTGGGATTGGGATTGCGATTGCGTTGCGGGCGGCGGCGCGGAGGCCGATTGTGCCGGTTGCGGTGAGGAGCCGCTTTGCGCATACAGGGAAATCGGGGCACTCAAAACGAGGGCGAGTAGCACCCACTGGAGGCAGCCAGATTTCCGACCCGCGTTAAAACGACGCATGACCCATTCCCATGATCCATGACCTACGATCCGATTTTGCCTTTTCGTCACACAGGCAGCATACACCCACCGCCTCCGTTGGGGCATCGCGCTTCGCCTTGGAAGCCAGGACAGTTCCGTGGCGAGCGAAAATGAGGTCACCGCGCTCGGAAAACAAACACATCTTTTGAAGATAGATGCCGAAGTTGCCTTTGAAGTATGTACTAGCCTCCGCTGTTCAGGCTCGTGAAGTCCTTCGAGCTAGGACGGACACAGAGATTTAGGCCGCCAGCTGTGATCTCCTACCTTTTGCGTCGTATAGTGTCGGTGCTGCGGGTTATTGACGGGCTTTCATCGGCCAGAGTAGGCTCGCTCACGCTCGAACCTCGGAGCCACAGAGTGGACCGACGACAATTTTTTGCTACAGGATTCGCGGCAGCGATGTGCGCAAGGACACCCCAACTCAAAAGGCCAGATTCACTTTCAACGCTGACGCAATGGATGGATGCCACTCAAACGGAACGCGAGCGTCGCGTAAAGGCGTGCCTGAACCGAATAGAAGAAAGGGATCCATCCGTTCAGGCTTGGGTGCAGGTCTTGCCGCAGGAACCCACGGGAATCGGACGACTTTCGGGAATTCCATTCGGTGTGAAGGACATCATCGAAACCAAGGGCTTGGCGACAGAATTCGGCTCGCCGATTTACAAAGGAAGAATCGGCGTGGCTGATGCGGCGATTGTGCAAGATATGCGCGAGCGTGGCGGGATCTTGTTGGGCAAGACGCAATGCGCCTCTTTTGCCTACAAGACTCCGCCTCCGACACGCAACCCAAGAGACCTGGCGCATACGCCGGGCGGGAGCTCTAGCGGCTCGGCTGCAGCGGTGGCTGCGGGAATGGTACCTGTGGCCATTGGAACGCAGACGCGAGGCTCCGTTCTGCGACCAGCTTCTTTCTGCGGCGTAACCGGATTCAAACCGACCTACGGCTGGTTTTCCATGGAAGGGGTGTTACCCCTGGCAAAAACACAGGATACGCTTGGACTTTTTGCGCATTCTCCTGCGGATATGCTCCTTTTATGGGAAGCTCTCGGCCAGGACACTGGCAAGGAAGAGAGGTTCGCGCTGGGTGTTCCTGATCCGTTACAGGAAGTCGAGCCAGAGATGGCGAACGCATTCGCGACGACTCTGTCTGTCTTGAGAAGGGAAGGGGTGGCTATCGAGCCAGTGAAGATGGGCGACATGCTGGACAAATTGTCCAGTGCAAACGAGCTAATCATGTTTTACGAAGGGGCACGAGTGCACAAGCAGAGGTACGAACAGTACGGTTCGCGTCTCGAGGATCTTGCCAGGCTAGTTGAAGACGGACTAAAAATTCCCGCGGAAAAATATAACGAGGCTATGAGCTATGTCGCGGGTTGCAAGTCCCAAGTTGCCGAGATGATGAAAGCGACGGCAGTAATTTTGACTCCTGCTGCCCCTGGCCCAGCACCGATTGGGCTGTCCTCCACTGGCGACCCCAAAATGAACGCGCCGTGGACTGCGCTGGGAACTCCGGCGATTTCCATTCCCATGCCGGTCCCGGGTGGATTGCCGCTGGGGCTGCAACTAACCGCAGACCGAGGTCGGGATGCCAGAGTGCTTCGCACTGCCGTGCGGCTGCAAAGCATACTGGGCACTTGACCAGCATTCGCTTTGTCGCATCCAGCCGTACACGGAAGCAATCTGAGCAAACAAGCAGCAACAAACGAAGCATCGGACCCCAGCCCTCGTCTTGCTGGGAGCTGGCTACGCAGTTGGCACCAAAGAATTGACGATGATGGCAGAGGGAAAAACCAACGGCAACGTGCCTTCGTCTCGTGGCTCGACGTAGCGGCGAGTACAACCAAGACGCTCGGGCATTGGGTACCCGCCCGCCATCGGTTGCTTAGCCGTTGCTCACTCTCGCCTAGCCGCCTTATCATCGCCAAAAGATCGCGGGCGGAGTTGGGCATCCGCCGTGCGTCCGATTCGCGCCACGATATTCGGCACTGCTTCCGCATCCCCTTGAGCGGTATGGAAATTTACAATGCAGGCGCGCAGCACGTAGCGGCCACCGACAACAGCGTTGGAGACGAATGTCTCGCCCCCGCGCTGCAACCGATCTAGGACCTCGCGGTTGAGCGCATTCAGATAGTGTTCGACTTCCGCTTTTTGCAGGTTGGTCCGAAGATCGAGTGGAACGTAGCGGAAGGTTGTTATGCTCAAATCCTGGGTCATGAGCTCCAGCTCTCGGTGACTGCCGATCGCCTTAGCCATGGCCTGAGATAGGCGAATATCATCCGCGATCATCTTGCGATAGCCCGAGGCTCCGACGTGCCGCAAGGCAAGCCACACTTTAAGGGCCCGGAAGCCACGCGAATTCTGAGGGCCGTAATCAACATAGTTTATTGCGCGCTCGTTGAAATGATAGTAGGGCGGATGATACGCGAACGCGGCGCGCAGCGAATCGGAATCGCGCGCTAATGCGCATCCCGCCTCCAGTGGTGCGTAGAGCCATTTGTGCGGATCAACTGCGACGGAGTCGGCCTGACTCAGCCCGCGCAGGTCGTCGGGCGCCTGGGGAACGGCCGCCGCAAACCCGCCATAAGCTCCATCGACGTGGAACCACACACCATACTCCCTGCAGAGCGCGCCGATCTCCGGCAGAGGATCAACCGCACCCGTGCTAACCGATCCTGCAGTTCCGACGACCAGGCACGGCACATCTCCCGCCGCGGTGTCGGCTTCGATCTGGCGGCGTAATGCGGCCACGTCCATGCGTAATTTCTCATCGGTCGCGATCCACCGAATCGATGAGGTGCCGAGACCACCGAGGTCTGCGGCCTTTTGAATCCACGTGTGCGTTTCGACTGAGGCGTACACGCGAAGCTTTCCTCCCGAATCTGCAGAACTGCCGTGCTCGCGTACATCCCAGCCTGCCTTTGCAGCACGCGCAGCAAGAAAGCACACCAGGTTCGCCATGTTGCCGCCACTGACCAGCAGCCCACCGCAATCGACCGGGTAGCCGATGAGCGAGGCAATCCATCGCACGGTTTGGGACTCGATCTCGGTGGCAGCAGGTGACAATGTCCAAGCGCCGACATTCGGGTTCACCGCTGCTGCGAGAAACTCACCGAGAATTCCGATCGGAGCCGGTGGCGCGGTGATATATCCGAAGAAGCGGGGGTGGGCATTAAAGAGGGAATGATCGAACAACAGCTGGGCCGTCTGTTCCAGCAGCAGCCCAGGATCCATTCCCGATTCCGGGAGCGGACCTGTGAGGTTGAGCGCTTCGCGTACCGCCGACGGGGATTCATCGCGGGTCACAGGACCAAGCGGCAATGATTCGAGGAACCCCGCGACCTGGTCTACAAGTCGATGCCCCAGCGAGCGAAACGTCGCGGCGTCCATTGCTAGCGGCGCGTGCCGACCGGAACCACCAGCTACGACTGTCTCTTTTGTTGCAGATCTGCGAGTCATACGCGAATTCCTTCCAAAAGATCCGTCTCCCGCGCCCGTCCGCCGCTCACGGTGCTAAACGCCCGATAGAAGGATTGGTAGCCCCACAAGGCCTGGTGATCGTCTGACGACAATCGCTGCAACCGTTCGTAGGCCGTGATCTGTGATTCGTGACAGGAGATGGCGCGCCACACCGTCGACCAGAAGCTTCCCGTGTCGATCACGGTAGTGATTGCCCAATCTGGCCACGGCACAGAGTGCCGTTCCGCGCCATCGACTGTGGAAACTAGTTCTCGGAATGCCGCTTGGTAAGCTTTCCATGTGGTTTCTGGCCAGGCCATGTAATAAAGCTTCGACACCCCATGGGACCTGCCGGCTTGGATCCCGTCGCATCGAAACGTGGAGTCAGCGGCGGCCACAATAGCTGCGGTGGTGAATTGGGAGATCGCAACGTGATCCGGATGCCCGTAAGCGCCGTCCGGTCCGAAGGTGATGACGACTTGGGGTCGCACTCGTCTGATATGTTGAACGATGGCCGCAGTAGCTTCGCGCGGGTTTGCGCGATCGAGATACTGGTCGCGGAAATCGAGCAATGAGACTTCACGTAAGCCCAAAGCCGAGGCGGCAGCTCGCAACTCCATTTCACGGATATTCGCAAGGGCCGATGGGCCCGGATGCTGGGGATCGCCGGAACGCAAGCCGCGGTAACGGCCGCTATCCCCGCGCGTGGCAGTTACCAGAAACACCTCCACACCTTCGGACGCATATTTCGCAAGTGTGCCGCCCACCCCAAGACATTCATCGTCGGGATGGGCGAGCACGGCCATCAATCTGAGAGTTTGCATCGTCTTGCTCACCCTATTGAACCAATCACTCTCTCGAGAATGATCGTTCAAGTCTTAATCAGGGAGACTCGGATATTTCATGCCCTGACTTACCGGCCCAACGCCTTTCGAATCGCCGCCAAGTGGTGCCAGCTATGCCGCATCGCGTGATCCTCGATCACGAACTGAGCCGTCACTGGCGCGCCGGAACTCAGCGAGAACGGCGCCGCGTTATCGAGTTCCTGATCCGTGAAGGCGCGCACCGCAGCGGCCGCCTCACGGCTGTTCTGCCGCAAGAGTTCGAGCGCGGCAGACTTCGAAACCTGGGCATTGTCCTGAGCATGTTTGGCATTCAACTGTGCGACCACTTCCCACGTGACATCCACCACGGACCTGCCACTGGCAATTGCTCGCGCCACGTCAATCTCGACTTCATACATGCTGGCAACATGGTGAACGACGACGCCGACGGAGCGCCGGTCCGTGGCCGACAAACGTGTACGCCATTCCGCGTCTGAAAGCCCGCGAGCGAAGGTCTCCAAGCCAGCAGCGCCTTCTTCGATGCGACCAGCTAGCGCTGCAGCGCGGTGGCTCGCGGAACGCCCGATGGTGTGAATGGCAGGTCTGTGTGGAGCATCCACAGTGTGTTCGTTGCGAGTTGCAACCACTTCCAGGTACTCTGCGTGAACTACGGTCAGCTCATCGCCTCCGCGGTTATGCGCCGACCACAGTGCTTCGAGTTCTTCGCGGAGCGTTCGCGCGGCGGCTTCATCCAACGATTCGAACGCGCGATGGGTGGGCCCATAGTACTGGCGAAAGAACTCCACCACTTCTGCCGGCGGGAAGGGGTAGGTAAAGTTGTAGTGGCGTCGCGTCATCTTGAGATCCGAGACCCCTTGGCCCAACCTCTCGCGCACCGCTGTCTCATCGCCCCACAGCACCGGAGCTGGCATGCCCGAAGGAGCGATGAACTTGGCGAAGGTTTTGAACATCTGTCCGATGAACCCTTCGCGGGTCCAATTTCCCATAGCGATAGTGCCTCCGGGACAGCACACCCGCAGCAGTTCGCGGGCCACGAGTTCCGGCCGTGGAGCAAACATAGCGCCGAACAGGCTGGTTACGACGTCGAAGCTGGCGTCTTCAAACGGGAGCGCTTCGGCATCGCCTTCCATGAAACGAGCGTTGAGGCCTTCCGCCTTGGCACGGGCCTGCGCGCGTTGCACTAGGTTCGGCGCGATGTCCACGCCCGTAACTTTCACTCCGTCGCGCGCCGCCCAGAGTGCCACCTGACCCGAGCCGCAAGCCACATCAAGCAGCTGGCATCGAGCGGGAATATCGAGTTGTTCGTAAAAAATGCGAGCGCCCTGCTCCATATAGCGCGAAAAGCGGTCGTAGTCTCCGGCCATCCAGGTTTCTTTCAGCCGTGTCTTCAGGCTGTCGATTTCGAGTGCGGTCGTAGTGGTGCTCATGTTTCGTCGGTCTCCTTTAGGTATTTACTTCTTGCCTGCCGCAAGGGCAGTTGCTGCATTGCCTAGCGGCGTCAACACTGCGAGGACTGCCGCCACAACCAAGAGGGCTGGGACGTCACCCAAAAGGTGTCCTCTTTGCCCAGAGTTCATCAAAGACTGCGCTGCCATAATGGCCGCGTGCACTACGCTGGACCACACCGTGAACCAGATAAGGCTCAAGTGTGCGAGGGGATTGCGGCTGGCAATCAACAAAAACACGCCCAGCGTTGCGTAAACGCCTAGCATCATCTGCAGGTAGTGCGGCAGAGAGTGCGATTGACCGGTGTGCCAGGACCAGCCGGACGGCCAGACGATAATCAATGTGTAGATCCCCATGGTGAAGGTCAGACCCACCAGCCGCAACGCGATACGCAAGTACCTGGTACGATCGGGTTCGGCCGCGTTTGCTACGCTTGAGGCCAGGAACTGACGCTCGCGGGCGAAAACTTCCTCGATTGGTTGCTCTTGAATGGCTGGCATACTTCATCCTCCTTTATGCTTGAGTTTTGAAGCGAGCCATAAGGCTGCGCTTCGGCTGTTTCGACGCAACCACTATGCGGCAGGATTTCTGCGGGCACTTGTCCACGCGTCCGGCTTTCTTGCCCACGACACACCTACCGTGTGAT
>Ga0306921_10010013_pt1 | contig 10064 bp, 5 predicted proteins | sample sta12Cox44000080_FD_203760 | JGI IMG/M metagenome (GOLD analysis project Ga0306921, IMG submission 203760) | Lab enrichment of tropical soil microbial communities from Luquillo Experimental Forest, Puerto Rico - statoxic.12C.oxic.44.000.080 (v2)... | ecosystem: Environmental > Terrestrial > Soil...
GCTGGACCAGGCTATCATCTTACACAATGCCAACGCGGAGATTAGCGAATCTCTTCGGCTGCAACACGAGTTCGACGAGAGACTGTATCGGTGGGAACAGGACTATTGCCTGGAAAACTGCCTGGGACGCTATTTTGAAATACGCCATGAGGAAATCCAGCGGCTCAGGTCCAATCCGGCATTCCAGGGGCTTGCGCAAAGGCTTGCTTCCTACCCGAGACGGCTGGTGCACCGCGATTTTCAATCTCAGAACGTTCTGGTTTATGATGACAGGATCTATCTCATCGATTTCCAGGGAATGCGTCCCGGATTGCCCCATTACGACTTAGCCTCATTATTCCTCGACCCCTACGTCTCCCTTAACAACGAAGAACGCTCTCAACTCTTGAGCTACTACTTCGAACGAAATAGTCTGGGTTGGAGCCGGTCTGAATTCGATGAAGTCTACTATTTCTGCGGGATTCAGCGGCTCATGCAGGCGTTGGGCGCTTACGGAGCACTTGGGATACTTGACGGGAAGCGCGAATTCCTGCGACATATTGGACCGGCATTAAAAACGTTGATCGAGGTTGCTTCGGTAACGAAGACCTTTAGGTTCTTTGCAGATTTCCTGGCCGGCCTTCCGGTCACACCCAAACCCAGCATTTGATTCTCGTGAGCACGAAAAAATCTACTCTGGAACGGCTATCCACCGTTGTTATCGAAAATATTGAGCCGTCTCTCGACGGCGGGCGTTACCCAATCAAAAGAGTCGTTGGACAGGAACTGAAAGTGTCGGGCGACATTTTTAAAGACGGCCATGAGCAGATGTGCGCCGTGTTAAAATGGCGCAAACAGGGAGAGGCCGATTGGCATCAGACGCCAATGAAGCAGACCGAAAACGATCGGTGGGAGGCGATCTGTCATTTTATCGAGAACGCCCTTCACGAGTACACCATCGAGGCGTGGGAAGATCCTTTCAAATCGTGGCAGGTTGAGTATGGGAAGAAGTATGGGGCCGGCAACCTCGATCTGAGAACTGAGCTGGACGAGGCTTCTATACTTGCCGAGAAGGCAGCGTCTCGCGCCACGCTCAAGCAAGACAAGGAACGGTTACTGACTTTCTCAAAACAGTTCAAGAGCGCTGATGCTCATTTCGGGGCTCAATTGGCCAAAAATCCGGAGCTGTCCGGATTGATGGCTGCGTGGCCCGATCTTTCGTTAAGCACCGAATATCGACCTTATCTCCGGGCTTTTGTCGATCGGCCTCAGGCACTGTTTGCGGCGTGGTACGAGTTCTTTCCACGTTCCGCAGAGGGTAAAGCGAATTCAGGCTCGAAGTTTCGGGATTGCTTGCCGCGCGTCGACGATGCAAAGGCCATGGGATTTGACGTAATCTATTTTCCGCCAATTCATCCAATTGGGTTCACGGCAAGAAAAGGAAAGAACAATTCTGTTACATGTGAACCTGGGGATCCGGGTGTGCCGTACGCTATAGGAAGTAAATTCGGCGGCCATAAAGCGGTTGAGCCCGAACTAGGTACTCTGGACGACTTTGACTGGTTGGTCGGAGAGATCAAAGCCAGAGGCATGGAGGTTGCCCTCGATTTCGCGATCAACTCTTCTCCAGATCATCCTTATGTCAAAGAGCACCCCGAATGGTTTTTTCATCGACCGGACGGGACGATCAAGTATGCGGAAAATCCCCCGAAGAAATATCAGGATGTTTATCCCTTAAATTTCCATAATCCGGATTGGCGCGATCTCTGGGAAGAAATGAAAGATATCATCCTGTTCTGGGTGCGGCATCACGTGCGCATTTTTCGCGTAGATAATCCTCACACGAAACCCAACGCTTTTTGGGAATGGTTGATCGCTGATCTACAGAAGGAATATCCCGATGTCATTTTCCTGGCTGAAGCTTTCACCAGGCCGAAAATGATGAAGTCTCTGGCCAAGATGGGATACACACAGTCGTACACCTATTTCACCTGGCGCAATTCCAAGTGGGATATCACCCAATATCTGACCGAGTTGACCCAAACGGAAATGAAGTATTACTTCCGTGCAAATTTCTTTCCGAATACGCCCGATATTTTGCCCACGTTTCTTCAGACGGGAGGTCGTCCCGCCTTTCTGATTCGGGCGGTGCTGGCCACGACCCTTACGACGGTCTACGGCATCTACAGCGGGTTCGAGCTTTGCGAGAACGTTCCCGTACCCGGAAAGGAAGAATATCTGAATTCGGAGAAGTATCAGTTCAAGGAACGAGACTGGAATGCTCCAGGAAATATTAAAGATTACATAACAAAACTTAACAAGATTCGTAATCAGAATCGGGCGCTGCACGAGTATGAAAACCTGCGTTTTCACACGGTGGAGAACGAACAAATCATCTTTTATTCGAAGGCCACCGAAGGGTTGGACAGTATCATTCTCGTCCTGGTGAATCTCGATCCATACAACAGCCAGAGTGGATTCGCTTATGTGCCGCTGGAGAGTTTTGGGATTAACGGGAACGATCCATTTCAGATGGAAGATCTCCTTACAGGAGAAGAATTTGTTTGGAATGGCCGGCGTAACTTTGTGATGCTTGATCCACATGCGCGCCCGGCACATGTCTTCAAACTTCGCCGGCTGATCGGTATGGACGGGACGCAGATGATTTTCGCATAGGGAGTTTTTTAGTTTCCAAAACAAGCTCTTAAACAGGCGCGCAACGGCTGTTTAAGAGCTTTCTAGACCGCACTGAGCCCGTTGCTGCTGCTTTTTCGGGTGATTTTGCTGTTCGTTATCGACAAGTTGTACTGCTGTCATGAAGAGAGTTGCCTGGTTTGGTGCGTTCGTTTCGCTTGCCCTGTTTTTGTTTGGCTGCGGTAAGTCCAGGGACCAAGCAGTTCAGGAACTGGAAAGACTGAATCTCAAAGTGCAATCGGACGATTTCGTTCGTTCGGCCGAACAGGGTGATACAAAGGCGCTGCCGCTCTTTTTTGAGGCCGGTGTAGATATTAATGCGCGGAACAGCGGCGGATACACAGCCTTGATGGCAGCAGCAAAGAATGGGCAGACTGAGATAGTCACTAAGTTACTTGAGCAGAAAGCCAACCTTGACGTCCAAGGCTACAACGGATTGACCGCACTTATGCTGGCGGCCGAAAACAATCAATTAAGTATCGTCAAGGCTCTCTTGGCCAAAAACGCTGATCCGAATCTTCAGGACAACAGTGGCTGGACCGCTCTGATGAAAGCCGTCTACCGGGGGAATACAGACTGCGTGGTGGCGCTAGCTGATCGCTCGCGCCAGGAGGTTAATCGCGGTCTTCTCGTTGCGGCGTTGATGGATCACAAAGATACGGCTAAGGCTCTGCTGGAGCGTGGCGCCGAAATCGACACCAGGGCGGACGATGGCCGGACGCCTCTCATGCTTGCGGCCAGCAAAGGCTATGCGGACCTCGTCTCATTCTTTCTGCAGCAGGGTGCCGACCGTTCCCTTACGGATAACTCTGGCAATACGGCGGTGGCGCTAGCCTCAGGAAAAGGTAGCCGGGAAGTCGCTTCTCTGCTGCAAAATGCACCACCGCCGTCGGCGGGCGGTACTTCGGGAAATTCTAGTCTCGCCCGTTTCCCCGATCAAAAGCCGGTGGCAGCGTCGGATCGCGAAGTGTTGGCGCGATCACCAGGGACTTCGGGAGCGCCCAGTGCGGCGCGCGGGTCCGTGGCCGAACCATCCGCGGAATCTGACCGGTCGCCCATTGTAGAAAACGTACGAATCCTTTCCATACAGCAGGAATTCCTGCCTGCCATGTTGACCGAAATCTCGGAAAGGAAAGCCAAAATTCGGGACGCCAACGGCGATTATTACACCGTGAGCACAGGAGATCAGTTGAAGGGTCTCGATTACAAGGTCACGCAGATCGAGGTTCGTAGTACCGAAGATAAGGATGGAAATCCTGTCGACAATTCGGTAGTCAAATTGCAAAACACCAAAACAGGTCAGGTAGTGACTTTGATCAAGGGTATCCCTGCCCAGGAGCATGCCTCCTCCGCTCTTCTTTCCTTCTCCAGATCGAGCGAGCCGATGAAGGTCGAGACGGATCAGAATTTCTCGATCCCAGGCGATCCGGATCACGTCTACAAGGTTTTGGATATCCGCCCTGCTCAGGTCATCATTAAGCGCATAGAAGACAACCGAGTCTTTACGCTGGAGAAGAAATAGCCGAGGGACCGGACACCCTCAAGGGTCCCGATCAAGGCTTTGCAAGGTGTTATTGACTTGGCGGGCTGCGGTCCCTCGCAGCCGTGGAACCCAATAAAGACCGGACGCCCTCCAGATCCCAACGAAACTTCGATAGCAGTTATTGACTTGGAGGGCTGCAGTCCCTTGCAGCCGCAGAACCCATAAAGGCCCAACATTGGACGCATGCCTTGTTGCGGCGAAACGAAGCCTGCATTGATCAGCGCGGCGCTGAGGGACCGGCGCCCTCCAAGTCTGATCAAAGCTCCAATGGCCTTTCTGACCTGGAGGGGCGTCGCTTGCGACGCCCAAGCGCCTCGGAGGGGCGCTTTGAAAATAGGCCGGCGCTTCAGCGCCGGTAGCCGGTATCCCAATACGAGCAAGGATCCCCGTCCCGGAGGGCCGGGGTGAGAGCGTAGGGTGCGATTCGATGCCTAAATGTATTGGAGGAGTATCGGATCATGTTCTGCTGCTCCTTTCAGCGTCAAAAAACTTCTCCGCAGCTGAGCTTGCGAGACGACTCAAAGCGGGATCCTCTTACTGGATGCATGAGACCTTCCCGAGCTTAGGGCATTTGGCTGGCAGGCCGGTTATGGTGCTTTCAGCGTTGAGAACACCTCGAAACCGGACCCCCTCCAGATCGTGAACAAAAAGCCCCATGCTTGTAGGACGTTCAGGCTGAGCTTAATTGTGTGATGAAGATCCCTCTTGAAGACTTGTTTGAAGATATTATCGGCAAGGCGCAACGCGGTCTAGGGTTGAGCGACCAGGAGTTGTCTCAAAAAGCTCAATTGAAAACCGAGGAACTGCGGGCCTTGAAAAGCGGATCCGGTGAAAGTTCGAAGATCGGCGGGCTTGCTCGGGCGCTTGGCCTGGGGGGTTATGCTCTGGAAGCGAGTTACACCAAGAGCTGGTATCCGGAGAATGTTCCGGTCGCCGACGGCATAAAACAGTTTACCACCCCCTTTCTGGATATGATTGTGAATGCCTATCTCGTTTGGGATCCGATCTCTAAAAATGCTGCCGTCTTCGATACTGGCGCAGATGCCGCTCAACTTCTGAAATTCGTCGACTCTGAGAAGTTGAGCGTGAAATATCTTTTCCTGACGCACACGCATCACGACCATATCGCTGATATCAATTCAATTGTGAAAAGGGTCCGTGCTGAAATTTTTGCTCCGGACCTTGAGCCGATCGCTGATGGAAAAGTTGTGCGCGAGGGCGATCAATTTCGTCTCGGTAAGCTGCGAATTGAAGCGAGATTGACGAACGGTCATTCCCCCGGGGGTACCTCCTACGTCATCGACGGTTTGCAGGTGCCAGCTGTCATCGTGGGAGATTCCCTTTTCGCGGGTTCGATGGGAGGAGCGCCGAATGAGTACCAGAAGGCTCTTCGCAATAACACTGAAAAAATCTTATCATTGCCACTTGAAACGCTCATATGTCCGGGACACGGACCGCTGACGACTGTTGCAAATGAAAGGAAAAACAATCCCTTCTTTGCCCTTTAAAGTCGATTTTCAGAAACGTCGCTCTTATGCAACCAGGTTTGCTTTTTAAGGATTCTGCCCGGACTTTCGAAACTACGCTTGCAGAACGACAGGAGGTGCCGGATCAAGCGCTGGAAATCGTTCCACCCGATATTCTCTCTCCCATTGGGTTCTCCGAAGTCTTCTGGAACGATCATCCGGTTGAGGTCGATCTCGGCTCGGGCCCGGGAAAGTTCCTTGTCGAAGCCGCACAGAGATATCCCGATCGAAACTTTCTCGGTATTGAGCGCCTGCTTGGCCGGGTAAGGAAGACCAGGCGCCGTGCTTTCCGACTTGGAATCCATAACTTGCGGCTCCTGCGCATGGAGATGGAATACGCCGTCACACACCTTCTCCCGAAGGAGTCAATTTTCCGCTTTCACTTATCTTTTCCGGATCCCTGGCCAAAACGAAGACACCATGTTCGCCGCGTTGTCGATTGCGACTTTCTTGAGGCTGTCTGGCGTGCACTGGTGACCGACGGAGAAATTCGAATTAAAACTGACCACGAGGCATACTTCCGACAAATTATCCGCGCCGCTGAAGAATCCCGGCTATGGCAATTTCCTGACTGGGTGGAGGAAAACTATCCGGTTACCGACTTTGAACAGGATTTTCTTTCGAAGGATCTCGCGATTTACCGGCTGCGGGCTGTTAAGTGCAACGCTGTTCCGCAGAATGTGTGAATGAACAGATTGCTGCCACTCCGCTCTGCAGTTATCGCGCCGTCCTGTTTCAGATAGAGATAATGGGGAAAAGCCTGTCCGCGGACAGAATTTTGGGCGATTTCAACCTTCGTGCCGGACGAGATGACAACTTCCGGTGCTACTTTCGCAACCAGCGAGTCGCGCAGAATATGGCGACTCCTGGCCCGGCCGCAATAAACCACGTCGACATGTTCGTTCGGCAAGGCGCTCACAATTTCTTCGCTTAGCTCCGGGAGGATCAATAGACGAAATGCGCCGAGCTGGATCGCAAATGGACTAGCGTTTGCGGGGACGATTTCATCGATTTCAAAGGATTTCCCGGAGCGTTCGAGCGTTCCGGCCTGTCCTGCAGTGGCGTGGCACAGAACCACTCTTTCGATTCGGTTTATCCCTTGAGATTGCAAATAGGGTTCGGTTATCCGGCCCCATTGCGATGGCTTTCCAGTATTGAGCAGCCAGTCATGATTTTTCTCATGGATATGCAGCACAAATTCGGATGCTTCGCAAAGGATGGTAACGCGATCGTTTTGGAAAAGGTTTGCCGGAGAGATGTTGATGGAATGCCAGGGAATCGCGACCGCTGCATGCAAAATCATGAGGATGATTTTCGTGATCAGCCAGCTTGTGTTATTAACGCAGACCACAATGCTGTCGGACAGGTGCGCTAACAGCACGGCGCAGGCTCCAAGCAACATCACTGTAGAGGCCAATGGAACGGCGGCCAGGTTTGCGAAGATTGCAACCAATGAGATGTGATGCTTATGCAGCACCAGAATTGGGAATGTTGCCGCCCAGCAGATAATGCACAAGCTGACGGCTTCACATGCCCGTTTGGCCGAATTCACGAAAAATCTTTGCCAGGGGCGCAGGAGCTGATGTGGGAAAAAGGGGTCAACTCGGAACGGTTGGAAAAGCAAATGGCCGAGCGGCCGAACGGCCGTCAGGATCGCCAGCACTGCGACGAACGAAAGCTGAAACCCTATTTGAAACAACTCTTGGGTATCATGCAAAAGAATCAACAGCCCTGAGGCACAAAGGGAATTGATCATCGCGACCGGCCGCTCAAGGGAGAAACCGGCTGCCAGCAGCAAAGTGGTCACCGTTGCTCGGACGGTGGCGGGATAGAATCCCGTGATTGCGCAGTAGGCGAGTACAATCGGCGCGATCCCCAGAGCCACCCAGCGGCGTGGCAGACGAACATAGCGAATCCCGGTCCAGGCAAGACCGGCAAACAGGCTGACCTGCAGGCCGCTGGCTGCAAAAAGATGGATCGTACCTGTTTCCTCGAACAGTTTTTTCAGCTCTGAACTTGTCTCCGATCGCGCACCAAGCACCATTCCCTGAATGGTCTGTGCCACCTCAGGGTCATCCTGCAACCCCTCCTGCAAAATATCCGAGAGCTGGTGCCGCAAGGAGAGAGCGGCAGCGATGAGGGGATTTCCCTTAGCGTGTGCTACCACTTCAGCCGGAACGCCACGAAGAGTACGAAAGTTCAAATAGATATTTTTTCGCCTTAAATACGCTCGATAATCAAATTCGCCTGGATTCATCGAGGTCTGGGGAAGTGAAAATTTTCCCTGGGCAATTAATTCGTCGCCGTAGGCGAAAGGTTCGCCTGTGCACTCCGCCGAGACTTCGAAGTTCACTGGATGATTGTCGACGCAGGTGACGAGTGCGATGAACCTTTGGCTGGAACGGTACAGATCGATTTTGGGTTCCGTCTGCGCCAGGAGTGTAACAGTATGTTCGGATGTATCGGAACTGGCATGCAAGCTTCGCTGATACCCGGAATTTGTCTCGACCTGATAGCCGTGCCAGGAAGCAAATAGTAAAAGCATTGACGAGTAGGCCAGGAACGAGGAGCGGATTTTGCAAATGAGGACGATCGGAAAAAGTGACGCAACCGACCAGAAGATCCAGCAGCCGGGCTGTGCGTCGGATAGGCTTATACCGATGGCGGCTGCGAGGAGTAAACCTGCGCAAGGAGCTCGCTGGCGGAATGGAGCATGAAAAGCCAGCATCTCGTCGGACATTAAATAACGTTATGTAATAATGTTGTTATAATCAAATCAAAAAAGAACCGGCCTCCAGGGCAGATCTTCACAATGTGGGACGGGCGTCCGCGCCCGTCCTTTTGCCGTTTCAGGCTTGGATTTCAGGAATCGGACACACCATGCGGCCAAGCCTCCCAGAAACTGACGATGGAGGTCGCTGAGCCGCTGGGGCGTTGTGACGGGGCGGCAGTACGGTCCGATCTTGGGCTGCCTCCTTAGGACGGGTCCGCTCGGAGATCGGGCCCTACCGCCGCCCTACACCGCCTCCCCCCGACCGTTGGCGACTGATCCTGTTCGTCGCCGCTCAATTTCTCGGACTTGTAGCGGCACTAGCCGCAGTGGCGGCCAAACCAAGAAATACCGCCGACCAAATGGCTTTGCCCTAGCAAACAATGCCATGGGCCAGCAACGTTCTCAGCGGCGAAGCCGCGGCTAAAGACAGCCTAGGGCGCAGCTTGGCGCAGCCCTAGGGACTTGCCCCAAACGACACGCACTGAAGGTGCGTTTCAATCGTTGAGCTAGGCTTAAACATATTTTGGCGAGGATTGTGGCACGAATGAGAAACATCCATTGATTACGTTGCTGTGTCGCGCTTTCAGCGCTAGGTGGCTATTTTCGTTCCCTTCCTAGGGCTTCGCCTGGCTTCGCCCTAGGCTGTCTTCAAACGCAGCGTCGCTGCTGAAGGCTCCGGGGCGAATGCTTTGGCGGCTAGGCATGGGCTGGCTTTGGCTTAGGGGTGGTCCTGACCTTACGACTTCACCGTAAAACCGGTCGCCTCGGAGATGCGACCCTCCAGTCCCGATCGCGTTGGAGGTCTAACTCTTTTCTAATCAATAGATTGTTTTTGCGGGTTAGCGCACGAGCGTGACAGAATGAATTGAGTACTCCATTCGCAGCCTCTCAGGTGCGAATCTCGAGACGCATCTTGTCCTTTGCGATCGTTACCGTTTTGCCGGGCAACGCTTCCCGAGCGTTCTTCCAGAGGATCTCTTCATTCCCTATCCATTCCGGTGGAAGGTGAGTAAGCAACACCTTATCAACCGACTTTGTGGAAAGAAATTGGAACAACCGGGTGGAAGGGAAGTGCGCGATTTCAGTTACCAGCAAGTCGACATGCCCGTCCAGTTGCGCTTGCAGGTCGCTTGGGCTTCCCAAGTCTCCAGAAAATACAATCCTGAATTCTGGATGTTCGATGCGCAGGCTGTATGCCTTGAATCGATCGGGAATCGATTGCCGGTTGAGAGTTGCCAAATGGGTCGTGGGAAAAGGATGGACTTTCAGCCCGTGGAATTCGAAGGAGGGCTGGGATTCCCAAGATACAAAAAGAATTTCGAATGGAACAATATCAGGTCCGAGATAGCTCGCCTGCAGCCACTGTTTAAGGGGTTCGGATAGTTCTGCCGGCAGAAAAATGTCCAACCGTTTTGTTCTACCGGCTAGCCATGCAGCTTGAATCAGCATTGGCAGGCCCCCGGTATGGTCCGAATGACCATGCGTAAGGAAAAGTGCGTCTAATGAAAGAAGATCAAATTTGGTTTCAGCCAGAGTGCGGCTGCACGGT
>Ga0306921_10010014_pt1 | contig 10064 bp, 7 predicted proteins | sample sta12Cox44000080_FD_203760 | JGI IMG/M metagenome (GOLD analysis project Ga0306921, IMG submission 203760) | Lab enrichment of tropical soil microbial communities from Luquillo Experimental Forest, Puerto Rico - statoxic.12C.oxic.44.000.080 (v2)... | ecosystem: Environmental > Terrestrial > Soil...
CTTCTGGTAAATTCTTGTGCCAATTCCAGAGGACTTCGCCATGAGATATCTCCTGATCCCAGCGCTGGCGATTGCTGCATTAGCGGTTTCCGAGCCTGTCCGGGCGCAAACGGCCGCCCCTGCGGCGCCGACCGGGACGGACATGACCGCCGCGCCAAGGGGCCCACACCAGGGCTCTGTGACGCGCGCTCACCATCGCCGCCATGCCGTCCAGTCCGCGAGACATCCGTCGACCAGGAGTTCCGCCAACCAACTGAACCAAGAGGAACTCTCTCGCTTCCAGTCGAATAATCCCAGTTCGATGAACCGGATGCCGGCGGGCGGAAGGGCGACATCGGGGAATACAACTCAATAAGGAGCCCTCAGCCGAGGATGTGGTAACCGCCGTCGATGTAGATCGTGTCGCCGGTCATCGCGCCGGCGTACCGGCTCGCCAGAAAGACGCAAGCGGCGCCGACTTCCTCGATGGTCACTAAACGCCGTGCCGGCGCTCGCTCTGCCACCCGCTCCATCAGCGCGTCGAAATCGGGAATGCCGGAGGCAGCACGGGTGGCCAACGGGCCGGGGCTGATCGCATGCACCCGGATGCCCTTGGGGCCGAGCTCCGCCGCCAGATAGCGCACCGCCGACTCGAGCGCGGCCTTCACCGGTCCCATGATCCCGTAATTCTCGATGACCTCGTTGGCGCCGTGATAGCTCATCGCAAAGATCGTGCCGCTCGAGCTCATCAGCTTTTCCGCGCGGCGTGTCAGGTCCAGCAGTGACCAGCAGGACACGTCCATCGCGGTGAGGAAACCGTCGCGCGGACAATCGGTGACCCGTCCCTCCAGCGCCTGCCGCGGAGCGAAGGCGATCGAGTGGACGAGGATGTCGAGGCACCCCCACTTTGACGCGATCGCCTCGAACAAAGCGTCGGCCTGCGCCGTGTCGCGGACCTCCAGCGGCAGCAGGAGCGAAGCCTCGACTGCCGAGGCGCACGGCTCGACATGGGGTCGCGCCTTCTCATTGAGGTAGGTCATCGCGATTTCGGCGCCGGCGAGGTGCATTGCTTGCGCGCAGCCCCACGCGATCGAACGGTCATTGGCAACGCCGACGATCAGCGCCTTCTGCCCCTCCAGGATCGAGGTGCGGGCAAGCTCGGGCGGCATGACGTTCGCGCTCGTCATCGTATAGCCGCGGCCGCGCTGCGGCGGCGGGCCTCGGCCACGAGGCTGGCGACCGCGCAGGATGCGAGGCGGGTTATGACGCTGTCCGCGCGACTGGTCAGGATGATCGGCACGCGCGCGCCAAGAACAATCCCCGCCGCCGCAGCACCGGCAAGAAAAGTGAGGCTCTTAGCCAGCATGTTGCCGGCTTCGAGGTCCGGGGCCACGAGCACGTTTGCGCGCCCGGCCACCGGCGAGACGATGTGCTTAATGGCGGCCGCCTCTTCGTTGATTGCGTTGTCGAGCGCCAGCGGGCCGTCGAGGACACCTTCGGTGATCTGTCCGCGTTCCGCCATTTTGCATAGAGCGGCGGCTTCGATCGTCGAGGGGACCGCTGGATTGACGGTTTCCATTGCCGACATGATCGCTACCCGGACTTCCGGAAATCCCAGCGCATGGCCGAGATCGATCGCGTTCTGCACGATGTCGACCTTGTCCGCCAAGCTCGGCGCGATATTGACCGCGGCATCGGTGATGATCAGCGGGTCTTTGTGGCCGGGGACATCCATCACAAAGCAATGGCTGATCCGCCGGGCCGTGCGAATACCGGTTTCGCGCGCCACAACCGCGCCCATCAGCTCGTCCGTGTGAAGGCTGCCCTTCATGAGAGCCTCGGCCTTGCCTTGTCGGACGAGCTCGACCGCCTTGGCGGCCGAGTCGTGGCTGTGCGCCGATTCCTCGAGCGGAAAGCTACCGATATCGGCGTTGCTCTGGTGGGCGGCCTCGCGAATGCGGGCGGGGGGTCCAACGAGGATCGGAGCGATAAGCCCCAGTTGGGCCGCCTCCACCACTCCCTCGATCGATATCCGATCGCAAGGATGCGCTACCGCCGTCGTCACCGGCGGCAGCTGCTGTGCCGCGCGGACAAGCCGGTCGTATCGCTCCCGAGGGGCGCCGGGTTTCTCCTCCATAGCTCCTCTCACTTACGCCGCCTTGTCCTGGCCAACCTCCGGAGGCGGCCCGGCGAACATTGCCTCGATGCGTTCGAGCCGCCGGCGGCCCTCCTCGGGCAGGGCGCCGCGCGCTGCGAGGACCCGGCGCACCAATGCTAGCGCCTCGTTGCACGGTTTGCGATTGCTGGGTAGCAGCTTCGGCAGCGCGGCAATCGATCGTTCGGCATCCATCAACAGCATCAGGTACTGCTCCTTGACGATCTCCTTGAACCGGGCGAGACCGACCCGCTTAGCCGCCGGCAGTTCGGTGCTGATCTGCTTCAGCGCGGCAAATCCGCGCTCGTCCACCTTGCCATCCGGCAGACGCACATAGATCAAAGCGCGCACGGCCGCTTCAAGCAGGCCGCCCTGATCAATACGCCGCTCGAGATCGATCGCCGCTTGTTTGGCCGCGGCTTCTCGCGCCACATCGCGGCCGATACGGCGGCTCGCCGATGTTTCGTCCGGGCGCAGACCGACCGCCGCCTGCACCAGCGGCGAACCATAGGTATTAAAGAAAAGCGCCTCCGTCGCAGCGTCTCGCGCCTTGCCCCACATTTCGAGCCCGCCGGCGATCATGTCCGACGCGATGCGCTCGAAAGCGAGGAACGGATTGTCACGGCTTACCGGGCGGCGATTTCCGCGCACGGTCTCGGCCCAATCCGCAATGGGTCGCATGAATGGATTCTCGTCAGCGAACATACCGAAGCGAAGGCGGTTCGGGTGACCCCGTCGCATCAGCTCGGCGCTGGTTTCCGTCACCATGGCGCGCACCGCCGGCCGGATCAAAGTGCTGTAGAGGCCCTGAGTGATTTCGGAGACGCGCGCGACGGTCGCAAAGGCGAGGTTGTCTTCAGCGCTGTTGCCGCCGACATTGCGGATATCGTCAAGCGTGCGGCTCTCGAGGCTGAAGAGGTAATTGCCTTGCACCAGCTCGGGGTGTTCCACAGCCTCGTCCATGCCCGTAATAACCGCCTCGTACAGGCCGGGCGGCATCAGATCGATCATGTCCATCGACTGGGCAAACTCGTCATGCTCCTTTGTTGCGACTTTGCCGGAGACGAAGATGCCGAGATGGCCAATGCTTTGATGCAGACAGTAGACGATCGTCTGGCCGGCTTTGACGATCTCGTCCTCGTGATCGTAGAGATCGAGAATCCAGTGCAGCGCCTGCTGCGGGGGCGTGATGTCGTCGCCCCGCGAGCAGAATACTATAATGGGCGATTTGATATTGCGCAGGTCGACGCGCGTCCCATTGGAGCCGCGCAATTCCCCGCAGGAAAGCTTGTTGCCGACGAACAGCTGGTCGGCGATCGTCTGCATTTCCTCGGCATTGAGCAGTACCGGGCTGCCCCACCATTTCTCGAATTCGAGAAACCGCGGCGGCTCGGTGTCGATATTCGAATAGACCTTGTAGATCTTCTTCCAATACGTGTTGTCGGGATGCATGGACTCGAAATTCGCCACCAGATTGGCACCGTCAAAGATGCCATTGCCGAGGTCGCCCGCCAGCGAGGTCAGCCAGGTCCCACCCAACAGCCCGCCCAGATAGCGCATCGGGTTTTCGCCGTGCACGCCGGCCCAATAGGAAAGCGGCGATCCGGCGAGCATGATAGGACCGATATTTTCCGGGTGTATCGCGCTCATCATCATGATCTGCCAGCCGGCTTGACAATTGCCGATCAGACAAGGCTTGCACTCAGCGTTGGGGTGGCGCTTGACGACTTCTTCAACAAAACGCGCCTCCGCCTCGCACACATCCTCGATCGTCTGACCGGGCATCGGATCGGGCAAGAAACCGACGAAATAGCAGGGATGGCCAGCGGCGAGCGCAACTCCGATTTCACTGTCGTGCTTCATTCCGCCAATGCCGGGCCCATGGCCGGCCCGCGGGTCGAAGACGATGAACGGCCGCTTGCCGGGGTCGATCGAGGTGCCTTTGGGCGGGATGATCCGGACGAGCCCGTAATTCACCGGCCGGGGCAGCGCGCGGCCATCGAGCACCAGCTCGGCATCAAAGCTCAGGACGTTCGGTGCTTCGCGGGCATTGTGCTCAGCACAATTGTTGCCCCGCTGACGCAATACATCGAGCAAAAGAATAGAACGCTGCCACGCATCCACCCAATAGTCGAACAGGTCGTTGGTCCCCCACCAGGGCCACGGTGCTGATAGGTTCTCCGTCTTTCCCGCCACCGTCGACATAGAGCTCTTGTTCATGTCAGCCTCTCAGCTCACCAAGCTGGGTTCCTAAGATCTCTGTTTTATTTTACATCTGTGTGAATTCGCTGCCTGACTACGCAAGCTTAGCGAATTTAGCCCGCCCTAAATCAGAAGCCGGCTGACCGACAAGCGGGCTCGTTGCGGTGCAGCAAAGACCCTACGCAGAGACCGAGTCAAGCGGATCGCTTAACCTCTTCTCGCGAGTAGCAGAATTTAGAATTCGCTGGCCTGTGAGCCGCGCCACACATTTTTCTCGAGAACGGCGATAGTTGAATTGGCGACCCCGGAGTTTCACGCCGCTGGATAGCGCAGCCCAACCGATGTTGATAGGAACGCGAACATGACCACCAACGAAACCCAGTTTGCTCGACCGCGTTTCGCTCCACAAGCTACGGTAGTCGCAAAATCCGGGGTTCTGCCGTAAGCTGGTCTGTTCGAGCCGGATGCGGAGAAAGGCGATCATGTCCGAATTGCACGATTTTCTCGACGAGGCGCACGGGCTGCTGCCTGCCGCCGTGGTGCTGCGCCGACGAATTCACGCCGAGCCCGAGCTGGGGCTCGACCTGCCGCTGACGACCGCGGCGGTGCTCGAGGGGCTCGAGGGTCTCGACGTAGAGATTGCGCGCGGGCCGTCGACTTCGGGTCTGATGGTGTCGCTTGCGGGAACGAAACCCGGGACGCAGACGGGCCGCACGATCCTCTTGCGCGGCGACATGGACGCACTGCCGATGCCGGAAGAGACCGGACTCGATTTTGCCAGCAAAATTCCTGGGCGTATGCATGCTTGCGGCCACGATGCGCATACGGCGATGCTGGTGCAGGCGGTTCATCTGCTTCACCGGCATCGCGACGAACTCGCCGGCACTGTCAAATTCATGTTTCAGCCGGGGGAGGAGGGCCATGGCGGCGCCCGGCTGATGATAAAGGACGGTCTCCTCGACGCCGATCCCAAACCGGATGCAGCTTTCGCGTTGCATATCTGGCCCGGGATTAGGGCCGGTGCCATTCTCGGCAAACCCGGCCCGATGATGGCCTCGGCCGATTATTGGACGATCAAGGTGCGCGGCCGAGGCGGTCACGCCTCGATGCCGCACGACGCAGTCGACCCGATTCCGGTAGCCTTTGAGATTGGCCTGGCGCTGCAAGCTTTTGTGACGCGACGCATAGACATTTTCGATCCGGTCGTGCTGACCTGCGCCAAGGTGACCGGCGGCACGACCAACAATGTCATCCCCGAAACGGCAGAGATGGTCGGGACTCTGCGCGCCACCTCCGAGAGGGCGCGAGAGCGGGCGCATGACGGGCTTCGCCGAGTAGCGGTCAATATCGCCGCGGCGCATCTCTGCGACGCCGAGGTTACGATCAGGCGGGGCTATCCGGTCACCGTCAACGATGCCGGGTTTGTCGATTTCGCGCAGGCCGTGGCAACCGATCTTCTCGGGGCCGTCAATTACATCGACCGGCCGGCGCCGATCATGGGGGCAGAGGATTTCTCTTATGTCCTGCAGCGCATACCCGGTTGTCTGATGTTTCTCGGGGTCATGCCTGAAGGCCATGACGGACATGACCATGTCGCGCCGTGTCACTCCAACCGCATGTTATTGAACGAGGACTGCATGGCGATCGGCATCGCGATGCACGCCTCTATCGCGCACCGGTTTCTCACGCAGGAGGTCGACGGGCGATTCCGGATCGAGTGAGGCCGGACCAGCGATCCGCTATAGCTTCAGCAGCCGCTTGGCGTTGCCGCTCAGCAATTTCTTCCTGTCTTCGGCGCACAGCGGCAGCGTCTTTGTCCACTCGGTGCCGGGCGGATTTTCCGCGAACGGGTAGTCGACCGAGAACAGGATCCGATCGATGCCCATTTCCATTACGCAGCACAACAGGGCCGGGTCGGAAAAGAAGCCACTCGTCGTGATCCAGAAATGCTCGCAGAAAATGTCGCGGAAGGTTTTGTCGCCTAGGCTGGAGAGCAGCCCGCCCGCACGAAACCCGTGGCTGATGCGCCAGAGATAGAATGGGAGTCCCTCGCCCAAATGGCCGAGGGATGATCTTGAGGCCGGGATAGGCGTCGAACACGCCTGAAAGCACGAAGCGGATGCCCTGCGTCGCCGTCTCGACCGTGAAGCCCCAGGCAGCCCGCAAGATGCCGGGGTGTTTCTGCACGTAGTCCTTGTAATAGGCCTCGATAACCGAGGGATGGGGCAAAGCGGGGTGGATGTAGATCGGCACATCGAGCGCCTGCGCCCGTTCGTAGATCGGCCAGAAGCGCTCGTCGTCGTGAAAGACGCCGGCGGTCATGCCATTGATCATTGCACCTTTGAAGCCCAGCCGGGTGATCGTGCGTTCGAGTTCGTCGGCCGCGGCTCGTGGATCGGCGGTCGGCAATGCAGCGAAGGCGGCGAAGCGGTCGGGATGCCGCTGCACTGCCTCGTGTAACCGGTCGTTGACGCGCCGCGCGAGCGGCACGCCGGTCGCGGCATCGACGCTCTGCAATCCCGGGATCGAGTGCGACAGCACCTGAAAGTCGATGCCCGCTTCGTCCATTTCCTTAAGCCGCAATGCGCCGAGATCGTCGAGCCGCCGGACAATTTCCGGCCCCGCGCCAGGGCCGCCAAATTGCTTCACCTCGGGATCGAGGTAGTGCTCCTCGAGCGCAATGACCGTAGGTTTGTTTGCCATTCGCTTCCTCCTTGGTGCTGTCTTAGCCGACGGCCGCAGGATACTCTCGGCAGCACTCACCTGCTATGGGAGGGTAGGCCATGGTGCAATCGGGACGGGTCGCGTTTGGCGCGATGGAGGCGGTGGTGTTTGGCGAGCCCGCGGCCGAGACGATCGCCAAGGAGGCGCGGCGGCTCGAAGCCGAGCGGGTTTTTCTGATGGTCAGCGGTACCCTCAATCGCACGACCGACGAGATTGCGAAGGTGCGGCGTGCGCTCGGCAACCGCTTCGCCGGTATCTTCGACAGAATGCCCTCTCACACACCGCGGGGCGCGGTGATCGAGGCTGCTGCGGGCGCGCGCGAAGCCGGCGCCGACTTGATCGCGACGGTCGGCGGCGGTTCTGTCACCGACGGCGCCAAGGCGGTGCAGCTCTGCCTCGCAAACGACATCCGCACCCCGGAGGCACTCGACGGATTGCGCTCGATCAAGGGGCCAGACGGCGGCCTTGGCCCGCCGCCCTGCAATGCGCCTGCGGTGCGGCAGATAACGGTGCCGACCACATTGTCCGCCGGCGAATTCAGCGCAATCGCCGGGGTCACCGACGAGCGGCATCGGGTCAAAGAGCTGTTCCGTCATCCGCAAATCATCCCGCGCACCGTGATGCTCGATCCAGCGGTCACCGTGCACACCCCCGAATGGCTATGGCTGTCGACCGGCGTTCGCGCGATCGATCATTGCGTCGAGGGCGTCTGTTCCGGCGAAGCCAACCCGTTCGCCGACGCCCAGGCGCTGCACGGCCTCGCGCTGCTCGCCCGTGGTCTGCCGCGCGTCAAGGCCGATCCTGCGGATATCGACGCCCGCCTGGACTGCCAGGTGGGTTCTTGGCTGTCGATGGGGCCGCTCGCCAGCGGCGTGCCGATGGGGGCGAGCCACGGGATCGGCTATGTTCTGGGCGCGCTTTTCGACATTCCGCACGGCCATACCTCGTGCATCATGCTGCCTGCGGTGATGCGCTGGAACAAGCCGGTCAACGCCGAGCGCCAGGCGTTGGTCGCCGCGGCGATGGGCCATCCCGGCGAGGACGCCGCAGATGTGCTCGACGCATTTATTTCCAGCCTGTGCATGCCGCGCAGCCTCGGGGTGGTGCGGATCGGGCCGGAGAGCTTCGCGCGCCTGGCCGAGGGGGCGATGACGACGCCCTGGGTCCCGCGCAACCCGCGGCCAATCGCCGGGCCGGCGCAGCTGCAGGAGATCCTCGAGCTGGCGGCCTAACTGCCCTCTCCAGATCACGGCAGCTCAAAAATTGAGCACTCGCCTCGTTGCATCGTGGGGGATCGTGCTACAACTTCGCGGTGGCGCGGAAAATGCCTGTTGCGGCTGCCGGCCGACTCTTCGAGCATGCAGATGAACCCCTCGGTCCTCGACGGTTACGATCCGAAAGGCTTTTATTGTGAGATGCTGCGGAGCGCAGCGAGCCGGCCGGTCAGGGAGCGCCTTTCTGGCCTGTCTATGTCGGCATTGAAGCAACGCGCGGCGAATGCCAATGCCGAGCTCTACAATCTCGGGATCACCTTTACGGTCTATTCGGACGCCAAGACGATCGACCGGATCCTGCCGTTCGATGTGATCCCGCGGATCCTGTCGGCCGAGGAATGGCGGCATCTCGAAAGCGGGATTACACAACGGATCACCGCAATCAACCTGCTGCTGGACGATATCTACCATGAGCAGCACATCCTGCGGGACGGCATCGTCCCCGCGGAGCTGATCCTTGGCAACCGCAATTATCGCCCGGCAATGCGTGGGATCGACCTGCCACACAAAACCTATGTCAACATCTGCGGCACCGATATCGTGCGCGACGAGCACGGCACGTTTCTCGTTCTCGAGGACAATGCGCGGACGCCTTCAGGGGTAAGCTATGTCGTTGAAAACCGCCACATGATGCTGCGCGCCTTTCCGGATTTACTCGACCAGATCGGTTTGCGCCCGATCGAAAACTACGGCGCGAGGCTGATCTCCGCATTGCATGAGGTGGCGCCCGCGGGAGTGGGTGACCCGCGTGTCGTCCTGTTGTCTCCGGGCACCTACAATTCGGCCTATTTCGAGCACGTCTTCTTGGCGCGCGAGATGGGGGTGCCACTGGTCGAGGGGCGGGACCTCCTAGTCGAAAATGACCAGGTGTTTATGCGCACCACCGGCGGCCTGTCGCGCGTCGATGTGATCTATCGGCGGATCGACGACGATTATCTCGATCCCGAGGCGTTCTTGCCTGACAGCATGCTGGGCGTGCCGGGTCTGATGCGGGCCTACCGGGCGGGGAACCTCGCGCTCGCCAATGCCATCGGCACCGGTGTCGCCGACGACAAGGCGGTCTACGCCTACATGCCGCGCATCATCCGTTACTACCTCGCTCAGAAACCAATACTGCAGAACGTCGAAACCCATATCTGCCGCGAGCCGGCTTCGCTACGCTACACGCTCGACAAGTTACACGAGCTGGTGGTGAAGCCGGTTGGCGAGGCCGGCGGCTACGGCATCACAGTCGGCCCCAAGGCGAGCAAGCTGGAGCTGGAGGATTGCCGCGCCAAGCTGCTCGCCGATCCGGCGAATTACATCAGCCAGCCCTGCATCAAGCTTTCTGTAGCGCCGACCCTGGTGGACGGTTATGTCGAGCCGCGCCACGTCGATCTGCGGCCCTTTGCAGTCACCGGATCCAGCACCTGGGTCCTGCCGGGCGGGCTGACCCGGGTGGCGTTGCGCCGCGGCTCGCTCGTCGTCAATTCGTCGCAAGGCGGCGGCTCCAAGGATACCTGGGTCTTTGCCTGACGTTCTCCTTGCCCGCTACGCGGACTGCATCTTCTGGTTGGCGCGCTATGTCGAGCGCGCAGAGAATTTGGCGCGCATTCTCGATGTCAACGAGACCTTCTCGCGCGACAACCGCGGCGGGCAGAACTGGCGATCGATCGTTCAGCTAAATTCGGATGAAGACCGTTTCTTCAGCGGTCACGACACGGCATCCGCGCACAGCGTTGTTACCTTTT
>Ga0306921_10010016_pt1 | contig 10063 bp, 9 predicted proteins | sample sta12Cox44000080_FD_203760 | JGI IMG/M metagenome (GOLD analysis project Ga0306921, IMG submission 203760) | Lab enrichment of tropical soil microbial communities from Luquillo Experimental Forest, Puerto Rico - statoxic.12C.oxic.44.000.080 (v2)... | ecosystem: Environmental > Terrestrial > Soil...
GCCGGCGGCGCGCGGCGCCCCCCCCCCCCCCCCCCGCCCCCCCCCCCCCCCCCCCCCCCCCCCCCCCCCCCCCCCCCCCCCCCCCCCCCCCCCCCCGCGACCCTGTCGAAGTTAAATCGCTTCCGCTGGATCCTTGCCGGCGATCTGCTGCAACCCTTTGTTGAAGCGCCCGGCGTGAGACTTTTCAGCCTTGGCGAGCGTCTCGAACCACTCCGCCAGCTCGTTGAAGCCTTCGGTCCGCGCGGTCTTGGCCATGCCCGGGTACATCTGCGTGTACTCGTAGGTCTCGCCGGCGACCGCCGCCTTGAGGTTCTTCTCGGTCTTTCCGATCGGCTCGCCGGTAGCCGGATCGCCGACTTCCTTCAGGAAGTCGAGGTGGCCGAAGGCGTGACCGGTCTCGGCATCGGCGGTGTCCTTGAAGAGACCCGCGATGTCCGGGAACCCCTCGATGTCCGCGACGCGCGCGAAATAGAGATACCGCCGGTTCGCCTGTGACTCGCCGGCGAACGCTTCCTTCAGATTCTCGAAGCTCTTAGTGCCCTTGAGGCTTGCCATTGCTCCTCCTTTGACGCGTGGGGGAAGATCGACCGCCGGGCCGGCGGCAGGCGCCACAGCGGCCGTAGTACTCGGTGCGCTGATCGAGGACCTCGAAGCCGGCGCGCGCCGGCAGCCGGCGCCGCGTGGTCCCCTCGGCGCCGGCCGGCACGTCGTAGATGCGGCCGCACGCGAGACACGTGAAGTGGTCGTGCCGGCCCGTGTTGCCGTCGAAGCGCATGCCGCCCGCGTCGGCGCGCTCGGCCAGGAACCCCTCGGCGGCCAGCATCCGGAGGTTCCGGTAGACGGTGGCGAGGCTCACCCGCGGCAGGCGGCGCCGCACGCGCCGGTACACGAAGGCCGCGGTCGGGTGGGCGTCGGTGGCGCGGACCACGTCGAGGATGATTCGGCGCGGCCGCGTCAGCCGGAGCCCGTGGTCGCGCAGCGTGTCGATCGCCTTGTTAGTAATAATTATCAATTACGACCCGAGCCGAAGAGTACACACGCCGTCCGGCGCGTGTCAAGCGTCCTTCGTCTGGCGCGTCGAAGAGACTTCCAGTAGACTACCCACCTCAGGAGGACCGTTCGGATGGCTCGGCCCCCCGGGCTTCGGATTCAGGGAGCCCGACAGAACAACCTCAAGAACGTTTCACTCGAGATCCCGCACGACCGTCTCACCGTCGTGACCGGGGTGTCCGGCTCCGGCAAGTCCTCGCTGGCCTTCGACACGCTCTTCGCCGAGGGGCAGTGGCGCTACATCGAGTCGCTGTCTACCTACGCTCGAATGTTCCTCGACCGGGTCGACCGCCCCGACGTGGACCGGATCGAGCAGATCCGGCCGGCCGTCGCCCTCGAGCAGAAGAACCCGGTGCGGACCGCGCGCTCCACCGTCGGCACCGCGACCGAGATCTACGACTACCTGCGACTGCTCTACGCGAAGATCGGGCGCGTCCACTGCCCCGCGTGCGGCGAGCCGGCGGTGTCGCACTCGCCCGAGTCGATCGTGAACGCCCTGCTCGAGGCCCACCCGGGCGCGCGCGCGATGATCACCTTCCGGCTGGCCGTACCGGCCGGCCTGCCGCCGGCGGAGCTGTGGGCGAACCTCACGCGGCGCGGCTTCGCCCGCGTGCGGATCGACGGCGACGTCCGCGACGTCGCCGGCCCACCGCCGGCTGATTTCGGCGACCGCAAGACGATCGCGGTCATCCTCGACCGCGTCGTGCTCGAGGCGGCGCACCGCGCGCGCATCGTCGAGTCGGTCGAGTCGGCGCTGCGCGAGGGCGGGGGCCAGGTCGCGGTGGAGATCGTCGGCGGCCCGGTCCGCGAGTTCGGCGAAGACTTCCGCTGCAGCGGGTGCGGCGCCGCGCTCGAGCGCCCGCAGCCGCTCTTGTTCTCGTTCAACCACCCGCTCGGCGCGTGCCCGGAGTGCAAGGGATTCGGCAACGTCCTCAAGTACGACGAGGCCCGCGTGGTGCCGGACCGCACCTTGAGCCTCGCCGCGGGCGCAGTGGAGCCGTGGACGCACCCGTCCGGGCGCTGGTATCAGCGCGAGCTGATGAAGGCGGCCCGCCGGCTCAAGGTCGACACCGAAACCTCCTGGGAGAAGCTGCCGGCGGCCACACGCGAGTTCGTCTACGCGGGCGACGGGAGCTTCCCGGGCATCCACGGGTTCTTCGAGGAAGTCGAGTCGTACCGCTACAAGCTCCACGTGCGCGTCTTCCTGTCCCGCTATCGCAGCCAGTCGATGTGCCGCGTCTGCCACGGCGCCCGGCTCAAGCCCGCCGCGCTGGCCGTCCGCATCGCCGGCCTGACCATCGCCGAGTTCGCCACGCTCACGATCGACGCGGCGGCCCGGCTGCTCGGCGACCTCGGGCTCACCGCGTGGGAGTCTGTCGTCGCCCGCGAGATCCTCCGGCAGCTCAGCGCCAAGCTCACCTTCCTCCTGCGCGTCGGGCTCGGCTACCTCACGCTCTCTCGCCAGACGCGGACGCTGTCGGGCGGCGAGGCGCAGCGAATCAACCTGGCCAACCAGCTGGGCTCCCAGCTGGTCGGCACGCTCTACGTGCTGGACGAGCCGTCGATCGGCCTGCACATGCGCGATACCGCGCGCCTCACCGACCTCTGCCGCGAGCTGGCCCAGGCGGGCAACACGGTCGTGGTGGTCGAGCACGACCGCGAGTTCATCGCGGCCGCCGATCACATCGTCGAGCTCGGGCCTGGCTCGGGCGAGCGCGGCGGCGAGATCGTCTTCAACGGCTCGCAGGCCGAGTTCCAGAAGGCGACGCACTCGCTCACCGCGCGCTACGTGACCGGCCGCGAGTCGATCCCGGTGCCGCCGTTCCGGCGCAGCGGCCGACGCATGCTCACCCTGACCGGCGCGCGCCAGCACAACCTGAAGGACGTGACGCTCCGCGTGCCTCTGCACACGCTCACCGCCGTGTCGGGCGTCTCGGGCTCGGGCAAGTCGACCTTGATCCACGACACGCTCTATCGCGCCGTCGCGCGCGCGTTCAAGACCGAGTTCGCGCCGCCGGGCGACTACGACACGCTGACCGGCCTCGAGTACCTCAAGGGCGTCCGGTTGATCGACCAGGAGCCGATCGGGAGAACGCCGCGCTCGAACCCGATCACCTACGTCAAGGCGTTCGACGACATCCGCAAGCTGTTCGCCGCGCTGCCGCGGGCCAAGGCGCTAGGGCTCGACTCCGGCGCCTTCTCGTTCAACGTCCAGGGCGGACGCTGCGAGTCGTGTCAGGGTGACGGGTTCCAGAAGCTCGAGATGTACTTCTTCGAGGACGTGTACGTCGCCTGTCAGGAGTGCGAGGGGCGGCGCTATCGGCCCGAGGTGCTGGGCGTGAAGCTCAGAAACCGCTCGATCAGCGACGTGCTCCAGATGACCGTCGACGAGTCGGTCGACTTCTTTGCCTCGCAGAACGGCCTGGCGCGTCGGCTCGCGATCCTACAATCGGTCGGGCTCGGTTACCTCCGGCTCGGGCAGGCGGCGACCACCCTGTCGGGCGGCGAGGCGCAGCGTCTCAAGATCGCCGCCGAGCTCGGCGCCCGCGCGACCGGCGAGATGCTCTACATCCTCGACGAGCCGACCACCGGCCTGCACCTCGACGACGTCAAGAAGCTCCTCGGCGTGCTCAACCGCCTGGTCGACGCGGGCAACACGGTACTCGTGGTCGAGCACCACCTCGACGTGATCAAGTCGGCCGACTACGTCATCGACCTCGGGCCCGAAGGCGGCGAGGAGGGGGGCGACATCGTCGCCGAGGGGCCGCCCGAGACCATCGCCCAGACACCGGGCTCGTACACCGGGAAATTCCTGGCGGAGGTGCTTCCGCGCCCCAACGGCAAGAACGGCCACCACTGAGCCCGCGTTGACATCCGCGCCGTCGATTCAGATGTTCATCGTCGCCCGTCGCCACCCCGAGCTCTACGACTACCTCAGCCGTCGGTTCGCCGATGACCCGAACGTCGCGGTCGTGCTGGACCGGCGGCTCGCGGCGCGCCGTCGTCGGGCGCTCCCCGCCGCGGCGGAGCGGCGCCGTCTGGAGCGGCGTGTCCGGCCTGACGTGGACGAGCAGCTGCGCGCCACGTCCCTCACGGTCGTGACCGCGACGCCGGCCGCCGTGGCCGCATCGTCCATCGCGTCGCCGGCCGTCACGGGCCCGCCGACGCCCGCCGAAGCCGCGGAGCCGGCGGTCGCGGCCGCGGACCCGACCCGCGAAGCGCGCCGATGGGTCGAGACCATGCATCAGGGCGTGAAAGCCGTCCGCGGCGCGCTCGACGAGCACGAGCGCCTGCAGGCCGAAGCCCGATCGATGCGGCAGGACCACGAGCGGCTCCAGCACGAGGCGCAGGCGCTCGAGCAGGAAAACGAGCGGCTCCGCGCCCAGATCGAGCGCGCCCGGACGGAGCTCACCGAGCTCGGCGCCGGCCTCGACCGCGCGATCGAGGTCGTGACCGATCTGCACTCCCGCCTGAACAAAGAGCCGGACCGCGACCGGTAGCGTACGCCCGTCCTCCGCGTGGCCCTGTGATGGCACGCGGTGCTACCCGCACCCGAATGACACGATCGGCGGCAAAGTGGTAGCATCTCGCGGCCGTCGAATATCGCGCCGTGCGCGCCGCAGGCCGTCGCGGGGCTGGGGCCCCGCCGGCCGAGGCGCGACTATCGATAGAGGAGGCACCCGAGAGATGGTCGTCCAGAGCCGCGGGCTACGCGACAAGTACTGCATCGTTGGCGTCGGCGAGACGGAATACTCGCGCGCGTCGGGCCGCACGACACGCGCCATGGCCGTGGAGGCGATCCGCAAGGCGATCCTCGACGCCGGGCTCAAGGCCGCCGACGTCGACGGGATGCTCGACTACCAGGGCGGCGACTCGACCCTGGCCAACAGCGTCGCGTCCGACCTGGGCATCCGCTTCAACTTCTACATGGACGTAATGGGCGGAGGCTCGTCGACCGAGGCGCTGGTGGGCCTCGCCATGGGCGCGATCGAGGCGGGCATGTGCAATACCGTCGCGATCTATCGCTCGATGAACGGCTACTCGGAGTTCCGCATCGGCGGCACCGGCGCGCGCGCCGCCCAGCCGGTCCGCGGCCTCGACCTGGCACAGGTACCGTACGGGATGCGCAGCGCCGGCCAGAACTTCGCGCCGACCTTCATGCGTCACATGTACGAGTACGGGACGACCTCGGCGCAGGTGGCCCACGTACGGGTCGCGCACAGCAAGCACGCCTCGCAAAATCCCAAGGCGCTCCTCAAACAGCGGGTGACGGTGCAAGACGTCCTGTCCTCGCGCTGGATCTGCAAGCCGCTGCACCTGCTCGACTGCTGCCTCGAGACCGACAACGCGACGTGCATCATCGTCACCTCGGCCGAGCGCGCGCGGAACTTGCGGCACCGTCCGGTCCACATCATGGGCGTGGCCGGCCGCGTGTCGAAGCCGCGGCTCGACTTCCACTGGGCGCACGGGCCGATCTCGCGGGTGGCCGGCTACTACGCGAAGGACATCATCTTCCCGCAGGCCGGGATCGGGCCCGAGGACGTCCACATCACCGGCTCGTACGACGCGTTCACCTTCACCACGATGCTGCAGCTCGAGGAGTACGGGTTCTGCAAGAAGGGCGAGGGCGGCGCCTACGTATCGAGCGGCATCATCGAGCTCGGCGGCAAGCGCCCGAACAACACCTCGGGCAGCCACCTCTGCGAGGGTTACACGCACGGCATGTCGATGGTGATCGAGAACGTGCGCCAGCTGCGCGGCGCCGTCGACGATTACTGCCCGCGCGCCGCCGACGGCGTGCACACCTACGACTACTCGCCGGGGAAATGCCGCCAGGTCAAGGACGCCGAGATCACGATGAACCTCGGCTGGGCGATGCCGGCGACCGGCAGTGCCCTGATCATGCGGCGCTAAGGTGGTCCGCGTTGCAGGCCGTCGCGGGGCCGGTGCGCCGCCGGTCGAGACGCGCCGATAGACAGGAGCGTTAGATGCCTCAGCCAGTCCAGTACCGCGGCATGGCGCTGATCGTTCCGGACAACGACAGCGAGTGGAAGGAGTTTTACGAGCACGCGCGCGCCCACCGGCTCGTCGTGCGCAAGTGCAAGGCCTGCGGGCTCATGCGCTATCCGCCGACCCACGCGTGCCCCTGGTGCATGGAGCTCGGGTGGACGTGGCACGAGGTGTCCGGGCGCGGCGCGATCTATTCCTACGAGATCGTCGCCCACGCGATCCAGCCCGGCTTCAAAGAGATGACGCCCTATGCGGTGGTGCTGGTCGAGCTCGACGAGCAGCGCGGCCAGCCCACGCCAGACGAGGCGCTGCGGGTCATCGCCAATCTGGTCAAGCCCGACTTCACGCCCGAGGCCGAAGCGAACGTCCAGATCGGCCGCCGCGTGCGCGTCGTCTTCCAGGATCTCGCCGATCACATAGCGCTGCCGCAGTTCACGCTGACCGACGAGCCGCCCGTCGGCCGGGTCTGGAGACTGCCCGAGTGAAATTCGGCCTCGGCCTCTCCGTCCAGCATCTGCCGGAGGAGCCGCAGGCCGTTCGCTTTCGCGAGCACGTCGAGCAGGTACGGCTCGCGCGGGCCGTGGGCTTCAGCTCGGTGTGGGCGAGCCAGCATTACCTGTCCGATCCGTTCACGTACTTCCAGCCGATTCCCACCCTCGCGCGGATAGCCGCCGAGGCGCGCGGCATGATCCTCGGCACCGGCGTGCTGCTGCTGCCCCTGCACCATCCCGTCGAGATCGCCGAGCAGCTCGCGACGCTCGACGTCATCGCTGACGGCCGGCTGATCTTCGGCGTCGGCCTCGGTTATCGCGACGTCGAGAACCAGGCGCTCGGACAGGATCCGCGGGATCGCGTCGCCCGGCTCGTCGAGGGCCTCGAGGCCGTCGAGCGGTTGTGGAGCGGCGAGCCGGTGGACTACGACGGCCGTCACTTCAAGCTGCGGTCGGCGCGCATCTCGATGCGGCCGATGCAGAGCCCGCGGCCGCCGATCTGGCTGGCCGCCAACAGCGACGCGGGCGTGCGGCGCGCGGCTCGTCTGAGCGACGCGTGGCTGATGAACCCCCACGCGACCCTGGCGACGCTCGAGCGCCAGCTCGAGCTCTTTCGCGCAGCGCGCCGTGAGCTCGGACGGCCTCCGGCCATCGAGACGCCGCTGATCAAGGAGTGCTACGTGGCGCCCGATGCCGCGACCGCGTTCGCGGAGGCCGCGGCGGTCCTCGGGCCCAAGTACGGCGCGTACCGCCGCTGGGAGCAGGACAAGGCGCTGCCGCCCGGCGAGACCTTCGACCAGAGCTTCGGCGAGCTGGCGCGCGACCGCTTCATCATCGGCGACCCCGCGCGGGTCGTCGAGGAGATCGCGCGCTGCCGGGAGCGGCTGGGCGTCACGACGATGATCTTTCGCGTGCAGTGGCCGGGGATGAGCCAGGACAAGGTGCTGCGCTCGATCCGCCTGCTCGGCCAGAAGGTTCTCTTGAAGTTCCTCTCGAGCTAGCGCAGGAACTACACGCTCGACGTGTAAGTCTTACCACCCCGGCCACCGCGACGGCGGCCCGCCGCGCGTCATCCATCACTGGCCTCAGTGTTTTTCGCCGGTGGCATCGAGCTTGCCTTGCTGGAGCCACCAGGAGGCGACGCTGGTGACCTCTCGGCTCGACGAACCGATCGCGCTCGTCCTGCTCCTGGCGGTCGGGCTCCTGCTGGTCCTGGCCCTCGTCGGCAAGATCAGCGCCCTGCGCCTGCGGCGCGACGGCGAGGCGGTAGCCGTGCGCGGCCTGATCGTCGACGCGCTCGCACGCGATCCGGAATTGCTCGCGTGGCCTCTCACGGCGACCGTACGCGTCCCGCTCTGGATCGGCTCGCCCGTCACCATCCGTGTCATCGGCGAAGTGCCGTCGAAGGAGCTCAAGCGCACAGCGCTCCAGCGCGTCAAGCACACGGCGAAGGCGGAGCTCGCCGTCCGCGTCCGGGTCAGGTCGAGAATCGGCGTGGCTCCCGGCGCGCCGACGCGCCCGGAGCTCAGAACAGCGCGATCGGGTTGACCGGCGCTTCGAGATCCTCGGGCATGTCCCCTCGCCCGACTCGAGCCGGCGCCCTTTGACCGCGGCCACGTCGGCCAGCACGCCGCGGCTCACCACGCCGTCGCGCAGCAGGTCGACCGATCCCGCCTGCGCACCCTCGCGCGACGCGACGAGATTCGCGGAGCGGCCGTCGTACATGCGTTCGGGCGAGTCGTGACCGCGCCCCTCAGACGCCCAGAGTTGGACCAAGGTCTCATTGCGGAGTGTAGAGGCGGCGATACCGTCCAATCGGGCGGCGCACCGCTGCTCACGGCGATTGTAGATACCCCCGGGCGTTGACGGTCCAAAACTCCTCAACGGAGGACACCATGACGGCCGACAAGACCGCGATTCGTCCGTTTCAGGTGAGCGTTGTTCCGGATGCGGAGCTGACCGAATTGCGCAGGCGCATCGACGCGACCCGGTGGCCTGACCGGGAACGGTCACGGATGCGACGCAGGGCGTGCAGCTCGCGACGATTCGACAGCTCGCGCGCTACTGGGCGACCGAATACGATTGGCGCAAGTGCGAGGCGAGACTGAACGCCCTCCCGCAATTCATCACCGAGATCGATGGGCTCGACATTCATTTCATTCATGTTCGCTCGAAGCATGACAATGCCTTGCCGCTCATCGTCACGCACGGGTGGCCCGGCTCGGTCGTCGAGCAGCTGAAGATCGTCGAGCCACTCACCAATCCCACGGCACATGGCGCCAGTGCAGCCGACGCTTTCCATCTCGTGATTCCGTCGCTGCCGGGCTACTCTTTCCCTGCGAACCCGATCGTCAGGTCAGGATCGGTGGCACAAGGAGCGTGGGGGAGCGGCGCTCGCTCCCCCCATCCTTCAGAAAAACTCGAACGAGACGGGCTCGCGCTCCATCCGCAGGCGCAGGTCCGCCATGAACACGAGATACGGGTGCGCCCCGCGAGCCAGGAGCGCGTCGCGGTCGACGCGGAGGAGCGCCGCGGAATCCTCGGCGTCGAGCTCGAGCTCGCTCATCGCCGCGCGCGCGTCCTGCAGGAACCTCGCGCGGAACGCGTCGTCGGACTTGAGCGCGAAGAGACACCGGTTGAGCCGGTAGGCCGACGCCGGCGGGAAGCGATAGTGAGGCTGCTCATCCATCACGGCGCTCCCAGCTCGGAACGTGGTGTCACACCGGCCACTCGACGACCGCGTTGCCGTGGTGCCACGAGGGCTCGTAGCAGTAGACGTCCGCCTTCACGTCGCCGACGGCGCCAAGCACGGTCGCCCACGTCCTGAGCTCGATGTTGCCCATCTTGTCGAGCTCTTCCCCGGTGATCGCGGCCAGCTCGCGGCCGCGGCCCGCCCTGAGCGACTCCAGCACCCGGCGATCGTACTCGAACTCGGGCGACGCGTAGCGATCGGTTCCGGGGAAGTGGGACATACCGCCCGAGGCCATCAGCGCGATGCGCTCGGGCCGCGCCCGGAGGATCTCGCCGAGCGCCCGACCCCACTCGTAGCAGCGGCGCGGCGTGGGCTGGGGCGGCAGGTACACGTTCACATGGAGCGGGAGGATCGGCACCGCGGGCTCGGGCATCGTGAAGTGGAGCGGCACGTAGAACGCGTAGTCGAGCGGCGCGTGCTGGGTATAGAAGAGATCGAAGCCGCGCTCGACCCCCCGCTCGACGATGGCCCGCGCCAGCGGCTCGTGGATCGCGAAGCGGTAGCGATAGCGCCCGAACGTCCCCGCGCACTCCGTGCCGACGTAGACAGCGAGCGCCGGCACGCCGTCGAGAAAGAACGCCTCGACGTGGTCGCCGGCCACGATCGCGATCGCGTCGGCGCGGAGCGCCTCGAACCTCCGCTTCACCCGCGCAAAGGCCGCGTGGACGCGCAGGACCAGCTCGCGGTCCTCGGTGGACGGACGCGCCAGCAGCTGAGGCGTGTGGGCGCAGGCGAACGCGCCGACGAGCATTGCGTCAGC
>Ga0306921_10010022_pt1 | contig 10058 bp, 6 predicted proteins | sample sta12Cox44000080_FD_203760 | JGI IMG/M metagenome (GOLD analysis project Ga0306921, IMG submission 203760) | Lab enrichment of tropical soil microbial communities from Luquillo Experimental Forest, Puerto Rico - statoxic.12C.oxic.44.000.080 (v2)... | ecosystem: Environmental > Terrestrial > Soil...
GATCCGCGTGTCGGGATCGATTCCGTCCCCGGGCCGCACCGAAGCGCCGCGCGTGATGCGAAAGAAATTCGGATAGTTCGCCGCCAGATGATCGAGCAGGGTCTCCAGCACTTCGGCCTGGCCGGGCAAGCTTTCCGGCAGCGCGCGGAACACCTTGCCGTATTCTTCGCGCAGGCGGCGCGCCTTTTCCCGCATCTCGGCGACGTAGTGCTCGTCGATGTCGAGCCAGGTCTCTTCGGCCATCGGCACCAGCCCGAGCGCGAAACTGCAGTTGCCGTCGGCGAAGGGGTAGCGCATGTACTTGCCGAGCATCCCGGCGTTCTCGGCCGGCGGTTCTTTTATCGGCTGGTTAATCATGGGAGCGAATACAACCTTATTAGCTCTGCGCAGGATGGTCGAGTCCTCGGGCGCCGGCATCCAGCGCTTCCTGCGCAGCCTGGATTGTCCGGCGGAAGGTTTCGCTGCGGATTTCCCGCATCTGTGATAATGGGAGTGTTCCGGACCACCGCCCAGATTGAGAGGAGCATCCACGATGAGCGAGCTCGAGGAAATTGTCCGCACTGCCTGCCCGCGCGATTGCTACGACACCTGCGGCGTCATGGTCCACAAGCGCAACGGCGCCATCGAGGCGGTGCGCGGCGACCCGGCGCATTTCGTCAGCCAGGGCCAGCTCTGCGTCAAGTGTTCGATCGGCTACAACAACGAGTGGCTGGATCCGCGCGCGCGCCTGACCCGGCCGCTGCGCCGCGTCGGGCGCAAGGGCGAAGGGCGTTTCGAGCCGGTGTCGTGGGACGCCGCGCTCGCCGCGATCGCCGGCCGGCTGAAGGAAATCTCGGCCGGCGCCGGGCCGCAGGCGATCCTCAATACGCATTACAGCGGCACCATCTCGCTCATCGGCTATCTCTTCCCGACGCGTTTCTTCAACCGGCTCGGCGCGACCGAGGTCAGCCCGGACACGATTTGCAACATGGCGGGGCACGTCGCTCTGCATTACGTGTACGGCACTTCGGTGAGCGGTTTCGATCCGCGCACCGGCGACGCCGCCGCGTGTATTCTCGTCTGGGGCGCCAATCCTTCGGCCTCGGGCCCACATGTGCAGGAGCACTGGCTCGAGAAACTGCCGGGCAAGGTCGTGGTGATCGATCCGGTGCGCACTTCGACGGCCGCGGCCGCCGACGTCCATCTGCAGCCCTTCCCGGGCAGCGACGCGGCGCTCGCGTTTGCGATGCTTGGGGTGCTCGCGCGCGAGAAGCTCGTCGATCGCGACTTTGTCGCGCGCTACACGGTCGGATGGGACGAGCTCGAACCGATGCTCGCGCCGTGCACTCCCGCATGGGGCGAGGCCCAGACCGGCGTGCCCGCGCGTCTAATCGAGGAAGTCGCGCGCCTCTACGGCCGCGGGCCCTCGCTGCTCTGGATGGGGCAGGCGCTCCAGCGTCAGCCGCACGGCGGCAACGTGATGCGCACGTGCTCGATTCTTCCGGCGGTGACCGGAAATATCGGCAAGCCCGGCGCCGGGTTTGTCTATCTGAATTTCGACATGGCGCAGCGCGGAATCGACGGCGATTATCTGACCGCGCCGCATCTGGCGAGGAGCGCCGTCCCGCCGGTGAGCCACATGGACCTGGCCGAGCGTCTCGAGGATCCTGCGCGGGCGCAGGCGCTGATTTGCTGGAACATCAATATCGCCGCGTCCAATCCGCAGCAGGACCGGCTGCGCCAGGCGCTCGCGCGCGAAGATCTGATGACCGTCGTGCTCGACCTGTTCCCGACCGACACCACCGACTTTGCCGACTTCGTGCTGCCCGCGGCGAGCTTTCTTGAGTTCGACGATCTGGTGGCGAGCTACTTCCATCTGACGCTCTCGGCGCAGGTCAAGGCGGCGCAGCCGATTGGCGAGGCGCTGCCCAATTCGGAGATTTTCCGCCGGCTCGCGCGCGCGATGAATTTCACCGAGCCCGAATTGCAAGAGAGCGACGCGGAAATTATCGCGACGCTGCTCAAGCGCGCGAATATCGCGGGCGACTTCCGCTCGTTCGCCGCCCGCGCGCCGATGCATCTTCCCGCCGAGCCCGTAATCCAGTTTCGCGATCTCAAATTCCCTACGCCCAGCGGAAAGATCGAAATTGTTTCGGAAAGCGCCGCCGCCGACGGCCATCCGCGCCTTCCGCAGCCGCTCGTCGATCCAAGGCCGGCCGCGGGGCGTCTGCGGCTGCTCTCGCCGTCGTCGCAATGGGCGCTCAACGACAGCTTCTCCAACGTGGCCAAAATCGCTACCCGTACGGGCCCCGCCACGATCGCGATCCATCCGGCCGACGCCGCCGGGTGCGGGCTCAAGGAGGGCGACCAGGCGTTGGTTGCGAATGAGACCGGCCGCCTCGTGATGCGTGTGACGCTGACCGAGGCCGTCCCGCGCGGGGTCGCGCTTTCGCACAAGGGCCGCTGGCCCAAGCGCGAAGCCGGGCAGCGTAACGTCAACGTGCTAAACCCGGGGCGCAAGGCGGACATGGGCGAGAGCACCAGCGTCCACGGCGTCGAGGTGACCGTCGCTCCGCTGGCCCCGGCCTGAGCTGCATTTGCTTTGACCTCCTTAACCGGGCCAGCTAGCATCGGCGGGCAATGTCCTGGCGAATCGGAATAGACGTTGGCGGAACTTTCACCGATCTCTTCGCCGTCAACGAAGAGAGCGGCGAAACCCGTACGGCCAAGGTTCTCGGCACCAGGCATCGCCTGGTCGAAAGCGTGCTCGGCGCGCTCCGGCAAACCGGAATCAAGCCGGCTGAAGTCGCCGAGATAGTGCACGGCAGCACGACCGCGACCAACGCGCTCATCGAGCGCACTTTTCCGTCCGCGGCGATGATCACCACCGAGGGCTTTCGCGACACGATCGAGATCGGGCGCCAGCGCCGCGAGCGCCTTTACGATCCGTACCAGGTAAAGGAGCGGCCGCTTATTCCGCGGCGGATGCGTTTTGCGCTCGGCGAACGGATGTCGGCGCAGGGCGAGGTCGTGCGGGCGCTCGACGAAAAGGGCGCGCGCGAAGTGATCGCCGAGGCGCTCGGGCAGGGTGCCGAGACCATCGCCGTATGCTTCATCAACGCTTACGTTGACGGCCGTCACGAGCGGCGCGTGCGCGAACTCATCCACGAAGCCGCGCCCAAGGTCCGCGTCGCGATTTCCAGCGAGACCCGTCCGCAGTTCCGCGAGCTCGGCCGCTTCATGACCACGGTTGTGCGCGCGGTGCTGCTGCCGGTTATGGCCGGTTACCTGCAGGACCTCGAACAGGAGCTCACGCACTGGGGCTTCAAGGGCTCGCTGCTGATAATCAAATCCAACGGCGGCGTGATGGGCGTCGCTTCCGCGATCGAGCGGCCCGAAGAGCTGATCGAATCGGGACCGGCCGGCGGCGTGGCTTACGCGAGCGCGCTTTCGCACTCGATGCGCGAGGCCGCACAGGTCATCCACACCGACATGGGTGGGACTTCGTTCGACGTCGCGGTGGTCGAGGACGGCGAAGGCCTCATCACCAACTCCTACGAGCTGCGCTGGGAGATGCCGATTATCACGCCGATGCTCGACATCAGGAGTATCGGCGCCGGCGGCGGCTCGATCGCCTGGATAGACGAGGGCGGCTCGCTGCGCGTCGGACCGCGGAGCGCCGGTTCCGATCCCGGCCCGGCCTGCTACGGCAAAGGCGCGCAGCACGCGACCGTCACCGACGCCAATCTGCTGCTCGGGCGGCTCGAGCCGACGCTCGGCGGCAAGATGGTCCTCGATCGCGACGCGGCCCATCGCGCGATTGCCGACATCGGCCGGCGCGTCGGACTCGATCCGATCGCGGCCGCCGAGGGTATCGTGTCGATCTGCACCGAGAACATGGCGCAGGCGATTCGCCTGGCCCTGGCCGAGCGTGGCCGCGACCCGCGCGACTTCGCCCTGGCGAGCTCGGGCGGCGCGGGTGCGATGCACGCCTGCTGGATCGCGCGCTCGCTCGGAATCCCCACCGTGATCGTTCCCGCCTACGCCGGGGTCGCCTCGGCTTACGGCGCGACCCGGATGGATTTGCGCTACGACCTCGAGCGGTTCTTCTACTCGCCGGTGGCGGACACCAGCCCCGAGGATCTCGAGCGGCGCTATCGCTCCCTCGAAGAGGAAGGCCGCGCGCTGCTGACCCGCGAGGGGATCGCGCTCGCGGTGGTGCGGCTCAAGCGCTCGGCGCAGATGCGCTACGTGGGCCAGAGCTACGAGGTCCTGACGCCGATTCCGGATCGCGTCGGCACGACGCTGGACGAGGTGCGGGCCAATTTTCACAAGTCGCATCTGCGCGAATACGGCGTCGCTTCGGAGGAGTTCGAGCCGGCCTTCGTGAGCCTCGGCGTTACCGCCCTGGGCGTGGTCGCGGGGCATGGCGCCGGCGATTCGCAGGCTGTTCCCGCAAGCGCCCGGAAAGGCGATACTGGAAACGTGATCAAGGGCGAGCGCGACGTGATCTTCGACCGCAAGGCGGTCCGCACCGCGCTCTACGACGCCGCCGCGCTGCGCCCGGGCCGCAGGATCGAGGGGCCCGCGATCGTCGAGCACGAGCATTCGTGCACCGCACTTGCGCCGGGAAGTTCGGCGACGGTCGATGCCGAGGGTAATCTGTCCATAACCGTGTAAGGGAGTGCCGATGAACACTTCGAGCGAAAATGGCAAGCGGCTTGATCCGGTGACCTTCGAAGTCCTGCGCAGCTCCTTCGAATACGTTTGCGGCAGGATGAGCACGGTGCTGCAGAAGGCTGCCTTCTCGCCGATCATTTACGACATGGTCGATTTCTCCAACGCCATCTACAACGAGAAGCTCGAGCTGCTCGGGCAGACCGCCAACTGCCCGGTCCATATTGCGGCGATGCACTTTTCCGCGCAGGCCTCGGTCAAGCACTTCGGCTTCGAGAGCCTGCGTCCGGGCGACATCTTCGTGCTCAACGATCCTTACGACGGCGGCACGCATCTGAACGACATGACGTTTACGATGCCGGTGTTCTTCGACGGCGACATCCTGGGCTTCGCAGTCTCGCGCGGTCACTGGACCGACGTCGGCGGCGGCGCGGCCGGCGGCCAGGCCTTCGGCACCCATATCGCCGGCGAGGGGCTGCGGCTGCCGCCGCTGCGGATGTACGAGAACTACCGCGTCAACGACGACCTCTTGCGGATCATCGTCGCCAATACGCGCACCCCGCAATACATCAAGGGCGACCTGCAGGCCCATCTGGCGGCGCTGCGGGTGGCCGAGGCGGAGCTGCAGCGCATCGCGCGGCGCTACGGAATCGAAACCGTGCGCCAGGGAATGCGCGAAGTGCTCGACTATACCGAGCGCCTGACGCGCAACGCGATCCGCGAGATTCCCAACGGCACCTATCACGCGGTTGATTACGCCGACACCGACGGCATCTCCGACGCGCCGGTGCGCGTCGAGGTCACGCTTGGGGTCGAGGACGATCGCATCGTGGTGGATTTCGCGGGCAGCGATCGGCCGGTCGCCGGCGGAATCAACTCGCCGATGGCCAATACCTATTCGGCGGTCTATTACTCGCTGAAGTTTTTTCTCTCCTCCGACGCGCCGGCCAACGCCGGCAGCTTCCGTCCGATCGAGATCCGCCTGCCCGAGGATTGCTGGCTCAACGCCAGGTGGCCCTCGCCGACGATCGGCTGCACCACGCTGACCTCCTCGAAGATCACCGCGGCCATCTGGAAGGCGCTCTCCGACGCGATTCCCGAGCGCGCGGTCGCGCCCACTTTCGCCGAATGCAACTGGTTCGTCTGCTCGGTGAAAGATCCGGCAAACGGCGAGAATTTCGTCTTCTCCGACCTGCCGGCGGGGGGATGGGGCGGCACGCCGCATCACGACGGCATGAGCGTCACGCAGGATCCGCTGGGCAACTGCGCCAATCTGTCGGCCGAGGTCGCAGAACTGCTCTTCCCGATTCGCTATGAGGCCTTCGACCTGCGCGCCGACTCGGCCGGCGCCGGGCGTTACCGCGGCGGGCTCGGTTCGCGGATGGCGATCACGATGCTCGGCGCCGCGGAGGTGTCGATCGAAACCTCGCGCACGCGCACGGGCACTCCGGGCGTCGCCGGCGGCGGCGAGAGCGTGGCGCAGCGCGTTTCGCGGGTCGCCACGGACGGCACCCTCGACGTCTTCGGCGGCATCTCGCCCGACGGCACGTGGCACAACCCGCTGCGCGGCAAGCGCCTCGAGCCGGGCGACCGGTTCGAGGTTCTGACCACGGGCGGCGGCGGATGGGGCGACCCGATGACGCGCGAACCCGCGCGAGTGCTGGAAGACTTTCTCGACGGTTACGTGACGACGGCGCAGGCGCGCGAGACCTACGGCGTAGTCATCGATCCGCAGTCGAAAGCGATCGACGCCGAGGCGACGCGGCGCGCGCGGGCCGATCATCAGAAGGCCCAGGCGGTGGCTGCGGGCGGCGGCCGCTAGACCGGATCGCCGATTCCCGCAGGACGCGGCGCGGTATGCCTGCGAGGAACCCGTTTTATTCGACCCGGCCGTTCCTGATCGCTCAGCCGCTCGGCTTCTGCGCGATGATCGGCCTTGCGCTCTTCGGATGCGCCGGCACACTGGGTATTCCGTTCTTCTGGGCGTATCTAATCGTCTGCTCGGCGCTTTTCACTGCGGCGGCGCTGACGATCGAGCCGGACCTCTTCCAGGAGCGGATCAGGCCTGGCGGCCGGCCGCTCCAACTCCGCTACTACCTGTTGCTGCTGCCGCCGTTTGCGCACTGGTGTATCGCCGGACTCGACGTCGGCCGGTTCCACTGGTCCGATAGCGTGGCGCCCTTGCTTCAAGTGATCGGCCTCGCAATCTTCGCGTTCGCACTCGCGCTGATCACCTGGGCGATGAGCACGAACCGGTTCTTCTCGTCGATCATCCGGCTACAGGAGGATCGCGGTCATCGGCTGGTGACCGGCGGCCCCTATCGATGGGTCAGGCATCCGGGGTACATCGCCGGATTTCTTTTCTGTATGTCGAGCGCAGTGGCGCTGGGCTCGTGGCTCGCGATGATTCCGGCGGCGCCGTGCGTCCCGATGCTGCTCAATCGCACCGTGGCCGAAGATCGTTTTCTGAAGGACAACCTGGAGGGATATTCGGCTTACGCCGAGAGAGTGCGCTACCGTTGGATTCCCGGAATCTGGTAGCAGCGGACCTGTCCGCAGGAGGCAGTCATGAAGATCGGATACATGCCCGACACGCATAGCGGAGCGTACGATCAGCCGGTCCCGCCGCGCGAGACGGTCGCCGCTTTCGCCGACCAGTTGCTGGAGGAGGGCGAGCAGGCCGAGCGTAGCGGCTTCGACGGGGTCTTTTTCCCCGAGCGCCACGCCCGCTCCGAGTGCGTGTTTCCGCCGCCGCTGATCATCATGGCGGCACTGGCCGCGCGCACGCGCAAGGTCGATCTCGGCACGATGGTCCTGCAGCCGCCGCTGTACAACCCGATGCATCTTGCCGAGGACGTGGCCATGGTGGACAACCTATCGCGCGGGCGGGTCAGGCTGGGGATCGGGATGGGCTATCATCCGGACTATTTCAATCTGTTCGGCGAGCCGCACAAGCAGCGCTTCTCGCGCTTCGAGGAATCGATCGAGATTCTGCGCGGCGCGTGGTCGAGCACCGGCAAGTACTCGTTTCACGGCAAGCGCTACCATTTCGACGACGTGCTGCTCTCGCCCAAGCCCTACCAGCCGGGTGGGCCGCCGCTCTGGATCGGCGCCGCCTACCCGGAAGCGATCAAGCGCGCCGGGCGGCTCGGGGACGCGTGGGCGATTTTGCCGTTCTGGGATTCATACGAGACGCTGCGCGCGCAGGCCGACCTCTACCGCGAGGAGGCGGCGAGGTGCGGCCGGCGAGCGATGGTCGTCCTGATGCGCGACGGATGGGTCGCGCGCACGCAGGAGGAGGCCGAGCGCACCTTCGGCGAGCTGTGGGTCCAGGACATGCTCTATTACTACCGCTACGGCCTGCTGACGCCGAATCCGGAGTTCCGCAGCGAGTCCGATTTCACCGTGGCGAAGCTGCGCAAGTTCCTGGTGTTGGGCGATCCGGCGACGTGCGTCGAACGCGCGCGCTACTGGTGCGACGCGCTCGGCGCCGACTATCTGATCATCCGCAGCCGCGTGCCGCTCGGCCCGCGCCGCGCCGAGACGATGCAGTGTCTGCAGCTCTTCGGCGAAGAAGTGCTGCCGCATCTGCGATAGCCGACCCGATATCCTGCCGCGTTTCGTTGAAAGAGGATCGGCCGTGAGAATAATCACGCTCGAAGATCATTTCGCTACGCCGATGTTCCAGCAGAAGTTCCCGAGCGGGAACGTGCCCGGCTACAATTTTCTCGCCGACCGCAGCGGCTATCTCGGTTACGACATCGCGGCCGAGCTGTCGAAGCTTGGCGAGACGCGCATTGCCGCGATGGATGCGGCGGGAATCGACGTACAGGTCGTCTCTCTTACGATGCCGGGATGCGAATACTTCGACGGCGAGACGGCGATCGCGATGGCGACCGACGCCAACGACAGGTTGTCCGAAGCGGTACGGGCGCATCCGGATCGCCTCGCCGGCTTTGCCTCGATACCGACAGGGGTTCCCGCCGCGGCCGCAAAAGAGCTCGAACGCGCCGTCACGAAGCTCGGCTTCAGGGGAGCGATGGTCAACGGTCACGTCCACGGCGAGTACCTAGACGACCGGAAGTATTGGACGATCTTCGAATGCGCGCAGTCGCTGAACGTGCCGATTTACCTGCACCCGACGATTCCCCATCCGGACGTGTTCAAGACCTACTTCAAAGGCTTCGAAGAGCTCGCGACGCCGGCGTGGGGTTTCGCGATGGAAACGTGCACGCATTTCCTGAGGCTGGTATTCGCGGGGCTGTTCGACGCCTGTCCGAATCTGAAAATGATCCTCGGTCATCTCGGCGAAGGCGTTCCGTTCTGGATTCATCGGTTGAACGACCATACGCAATTCGCCGCAAAGCGACGCGGCTTGAAGCGGACGCCGGCTGAATATCTGACGCAGAACCTGGTGGTCACGACAAGCGGCAACTTTTTCGCACCGGCCTTCCTGTGCACGCTGATGGCGCTCGGCGCGGATAACATCCTCTTTTCGGTTGATTGGCCGTATGAATCGAATCGTACCGCGGCCGATTGGCTGAGCCACCTGCAGATCAGCCAACAGGACAGGGAAAAGATCTGTCATCTGAACGCAGAGCGCGTGCTGCGCTTGTAAGCTTCAACGACGCGACCGGTCTTTTTGCTCTCTCCTCAGTTCTCGAGGAGGGAGTGGGGGTTGAGCGAGGAAGCGCCGCAGGGGCTTACCCTTCGGCGCTTCCTCGTCCGCAATCGCTTATTTGTAGCGCGGGAGCAGTTCCTTGCCGAAGATTTCGACCTGTCTCCGCGCCTCCGCGAGCGGCAGCAGTCCCTGGTCGCCCTGCCACACGAACCACTCCGGATGGGCGTTTTCGACCAGGTCGTCGATCCTGCGCCGCACGTCGGCGACGGTGCCCAGATAGGCGAAGTCCGCGCGCTCCATCCGCGCGATCGTCGCCTCCTCGGGCGGCAGCATCTTCTTGCCGTACTTCACGTCGTCCTCGGCCTCGCGCCACGCTTCGAAGAAGCCGAAGTGGTAGAAGAACTCGCGGAACGCGGTGCCGATGACTCCATCCTCGGCCAGCTTTTCCGCCTGCGCGTGGTTCTCGGCGAGATAGACGGAGCGCAGCACGCCGACGCTTTCTCCGAGCTTCAACTGGCGGCCGGCCTTGCGCGCCTCTTCCTGGTACGCTTCGACCAGCTTGCGCAAGAGCTGCGGCTGCGAAATCAGGATGGTCGGCGTGATTCCCTCGCGCGCGCACCAGCGCACGGTCTCCTCGCTGATCGAGAACGCCTGGAAGAGCGGCGGATGCGGCCGCTGATACGGTTTGGGCACCACGTTGATCTTCTGGATGCGCCCTGCCTCGTCAACCTCGCCGGGAAAGCCGTACTCGCGCGTCCATTTGTGCGGCGGCCACTGGATA
>Ga0306921_10010024_pt1 | contig 10057 bp, 6 predicted proteins | sample sta12Cox44000080_FD_203760 | JGI IMG/M metagenome (GOLD analysis project Ga0306921, IMG submission 203760) | Lab enrichment of tropical soil microbial communities from Luquillo Experimental Forest, Puerto Rico - statoxic.12C.oxic.44.000.080 (v2)... | ecosystem: Environmental > Terrestrial > Soil...
AGGTTCTTGCCGCCATAGGCCATCAGAAACCCTTGAAAGAGGATGGCGGGGTCGACCCCGTTGGCGGTCAGCTGATAACCGTAGGCGTAGATGTTGCGCATTCCCTGCGCCCGCAACTTGTCCTGCACGGGCATGAAAAAGTCGAGAAAGGCGTCCCAGGTATTCGGAATGTCCTCAAGCTTGTACCCGGCCTTCTCGATCAGCGACTGCCAAATGTTGAACGGAACCGCGCTGCATTTCATCGGCACCGCGTAATATGCGCGCTTCTTTGTCACATTATTATAGGTATAAGTCTCGCGAAGAGCAGTATCGATATATTGCGATTTTATCGGTTCGACGATGTCGCTGACATCGACCAGCTTGTCAGCCCAGGCGTTGAGCGGTAGAAACTGGAAATCGGCATATTCCATGATATCCGGGACGACGCCGCTGGTGATCGCCGAGACCTCTTTCTGGCGCAGCGGCGCGAACGGAACGATGCTGTCCTCTATCTTGTTGCCGCTCACTTTCTCGTAATCAGCGATCAGTTTTTTGAAGGCGATATCCTCCTCTTGTGCGAAGCCTTGCTGCCACCACAGCTCGACGGTGGTTGCCGCCGCGTTGGCGATATGCGGCCGAGCCAGCGCACCAGTCGCGGCAAGCCCGACAGTACCGCGAAGCACCGAACGCCGCGTCAATATGGCCATTGCTGTCTCCTTCTCGTTGTTCAGGTCTGCACGATCGGGTATTTGGCGACGATTTCCTCGACCCGCCTGAACGCCTTGTCAATCGCCGCCTCCGGAGCCATCCCGCTGTTCATGACGTCGAACTCGGCGACCATGAATACGTGTTCAGCGTTTACCTGCGCCATCGCGGGATTGTAGACCTCGTAAAACGGCATCGTCGGACCGAGCAAGGCGTGCTGGCAGTAGGCTGCGCGATGCGGATCCTCGCGAAGCCAGAACGGATCGCTTTTGGCGATCTCCGGGACCGGTAGCATCCAGCGGCCGAGCCCCGCCTTCAGGTATTCGTTCAATACCTTCGGCTCGATCATATATTTGATGAATTCCTTTGCGGGCATGACGTTTTTCGCGCCTTTCGGGATCATCGGCCCGAATGTCGTGACTTGGGCGGGCAATCCCTTGCCCTCATTGTCGAGCGGCAGGGCGTGGGTCTCGATGTCGTCGTATTCGTCTTTCTTGTTGTAGAGGGCCACCTCGGTCGAGATCGTGCCGTCGAAATCCATCACCATCAGCTTGGAGTGGAACGCGTTGTTGTCGTCGGCGTCGTTCCAGTTGACCACGCCTGGCGGTACATACCCTTCTTTGTACGGGGTGGTGAGTTTGACGAGCGCTTTGATCGCGGCTTGGCGGATCTGCGGGTCGTCGGTGTGAAGCTTGCCGTCGGGTGTGACAAAGTCCTTGCCACCATAGGCGATCATGAAGGCGTTGAAGGTGGCGATCGGATCGCCGCCGTTGGCGGTCAGCTGGTAGCCGTAGGCGTAAACATTGCGCATCCCCTGGGCGCGCAACTTGTCCTGCACCGGCTTGAAAAAATCGATGAACGCGTCCCATGTCTTCGGCAGATCGGAGATTTTGTAGCCCGCCTTCTCGACCAGAGACTTCCAGATATGGAATGGCGTCCCCGCAATCTTCATCGGTGCTATGTAATAGCCGCGCTTTTTAGTGACGCTATTGTAAAGATTGCAGCAATTCAGCGCCACTGGCGCGAATTGCGACTTGTGCGGCTCGACGATGTCGCTGACATCGACGAGTTTGTCATCCCAGACATTAAGCCCGGCGAACCACAGATCGAGGACCTCGACGATGTCGGGGACAACCCCACTCTGGATCGCCGAGATCGCCTTCTGACGCATCGGCGCGAACGGCACCAAGCTCTGGTCGATTTTGTTGCCGCTCGCCTTCTCGTAGTCCGCCACCATCGTGCGGAAGGCTGCGTCCTCTTCCGGCACAAAACCTTGGTTCCACCACACCTCCGCGGTCGTCGCCGCGGCGTTGGCGATATAGGGCCGCGCCAGGGCTCCGGCGGCGGCGAGCCCGATGGAACGCCGAAGCAGCGAGCGTCGCGTAAGAATAGTCATTTCGTCTCCCTCGTTAGGCCTGCGTGATCGGATATTTCGCGAAGATCTCGTCGGCCCGCTTGAACGCCTTGTCGATCGCCGCTTCCGGGGCCATCCCGTTGATCATGACGTCGGCCTCGGCAATGCTGAAGACATGCTCGGCATCGACTCGGGCGATTGCCGGATTGTAGGCCTCGTAAATCGGCAAGGTCGGGCCAAGCAGCGCCTGTTGCGTGTGGGCGGTGCGATGCGGGTCCTCTTTGAGCCAGAACGGGTCGTCTTTGGCGATCTCGGGGATCGGGATAGCAAAACGGCCAAGCCCGCCCTTCAGATATTTGTTGAATACCTTCGGCTCGAGCATGTAGGTAATGAACTCTTTCGCAGCCGCGACGTTTTTTGCGCCTTTCGGGATCACCGGGCCGAAACAGACGAGCTGAGCCGGCAATGTGTTGCCGTCATTGCCGAGCGGCAGCGGGTGAGTCAGCGTGGCGTCGTATTCCTCCTTCTTGTCAATCATCGCGAGCTCGGTCGAGATCGAGCCGTCGAAATCCATCACCATCAGCTTGGAATGAAAGGCATTGTTGTCGTCGGCGTCGTTCCAGCTGACGACCCCCGGCGGGACGTAGCCTTGCTTGTACGGGGTCGTCAGTTTGACCAGCGCCTTGACCGCCCCTTCGCGCACCTTGGGATCGTCGGTGTGCAATCTGCCGTCCGGGGTGACAAAGTCCTTGCCGCCATAGGCGATCATGAACTGGTTGAAGGTCACGATCGGGTCGCCGCCATTGCCGGTCAGCTGATAGCCGTAGGCGTAGATGTTGCGCATCCCCTGCGCGCGCAACTTGTCCTGCACCGGCATGAAGAAGTCGAGAAAGGCATCCCAGGTGTTCGGAATATCCGAGGCCTTGTAACCCGCCTTCTCGACCAGAGACAGCCAGATATGGAACGGCCAAGTCCCCATCTTCATCGGCACCATGTAATAAGCGCGATTTTTTGTCTTGTTGTTGTAATGGTAACAGCAGCTGAGCGCGGTCGGATTGTATTGTGACGCGCGGGGCTCGACGAGGTCGCTGAGATCCAACAGCTTGTCGTCCCATGCGTTCAGCGGGGTGAACCGTATATCGGCCACCTCCATCAGGTCGGGGACGACGCCGCTCTCGATTGCCGAGATTTCCTTCTGGCGGAGCGGTGCATTTGGGATGAGGCTGTAATCGATCTTGTTGCTGCTGGCCTTCTCGTAATCGGCTACCAGCGCGCGGAAGGCTACGTCCTCCTCGGGAAGATAGCCCTGGTTCCACCACGTCTCCACGGTGGTGGCCGCCGCATTGGCGAAATGGGGCCGCCCCAAGGCGGTTGCGGCAGCGAACCCGAGCGAGCCGCGAAGCAGCGAACGCCGCGTCGGCTTGTCCATCTGAGCCTCCTCCACTCAGCTTTGGGCGATCGGGTATTTTGCGAAGATTTCGTCGGCTCGCTTGAACGCCTTGTCGACCGCAGCTTCCGGCGCCATTCCGTTGATCATCACATCGGCCTCGGCAACGCTGAAGACATGCTCGGCGTTGACCTGGGCGATTGCCGGGTTAAAGACCTCGTAGATCGGCATCGTCGGACCTGAAAGCGTTTGTCGGCCATGTGCTGTGCGATGCGGGTCCTGCTCAAACCAAAACGGGTCGCTCTTGGCCAGTTCAGGCACCGGCAACATCCACCGGCCGAGCCCGCCCTTCAGATATTGGTTCAGCGCCTTCGGCTCGCGGATATACTCGATGAATTCCTTGGCCAGCTGGACGTTTTTCGCGCCTTTCGGGATGACGGGTCCGAAGACCACCACTTGCGCCGGCACCTCCTTGCCGTCGTTGCCGAGCGGCTGTGCCTTGGTCAAGATGTCGTCGTATTCCTCTTTTTTGTTGTAGAGCGCGACCTCGGTCGAGATCGAGCCGTCGAAATCCATGACGATGAGCTTCGAATGGAAGGCATTGTTGTCGTCGACGTCGTTCCAGCTGACGACCCCCGGCGGCACGTACCCCTCCTTGAATGGCGTGGTCAACTTGGCGAGCGCCTTGACCGCCGCCTCGCGCACCTTGGGGTCGTCGGTGTGCAGTTTGCCGTCCGGCGTGACCAGGTCCTTGCCGCCATAGGCGATCAGGAAGGCGTTGAAGGTGGAGATCGGATCGATCCCGTTCCCGGTCAACTGGTAGCCGTAGGCGTAGATGTTGCGCATCCCCTGCGCGCGCAACTTGTCCTGCACCGGCTTGAAGAAGTCCAGAAAGGCGTCCCAGGTGTTCGGAATATCCTCGATCTTGTAACCGGCCCTCTCGACCAATGAGCGCCAGATATGGAACGGCCAGCTCGCCATCTTCATCGGCGCCAGGTAATAGCTGCGCTGTTTCGTGACGTTGTTGTAGAGATGGCCGGAAGACACCGCGACCGGGCTGAATTGCGATTTCCGCGGCTCGACCACATCGCTGAGATCAAGGAGCTTGTCGTCCCAGACGTTGAGCGGGGCAAATCGGGTGTCGGCGACCTCCATGACGTCCGGGACGGCGCCGCTGGCGATCGCCGACACCTCCTTCTGACGCAGCGGTGCGTTCGGCACGATCGCAAAGTCGATCGTGTTGCCGCTCGCCTTCTGGTAATCGGCGACGAGCGCCTTGAATGAGACATCCTCTTCCGGCGCGAAGCCCTGGTTCCACCACACTTCCGCGGTCGTGGCCGCCGCATTGGCGAGATGGGGCCGCGCCAGCGCGCCAGCGGCCCCGAACCCCAAAACGCTGCGAAGCAACGAACGCCGCGTCAGCTTGTCCATCTGAGCCTCCTCCACTCAGCTCTGAGCGATCGGGTATTTCGCAAAGATCTCCTCGACCCGCTTGAACGCCTTCTCCGCGGCCGCCTGCGGCGTCATCCCGCCCTGAATGATGTCCATCCAGCCGGTGCTCCAGACATGCTCATTCTGGACCTGGGCATAGGCCGGGTTGAAGACCCAAAAATTCGGCACGGTCGGGCCGAGCAAGGCCTGTTGGACGTAAGCCACCACGTGCGGGTCCCTGGGGTCGAGCCACCACGAGTCGTCCTTGACGATCGACGGCATGCACGGGACAAACCGGCCGAGCCCTGTCTTCAGATACTCGTTGTTGACCCGCGGCTGGATCAAATACTTGAGAAAGTCCTTGGCCACTGCAACGTTCTTCGCCCCTTTCGGGATCAGACCACAAAAGCTGCCGGCCTGGCTCGGTACCGGTTTCCCGTCGTTGCTGAGGGCCAGACCCATCGTGACGATGTCGTCATAGTCTTGCTTCTTTCCTTGTGACAGCACCGCGGCCTCGGTCGAGAGCGAGCCGTCGAGATCCATGACAATCGTTTTGGCATGAAAGGCGTTGTTGTCGTCGGCGCCGTTCCAGTTGATCGCACTCGGTGGCACAAAGCCCTCTTTGTAAGCCATTGCCGGATAGGTCAGCGCCCGGAGCGCCGCCTCGCGCACTTTTGGATCGTCGAGGTGCAACTTGCCATCCTTGGTGACAATATCCTGGCCGCCATAGGCAATCAGGAAGTAGTTGAAGAAGGCGTTGGGGTCATTGCCATTGGTGGTCACCTGGAACCCGAGGCCATAGACGTTGCGCACGCCCTGGGCGCGCAATTTCTTCTGCACCTCCTTGAAGAAATCGTAGAAGGCATCCCAGGTCTTCGGGATGTTCTCCATCTTGTAGCCGGCCTTCTCGACTAGCGGCCGCCAGATATGGTTGGTGAACACGTCGACCGTGTAGGGCACGCCGTAAAAGCTGCGCTTCTTCTCGATGTTGTTGTAGCAACGGACCGTCAACAGCGCGGTGTCGGTGTATTCCTCCCGTTGCGTTTCGACGACGTCGCTCACATCGACCAGCTTGTCCTCCCAGGCGTAGAGCGCGATCATCTCGGCCAGGCTATTCTGAAACAAATCCGGGACGACACCGCTCGTCACCGCCGAGACGATCTTCTGGCGCAACGGCGCATAGGGAACGAGGCTGTAGTCGATCGCGTTGCCGCTGGCCTTCTCGTAATCAACGACAATCTTCTTGAAGGCGACGTCCTCCTCTTCGGCGAAACCCTGCTGCCACCACACGTTAATGGTCGTGGCCGCCGCATTGGCGACATAGGGCCGCGCCAACGCCCTGGCGGCGGCAACACCCAGGGACCCACGGAGCATCGAGCGTCGAGTCAGTGTGGCCATCTGCGTCTCCCTCCTTACTTGCACCACAAACGCTGCGGGCGGATTTTTGTTTCTTAGCTCCGCAAAGCCGAGCTGGCCGAACCACGTTAAATCATCGCCGTTCAGCCCTCCGTGATCGGGTATTTTGCAAAGATCTCCTCGACCCGTTTGAACGCCTTCTCCGCAGCCGCCTGCGGCGTCGCCTTGTCCTGTATGATCTCGGCCCAGGCCGTCTGCCAGACATGCTCGTTCTGGACCTGGGCATAGGCCGGGTTCGAGGTCCAGAAGGTTGGTACCGTGAGGCCGAGCAGGCCCTGCTGGGTGTACGCCGCCCGGTGCGGGTCCGCAAACCACCACGGGTCGTCTTTCACGATTGCCGGCATCGCCGGCAGATTGCGGCCCAGTCCCGTCTTCAGCAACTCGTTCAACACCTTCGGCTGGATCAGATATCTAAGGAAGTCCTTGGCTACTTCGACGTTTTTTGCCGCCTTCGGAATCAAACCACAGAGGCTTCCTTGCTCTACCGGCACCGGCTTGCCGTCGTTACTGAGCGGCAGGCGCATCGTTACGATGTCGTTGTAGTCCTGTTGGTTCTTGATGATGGCGACCTCGGTCGAGAGCGAGCGCTCGATATCCATCACGATCTGTTTGGCGTGGAAGGCATTGTTGTCGTCGGCGTCGTTCCAGTTGATCGCCCCTGGCGGCACAAAGCCTTCCTTGTAAGCCGTCGTCGGATAGGTCAGCGCTGCAATCGCCGCCTCGCGCACCTTAGGATCGTCGAGATGCAATTTGCCGTCCGACGTGACGATGTCCTGACCGCCATTGGCGATTATGAAATCGTTGAACCGTGCGTTGGAGTCGTTGCCGGTCGTGTTTAACTGAAAACCCAAGGCATAGATATGGCGCATGCCTTGGGCGCGCAATTTCTTCTGTACCTCCTTGAAGAAATCGTAGAAGGCATCCCACCTTTTGGGCAGGTCCTCGAGGTTATAGCCCGCCTTTTCGACCAGTGGCCGCCAGATATGGTTCATCGAAGCGCCGACGGTATAAGGCACACCGTAATAGCTGCGCTTCTTCTCGACATTGTTGTAGCAATAGGCCGTAAGCAGCGCGGTCTTGGTGTATTCCTCCCGTTGCGTCTCGACGACATCCGTCACATCGACCAGCCTGTCGGCCCAGGCATAGAGTGCAATGATTTCGGCCGGGGTATTCTGGAGCACATCCGGGACGACGCCGCTGGTCACCGCCGAGACGATCTTCTGCCGTAATGGCGCATAGGGTGTGATGCTATAGTCGATCGTATTGCCGCTCGTCTTTTCATAGTCGGCGACGATTTTCTTGAACGAAATGTCTTCCTCCTCGGCGAACCCCTGGGTCCACCACACCGTGGCGGTCGTTGCCGCCGTCTGGGCGACATGGGGCCGCGCCAATGTCGCCGCTGCGGCGAGCCCTAGTGACCCGCGGAGTACGGACCGCCGCGTCAGTATTCCCATCGCTCCCTCCTCCCGCTAAAGTCTACGCGATCGGGTATTTGGCGAAGATCTCCTCGACCCGCTTGAAGGCCTTCTCCGCCGCGGCCTGCGGCGTCATTCCGCCTTGCATGATGTCGGCCCAGGCGGATGGCCAGACATGCTCGTTCTGGATCTGCGCCCAGGCCGGATTGAACGCCCAGTAATCCGCTATCGTCGGATCGAGCAGCGCCTGCGTCGTGTAGGCTTTCCGATGCGGGTCGGCGAACCACCACGGGTCGCCTTTGACGATCGCCGGCATGCACGGAATGTTACGCCCGAGCCCGACCTTCAGGTACTCGTTGACGAGCTTCGGCTCGATCAAATATGTTAGGAATTCCTTTGCCACCGCGACATTTTTTGCGCCCTTAGGGATCAGGCCGCAGGTGGTGCGGGCTTGACTCGGCAACGGCTTGCCGTCGTTGCTGAGCGGCAGGCCCATCGTTACGATGTCGTCGTATTCCTCTTTTTTGTTGAAAATCGCGACCTCGGTCGATATCGAGCCGTCGAGGTCCATCACGATCGTCTTGGCGTGGAAGGCATTGTTGTCGTCGGCGTCGTTCCAATTGATCGCGCTCGGCGGCACGAAGCCTTCCTTGTAGGCGGCGGTGGGGTAGGTGAGCGCCCGGATCGCAGCTTCTCGCACCTGCGGATCGTCAAGGTGCATTTTACCGTCCTTGCTGACAATATTCTGACCTCCGTAAGCAATCAAAAAATTATTGAACGTACTGTTCGGATCAGCCCCATTCGTCGTGACTTGAAAACCAAGCCCGTAGACGTTGCGCACGCCCTGTTCGCGCAGTTTCTTCTGAACTCCTTTGAAGAACCCGTAATAGTCATCCCAGGTTTTCGGAATGTCTTCTATTTTATAGCCGGCTTTCTCGACCAGCGACCGCCAGATATGATTCGCCGATACGGAAGCGGTATACGGCACCCCGTAATAGCTGCGCCGTTTCTCGACACGGTTGTAGCAATAGGCCGAGAGGAGTGCTGCCTCGGTGTATTCCTCCTTTTGGGTTGCCACAACGTCGCTGACGTCCACGAGCTTGTCGGCCCAGGCGAACAGCGCAACGATTTCAAACGGATTGTTCTGGAACAGGTCCGGCACCTCCCCGCTGGTCACTGCCGAGACGATCTTCTGGCGCTCGGGCGCATAGGGGATGATGCTGTAGTCAATCGTGTTGCCGCTCGCCTTCTCGTAATCGGCGACGATCTTTTTGAACGAGATATCTTCCTCTTCGGCGAAACCCTGAACCCACCACACGGTGGCGGTCGTCGGCGCGGCGCTGGCGAGATAAGGCCGCATCAGCGGCCCCGTCACGGCGAGACCCAGAGAGCCACGCAGTAGCGAGCGCCGTGTCAGAATGGCCATCTTCGTTTCCTTCCCTGCTCGCACTGCAAACGCGACGGGCGTACTTTGTCGTCAGTCCCGATTAAGCCGGCATCCAAGGTCTTGCGTCTTCGGCGTCAGCCCTCCGCGATCGGGTATTTCGAGAAAATCTCCTCGACCCGCTTGAACGCCTTTTCCGCCGCCGCTTCCGGCGTGGCACTGTTCTGTATGATCTCGGCCCAGGCCGTCTGCCAGACATGCTCGTTCTGGACCTGGGCATAGGCCGGGTTGGAGGTCCAGAAGGTCGGTACGGTTGGGCTGAACAGGCCCTGCCGGACATAGGCCACCCGGTGCGCATCTTTGGGGTCGAGCCACCACGGGTCGTTCTTCACGATCGCCTGTATCGCCGGCAGATTGCGGCCGAGCCCGGTCTTCAGATACTCGTTGAGGACGGCCGGCTGGATCAAATATTTGAGAAAATCCTTGGCCACTTCGATGTTTTTTGCCCCTTTTGGGATCAAGGCGCAGAGGCTTCCTTGCTGGGCCGGCACCGGCTTGCCGTCATTGTTGAGCGCATATCCCATCGTCACGATGTCGTTGTAATCTTGCTGGTTCTTGATGATGGCGACCTCGGTCGAGAGCGAGCCATCGAGATCCATGACGACCTGCTTGGCGTGGAAGGCGTTGTTGTCGTCGGCGTCGTTCCAGTTGATCGCCCCCGGCGGGATAAAGCCTTCCTTGTAAGCCGTCGTCGGATAGGTCAGCGCCTCGATCGCTGCCTTGCGCACCTTCGGGTCGTCGAGGTGCAGCTTGCCGTCGTTGGTGACGATGTCCTGACCGCCATAGGCGATTATGAAATCGTTGAACCGAGCGTTGGAATCGTTGCCGGTCGTGTTCAGCTGAAAGCCGATGCCATAGACATTGCGCATGCCCTGGGCGCGCAATTTTTTCTGCACGTCCTTGAAGAAATCGTAATAGGCATCCCA
>Ga0306921_10010028_pt1 | contig 10056 bp, 5 predicted proteins | sample sta12Cox44000080_FD_203760 | JGI IMG/M metagenome (GOLD analysis project Ga0306921, IMG submission 203760) | Lab enrichment of tropical soil microbial communities from Luquillo Experimental Forest, Puerto Rico - statoxic.12C.oxic.44.000.080 (v2)... | ecosystem: Environmental > Terrestrial > Soil...
AAAACCGGACTTAAGATTAAGGCCAGGCTGACAAGGAGACGTTATCCTACGGGGATTAAAGTGGAGGACTCAGCGATGGAAGAACTGAATCTTAAGCACACGGCTTTCCATCCAGACTGGAACTACTCTCTGCTTCCTCAGTGCACTCAAGTTGTCTAGATTAATTGTGCGCGGGCCCTAACCAAGCTGCAATTCAAAGCGCCCAAGCCTAGCTTAGTAGATCCGGCAAACGAGTGTTGAAAGGAAATCAACTACTGCTCAACCGTGCTCTCCAGGTCCAAGGCTTTCGCCACCACCTGGTCGCCGGGTTTAAGGCCGGAGGTGATGCCCTGCATCTGCTGAGGAAGCATCTCTGTAGCGACCACTTCCTGGCGACGGAAGCGGCCTGCGCCAAGCGAGAGGAAGACCCAGTCCCGATCATGTAAATGCAGAATTGCGCTTGCCGGAACTATTGCCTGGGTTACCGGAGGCCTGCCGTAGAAGGTCGCGGTGACGAACATTCCCACCCTCATCAAGCCGGGATTGGGCACTTCGAGCCTCACCTTGGCGGTGCGAAGGTTGGGATCCAGAATCGGCAGGATGTTGTCGATGCGGCCTTTGAAGAGCCTGTCGGGATAAGCGTTCAGGTGGATGTCCGCACTTTCACCAACATGAACAGCATCAAGATCGTTCTCGTAAACATCACACATGATCCAGACATAGGAAAGATCCGAAATAGTGAACGGATTAGGAGACGCTAATGCCTGCACGCCTGCCGCGTTTGTAACCTGCTGGTCCGTGATCACCCCTGAGATCGGTGCTCGAATATTAACGATTGCGGATGGATGGTCCTTGTCGACGCCCAGGGTGCCCAACAGTTCGACGGCCGCCTCCATATCATCCTTGGCGTCCTGTTCGGTATCCTCGGCGGCTTCAAGAGCGCTCTTGGGGATGGCACCCTTATCGTATAGCACCTGCGCTCGCTCGAACTGTAGACGCGCCAATCGTTCGTCGTTGACGGCCTTCAGGTAGGTCTGGTAAGCGCCGGACACATCGTTGCTCCGCACTCGCAACAACAATTGCCCCTTTTGGACCGTATCACCGAGCCGGGCCTTAATTTCGACGATCCGTCCGGAGGCCAAGGAAATTACGGGCACCGCGCGCGCGATGTCCGGCTGCACGGTGCCGGTAGCATTCAGCGCCGGTATTACCTGGCGTTGGGTGGCCTGCGCCAGGGGAAAAAGTTCTGCACGGTCCACCTTGAAGTTGTTGGGATTGAATTCAGTTTCAACAATTGCCTTGGGCGGTGCCTCTGCCGCTGGATTTGTTTTGGCCTGATTGCAGCCAACCAAGAAAATGCCCAAGAGCAGCCAAAGACCCCCTATCAGGAGCACACCATTGAGATTGATCCTCACTGGATCACCTCCCGGCCGACTGCCAGATTCAGTTGGGCTGTTGCCGTCAGATAGGAGCCAATCAACTGCAGATAGGCAAGTTGCACGGTGCGGTAGTCGCTCTGCGCATTCAGAAAGTCCAGGAGCGACGCTCCCCCATGCTGGTAGGAAAAAGTAATGATCTCGCGGACCCGCAAAGCCTGGGCCAGATATTGCGCCTTATAGGGCCGCAGCAGGATCAGGTTGCTATTTACTATTGCGTAGGCTGAATCCACGTCGCTGAATACTCCCGCCCGGGCTGCCTCGGTAAGCTGCTGATTGCGGCCAATGTCCAGCTGGGTGCGCAGTTTCTCACCTTGATTGCGGTCGAAGATGCGCAGCGGGATGCTCACGCTAAAGCCCATGTAGGGATCGGTTAGAGGGGGTGTATTGCGGCCGGCATCGACCGAGATTGTCGGATCGGTCGAGCCATTCGCCATCGCCAGCTTATGATTGGTGTTCGCCTGCTGTACCGATTCGAGCGCAGCCTTCAAGTCTGGCCGATTGTCCAATGCAGTCTGCCGGAAGGTCTCCAGCGGCTGCAACTGATCGGAATAGTCGAATGACCCCTTGACATCAAACTGATCCACCGGGGTCCTGTCGTTCAAGAGCTGAAGCAGTTGAATTTTGGCCGTGCGCAGATTTACTTCGGCAGTTTGCAGGTCCGATTGGTACTGCACACGTTGCAGCTCGATCCGGTCGAGGTCGACCTGTGCCAGGTCGCCTGCTTTGAATCGCTCACGGCTGATGGAAATGATGTTGTCGTAGTAGGCAAGCTGCTGCCGCGACAGGTCCAGCACGGCCTTGGCCTGAAGCGTCTGGACAAAAGCCGACCGCAGCGTGAAAAGAAGGGTTCGTTCGAGATCAAGATGCTGGTCGGACGCGATCTGGGTGCCTTCCTGGGCGCTCTCCAAGCGCAATTCGCGCTTGTGCCGGCGCTCATAAAGGTAGCTGATCGTGCCTTCCACGAGCACGTTGGCAAACGGCCTGTAATACGGATCTGAAGTGAATGGATACAGTTGGTCGGCCAGGAGGGTAGTCGTGGGATTGGGACGCAGATATGCGGTGATTTCTTGCGCCTTCATTTCCTGCACGTTGATGGCGTCGGCCTTCAACGTCGGGTTGGCCGCTTCGAACTTGCTCTTGATTTGGTCCCAGTTGTAAGCCGTCTGGGCCTGCGCCGTCGAGGCGAGAACAGCTGCGACTAACACACTCTGGGCAAAGAAGTTGATCGCCTGTAGCCAGAAGGGCGAGCGGTCTTTGATACGAAAGAAAATCCGTTGCCCGATTGACGATGTTGTGTGCTCAAAGGTCATTTTGAAGTTCATGCTATTTGTTCAGCGACGCTGCGGCTCAGTACGCCCAACCTGGTTAACACTTTTTCTTTCCGGAACCGGCGCCTGCTCATGCGACTCCGGTTCTCCACCAAGAAAGAGATGATTACGGAGGCACACTCACGGTCACGGAGAAGACTCGGGGCTGCGTGCTTTCTTCACCATTCTTTTGAACCTGCGCGCCAGCTCATGAATCTGTTCCTCCTGCCGCATTTGCAAGGCCTCTCTTGGTATCAACGCGGTGCCAATCCCCAGAGCCGACGCACCCGACAATAAGTAACCCAGGGCCGATTGTTGAGTCACGCCTCCCGCTGCAATTAACTTTACCTGTGGAAAAGGGGCTTTGAGCGCTCGTATATAGTCCTCTCCCACCGGCGCGCAGGGATACACCTTGACGAAATCGCCCCCTGCCTTCCATGCCGAGAGCACTTCGGTGGGTGTCAGTGCACCCGGGAGAACGGCGATCCCTTGTTTTACGGCAAAGTCCACGACTTCCAGCACCAGGCAAGGGCTGGTCAGAAAATGGGCTCCCGCGCCCAAGCATCGCTTCGCCAGATCAACATCCAACACGGTTCCTGCGCCCAGAATCATTTTGGGGCAGTCCTTCACGAGGCGCGCAATCACCTCCACGGCCCCGGGCACCGTCGCGGTGATTTCGGCGATTGGGATGCCAGCGCGGTTGACCGCGGACGCTGCAAAATGAGCTTCCTCGGAAGAGGACACCCGAACCGCCGGAACGATCCCGATCTGTTCAATCCGAGAGCAGACTTCTTCTTTCGTCACGTCGCCGGTTCCTCCTGGATGCGCTTGCCCACTTCGCTCTTGGGTCGCGTGTCATACGTTTTTAGGATCTCAGGCTCACAGCACCAAGGTTGACTCTCACTGCATAGCTCTCGCTACGCCGTCTCGTCAAACGCCGCCTCCGGCACGGGAAGCTTGTCATTGTCTCTGGCAACCCACACATACAACGTTGGGAGGAGGAAGATGCTCATGACCAAGTCAGAGATGAGGCCTCCGACGATGACAATCGCGAACGGCCGCTGAGAGTCGGAGCCGATGGCGTGGGACATAGCCGCGGGCAGGAGTCCCAAAGTTGCTACCAGCATGGTCATCATGATGGGGCGAAGCCGTAGAACTGCGCCTTCAGCAGCCGAACTTTCGACGGAATGCCCTCGTGCACGAAGCTGGTTAATGTACTCGAGCATGATCACTCCCGTCTGCACGGAAACTCCAAACAACGCCAGGAAACCGATACCGGACGAAACGCTGAAGTGCGTTTCCGTGACCAGCAACGCAATCAGGCCACCGATGCGTGCCAATGCTACGTTCACCAGGATGAGCAACGCCCACTTAAACGAGCGGAACATTGTGAAGAGGATGATAAAGATCAGCACCACGGTAAGCGGCACAATGACGAGCAGCCGGGCTTCGGCGCGCTTTTCACTTTCGTACTCCCCCTCCCAGTCGATGTGGTAGCCTCGGGGCAGTTGCACCTGAGCATTTACTTTCTGTATCGCTTCTTCGACAGCATCTCCAAGACCACGTCCACGCACGCTGTATTTGACAGCGACGTACCTCTGATTTTCCTGGCGATAGATTTCCGAACCTCGGTCTCGCTCTTCGATTTTGCACAGCTGCGCGAGCGATACACGCTCGCCGCTGGGCGACACAAGGCGAATATCTGCGATGGCTTGTCTCGTGTCTCGATATCGGGGCAGGTAGCGCAACACCAAATCGTATCTTGCCTCACCCCGGAGAACCTGGGTGAGGGCGTTACCGCCCACTGCGGTCTGAATCGCATCTTGTACGTCGGCTACGTTGATCTGGTAGCGCGCAGCTTGCTGACGGTCTACAGTCACATTCAGGTTTGGTTGGCCGAGGACATGCAGCACCCCAAGATCCTCGATTCCCTTCACCTGCTTCATGATTTTGACGATCTGATCCGCTTTTTCCTCGAGAAAGTTCAGGTCGTCACCGTACACCTTCGTAGCAAGCTGCCCTTTTACTCCGCTGACCGCTTCTTCTACGTTATCTGCAATGGGCTGGGAGAAACCCCAGTCCACACCGGGTATTTTTTCCAGTTCGCGGTCCATGGCAGCAATCACGCTGTCTTTATTCTCGTGGAAGACCGGCCGCCACTCTTCCTTGGGCTTCAGGTCAACAAAATATTCCGTGTTGAAAAAGTTAGTATGGTCGGTTCCATCATCGGGTCGCCCTGCCTGGCTCCAACAGTCTCTAACTTCGGGGAACGAGCACAACACGATGCGAGCTTGATTCATAACGCGGATTGACTCGTCCGGTCCGACGCTGGGAGCAAGGGTGCCTCGCACCCACAGTGCACCCTCATCCAGGTGGGGCAGGAATTCTGATCCGATCAGCGGACCAAACCACAAGAACAGGCTGCAGAGAAAGAGACAGACGGCAATACCCACCGTGACATAGCGACGTCTGATTGCCCAGTACACGGCACCTCGGTACCTTGTGGTCAACCAGGTCATTGCCGGGTTGCGCCACTCCTTCGCACCCTTGGCAAAGAACAGGGAGGAGAGAACCGGCGCCACCAGGATCGAAAAGAGCAGAGCGCCCAACAGGGCAAATGCGACCGTCCAAGCCATAGGGCGGAACAGCCGTCCTTCCACCCGCTGCAGTGTGAAAATTGGCAAGTACGCGGTAATGATAATAGCAATCGCATAGAATACTGGGCGTTCGACCTCATGCGCGGCATCACGGATGCGATCGGTTGGCGACCGATAAGTATCGTTTTCCTTATGGCCCAGATGCCGGATAATGTTTTCCACCATCACGACCGCGCCATCGACGACCATTCCGAAATCCAATGCCCCTAATGAGAGGAGGTTCGCAGGAATATCCTTGAGCATCAGACAGGAAGCGGCAAACAAAAGTGAAAACGGAATAGTCAGAGCGACAATGATGGCCCCGCGCACGTTGCCAAGAAACAGGAAAAGAACAATCACGACCAGGATGATCCCTTCGGTCAGATTGTGCAGCACCGTGTGCGTGGTGTAATGCAGCAGGTGGCTGCGATCGAGAAACGGAATCAGCTTTACCCCTCGCGGTAAAATGCGTTCATTCAGTTCCTTCGCTTTCTCATGGATTCGCTCCAGAGTAGGTTCAGGGTTGGCGCCTTTGCGCAAAAGGGCGATGCCCGAAACTACATCGTCGTCATTGATGATCTTCCCATCTTCCCGATGAATCGATTTGGAGGTCTGACCGAGGCGGATCTTTGGACCCTGCTCGATAACAGCAATATCCTTCATACGCACGGGAGTGCCCGTCTTCGTGAAAATAACGGTGTTTTCGATGTCGTGCACGTCTTTGACTAAACCGACTTCGCTGATGTTGATCTGTTGCAGGCCCGCCTGCACAAAGCTGCCGCCTGCATTCGCGTTGTTATTGATGAGTTGTTGCTGCACCTGGGCCAGGTTGAGACCATAGGCAACCAGCTTATTAGGATCCAGTCGTACCTGGTATTCGCGCGTGGGGCCCCCAAAGCTGGAGACGTCGACCACGTTCGGAACAGACTTGAGATTCTTCTCGACTACCCAATCTTCGATGGACTTTAACTCCATTACGTCATAGTTCGGATTGGTGCTCCTGAGCGTATACCAGTAGATCTGTCCGACGGGACTCCAATCCGTGCCCATCTGTGGCACGACGTTGAGCGGCAACGTAACTTGCGAGAGCCGCTCCAGCACCCTTTCCCGGTTCCAGGCATTCGATTCTTCCTCATCGAAGATCAGCTCAACATACGAAAGTCCGAACAGCGTGAACGAACGCAGATGCGTCACGTGTGGGATGCCATTCATCGTGATTTCAATAGGGACTGTGACCTGTTGCTCGATTTGCTCCGCAGAAATTCCGGGCCACTGCGTGATGATGTCCACATAGTTGTTGGCAACGTCGGGATAGGCCTCGACGGGAAGCCGGTGAAAGGAAATTGCGCCCAAAACAAATAGCAGAATCGCCACTGCGAGGACCAGAAAGCGGTTGGTTAGGGCAAAGTCAACGAGCTTGCGAATCATTTATCTACACCGCGTTTCGAACTCGATCGGCTGAGCCACCGCTTGCTCAGGAGTCTTCTTTGGACAACTTCCGCCTATTTCCAGGCGCCATTTCGTCCGCATAATCCCCAAGGAAACACCAGTCCAATCGTGGTCCTGCGGACGCGGGATGGCGATTGTACGAGACCTGCCAGCTGGTCGTCGAAGACTGCGGTCTGGGACAACTCTTCCGCGCATCAGGTCCGACTCGCACCCGGATTGCGCTAAGTGCTCTTAACACATCAAGACTATTTCCGGCTTCGGTACATTAAATGCAAGGAATGTGAAAGGAATGTTAAGAACCTCAATGGGCACACTGAGGCTAGGCTGATGGTCATCGAGGTGCTGACTAACTGTGCGCTTCGGTTACCCACGGTGAAGCTACCATATGGCGCGTGGGGTGTTCATTGTGAGCGCCGCAGCTCGGTATCACTAACGACAAAAAAGGCAGTTACGAAGAAAACGCCCATGACGCCCCTTTTGTCGTCAGGCATTCGGCCTTTAACCCTCGCAATCGCGTTGATTCGGGAAGGCGCCACCAGCGGTGGGCTCTCATGATTTTTCATCTCGCAGACTTGCAGGCGTCACAGGAACTTCGCCAACGCTCCGGCTGTTTCTTCGGGCCGTTCCTCCATCACCCAATGCCCGGTGCCCTCCAAGATGACGATTGTCACGTCCGACGCGACCAGCCTCATTTGCCTTGCCAGCAACGCCCGTTTGCCTTTTCACCGCCAAGGGCCAGCACCAGCATCGCCACCTTCGCTTGCGAGAGTTTCGCGAACACCTGCGCCGCCTGCTGATACGAATAAGCCCAGCCTGCCCCCATGCGACCCCGGACTTGCATAGGCAGCTGTGCACCGGCAACCAGGGGATGACTTGGGTATAACCACGCAACACGATCACCGCTGGCCCGTGGCCAGCTGTCAGGTAGTGCCGTTTCACTCCTTCGACCACGACCGTGAACTAGGCTTCCATCGTGCTCCTGAAAAACGGAATTCGGGGCGAATCCTGCGATATTCTGGCCCCAGGTGCGATGACCTGATTCTACGGTCATGGGCACTTCTGCGACTTGGGGCCCCTCTCAGTTGCCTGAGACGGCCTGACAAGGATACCGTCGGCACGTCCTCCGCCTCGCTCGCCATGAGCACACAAGTTCAATATCGTTCCGGTTGGCAACTTGTTACTCTCGCTCTCTGAAGCTCAGGTGGGTTCGGTGGCGTTGGTCGGCTGTTGTGACGGAGCCTGGCCGCGGCAAAGGTATGTTTATTAAGAGTGTGTAACAATTTCGCAGTTCTGTTGACTGTTCTTCGTCAGTGGTCGATTGTTGAAGAAATGGCACCCTCGCATGCGGTTGTCGCAGCAAGGCGCCTGGCAGTTAGGAGTGGAACATGAGTACCCTTACGTACGAAACCGTCACAAATCCGACTAGTCTTAGCGCTTACGGCAAGGCCCGATCGACTGTGACGGGTATGCCGCTCAATGCAGAGGAGTTGCGAAAGACCGACGCTTACTGGCGGGCCTGCAACTACCTGAGTCTGGGAATGATTTACCTGCTCGACAATCCGCTACTCACGGAACCGTTGCAGCCGGAGCACATCAAGAACCGGCTGCTGGGGCACTGGGGGTCGAGCCCAGGCCTGTCGTTTATTTACGTTCACCTGAACCGGCTGATCAAGAAATACGATCTGGATATGATCTTCCTGGCAGGTCCCGGACACGGTGCGCCGGGCGTTCTCGGCCCCGCATATCTGGAAGGCACCTACTCTGAGGTGTATCCCGACAAAAGCGAAGATCTTGAAGGTTTGCATGAGTTCTTTAAGCAATTTTCGTTTCCCGGCGGCATTGGAAGTCACTGTACGCCGGAAACGCCGGGCTCTATCCATGAAGGCGGCGAGCTAGGCTACGTGCTCTCCCACGCGTGCGGAGCGGCATTCGACAATCCCGACCTGATCGTCGCGGCAGTCGTGGGCGATGGCGAGTCAGAAACCGGACCCCTGGCCACTTCGTGGCATATCAACAAATTCCTCAATCCGAAGCGCGACGGTGCGGTTTTGCCGATCTTGCATCTGAACGGCTACAAAATAAATAATCCCACTCTGCTTGCCCGGATTTCTCATGAGGAACTGGAGGGCCTTCTGCGTGGTTACGGCTGGACGCCGTATTTTGTCGAGGGCTCAGATCACGACAGCATGCATCAGGCCATGGCCGCTACCGTGGAGCACTCTGTGCTCGCGATCAAGAAGCACCAGGAAGAAGCACGCTCCAACGGGACGCTGCCCCGGCCCCGCTGGCCAATGATCGTGTTGCGCTCGCCGAAAGGCTGGACGGCGCCCGCTGAGGTCGAAGGTCACAGGCTTGAGGGCTTCTGGCGTGCTCACCAGGTGCCGTTAGCAAACGTGAAGAAGGATCCGGAGCAGCTCCGCATTCTCGAAAGCTGGATGCGCTCCCAACGTCCACAAGAGCTTTTCGATGGCGACGGCCAGTTTAACGCCGAATTTCGCGAACTTGCGCCCAGCGGAGATCGCCGAATGAGCGCGAATCCGCATGCCAACGGCGGACAGATGAAACGAGCCCTTCGGCTGCCCGACTTCCGCACGTATGGGATGAAATTCGACAAGCCGGGTCAAGCGCAAGCTGAAAACACCCGCCCGCTGGGGGTTCTTCTGCGTGATGTGATGAAGCTGAACATGAACAGCTTCCGCGTCTTCGGACCGGATGAGACGACCTCCAATAAGCTTGATGCCATTTATGGCGCCAGCAAGAAGTTTTGGATCGAGGAATTTTTCCCTGAAGATCTGGACGGCAGCGAGCTATCTACCGACGGACGCGTAGTCGAGGTATTGAGTGAGCATACCGTTGAGGGGATGCTCGAGGGCTATCTGCTGACCGGCCGCCATGGTTTCTTGTCCACGTATGAGTCGTTCGTGCACGTCATCGACTCGATATTCAACCAACACGCCAAGTGGCTCGAGATTTGTAACCATCTATCGTGGCGCAACTCGATCGCATCCTTGAACTTGCTGATTACCTCGACCGTCTGGCGGCAGGACCATAATGGCTTCACTCACCAGGATCCTGGCTTCCTCGACGTGGTTGTGAACAAGAGCGCCAATGTAACCCGTATCTACCTGCCGCCCGACGTCAACTCGCTGCTCTCCGTGGCTGATCACTGTCTGCGGAGCCAGAACTACGTCAACGTGATCGTGTGCGACAAGCAGATGCATCTGCAGTACATGACGATGGATGCTG
>Ga0306921_10010032_pt1 | contig 10054 bp, 10 predicted proteins | sample sta12Cox44000080_FD_203760 | JGI IMG/M metagenome (GOLD analysis project Ga0306921, IMG submission 203760) | Lab enrichment of tropical soil microbial communities from Luquillo Experimental Forest, Puerto Rico - statoxic.12C.oxic.44.000.080 (v2)... | ecosystem: Environmental > Terrestrial >...
GTTGCGAAATCGATGCGCCCGGTAGCGACCCAATCCCGTTTTATGACACCTTGGTTAGGTACATGCTGATGGCGCCAGAAAACTGGAAAGGCAGCTGGAAAAAAGTAGTAAGCCAAGAACGCTGCGGCGATTAAAATGATCAGCAGCAGCCACAAGCCAATAAACACGTTAACCATCTCTCTTCCCCACAGTTCCCGATTGGCCGCCACGTTCAGGATGGATTGAAGTCGGCCACCCACACCGTGCGCGATGAGGCGGCGTCCACATAGCCGCTTGCATGGTACGCTCTCAGACGTTGCTACTGAAGGCCCTGGCCCTCTACTGGCTTGTCTATCGCCACAACAACCAAATCTCAGTCGTCATCGAGCCTGGGGCTCCACTCATTCATGCTTCAATTCTTCCGCCAGCAAAGCGAATTGAACTTGTAACCAACGGCATTGGGGGTGCAGCTTGGAAGAAACAGGTATCCTCGCGCCTCCATACAAATGTCCATGAACGCGGCCTGAACTTCCAAATCCGTTTCTGTCAATCCCGGGCGCAGCTTAAATGCCTCCAAGTGGCATTCAGCCGTTTCGCGAACGTCTTGTGCTGCCGTCTCCATCTTCTGATTTTTACTCTGCGCTTCATACCAGCGCCAAGCGCCAGCGAGGGCAAGGGCCAAGAGGATCAAGGCGATGATCGTATTGCTGGTCCGCATTTCCCATCCCAAGGCCTTGTCTTCAACTCAATCGACCTGCAAGTCACCGGCCCCATCCACATGGCCGCTTGCGGTGCGGTTTCTCGTTATTACGTCTTCGACGGCCCAGTACTTTGAAACAAACGCAAGATAGGGGCCGATGCGGAGGTTACCATGATGACATTCCTGTTGCTCGTGACGTGGCTCGCATATGGTCAACCGCCCAGCGATTATCAGGTGCCGTTCAGTTCGAACGAAACATGTGAAGCTGCTCGTCTGCAGCTTATCAAGGACGCGGAACGCATAGGGCAAGCCATGATTGAGCGCGCCAATGCGCAAGACCGACAGATAGGTGGCAATAACAAAACCGCCCTCTTAATGGCAGCGATTTCAAATGCGCCTTACGTCTCAGCCGTCTGTGTTCAAACGAGCACAAGCTAGACGGAATGTGGCCAAAAACGTGGGGCCTGCCCGAGGAGATGGTTGGGCGACGACTATCGCAGGAGGAAGCGAAAGCGGTTGTTGGCTAAGTTTGAATGTTCAAAACTTGGTGCAGATGCCATATGCAATAAAAATATTTGGATCGAGGGGAAAAGTCTTTGGATCGAGGGGGCCGGCGGGTCCTCCCAATAGATACGCTCGGACGTAGTGGCCATTGCTTCCAAATAGCCACGGCATCCCGTTGGCTGCCTTGTCGTTACATACAATGCTACCCATACCCGAGATTTTTTCGCACCGGTACTCAGCCGACTTGTGTTGCAAGACCCCTTCCGATGCTTGCGTAATAAGGCGGTCGTTTTCTGATAAAAGACGGATAGCTCCTTCCGCCGGGCCGATCTTTATGAAAAACCGTGAGAGCACGAAGTTTGTCTTAGAAGCATGGCCCCCTTCCCAATGAAAGCCTGTATTCTCCGTGTCGACGCAATGTAGTACTTCTTCTGCCAAGACTGGTGATGCGAGAAAACATAGCGCTAGCAGCACTATTACGTGGGGTAGGCGCTTCTTCATGATGGCCTTAGCGGCTCACGGAATATATTGCTGAATACAAGGATTGGTTGGGTGCACCAAGACCTTGCCCGTACCGTAGGGAACCACAATGGGCTGGCCCTGCTGTTGGTACTGCTGAAGCATCCTCGTCTTATCTTCGGAGCTAAGGTTACGGTCGAGCATGATGGCCATCATAGCGGCCCGTGAGATGTTCGGGGGGCGTGGCACAAGCCTTGGGTCTATGTAGATTTTATCCTCAGGGGCGCATTGAGCAATGGGCGGAATAGAAAAACCCGTCAGCAAACACGCTGCTCAGTAACGCCAGCGGCAGAACGACCATCAGCGGCTTGCGCATGTCGGCCCATTCAGGTCAACTGATCGAACCCAACTCAAGCTCGAACATAGCCATCATCAGCAGCCACAGCAGCACCGTCATTATGATTAACTCAATCCATCCCCTACGAGTGTGAGGGAGCCATTCGAGCATTTTGTCGAAGCTATTCATGGGCAGTTTCCATCCGGCCAACAGATTATCCCATCATGCGTGCTCTGACGAATGCAGCCAACGACCGGCGCTCCAAATCCCATCCCCGGAGTTGTCGTTCAGCCAGCGTTCAGCAGAGTAGTGGTATTGATCCATCTTCGGGGACTGCTACCCTCCACAGTGCATGAGTGAGGATAAACAGGAGGAATACAATGTTCAGGTTGTTTGCTATTGCGGGCTTTGCGTTAGCGGTCGTAGGTTCGGCACAAGCAATAACGCCAGCGCCAATTCCTCAGCCGGATGGCCTGATCACTCAAGTTCGCTTGGGATGCGGCCCAGGTCGGACCCGAGTTAATGGTGTCTGCGTGGCCAGAACCACCATCCGTCATACCCGCCGAGAGGTCCGCAGAGGCTATCGCCGTGGCACGCTGCCGCCGCCACAGTAACTAAAGTTTGGGATTGGAGCGGCGCTGTCACACAGTCGCCCACCTCGGACCGTTACGCTTACGCCCAGGGCCAGCCCATGAGGTCTTCTGGACTTGGCCCTGGGAGCCCCTGGCTGCATGCCAGAGCCGGGGGCTCTCCTATTCCTGGCGCTCGTCCCGGCGGACGCTCCAGGCTGGCGTCAGTAATAACCCCATCTGTTCGACTGAAGGTATTCTGACTTGATTGTCAGATGCTGATTTTGGTGTAAGCTGTTTTCCATCGTTGGCCAATAACAACCAGCAATCAGGCACCGACGGCTGAGAGACAGATTGCGCTCCCGCCTGGCAGGCAGCCAAGGGAGCGCAACCATGCGAATCACGCCCTATCTCAAAGGCCCTTATTATTTCGACCTGGAGACCAGGCGTGCTCTGGGTATAGCTCTCGAGATGGCCTGCATCGCCCTGAGCACTGGGGACGACGACGACCATGTTAGGCGGACCATCGCCGATAAGCTCATCGCCCTGGCCAGGACCGGAGAGCGCACTCCAGGTGTGTTGTGCGACAAGGCACTAGAGGCCATCTGTAGGCCGGAGCACAATCTTGAAAAGCCAAGCACCCACACTGTAGGGAGAAGCCCAGTCTCATTGGCTAGTTCAGCACCCGCTGCTCGACCCGAGCCTCCTGGCCAGCGGTAATTGAGGGGAGCTAGGCGATGATTACTTGTGCTCTCATTGCGTCGCCGTTATTGCCCTGGTGCTTGTTGTGCTGGTCACGTTGAATAGAGCTAAAGGCGGTATCGAGAGCGTGCATCCGCTGCATGGGCCTGAACTACGTGCGCTGAGGCCATTGCAAGGATCGAGCCCTTACGTCTTCACAACGGAAACGGTACTCCGGTGACAACGTCGTGGTTCTTACGAATGGTCCAGCGAACGGGCAAGACTGCTAAGCTCCCGTTTCCAATTCATCCGCATATGTTGCGGCATTCAACGGGCTACAAGCTCGCCAACCAAGGCGAGGATACTCGATCACTTGCCCATTATCTCGGCCATCGGAATTTGCAATCGACGGCCAGATACACTGCGCTTGCGCCTGATCGGTTTGCGAATTTCTTGAAGGACTAGATTGTGAGAGCCCCTGGAGGGTGCGTTGGCTCAAGGATCACTCCAGGGGCCCTCGGCTGCCGCAGCGGTTCTCCCCCGATCCCCGCTGAGACTGGTCCAAAATACTCTAAGCGCTCGCCGTTGACTGTGTTGTTAAGGCCACAGGTTCAAACTATTCGCTTCGTCTGCCAGCATGCTTGAACTCAGCGCCTGGGTGATCGTGCTCACGATTGCAGTGCTGCCAATCATCCTCGGAGCAATCGCCTTGGGGGATGCGTTTCGCTAGGCAGGCGTGGCACCAAGCTGGGGGTTTTCTTGCCCGCAAAGCCATGCGGTCATATAGTACCGATGGCTGATTCGCGGGCAGAAGCCATGAAGTCTTCGGTTTCGAAGCGCTCGATTGTCATTGCAGGCCACAAGACGAGCGTCAGCCTTGAAGACCAGTTCTGGGACAGTTTGAAGGAGATCGCCCGCGAGCGTGGCACGACCCTTACGGCGTTGGTCGCCGCAATCGATGGCAATCGCGAACATGCCAATCTATCGTCAGCTATTCGACTTTTTGTGCTTGGCGTCTATCGCGATCAAGCGTCACTGAAGCGAGTGGACGCACCTATCTTGCCGGACAGAGTGCGTCCACTCTAACCATCGGCAGCAGATGGTGACGCAAGGTGCCGACGGCTAACCCATAAAATAGCGCAGCATCGCTAATCGAACTAGCGACCATCCCAAAGCGAGCGGAGGCGGCCAGGGTTGGGGGGATCGGGGGCGGCCTTCGCTCTAACCACAGGGGGATATCGGGGGGAATGCTCCAAATGCAGACAATCAATGGGCGGAAATGGCCTTATTGTAAGTTTCGGAGAGGTCCTGCCGATGCGCCGGGGTCGGCTGCAGCGTCAGAGCCGACGGGCCTTTTGGGCTAGCGTCGCGCCGGAAGTGTCCACCTCAGAGCTTGCTGGCTGGTGTTGGGCGAGACAGACGCTAATCGAAAAACGCGCGCCCTTATCGCTGCTACGCCGTCCATTCGGCCACAAGGACGCAGGAACAAGATCGTGCTCTCGGGCGAGCTGCCGAGCGCGATCAAGCGGCCCTCCGGCTCCGTGTTTCGTACTCGCTGCGCCTATGCGACGACGACCTGCAGCGAAACCGTACCGACGTTGAGCCGGTTCGGAGAGGGAAGATCCGTTGCCTGCCTGCGTGCAGCGGAAATCGCGGCCAACAAATAACTCAAGCGTACGTCGAACGCCGCGCCCCTCCTATTCCATAATCTGTCATTTTGCGAATCAGTTTTCGCCGGCCTCCTGGTCTAGCGAAGGACACGCGATTGATTTAGTGACGCGGGGATCCCAGGTGGCACTGTTAAGTACGCTCGTATGCGTAAACAATTCAAACCGTGAACGACGCTGCCCATGCCATCACGATCGTTTTTTGCTACAGTCGCGACTGGTCAATCCATAGAACGCATTTTCCGATAGTGAGTATTGGAGACCATGCAAGGGCAAAGCTCCATCGATCCGCTTGCTTCCACAATCCCAGCTGCCGTAGAAGCGCCGACGTTAGAACAGTCGGTTAACGAACCATCATCACTGTCGCAACCCGCCGCGATGCGCGTCGTCGATGCGTTCGCGGAAACCCTTGTTATCGCTGCGCTGCTCGGCGAGTTGGGTCTGGTGCTCGGCAATGTTTTCGCACGCTCTTATTTCCACCACTCGTTTCTTTGGGCAGAGGAGGTCGCGCGGCTGTCACTGTCGATCCTGGCATTTGTCGGCGGGGCGGTCGCCTATCGCCGACGCGATCACGCCTTCGTTCGCGTCGTGCTCAATCTCGTCCCGCGACCGGTCGAGCGTACCTGCCTCGCGCTTTCCGATATTATTGTGCTGTTTGTCGTCGGCCTGACCGGCATCGCATCTGCTGAATTCATCGCGTCGAGCTGGGGCGAGCGCACGCCGATCTTTCAGATCCCGGCGGCGCTGATTGCGCTGCCATTGCCTCTCGGGATGGCGCTGCTTGCGCTCTATGCCGCAAACAATCTCTACCGCGAGAACCCGCGCATGATTTGGGGTGTCGGCGTCGCGTTTATCCTCGTATTGGCGCTCGCCGCCGCAACCCGCGATGTTTGGTTGGGCTGGCTTGGCGGCGATGCTGCCATTATCATGGCGCTTGCACTGTTTTTCGTCGCGATTTTCGCCGGGGTGCCGGTGGGTTTCGTTCTGCTGCTGGCAACAGCAACCTATCTCTGGGCGGCCGACGCCGCGTCGTTCGTCGTACTGCCGCAAACCATGGTCAACGGGACCGGCAATTTCATTCTTCTGGCCGTGCCGTTCTTCATCCTGGCCGGGCTGATCATGGAGCGCGGTGGCATCAGCGTGCGGCTCGTCCGGTTCATTTACACGCTGGTCGGCCACTGGCGCGGCGGGCTGCTCCAAGTCACCGTGGCGAGCATGTACGTCGTTTCCGGCTTGTCGGGTTCCAAACCGGCGGACGTGGCGGCCGTCGGCACCGTGATGCGCGACCAGTTGCGCGAGCGCCATGGTGCCGCGGAGGGCGCGGCCGTGCTGGCCGCTTCGGCGATCATGGGTGAGACGGTTCCGCCCAGCATTGCCATGCTGATCGTCGGGTCGATCACCAGCGTATCGCTTGCTGCCCTGTTCATTGGCGGCTTGATTCCAGCCGCCGTCATGGCGTTCTGCCTAATGGTGCTCATCTATGTGCGCGCCCGGCGCGCCGGCACGCTGCGCGTGACGCGCGCGTCCTTTGCCGCCATGTTCCGCGCTGGGCTCGATGCGGTGCTGCCGCTGCTGATGCCTGCCATGCTGCTCGGCGGGATTCTATTCGGCGTCGCAACCCCGACCGAGGTCGCGGCTTTCGCGGTAGTCTATGGGCTCGTGCTCGCGATCATTGTTTATCGCGTGATGAACTTCGGAGAGTTCATGCGCACGGTCGCAGACACGGCCGCGCTGACCGGGGTGCTCCTCTTTATCTTTGCCGCGGCATCGGGGTTTTCATGGACACTGACGGTGGCGTATTTGCCGCAGCGTCTCGTGGCGCTCCTGCATGCGGTCGGCAATAGTACCGAGATCTTCATGCTCGGCTCGATCGCGCTCCTCGTCGTTGTCGGCGTGCTGCTCGAGGGGCTACCATCACTCAATGTGCTCGCGCCGCTGCTCATACCGATTGCCGGCAAGCTCGGCGTGAGCGAACTGCATTACGCCCTCGTCCTGATCATCGCCATGGGCGTCGGCGGCTTCATGCCGCTCGCGGGGGTGGGTTTTTACGTCTGTTGTGCCATCATGCGCTGCGACATCGAGCAAGCCTCACGCGCCATGCTCCCGTATCTGATCGTGGTGCTCACCGGGCTCATCATCGTCGCGTTCGTGCCGTGGTTCGCGCTCGCGCTGCCGAAGTATTTCGGCTTCCGTTTGTAACGTCGTGCCGCTGTCATGCGGACAACATCAAGGGAGAACTCCATGGACCGCAGGATGTTTCTCAAGGCCAGCGCCGGCGGCGCCGCACTGACGTTGTCGGCGCCGTTTGTGGCGCTCCATGCCGCACCGCTAACCCTGCGCTGGGCGCATTTCGCCCAGGAGGACCACCCGGCGAACACGGCGGCCAAGCAGTTTGCGAGCCGCGTCGAGGCCCGCACCGGTGGCGAGATCAAAATTAACATTTTTCCAAACAACGTGCTGGGAGGCCCGCCCGAGCAGGCGCAGCAGATAAAGCTTGGCACCATCGACATGGGCCTGCCGACGCAAGGGCAGCTGGACAAATACGACACCGCGTTCGCCGCCGTGATGTTGCCGTTCGTGTTCGACGGCCCGGAGCACGTTTTCCGCGTGCTCGACGGGCCGGCGATGGCGTGGCTCGCGCCGCTTGCCGAAAAGCAGGGCTTTATCCTTTTGCATAATTGGGAATATGGGTTTCGCAACGTGACCAACAGCGTCCGCCCGATTCATACGCCCGATGACGTCAAGGGCTTGAAGCTGCGCACGCCGCCGGAGCTACAGATCCAAGCATCGATGGAGGCGCTCGGCGCGGTGGTGCAGGCCATCGCTTTCCCGGAGCTCTATCTGGCGCTGTCGCAGAAGGTCGTGGACGGCGAGGAGAATCCAATCGCAGTGATCTACTTCAACAAGTTCTACGAAGTGCAGAAGCATCTGGCGATCACGCGGCACGTCTACAACAACATGATCCACACGGTGAGCGCGGCGACCTGGAAGAAGCTGACGCCGGCCCAGCAGGCGATCTTCCGCGAGGAGAGCGCCGCTGCCGGCAATCGTATGCGCAAGCTCATCGCCGATGATGAAGCGGACCAGATCAAGAAGCTCGAAGCCGCGGGCATGCTAGTGACGCGGCCGGACTTGGCGCCGTTCCGTGCCAAGATGGAGCCTGCCTACGCGCGTATTGCCAGTTATGCCGGCGAGGCTAACGTGAAGAAATTCCGCGAGCTGGTTGAGCAGGGCCGGAACGCGGCGCGATGATTGCAGCGAACGGCCCGATCGATGAACGGCTGGAGGCTTATCGGGCCATGTTTAGGCTCGATGACAAGACAGCACTCGTTCTGGGTGCCGCCTCTGGCATTGGCAAGGCTTCCGCCGAGGCGTTGGCGGCCCTCGGAGCGATTGTCATTTGCGCCGACAAGAACAAAGAAGGCGTAGAGACCACGGCGGCGGACATCGGCTTACGAAGCCCTACCGAAGCCCATGTCGTGGATGCCAATAGCGCGGAATCCGTGAACGCGCTCGCGGCGGCGATCGAGACAAACCACAAGCGGCTCGACATCGCCGTGACCACGCCCGCGGTCCACGTCAGGAAGCTAATGTGTGACTACACAGACGATGAATATGACCGCGTCGCCGACCTCAATCTTCGAGGGACGTTCTTTTTCCTGCGCGCTTTCGGCCGCATGATGGTGCGCCAACGCGGCGGAAGCTTGATCGCGAGTTCGTCGGTTCGCGCGACGACGCTTGAACCGGGTTTGGCCATCTACGGCGCAACCAAGGCAGGGATCATCCAAATGGTGCGCGGCCTTGCTTCCGAAATTGGTCCCTCTGGGGTACGGGTCAATGCCGTTGTTCCGAGTATCGTGGAGACCCCACTTGTCGCTCCGCTGAAGGCCAGGACGGAGATCTGGAATGCTTTGGCGTCACACACTGTATTCAATCGGTGGGCCCATCCGAGTGAAGTGGCGGCGGCAGTCGCTTTTCTCGCCTCGGATGCCGCGAGCTACGTAACCGGCACCGCGCTCCTGGTAGATGGCGGCTGGACGGCGATCGATGGACCACCCACGGGACTAACAACAACGCATCAGAAGAGCGCGACCACGCCGTGATCGCGACAAGGCGAAGCGGCGCGTGTGCAGCCGCCGCCAACGCGCGTGGATATGCGGACTGCTGCGGCTGGATGTCCATCGCTGTCTATAAACGTTTATTGGACAGTTGTTGGACACTAACCGAGCGACTTAGAATAACCATTTGATTTTATTGGCGCTCCCTAGGGGACTACGCTGAGCAAGCGAGTTCAATCACTTAGCGAAAAGTGGGACACCCAATCGTTCCACGGAATCATTAGGCTTTTTGCCTCCTGTGTCCCACCTGGGGCGCGCCGTTCAATTACTCGCCTCCGAGGATGTTGCCCCAGCGCGACCGTGTGGCTGCCGATAACTGTCTTTCTGGCGGGACATGAGGATCAGTTGGTCTGCCCTATCCATCCGCCCCCACGCGCTCAGACCACGCCGTTGCTCCTGCAACGCGCCGGCCGCCGCGAGCGCCACCGCGGATGCCAGCGCCGCGACCTGGCGACGCACCGCGGCGGCCCGACGGTGGGCGCTCCGCGCGCTTTTGGGTTCGGACCAGCCGCCGGGCGACCTCTCTAGCCCGTAGATTCAGGTCTGCCCAAGGACTTGCCTCCACCCTGCGGCCGGTTGGAGGTTCGGAAGACTGAGGACGGGCCACTCGGCGGCGCTGACGGCCAGGGGGAAACTCGACCCGGGCAGTCTGTAGATTGCCATTCGTGGTGCTAAAATTGTGCCGTTATGGACATCCTCGACATCGCGGTTCGGCTCGGCGCGGCGACCCTGGTCGGCGTCCTGCTCGGGCTCAACCGCGATCTGCACGGCAAGCAGACCGGGGTGCGCACCCTCGGCCTCGTGTGCCTCGGCTCGGCCTTGGCCGTTCTGTCGATCCACGCGGCGACCGGCACCGAGGAGAGCCGTGTGATCCAGGGCATCGTGACGGGCGTCGGGTTTCTCGGCGCGGGTGTGATTGTCCGAAGCGAGAAAGGCCAGCACGTGCACGGGCTCACCACGGCGGCCTGCGTCTGGGTGACCGCGTGCGTGGGCGCGGCTTGCGCGATTGCGCAATGGCAGATCGTCGTGGTCTGGGTTGT
>Ga0306921_10010033_pt1 | contig 10054 bp, 10 predicted proteins | sample sta12Cox44000080_FD_203760 | JGI IMG/M metagenome (GOLD analysis project Ga0306921, IMG submission 203760) | Lab enrichment of tropical soil microbial communities from Luquillo Experimental Forest, Puerto Rico - statoxic.12C.oxic.44.000.080 (v2)... | ecosystem: Environmental > Terrestrial >...
ATCGCATAGTGCAGCATGGCACCAATAGCCGCTCTGGCAAGGCCATTCAGGAAGGCATCCGGCAGTTGCAGAATGGACTGATCGGCGAGGTCTACCTCTCGCGCGGCCTCTGCTACAAGTGGCGGAACACCATTGGCCGCTCAAAGGAAGAGCCGGTGCCGGCGGGTGTGAACTACGATCTATGGACGGGTCCGGCCCCCATGAAGCCTTTCACCCCCAACCGCTTCCACTACAACTGGCACTGGATCTGGGACACGGGCAACGGGGACATCGGCAACCAGGGAATCCACGAGGTAGACGTGGCGCGCTGGGGACTGGGAGTGAAATTTCCCACCAAAGCGTCGGCCATCGGCGGCCACTTCATGTTCGACGACGACCAGCAGACTCCGAATACACTCAACTGCGCCTTCCAGTTCGATCTGCCCGACGGCAAGCGCAAAATGCTGGAGTTCGAGGTGCGACACTGGATTACCAATCACGAGGCGGACATCGGCTCTCCCGGTTTTGGCGGAGGCGCGATTCCCATTGCCTTGGGCAACGTTAACAAGTCCGGTGAAAGAAAGGTTCAGCCCAAGAACACCATCGGCAACATCTTCTATGGCTCGAAAGGATATCTGGCGATGGACGGCTACGACTCCTATAAGACGTGGCTGGGTGAGGAACAGGAACCCGGACCCCACGCCAAGGGTTCCGGCAACAACTGGGCCAACTTCATCGATTGTGTGTGCAGCCGAAAAAAGGAAGACCTGAACGCGCCGATCGAGGAAGGGCACATCTCCTGTACCCTGGTCCACTTAGCGAACGTGTCCTACCGCCTGGGCCGAACGCTGACCTTTGACCCTGAGAAGGAACAGGTGGTCGGCGACGAAGAGGCGAACCACCTGCTGCGTGACGGCGACCGCGGCTATCGAGCGCCGTACATTGTGCCCGACAAAGTCTAAAGGCAGTGGTCAGTGGTCAGTGGGCCGTGGTTTTTTCGAGCAGGGTAGGGCAGACCGTCACTTCCGCTCGGTCCGCACGCGCTCCTGTTCCAGCGCTTCGAGCAGTGACTTGATGCAGTTCTGGTAGGGCTCAGGGAGATTTGATTCGGTGTCATCTCAGACGATTTTCAACCCCCGGCCTGGGCCAGCCTGGCTTGGGCCTTGTCGAAAGTCCAGAACTGCGTAGCCTTAAGTTCAAATGCGCAAGCCACATGCAGCGTATCGAGCGTTCGGACTCCCAGGCGACCTGCCTGGCGTCGCGCCAGTTGGGCGCAGACTTCAAACGCGAGGTCCGGGAAACCAACCTCGGCCCAAATCCCTGCCGCGCGGTTGGCGTCGAAGTCCGCCCACACTCGCTCGGACTCATGAGGCGACAGTTGACGCCGGAAGATGTGCTGCGCGACGGCGTAGGCGAACTCCGCACGGTGCAGCGGCGTCAGCCAAACAACCGGTTTAGAAGCCATCCCCCCGGCCTCGGCCGAGTGTCTGTCCCGGACGTAGAGGGAAACAATCAAACTCGTGTCGGCGTAGATGCTCAATAGCGGGCGCTCTCCCGATCCTCGATTAGGAGATCCCTTCCCGGGAGGATGCGATCGCCGAAGATTGCCTTCTGCCGCGCCGCGAAGTCCAGCCACTGGCGGGGTTGCTGGGGCGATGCCGCCGGAACGATGCGGGCAATCACACGGTCGCGCTCCCGAAGCTCCACCGTTTTGCCAGCGCGCAGCCAAGCTTTCAGCCGCCGCGTATCCCGAAGCTGACGCATGTTCACGCTAGGCATGTGCTTAATGCGACGCATTCGGTGACACGGGTGACACGGCGTCAAGGACCCATTTTTTGACTTTTGTGACACAATTGTCTTCACACCCTCCGTCACTTTGGGTCTATATCGAGTTTCGGCTAGCGGTGGCACGGCGAAGCCCTTGACCGTCCCGGACCGCAGGAAGGGAGGACGCAATTGAACGTCGTGCTCAACTGGTCTGAGGAACTCCGGCGGCTTGCGCCAGCAGGCAAACCATGACGCTCAACCTCAGAACGAACTCGCGCCGCGATTTCCTAAGACTAGCCTCCGCCCTAGCCCTTGTCTGGAGAACGGGCTCGAGCGGGCAGCAGGCTACCGCTCGTCCCATCACCAATCCCGTCGGCTATGCTACGATCTCCTGGCCTCAAAATCAGTTCCTGCAGGCCTTGGACACAATCTCTTCCCTCGGTTTTGCCGGTGTGCAGATGCTGGGCTGGGTAAAGGACGCCTACGGGGGCCATAAGACCGGCGAACTTAAGGAACGACTTCGGAGGTTGAAACTGCAGCCGGCCGCTCTTTCGTGCTCCAAGGTCAAACTCGATCCCGCACACCTCCAGGACGAATCCGGCCAGGTCCGCGAGTATGCCGCCTTTCTCAAAGGCCTGGGCGGATTTAACCTTCAACTCACCGACAGCGGCAGCGCCGACGGGAAATATTCACGGTCGCAGATGAAAACGTTTGGCGCGCACCTGAATGACCTGGGCAAAACGGCGGAGGAATTTGGCCTGAACCTCGGTTACCACCCTCACTTCGGCACCTTCGGTGAAACTCGCGAAGGACTGAAGCGGGTGCTGGATGCGACCGATCCGCGCTATGTCAAGCTGATTGCCGACGTTGCCCACCTTGCTCTTGGTGGCTCAGACCCGGCGGAGGTGATTCGCACTTATCACGAGCGCATCTCGCTTGTACACCTCAAGGACGTGCGAAAGGACGTGGCTGAACTGGCGCAAGCCAATCGCGACCTGGTGCGCTCGGGTGCCTACCACTTTTGTGAAATCGGACGAGGAGCAGTGGATTTTCCAGCGGTACTCCACGCCTTGAGCGGCTTTCAAGGGTGGTTGATAGTTGAACTCGATGGCTATGAGGTTCCGCCCGGCGGCCCGGCGGAAAGCGCGGCAATCAACAAAGGAGCCCTGCAGAAGCTCGGGCTGACTGCATTGTTGTGATTCCTGCCAGTATGACGTCGCGTGACCGCGGTCGGGCCGCAGGGGCAGGGACTCGGGGTCTGGGGCTCGGGATTATCAGAAATCGCGACAAGTGCTGCCGACCATGGTAAACTTTCCCGACCGGCCGGTTTCCACGGTACCGTTTGCAACCACACCAGCCGGCTACCATCCCGGCGAAACCAAGTGAATCTACTTTAGGGGCAAATGGAGTGAGGACGCAAACTCTGGAATACCGTGAAGGCGACAAACTGCTGCGCGGATTTCTCGCCTGGGACAATTCGCGCAGCAAACCGCAGCCCGGTATCCTGGTATTTCATGAAAACAGCGGTCTCACTGACCACGAAAGGGAGCGTGCGACACGACTGGCCGAGCTGGGTTACGTGAGCCTGGCCTGCGACATGTTCGGAGAGCGACCCATTGCAGCCAGTGAGGCAGAACGACGGGCGGCGTTCGAGGAATTTCGCACCAAGAGACTTCTGCCACGCGCCCTTGCGGGTTTCGACGCGTTGTCGGCCCGGCCTCAGGTAGACAGGAAACGACTGGCCGCAATTGGGTTCTGCTTGGGCGGCATGGTTGCGCTGGAGTTGGCGCGCTCCGGCGCTGACTTGAAGGGCGTGGTGAGCTTTCACGGCGGGCTGGCGACGACGCACCACGCAGCGGCAGGTCAGGTGAAGGCCAAAGTCCTGGTGTGTCACGGAGCACTGGATCCCTTCACCACTCTCGAACACGTGACCGCTTTTGCGAACGAAATGCACGCCGCCGCAGTGGATTTTCAGGTGGTCCTCTATGGCGGGGCAATGCACGGCTTTACCAATCCGGCAGCGGATCGCCTCGGCCGACCGGGCATCGCATATCATGCGCCGTCGGATGTCCGATCGTGGGCCGCGATGCGCCAGTTCTTTGCGGAGCTATTCAGTTCGTAACCCAAAGCGCGTCGCGCCGCTACGCTGCGGCGAAGCTGATACTCTACAATGACTTTGGCATTCCCTTGCGACCGAACGTTATAAGTTTATCTTCTGTGTCTGCAAGAGCAGACAGACCCAGGCGGGAGCCTCCACACGTTTGTACCTGATCGCTCGATGATTAATTCAGCTCCAAAGGGGCGGTCCACGCCGACATCAGACCCTTCGGCATGGCTCGTCGCAGCCACGGATCCGTGTGTGCAGCTGCCAGTCCTCGCGTTACAGGCAGAACGGCAGAAACCCTAGTGTCAGGACGATGGCAGCGCACCTCTGGCTCGAACTTCCGCCAGGATGACGGTCACGTTGTCTGGTCCACCGTTTTCGTTCGCTCGAGCAACGAGCCGTTCGGCTATCGTCTTTAACGATACCAGGCCCTGACAGATCTCCAGAATCTCGGAGGAAGATACCGTCTTGTACAAACCATCGCTACACAGCAGCAGAACGTCGCCATTCTCTAATTCATCGCTGGTGAGGACCACATCCACGCCGGAATGCCCACCCACCGCCTGCACCAGCATCTCTCCCACGTGACTGTCGGTGGGAAGCTCCTGACGCATGGCCAGCATGTAGTTGGCCACGGTTTGGTCCGTGGTCAACTGGGTCAAGGTCTCTCGTCGAACCACGTAAGCTCGTGAGTCACCCACCTGCGCCACATCCAGGTGCATGTCCCTGAGCAGAGCGGCCGTGAGTGTGGTCCCCATGCCTTCATGGGCGGGATTCTGCGCGGCTTCCTCGGAGATGACCTGGCTGGCTGTTTCAACCGCCTGCACCAGGGCTGTCGACGCCTGGGTGGGGCCGGAGTTCGTTGACTGCAGCGCGCTCAGAAGTACCCTAGGTAGCGTTTTGATGCAGAGTTGGCTGGCGACCTCACCGGAGCGGTGCCCTCCCATCCCGTCGGCGACCGCCAGCAGGAGACCGCGTGACCCTAGGGTGACCGTGGCTTCTACAGGTTGGTCGTAGGTGGTCTCGCTATTGAGATCGAGTACCAACAAACGGTCTTCGTTGTTTTGACGCTTTCGACCTATGTCCGTGCAGGCCGCCACGGAGACCTCGACTCGAGCCAAGTCCGACACCGACGACTCCATGGGCCATTTTTGGCCGGTTTCCAGAAAGGGATCCAAAGACCGACACCCCCGGTTAGCCCCATGTTCTCAGGGCCCGTCAGTAACTCTACGGGACTGGTCGAGCAAGGATACTACAGTAAGAAACGAATGCCAACTGGCACCGCTTCGGCAGCTTCGGCATCGGTCGGCAGGTCTGCGCGAGTTTTCGGGAGAGGTAAGCTTGAGATGGACAACGCGGTAGGCGTATCATCTCAAGTCTGCTCTTATGTTGGATATCTCGTCCCACGATGTGCTTCTGGTCGGCGGTGGTGGCGCTGGTCTCCGCGCTGCAATCGCCATCTGTGAGACTGACCCCACCCTTAGCGTGGCGGTTGTTTCCAAGGTGTACCCGATGCGAAGCCACACCGTCTCCGCTGAGGGAGGAGCGGCGGGAGTGGTCCGTCCCGACGATAGTCTGGATGAACATGCTTACGATACCATCTCCGGCGGCGATTGGCTCTGCGATCAGGACGCGGTAGAAGTCTTCGTGAGAGAGGCCCCTCAAGAGCTGTTGCGTCTGGAGCACTGGGGCTGTCCGTGGAGTCGCGAGCCGGATGGGCACATTGCTGTTCGGCCCTTCGGCGGGATGAAGAAAACACGAACGTGGTTTGCGGCTGACAAGACGGGCTTTCACTTGCTTCACACGCTGTTTCAAACCTCGCTCAGATACAGTGCCATAACCCGATACGACGAGTTCCTGGTGACCAGACTGCTGGTCGACGATGGCGCCGCGCAGGGCGTTGTTGCCATCGAGCTTGCCACGGGGAAGATCCAGGCGATCACCGCTAAGGCGGTCATCTTGTGCACAGGGGGCTGCGGCCGCGTCTTCCCCTTTACGACAAACGCCAACATCAAGACCGGGGATGGCATGGCGCTGGCCTATGGAGCGGGCGCGCCTTTGAAAGACATGGAGTTCATTCAGTACCATCCTACGGGACTGCCTTTTACAGGGATTCTGATTACGGAGGCGGCCCGCGCCGAAGGGGGTTACTTAATCAATCGGCACGGCTATCGGTACCTGCAGGACTACAGCCTGGGAACGCCACAGCCAAAGCCCGTTCTCCGCAGCATGGAGTTGGGCCCCCGCGATCGCTTGTCCCAGGCGTTCGTCAAGGAGCAGGAGAAAGGCCATACCTTCGAAGGACCTTACGGGCATGTGGTTTACCTCGATCTTCGGCACCTAGGAGAGAAAACAATTAACACGAAACTCCCCTTTGTTCGGGAGCTGTGCCTCAAATACGAGAATATCGATCCCATCAAGGAGTTGATCCCGGTTAGGCCGGTGGTTCACTACATGATGGGCGGCGTTCACACCGATCTCGACGCGGCCACGCCGCTCAGGGGTCTGTATGCCGCGGGCGAAGTGGCTTGCGTCAGCATTAATGGCGCTAACCGGCTTGGTTCCAATTCTCTGCCCGAGCTGTTCGTGTTCGGTACACGAGCCGGACGCGCGGCGGCGAGATTCGCGGCGGGACAGAAGGCGCCAGGCCGACAGGCGCTCGCTCAGGCGCTGGATGAGGAGGCCCGACTGCAGGACCAGTTCCTTCGAAAGACAGGGGGCGGCGAACGCATCGCAACTCTGCGCGAGGAGATGCAGGCGACGATGGAGAAAAGCGCCGGAATCTACCGCTCGGGCGATTCTCTGTCTGAGGCGGCCGACAAGCTCCACGAACTGCAGGAACGATTCCGCAACATCGCTCTCGACGATCGCAGCCAAGTTTTCAACACCGAATTGGTTTCCGCCATCGAACTCTCGTTCATGCTCGACGTTGCCGAATCGATGGTGCAGGCGGCCTTGCAGCGGACTGAGTCGCGTGGCGCCCATCAGCGAACCGACTTTCCGGCGCGGAACGATGAGAAGTTCCTGGCTCACTCTTTGGTGTATCGCAAGCCATGCGGCCGGCCGCGAGTGGAATACTTGCCAGTAACCATCACCCGTTGGCCGCCCGGGGAGCGGGTCTACGGGAAATAAGGGACGAGCAGGAAGAATGGCAAACGGCAAATGGCAAAGAGCAAATGGCAAATGGTTTTCCGGGCCATTTGAAATTTGCCGTTTGCCATTTGAAATTCTCTCTTTTTTGAACTATGACAGAAAAAATCATCCTGGAAGTCACGCGCTATCATCCGGAACGCGATAAGGAACCCGGATTGCAAACCTATGAGGTCCCACTGCGAAAAGAGTGGGTGGTTCTCGACGCGCTCAATTACGTGAAGGACAAAGTGGACGGCTCTTTGTCATTCCGGTGGTCCTGCCGGATGGGGATCTGCGGGAGTTGCGGAATGATGGTGAATGGGGAACCGAAGCTCACCTGCGCTACCTTCCTCGCGGACTACGCGCCCGGCCCGGTCCGGGTTGAGCCGATGAAAAACTTCCCCATCCTTCGGGATCTCATCGTCGAAGTGTCGGATTTCCTGGTGAAGCTCGGCAAGGCGAAGCCGTGGCTCATTCGGGAAGAAGAAAGGCCCTTGACACAGGGTGAGTTCCTCCAGACCCCCGCACAGTTGGATACTTTCAAGCAATTCAGCATGTGCATCAATTGCCTGCTCTGCTACGCTGCCTGTCCTGTTTACGGATTGGATCCACTCTTCAGCGGGCCGGCGGCCATCGCCCTGGCGCAGCGGTATAACGCAGATTCCCGCGACCAGGGCGCTCAGGAGCGGCTCGACATCCTCTCGCACAGCGATGGCATCTGGGCTTGTACGTTCGTCGGCGAGTGCACCGAAGTCTGTCCCAAGGATGTCGACCCCGCCGGAGCCATTCAGCAGTACAAGCTGACGGCCGCCAAGGAGTGGATGAAGTCCTTCCTGATGCCGTGGGGAAGGAGGTAACATGCCTAGCTCCACAGAGTATTCGCCCAGGACGTTCCGAAAGCGCGTCTCTACCTACTGGTGGTTGCACCGATGGCCTTATTTGAGATTCATCCTTCGGGAACTGAGTAGTGTCTTCGTTGCCTGGTTCGTGGTCATAGCCCTGCTCCAGATTAAGGCGTTGAAGAACGGGCCGACGGCCTACACGGAGTTCCAGGAGTGGTTACGTAGTCCGACTCTTATCGCGGTCAATGTGGCCGCCCTGTTGTTCGTCGTGTTCCACGCCACTACTTGGTTCAACCTGACCCCAAAAGCGATGCCACTTCGCGTACGAGGAAAGCGAATTCCCAGCTTGCTCATCGTTGCCCCCAGCTACTTCGTCTGGCTGGCGATATCGGCGGCCGTGGCTTGGATCCTGCTGCGAGGATAAATGGACAAGAGATCGAACGAACCTTTTTTCTGGATGCTTTTCAGCGCCGGCGGCGTGGTTGCGGCGATGTTGATTCCGGTCCATCTTTTCCTGTTCGTGGTGGCCTTCCCCCTGGGGTGGCTGGATGGTCCAAGCTACCCGAGCCTTCTGGCATTACTTAGGTATCCGTTCGCGCGATTGTATCTGTTCGTTCTCTGTTCTCTTCCGCTGTTCCACTGGGCTCATCGATTCCGCTATACCCTCTACGATGGCTTACAGATCAAACACCTCAATGAACTCATCAACACTTTCTGTTACGGCGGAGCAATTCTGGGGACGGTTCTGGCGGCGTACCTCTTATGGAGTATTCCTTAGTTAGGTTAAGCAGGGTGCGGCAAGTAAGCCAAGTACTTCGCTCGGCATGATAAGCTTTTGCTTGCGGCCTTAAGGCCGCGATGGGTCGGTGTGGCTGTCTAAAGGCGGGAGGGCAACATGCTGCAACTGAAACCGTTACACAGAGACGCTATTCCAGCAGCGCTGGCGAAGGCGGAGCGTTACCGGCTGCTCAACGAAGCTTGGCAAGCCGAGAGCATCTGTCAGGACGTCTTGCGAGTCGACCCCGAGAATCAGGCTGCCTTGGTCACCCTTATCCTGGCCCTAACCGATCAGTTCCACCAGGGCGTGTCCGTGCAGGAGGCGAGAGATGTGGTTCCCCGTCTGCACGACGAATACGAGCGAGCCTACTATTCCGGAGTCATCTCTGAGAGGAGGGCCAAGACGGTTCTGGAGCAAGGCCGCCAAGGCTCGGCGCACGTCGTGTACGAGTTTTTCCGCGAGGCGATGAATTGGTACGAGAAGGCAGAAGCAATCCGCCCTCCAGCGAACGACGATGCCATCCTGCGCTGGAACACCTGCGCGCGCTTTCTCGAGCGATACCCGCACCTGAAGCCGGCGGCAAAGGAACGGCCGGAGCCTGTCATGTTGGAGTGATGCTAGCAGGAAGAGGGGTTGAAGTGACTCGCGCGCCAAGAACTTGTGCCGGAGCTTTGCGAGGCGCATTTCTGCTCATGTCATGCCTCGCGAGCAATGACTCAGCTCGGCCTATCGCAGCCTTGCAGGCGCTGCCTGCCGACGCTGCGACCCCGGATCTAGCGCGCGCTGACGAGCTCATTAGCCAGGGCAAGCTCGACCAAGCGCTTTCTGTGCTTCGCGAGGTCTCCGAGAAGGATCCGAAGACGCCCGGCCTCGAAGCCCGGTTGGGCAAGACCTACTACCAGAAACGCGACTTTCAGCAGGCGGTCGCACATCTAGAGCTGGCCGTGAAGCAGAAGTCCGACGACGGCGAATCGACCCAGCTCCTCGGGCTCTCCTACTACCTGCTCGGGCATGTGCAGCAGGCTATTCCGCTCCTCGAGAAGGTGGAGTCGTGGTTGCCGCGGCCGGACGTAACTGCCTCGTATCTGCTGGGCATCAGCTACCTGCAGAGCTATCAGTACGACAAGGCCCGCGGGGCCTTCGCTAAGATGTTTTCCGTGCCGGTGGGAAGCGCCCAGGCCCACGTCGTGCTTGGCCAGATGATGATTCGCGAGGAGTTCGAAGACAAGGCCGTGCCGGAGTTCCAGCAAGCGCTGGCGATGGACCCGCGTATCCCGATGGCCCATTTTCTGCTCGGTGAAATCTATCTCTTTAAGTCGAAAGTCGACCTCGCGCTCGACGAGTTCCACAAGGAGCTGGAGATTAACCCCATCCTCTGGCTGGCTTACTGGCGCATGGGCGACGCGTACACGCGGTTGGAAAAGTGGGATGAGGCCGAGAACGCCCTGAAGC
>Ga0306921_10010035_pt1 | contig 10054 bp, 10 predicted proteins | sample sta12Cox44000080_FD_203760 | JGI IMG/M metagenome (GOLD analysis project Ga0306921, IMG submission 203760) | Lab enrichment of tropical soil microbial communities from Luquillo Experimental Forest, Puerto Rico - statoxic.12C.oxic.44.000.080 (v2)... | ecosystem: Environmental > Terrestrial >...
CACTCGGTTTCTCCGGCACCGCCAAATTCGTATTCGATCAGACCAATGCCGCCGGGCAATTTGTATCGGAGTCGCTTGTACTCCCACGATTTCTTTGGGTCTTCTCCGGCGAGTAGTATTTCAATGAACGGTTGCAATTGAGCGGCTGCGCACACGGCGCGTAGGTTCTCCAATTGCTCAGGGTAATAAGCACGAATCAATTCCCAGTCTTCGCGGAATTGTGTCAGATACTCGATCTCGCGATCCTGCAACTCTGCGAGTTGGTGCAACAAGCGAACCCTGTCACTTAGAGATCCATACTTGTTAGGTAGTTTTTCAAGCTCGTCTAATAGTTCATTGAAGTCTCGCAGGTTAGGTAGCCCTCTGCACTCTTTCGACAGCACTTTGATTTTTTCTTGTCGATCCTCTGACTCACTACGGGCTTTTGCTTCGCGCTCGTCGATCTCTCGTTTCAGCCGCTCAAACTCTTTTTTGCTCATAAATTCCGTAGATGAGTCAATCGGTCGCGAGGAGGCGCGACCGGCCATGCACCACGCGCCCCGCCCCTAGGTGATGGGGTGGCTCCAAAGAATTCAAGTAGCTCCTGCAAATTGAACGACCTTCTTGCCGGCAGGAGCAGGAGCGATCTTCCAGTAACGCTCAGCCTCCTTCGGTTTCACGAGTTGCCGATAATGCTGGAAGATTGTTGCCGGCGAATTGCCCATCTCGAGCGCCAGCTTTGCCACATCGTTAAACTGGGCCAGGTGATAAGAGCCAAAGCTATGCCGCAACGCGTTCTGCGGCCATTCAGCGCGCAGCCTGGCACGTTCCCGGTCCCAATCAGTCTTTTGCCGTAAATTCACGGGACATACGCGCCCGGTGCGTGTGCGGTAAGGCGCAAGCCATTTACGCAAGTTCGGCTGAATAGTGATCAGGCGGCGACTTGCAGTCTTACTCTTTGCCGCTTTCACTTCAATCGTGTTCGATTCAAAATCTATCTCGCGCCAGTCCAGGCGCTCAATCTCTGCACGACGCAAACCCGCAAAAGCTCCAATCGTCCAAAACGGTAGCGTGTCAGAGCTGGCACACTCGAGTAGCCGCGCCAGTTCGCCGACCGAGAGAATTGCAATTTCTGTCTCGCGTTCTTTTGCTCGCTCTACGTCCGCAACTGGATTTTCAGTTACGTAGCCGCGTCGTTTGGCAAAATTGAAAAGTGCTGCCAGGCGCAGGCGATATGTGTTGCGTGTAACAGGGCTGACACCCAAGCCACGCAACCATTCGTCAATGCGGGACGCGCTGATTCCAGCAATCATTTCCTCGCCAAAAGTTGCAGCGAATCGCCCAAGCCGTATGCGCAGATCGCCCAGGTAACGGGCTGACAGTCCGTCGGCGGTCCGTGCCGCTAAGAGATCCGCAACGAGCTCGCGGACCTTCCGACTGCCGGTTATCGCTTTAAGATGAGCCAAGTAAAACTTTGTAGCATCACGAAGCGTTTTAACGTGAGGCTGCAATAATTCAGAGCACTCGATGGCCTCCATTCGAAGTGCGTCGGAAATCGACAGCGCAGCGGTGCCGTAGTTTTCCTGCTGGACTTCTGCCAAGTGCATAAATGTTTGCGCTTCTGCTTTGTCTTTGAAAAACCTGCGTTTTCTTCCTCCGCCTAGTTTGGGAAGCGTCACACAGTAATACCGGCGGCCGTTGACCTTCGTTTTTGTGAGAGCGAACCTTGTCTTACGCATTGTGGCGCAAGGATGCGAATATATGCGCTATTTGTCAAGTATTAGTCAACAGAATGGATGCGTCCCAGGCAAAACGCCGCTTTGCTAAAGCGCCGTAGCTCAAAAGGCTACCGAGGGTTCGAATCCCTCCCTCACCGCGCCCTCGATTATCAAGGACTTATAAAAGAGATCCCCATTCGCATACCGCTATCGCATAATATCCGCCTCGCCGTTTAGCGGGCATGAAGGCCAATCGCGGCGCTCGCACAGCTCAAGTTAATCCACCAGCGATTCAAAGCCCTAAGCGAATACTTAAAGCAGTCTGATGGCAACTAAGCACGAATCCCGACCGCGCCTTTCCGCGAAAACTTCGCCCTTCCTTTTCCGTAGTACAAACGGGATGATCTGATCGTCGATGTTCACAGGAAGACCACGACAATCGAAGTCCGGATTCTGTGTATCCCCCCGGCTGAATTCCCTGGGCAACACAGTTGGCGGTCGCGGTGTCTGCAGCACCGCTGGCTGCCAAAAAAATGACGGCCCCCAGCGGCCCTTGCCGTGATTTTCATTCCCCCCACGGCCTACCGGCCCCGCGATCAGTCCCTGGTGCAATCAAATGCAATTCCGAGACTGCAATCTTGATAACAGACCACATCTGCCGTTCCTGCAGTCGCTTTATGCGTTGGCGTTATGCGAAGCCAGGTTGGCTGGGCGTTTTACCTCGCAAAGCGAGGGCTTAAGGATTCGAACTCCTGATTCTAAAGATGGCCTAAAATGACCATCCGGCCGCGCCAGGCCGCACTAGGATCGGAAAAAGGAGCTCCTTGGCGATTACGGGGACGCGCCGGGAGAAGAATGGGAAAGCCCAACGCGCCCCCGCGGATCTGAATCTTTGAAACTTTTACAAAACCCGATGCGAATTCGTCTAGTCAGGCGTCGCCTAATTTTCGCGTAGGGGCCTCGCCGGCGGACTGCCAGGACCCTAAGCCCTAATCGTGGGGTTTTGGTCAGCTCGCCTGCACCCCAATCTGGCAGGATGCAATCAAAAAGGCTCGTCGAGACGCAACGAGTGTTAGTTGAACGCTGTTTAGAATCGACAGGAAGGTAAAAGTTTCGGCAGTATTAGATTGGGATGGCTTGGCTGATTCTGCATTATCCCGGGACCGATCTTGTAGCGCACAAGCTAGTTGCCGACCTTATCACGATTGGTCGTGTCCCCTTGAACCACATAGTCATTGACAATCCGACAGTATCGGCGCAGCACGCGATACTCGCTAGACTAGACGACTCTTATCGGCTCAAAGATTTGAACTCAACAAACGGGACACAGGTCAATGGCATCGGTATTACGGATGCTGAGTTGAAGGATGGCGACAGAATTCGATTCGGTCACGTCGCAGCATTTTTTGCGGGGTCTGGATCAGGGACGGGATAGCCTCGAACGCGGGGATGCCTTGCTTGCTTGAGGACAGCCGCAGCTAACGCTGCAATCAGAGAAAACAAGCAGGCGTGCGTGGGCACCCTGCTGTGGCTTATCTCTTTTTCGTTAGACAGCACGTCAAGAACAGATTCCTTTTTGAGGAGATTCATCATGGCTAAGAAACGGTCACCACAGGAGCTCATGCGTAATATCGCCATCGGACACTGGGTTGCGCGTCTCGTTCATATTGCCGCGAAACTCAGGCTGGCGGACCTCCTCAAGGGCGGCCCCGCACCGTCGAAGATTTAGCGGCGGCGGCGAGCGTTCAGACGCCTGCGCTCTACCGGGTACTCCGCGCGCTCGCGAGCGTGGGCGTCTTCGCGGAGACGACGGGGAGACGGTTCAGGCTCACGCCGCTCGCTGCGACGCTCCAGAAGGACGTGCCCGGCTCTCTACACGGCTTTGCGCTTATGATAAACGAAAACTGGAGCTGGGATGCCTGGCAGGAGCTCTTCTATGGAATCGAGACCGGCGAGTTACCGTTTCTCAAGGCCCACGGCGTTCCGGTCTTCGAGTATCTCGAGAAACACCCGGAGGACCTCAAGGTCTTCGGCGAATCGATGACAAGCCTCTCCATGGCCGAGAACCCGAAAATCGCAGCAGCGTATAAGTTCTCCAGAATTCGGACGCTCGTGGATGTCGGCGGCGGGCACGGGAGCCTCTTGGCTACCATTCTCAAAGCGAACCCTAGGCTGAAGGGCACGCTCTTCGACCAGCCCTCTGTTATCGCTCGCGCTGAGAAGGATCAACACGTGACCGCGAAAGGAATCGCGGAACGCTGCACCCTATTGTCAGGAAGCTTCTTCAAAGGTGTTCCAGAGGGAGGCGATGCCTACATCATGAAGTACATCCTCCACGACTGGAACGATGAGGAGTGCGTGAAGATCCTTGCAAACTGCCGCGTTGCCATGAACCCGAAGGGCAGGGTCCTGGTCGTCGACAACGTTATCCCTCCCGGCAACGACCCACACTGGGGCAAGCTCCTCGATATTCAAATGCTCATCATTGGAGGCCGCGAGCGCACGAAGAAGGAGTTCGCCGCGCTGCTCGCCAAGGCTGGGTTAAAGATGATCCGTGTTGTGCCGACCAAGTGTCCGCTCAGTATCGTCGAAGGCGTCCGGGCCTAATGGTCCGCGAACAGTCGTCGGTCAACCGTTGTTCGCGTTACGCAAAGATCCGCGCTTCCCAAAAACTTTGCGAGGAAAGGAGCCGTGACGGTCAGCAAACTTTTTGAAGAACCGAGACGGAGTGACGCCGTCGGCTACACGAAGTTCTACAGCCGTTCACATGACGTCGTCATCCGCGTTTACGATGCAGCTGGTAATTTGATCGAGACGCATAAGCACAAGGGCGATTTCAAAGAGTGGTGACAAAGGGTCAAATCTCCTTGACGGAGTTATTGATAGACGAGCAGTATCGTGGCTAATACTTAACTCGCTATTTAAAGCCACCTTCGAGCCCCAACCGTGAACAAATTCCGACTTCTTACTTCAGTAACGCTGATCTGCATTGCGACACTCCTTATTGCCATCGCCACGGCAAAGGCACTCACGCAAGAACAAGAGAAAGCGAAAGACAAATGTGGTCTGAAATTAGAAAACTGCATCAATTTTACATGTGCGAAGTATAAGGGGGATGACCAAAACCAAATGCGATGTTATGAGCGATGCGTCCGCATGTATAATAAGTGCCTGGACAACGCAGGTATTCCCATTGAAGCGAATGTCTCGACAATCCTGGCAAAGCCCGGTGGACGGTAAAAACTGATTCATCGCTTTCGCCCACAGACGCGAGCGCGATTCAGCCCGTCGCACGAGCCGTGATTCGCGTTTACGATGCTACTGGTAAACGTGATCGAGGCGCACGAGCACGCGGGGGATTCAGAGAATGGTACTGCTCAGCTGCTTTTACTGATTGTTCAAAACCGTTTGCGGTGCGCCGGTTGTATGTAGTCTTGGCATTGGCGGCTATCTGAGATAACGACTACTGCGTGAGTGGCACTGCCGCTCCGCCAACTTGTCCATTGTATGCCAACGCGCCAACCGTTCCTCAAGCATCGCCCGACAAGCGATCAGCCGATGTGGAAGCTTCGTCTCTACACCGTTGTGTTCGAGAACGACACGCGCGCCGGAAAGATGTTTGATCTGGCGCTCTTGGTTACGATTGGAATCAGCGTGGCCGTGGTGATGATGGAAACCGTGGAGCCTTTTCGCGCAGCGCACCCGGCTCTGCTGCGTAATCTTGAGTGGACCTTTACCATCATTTTCACTCTCGAATACATCGCGCGGCTGCTCTGTGTCCGGGCCGCGTGGGGCTACGTGTTCAGCTTCTTTGGAGTGATCGATCTGCTCGCGTTTCTGCAGAGCTATATCGAGCTCGTCACTCCGGCGGCGAATTACTTTTTCATGGTCCGTGTCCTGCGGCTTCTGCGCATCTTCCGCATTCTGAAGCTCACGCATTACCTGCAGGAGAGTCACACGCTCGTCACTGCGCTCCGCACCAGCCGGCAGAAGATCACGGTGTTTCTCTTTACTGTCGTCGTGATCGTTCTCATCGTTGGCACTCTCATGTATCTCATCGAAGGCGACCAGAACGGTTTCGACAGCATTCGGCATGGCGTTTATTGGGCAATCGTCACCCTCACGACCGTTGGCTATGGCGACATCACGCCACACACGGTGCTCGGGCGCGTCCTTGCGAGCTTTATCATGATCATGGGTTACGGCATCATCGCCGTGCCGACCGGCATCTTTTCAGTGGAACTACACCGGGCGGCGCAGATGAAAGACGCACGTGCCTGTCCCAACTGTCAGACTCTCGAGAACGATCGCGCGGCCCGCTTCTGCCGGCACCGCGGGCAGCCCCTTGGCTAGCGCGAACAATCCGCTAGCTGCGGGTCCGGAACAGGCGAAGAACCTAGCGGGGAAAGAATCCTTCGTCTAAGGCAGATCCGTTATCCGCCTTTTTATGCGGAACTAATGCGGATGCCGTCAAGTCAGGTGCAGCCTAATTTTTATATAGGGCTTTGCCGGACAAGCCACCCATCGCCTAGCATTTCTCGAAGCAGTTTATTTGCTGGAAATTAATGAACTATATTCCGCAGCAACATTAAGGATGAACCGTTGTTACATATTGTTATCAAACAACACATCCACTTCGGACAAACGTCACGAAAACGGGGGTGTCTAGGGGTGCATTAAAGGCACGGTGTCAAAGCCAAAACTGAAAACCTGTATGGTGATAAAGCCGAAGAAAAAGAAGGGGAATCAGAAGCCGAAGCTTAACATCACCTTGGGCGAAGAGGCGAAACAAAAGCTCGCAGCTCTTGCCAAACTCGAAAAACGTTCGGTTTCAAATCTGATTGAGGTTATGGCCGATGCGCGGTGGGAGGAGTTGGCCGGCCGAGAAGGCATAGATTACGCCAAGACTGTTGCCGAGATCGCTGGTTTAAAAGGTTTAAGCGCGGATAAGGAAGCTGACCGTAAAGCATTCCGACGCGAGATCCTTGAGCGAGTTTTGAAATACAAAAAGCGATAAGGGTTATTTTACTAAACGGTGTCAGGTGCAGTTTCCGCCAGCAATCGCTGTCCCTTGTATTGATGCCGCTCTTAAATGCGATTTACCGCTGATTCCAGTTCAACAAACGCAGTCAGCTTTTTATCCGCCTGCACAACTAAACGCCTTCCGTCATCGCAGTGTGCATCGGCAATTCAGATTGTTCGCCCGCGAAAGTCCACGGGAGACACAGCGCCAACTCCAACCGGCTTTGCTGAGATTGTCAGCGATGATTTCCCAATATTTCACCGTCTCCGGCTGCCTTTACTGATTGTTCAAAACCGTTTGCGGTGCGGACTTGCTCAGTTCGAGCTGGGCGCTCACTTTCTGTAGGCCCGCGGTAAGCGCTTCAATTTGCTTTTGCTGCTCAGTGATCTTGGACTCAAAGTCTTTCTTTAGCTGCTCCACTTTGGCGTGTTCCTTGAGAAACTCGTTGAGCAACATCGCGTTCACGGCGTCGTAGCGGACGCTGTAGGGTTTTCCCTCCTTGTCGCGCACAATTAGGTCGGGATTGACCTTTTCCACGTCCTCTGCCACTAGCCCAAACTGTGATTTGCATTCCGGACCTTCCGGATCAACTGCCTTCTTGTAGCGGAAGCTAACTGGCTTTAGCGCGAAGAGCGCTTCACTAGCTTTTGCCATCGGCTTGATATCCTCTTTGAACCGTGCCGATGAAGTCATGGTCCCGAGCCTGCCGTTTGAATTAACGAGGACACTAATTCCATCGGCGGACGTCGCTCCGAAGATGTTGCCGATATAACAGCTATTGTCCACGTCGTTACCATCAGTGCCGATGCAAATAACGTTATTGGCCATCGTGACATTTTGCCCTGCCTGATAGCCCAACGCCGTATTGTTGTTGCCTGTGGCGTTGTTAACGAGCGCATTCGCGCCGATGGCCGTATTGTTGCTGCCTGTACCGTTATTTTCAAGTGCTGCGGCGCCAGTAGCTGTATCTGCACTGCCGGTGCTGAACTCCAGGGTAAAAGCTCCATTGGCCGTGTTGAAATTGCCAGTCGTGTTGATCGATAGTGCGTATGCTCCATTGGCCGTGTTCTCAGTGCCGGTAGTGTTGCTAATGAGCGCGTAGTAACCAAAAGCGGTGTTGATGTTGGCGCTAGTGTTATTCTGTAGGGCACTGAGGCCGGTCGCAGTGTTGCCCAGACCGGTTGTGTTGTTTAGGAGCGCATACGTACCGACAGCCGTGTTGGTAATGCCGGTGGTGTTGCTCGAGAGTGCAAATACCCCGATGGCCGTGTTGAAGCCGCCTTCGGTGTTAGAAGCGAGCGCGTCAACACCAAGCGCTGTATTGTATGTGCCGATGGTGTTGTTAAAAAGCACAAAATCGCCGCCAATGGCCGTATTGTGATCGCCGGTGGTGTTACTCGCGAGCGCACCAGCACCAATCGCCGTGTTGACAATGCCGGTCGTGTTGCTAAACAGCGCTCGGTCACCAACGGCAGTATTGTAGGAGCCTTCCGTGTTGCCAAAGAGCGCAAACGCTCCATTGGCCGCGTTGTTGACGCCGATGGTGTTGCTTAAGAGCGCCCCAGCGCCAGTGGCCGTATTTTCCGTTGCGTTGTTCAACGCGAGCGTGCCAACGCCAATGGCCGTGTTAAATGAGGCGTCGGTTACGGTTCTGAGAGAAAACCAACCAACCGCCGTATTGCCAGCACCGGTGGTGAGATTCTGGAGGGCGTTTTGGCCTTCCGCCGTCGTGAAGTTGGGATAGCTTCCGTCCGGTGGGGGAACCACGGCTTCCAATCCCAGCGTCCCGGCAAAGTACGTCAGCAAGGCAAAAAGGATTAAAAAGAGGGCGTTCGGTTTCATGGCGTCGGATTTTGCGCTTTTTGCTCTCCGCAGGGCAATGACAAAATGATTTACGAGATCAAATCCACCGCGAATTCGTAAATCGCCCTTTGCAGTTCAACAAACGCCGCCAGCTTTTCACAGGCGCGCACAATGCAACGCTCACATGATGCTGTGATTCGCCTTTACGATGAAGCTGCCGTGATACAAACTCGGATCAAATTCAATGAGAAGTCGTTTCGCTTCACTACACAAATGCGAGATTTCACCACGATAGATGTTACGGTGCTCGCAGCGAAAATGATTCCGCTTCTGCGAACCGGGTTCAATTGGAATTCGCCGATTTCACTTATCGGCATCCGTGCAGCACTTGAGCCGTCACCGGCTGAGAATCGGATGGACGTTTACGATGATATTATCCTGCGAGTCATTGACGGAAGCATTACGCAGTGGGTGACTTCAACCGATCCGAGCAAGGAGTTGGTCATGACGCCAATCAAAGGCGAAAAGTACGCAGCTCAACTCTGTAAAGGGATTTATCTTTTTCAAAAACACTTGATGCATGGGAAATATCCTTGTCTCGGCCAAGCGGAGGATGTTGGTATCGAAAGGTTGAATCGCGATGGTACGGTCAATCACACGGAAAAAGGTCAGTTCGGGATCTGTATTCATTCCGGGGGAGCAGGCATGAATACCGGCCGATTTAGCGCTGGCTGCCAGATCATCGACAACCCAGACGGCTATTTCCGTGATCCGACTTGGAGCAACTTCTGGCTACCAATTCGCAATGGAATGACAGAATACGACCTCCCCACAGTTCCATATATGCTCCTTGATGTGGGTGATTTGGATTAAATTCCGACACCGTCGGACCTGAGGATTCCGTCTCGCAGCTGCTAGGCGGCGGGCAATGGCCCGGCCGCTGCGCGTAGGGTTTGAAGATGCCATTTACCATGGGTGCGTGCGGGGTATGCACGGAAGACCCATCAAGCTTCATTTGAAGGAAAGTGGTGGAGAAAAGTAACGTCTGGTCGGAACCCGGGCCTTTATCCAGTTATTCGCAACTCTTTGGCGGGATTGGCTCGATACCCAGGAAAATTTCGGGCTCTGAATCAAATAGGAGAGTTTCATTGTCACAGTTTTTTTTCAGAATTGAGGCCACTTCCTGTAGTCGTGCGATAACTCCCTTGGCTTCATCACTCGTCATAAGAGTTTGATTCTGAAAATACTCGAGTAAATCGCCCGAATTTGTTTTTGCAAAACTCTGAACGTGTTTGTAGACGCTAGAACTGATGTGACGAAGATGCTGAACCATATTATTTTTTTGAACTACGTTGCTATCTTGCCGCAATCCGCAATCGTTATCGGCAAGAACCATTACGGGAAACTGAACATAAGGGATATGGTTCGCGTTTAGATACTGCATCGTCGTTTGATTGGTACCATCAATCGGTTTGTTTGCCTTCGTAGCTTTTACAGAATGAAGCTTTTGACCAGCGGCTGTTTGCTCCAA
>Ga0306921_10010036_pt1 | contig 10054 bp, 10 predicted proteins | sample sta12Cox44000080_FD_203760 | JGI IMG/M metagenome (GOLD analysis project Ga0306921, IMG submission 203760) | Lab enrichment of tropical soil microbial communities from Luquillo Experimental Forest, Puerto Rico - statoxic.12C.oxic.44.000.080 (v2)... | ecosystem: Environmental > Terrestrial >...
TCGACGAAGGCGGCGATGACGGCGATCCCCAGCACGATCAGCACGGCGCCGGCGAGCAAGGGGATGCGGCGCCAGGCCCAGTGGCGCAGCGCCCCCTCCGATTTCAATGTCAGCCAGCCGGCGCCTAGCAAGGCGTAGCCGAGGACCAGCCCGATCCCGGTCAGAACCGGCAACGGCCGCAGCCAGTCAAAGGGACCTCCGGCGTACTGATTGTCGACGACAGGGATACCGCGCATCATCGCTCCGACCGCCGCGCCCTGGACAAATGCGGCAACCGTCGAGCCGACAAAGAAGCCCCAATCCCACAAGAGGCGCGCGCCAGCGCCGACGCGGTACTCAAAAGCGACCCCGCGGAAGATCAGCCCGAGCAAGAGCAGCAGCACGGGAATGTAGAAAGCCGGCAGAAATACGGCATAGACCACCGGGAACGCCGCGAAGAGCGAGGCGCCGATCACCACCAGCCAGGTCTCGTTGCCGTCCCAAAACGGCGAGATCGCCGCCATCATCTCGTCGCGCAGCGCCGCGTCACCGGTCGTCCCGAACAGAATGCCGACGCCGAGGTCGAAGCCGTCGAGGATCACATAGACGAGGATCGCCACGACGATGACCCCCGCCCAGAACAAGGCCAGGCCCGAAGGCTCGATTGCGCTCATTCGCCGCCTCCCCGCAATGCGCCGGCTCTTGCCGCTCCCGGCAGGGCGGCGGCGACCTCGACCGCCGGTCCGTCCCGCAACAGCCGATAGATGTAGTAGAAGCCGAAGGAATAGATCGTCACATAGACCGCGATATAGGCGATCAGCGAAAACGCGACGTCGCCGGTCGTCAATGACGGCGTCACTGCATCCTTGGTACGTAACAGACCGTACACTACCCAGGGCTGGCGGCCAACCTCGGCAGTAAACCAACCGGCGAGCACCGCGATGAAGCCGGTCGGGAAGGACAGGAACGATGCCCACAGAAACCAGCGCGTTATCTCCAAGCGCTCACGAAAGCGGAGCCACACCCCGAACCACGAGACCGCCAGCATGATGAGGCCCATTCCCACCATAATTCGGAAGGCGAAGAATGGGATCACCACTGGCGGCCAATTCTCCCGTGGGATGCTCTCGAGCCCGACCTCTGCCGCCGAGAGGCTATCCGAGTCGATCAGGCTCCCAAACGGCGGCGGCAGCGTGATCGCGAAGAGGTTTCGCCGGTTCGCGACATCCGGCCAGGCGAGCAGCACCTCAGAAGCCGGCTTCTCGTCATGCCATCGGGCCTCGATTGCCGCGATTTTTGACGGCTGGTATTGAACGACATACTTACCGTTGAGGTGGCCTATGAACAGCTGCACCGGGATGATCACGGCGACCAGCCCGAGACCCCAGTGCAGCATCACTCGCCCCTCGTCCCGGTAAGTGCGGCGCAGCACGTACCAGGCGCCGGTGGCGATGATGCTCATGCCGGTGGTCAAGAAGGCGGCGAGCAGCATATGCGGCCAGCGCAACCGCACAATGGGGCCGGTCGTGATCGTCCACCAGTCGGCCGGCACCAGCTTGCCGTCGACCACCGTGTGACCGAGCGGCACCTGCATCCAGCTGTTATTGCAGAGGATCCAGAACGACGACAGCATCGTGCCGAGCGCGACCATGCAGCATGAGAAAAAGTAGAGCCAGGGCGGGGTGCGGTCCCGGCCGAGCAGCATCACGCCAAAGAACGTCGCCTCCAGCATAAAGGCGGTGAACCCCTCATAGCCGAGCAGCGGGCCTTGGATTGGCCCGCTGCGCTCGGCCAATACGCTCCAGTTGGTGCCAAACTGGAACGCCATCACGATACCGCTGACTACACCCATGCCGAAGGAGAGCGCGAACACCTTCAGCCAAAAGTCGAAGACCCGGCGGTAGATCGGGTTGCCGGTCGCTAGCCCCGTTCCCTCGATCGTCGCCAGCCAGGCGGCCAGCCCGATCGTGAAGGCCGGGAAGATGATGTGGAAGCTGACGACGAACGCGAACTGGATTCGCGACAGCAGCAATGCATCGAGATCCATCGGACGCTCCGCGCTATCGCATCATCGGCTCGTAGCGTCGCCCTCGACGCCGAGGATCGCGACCTTTGCGGTCGCGATCGGAACCGGCCAAACGGGAGATATGAAGCCGATCGCCACCGCGACTTTCTGCGCTCCGTTTGCCGCATAGGTGATCACGCCGCCACCGATCGCGCCGCTCAGTTTCTGACCCCAAAATTTCTGACCATTGGCGGCGTCAACCGCGTAGAAATTGCCGCCGACGTCGCCAAAGAACACGAGGCCCCCGGCGGTCGGCGTCACACCGCCTAGGATCGGGTAATTGGTCTTCAGCCGCCATTTCCAGACGCCGGTGTCGGCGTCGACGGCATGGAGCCATCCGCCCCAATATCCGTCCGCGCGTGATTGCTTCCCAAACAGGTTGAACGGATTGAGAGACCGCTCTCCGAACCACGGCTGCCCGGGCGCCGTCGCGACGATTTCCTCCCTGGTCTGCAATTTCACGGTCGTGCACCAATCGACATCGCCGGTCAGGATCAGATTGGTACGAGGGTCGTACGCTGGACTGCTCCACTCCTCGCCACCGACCGCGCCGGGACAGAAGTGGACCTCCTTGTCGGGCGAAAACGCCTCGTCGACATTCTCGATCCTTGTCACCGGCGTTTTGTAGAGCAACTTGTTGTTGGCGAGATCGAAGCCATAGAGGTATCCGTCCTTCGGCGACACCGCCATCAGCCTCTTGCCGCCAGCCGTCCGGATCAGGGCAGGCGGGTTAGAGACGTCCCAGTCGTGCCAATCCCTGGGTACAATCTTGAAATGGTTCTTGTAGGCGCCAGTCTTGGCGTCGAGGACGACGACCGAGTCGGTGAAGAGATTTTCGCCCTCGCGAGCGCCGATGTCGAAATCAGGCGCCGGATTACCCCCGGGGATGTACAACAGCCCAGTCGTTGGGTCCAAAGTCGACGATGTCCAGATTCCCCCGCCGCTGATCGGCACGCCCTGGACGTTTTTCCACGTCGAATTGTCGAGCGGCGAGGCGCCCTGCGGGCCGCGGACCGGGTCGCCATCGGATTTGGGCACCAGATAGAATTCCCAGACGATGTTGCCCGTTTTGGCGTCGAGCGCGTACATGCGCCCCTTTCCGCCCTTTTCGTCGCCCCCGGCATTGCCGATGAACACGAGACCCTCCCAGGCGATCGGCGCGGTGGGGACGGTTTCCCCCCTTTTTTGATCCGCAATTGTGGTCTCCCAGACCCGCTTGCCGGTCTTGAAGTCATAAGCCAGCACGCGCCCGTCCTCGGTCCCGCGAAACAGCATGCCGTCCGTGTAGGCGGCACCCCGGTTCAGCGGCAAAATGTACGCCGCGAAGTCCTCATGGGTGCGCCAATTCTGAGCGCAGGTCGCCGGGTCGATCGAGAAAATATCGTATTCGGTCGTGCCGATCAGGGCGCCCTCGACCATAATCAGCCCGGTCTCAAAACTCGAATACGTACCGGTATTGTAGGTGCACAGCACCTTGAGCTTGCCGACGTTCTGGGTATTGATCTGGCCGAGATCAGAGAACCGCTCGGTGGTGAGCGTCTTGTTGTAGCTCGGCCAGTCCCCGGCCGCAGGGGCCGGCGCGGCACCGGCCGCAGCGGTGGGCGCCGCCGCACCCTTGTACGCCGCGTTCGCTTCGGTCGTCAGAGTGCCCGGAGGCGCACTCAACGACAGAAGTTCGCTGCGCGTCTCGCCCCCGACAAGCTGGACCTGATTCGGGAACGCAAAGTAAAGCGCGGCTGCCGCGCCCACTCCCGCCGCGACGATCGCAACGAGTGCGAAAATGATCCAATGCCTCATTTAAGCCTCCTGGGTTCGCTCTCGCTGGGGTCCGATATTCGTTGTAGCGCTCCGCTTGATAGTGGCCTCCGCCACGATTTTGCTCACGCAGGGTTAGCAACCATCTCGTAATAGATTTCCTCTCGGCATCTTCAAAGGTTCCTCCCCAAAGTGCCCTCGATCAGGTCGAACTGTACCCTCGCAGCCGAAGTGGATCGCGCGAAAGCGATCAGCTCACGCCAAGGATCGAGTACGCGATCAAGCCCGCTGATGAAGGCCACCACAATGCCGATTTCGGTTCTTCCGTTCAGAACCATAATTCCACCGGCAAACAGCAGGCTGAAGACGCCCAGCGACTGCAATGCGCTAACCAGAAATTTCAGGCCAAACTTGAGCTTAAATATGCGGAGACGTACTCCATAGATGGTTTCAAATGCTTTGCCGACCTGGCTTTTAAGAGAACTATCGGATACGCCGCCGCGCCGGATGTCGTCGACCACCAAGTCACCGGCGTGGCGCAAAGTTCGCGTTCGCTCTTTGGTCTGTACGTTTAGGCGACGCTGGATCAGCGGGACGATGATCACCTGCGGGACGGCGATTAACAAGACGACCAGACCGAGAAGCGGCTCGGTGTACAGCATGTAGCTCAGCACGCTAAGCAGAGTCCCGGCCTGCACTACTGGCGTTGAAATACAGTCGCCGACAAATTTGCCGACCGCTTCCGCCTCGCTGGATATCATCGTAACGACTGTCCCCGATTTGTCCGTAACCGTCTTACCGAGCGTTTCGGTTGGCCTGAAAAGGAAGCTGCTGCTGAAGATTTTCTCGCGCAAGGAGCGGATCATCGACTCCCCGAGGCCTGCGCTCCTGATGTTCAGGATATTTTTGATGCCGCCGATGGCTAGCGCTGCAATCAAATACCCTCCGCATAGCCAGCCAAGCCTCTCAATTCTCTCATGACCGGCGAGTGTATTTATAATGTGCCGCTGCAGTTCAAGCGGCGCAGCCGCCAGAACCGCTGCCACGATCGCCAGGACGATAAGGACAATCTGCCGCGACGCCGATGCTCGCCAGACATAAGCGTAAAGCTCGCGCATGGTTCAGCTTTCCCCGGTCTCGGAACTCAGCTCGACCATAGCGCTGAGGAGGCGCTGCGGCGGGGTCAGCTCCGCTTTTGGAAGGTCAGATCGTAGCTGCAGTACCCGGTCACTTGGCCGGTGATCTGATATTGGCTGTTGATCGATCCTTCGAACGTTTGGCCAAAGGTGGAGCTCATCATCAAGAAACCGCTCGGGGTTACACTTCCGGTGAGCGTATAACCTTGCCACGGAAATCGAGCCTGACCGCGAGAGATGGTCATAGTTGGCGCAGGTTCCTGCACGCAGGGTTGCGAGCCTCCCGAGGTCCAAGTGTTCCCGGCGCTGTTGTTGACGACGGAAACACCGACGTAGGTTCCGTCGTAATTGAGCCCCAGGTTCTTGGACGGTCCCAGGGCCGGGGCGTTGGTAGTAGCGACCGGTTGATAACCTTGCGGCGGGGCGCAAGCTGCGGCCCCGAGAAGCAGCACTAAAGAGATGGGTATGCGTTTCATCGGTTCCTCCCTATCAGCGATTACCTGAAATCCGTGTCGACGATCGTCTGCATCTTCGGGTCGGCAAAGAGGACGGCCGGCGAGCCGTCGCCGCGCTTGCCCTCCATCAGCCAGCCGTTGCAGGTCTGCAGGACCTTATTGGTAAACGAGTAGCCCTGGGCTGAAGCCAGGTGCACTCGTCTGATTGAGTATGTTCGTATCGATCTTGCCCTGCTGTACGGCATCATGCGCATACAAGTATTTCTTCCAGTTGCATCCCGGCGGCCCCTGCTGAGCGAGCGCCGATTCGAACGACAGCAGCATGATGCCCGTCGCGGCAACTGTGGCGACACTGTATAGACGTAACGAGTTCAGCGGTTCTCTTCGTGGCTTCATTCTCACCCTCCTTACTGAGCCATCCGAATGAAGATCTCGTCCTTTCCCAGGGTCAGCATCGCGCCGGTACTTGTACCTTGCAAATGCATGATCACGCCGGCGCTGTTCTCCAACCACAGATCGTTGCTGCCCGATGAGCTGAGACCGGCTTTGCCGGTGCTTTGCGTGTATCTGCCCCCAAAGTCGGAGACACTCGCGAGCTTGTAGACGGGGCCGGAAGCGCTGATTTTCTCAAGCCCGCCACCGGGACCAGCAACAGTGCCGACGACCTTGAATGGATAGGTCCGCCCCTGGTACTCCAAGGTGCCGCTGCCGCCACCCACGCCGGTAACGAAATCCTCGGTGATCGTCACATTGCCCGCGGGCGACAGGCTCGCGACGCTCTGCGCGGTTGGAGTATTCATCATCCCGGAGCAGCCGGCCATTGCGAGCATAGCCGCCACAAGAGCCGCTTTGAGCGTCGGGGCAGTACGGGTAACCGCAGCTTCCGTCATATCGTCGTAACCTCCTGCGTTCTGTGAACTGTCAATCGCCCGCGGTACTCAATTGCGCAGTCCCCATGGTGGTGTTCGGATCATTCGCTATGCGTTAGCCGCGGCTTTCCGGTTCGCCGCGGCTGCCAGATTTATCGTCATGGCTGTCTCTCCGACGGCATATGCCGAATGTGCAGAGCCTGCCCGAGCCTTGACCGTAGACGGTCAATTCTGTGGCCGACTATTCATTTTTGGCAGAAATGCCGAGCTGTGATCGCGGGTGACCAGTCGCTAATCGCGACGACGATGAAGCGTGGCGGACGGCGATTCCCCGAAGAGCGACTTGTATTCGCCAGCAAACCGGCCGAATTGCCAGAAGCCATATTGCGTGGCGATCTCGGTCACGGATGTCATGCCGGGAGCGCTATCGCGCAGGGACCGCCATGCGAGATGCATCCTGCGCAACAGCAAGTAGCGCTTGGGGCTCATCCCCAGCTGCTCCTGGCAGCACACCCGCAATGTGCGGTCTGATACCCCTATGGCTGCGCACAGTTCGGGTATGTAAAGCGGCTCATCGGGAGTTTCCTCCACTGCCCTGCGAAATCGGCGCAAGATCATCGCGTGGTGTCGCCATGCTACCCTGTCCCCGTTGGGCTCCCCGGTGCTGAGGCACTCGACCATGGCTTCTATCAGCGCTTGCTCCAGCCCACGGGCGGCATCGGGATTGGCGATGATTTCAGGGGTCTCTTCCGCCAGATGCGCGGCCGCCGCGTGCAGCCGCTGAAGTCTTGCCATCGCGGATGGTGGCGGGATCACGATCAACGTATCACCTGGCGGCGTCAGGTCGCATCCCGCAATCGCCGCCCCGACGGAAACCATGTCCGCAATTGGCAGGGACATGCAGCCATAGCAAGCAAACCCGGATGAACGCTGATAAAAGCTCCGACCGTCGCTGAGACGAAAGAGGTGGTCCGGCTGCATTTCCACACCGCTCCGCACCAGGCTCGGTCCAGGTTGGGTCCGGAACGAGATAACGGCCCGCCCGCCCCAACCAGCTATGTGGGAAACCCGCGGCAGATTATCGAAGAACCGCTGCATCCACAGGCGGTGAAGGTCAATACGGATGAGCTTCGCGGTAAAACGCCCACGCTCGGTAACGGTCAGCTCGTATGTTCCTTGGCGGATCCCTGATACGTAGTCCTCGGGGTCCGAGTAGGTTCGCACAGCGCTCGACGGCATCTGGTTCTTCGCCAGAGAGTTTCGACGCAATGTGCTTGAACGCGACTTGTCGCGTTACGTGATAATATTCGTTAACGCTTACATAAAACTTACAGAGCGCGTTTTACCTGTGGCACCGCTGGCGCCGGACGTACTCGGCAGGACGCATGCCGCGCTGTTCCCAGCAGGATCGACGCAGCGTAATCGTCTGGGTCGGTGAATGTAGGAGCTGCGCTCGAAAGCATCCCCAGACCTCGATCAGAAGATTTTGACGGCGCAGAGCGTTAGCACGTCATTTTGGTATCGATCAACTGTAACAAAAAATTCATGCTCGTCTGCGCCTGCGCCGCAACCTAAGGCGGCCCATTCCCTGGCCCGGGCTGCGGCGTAAGGTCTCAGAAGGCAGTTCGCCGTAGATCGCCCGATAGTCCACCGCAAATCGCCCGAGGCTACGGAACCTGTAGCGCCTTGCAATCGCATATATATTGGCCGGACCAGGGCCCCCGTTGAGCAATGCGCGGTGCACCAGTTGCATTTGCCGGCGGCTCACGTATTCGGTCGGACCCATACCGAGCTGTTCCTCGCACGCCAGTCGCAGGACCCCTGTCGGGACATCGAGTGCCGCGCAGATCTCCGCCATCCGGAAATGCCGGTTCGGCTGAGCGTGCAGTAGCGCCTCGAAGCGGCATGCCACGTCCTGATGCTCGTTCGTCGTAATCGGGGTCTCTATCTCCGAACCTTTCGAGAAGCACTCGACGAGGGCTTCGATCAGTTGCTGCTCGAGCCCATGAGCTGTTTCGGCACCGATCAGAGCTATGGACCGCCGTTCGATCGCGCGGATTGCTGCGGAATGGAGCTGGCCCAAATACTTCCCCATGGCCGGCCGAGGCCGCCACCATCGGGCGCCAGTCGGAACGTGGAAGTTGGCACCGGTCAAAGCACTGCCATAACGAACCAGTTCTGGGACCGGCACCCAGATCGCGCTCCAGCAACAGGGGCCGTCGGTCCGCATGTGCAGGCGCTTACCGGCGCCGAGCGTCAAGATCTCCCTCGCTCCGAGCCTAAGCCCGCCGCAGATCGACGGCGCTCCCGACCCGCTCGGCAGCGAAACCAGGATCATCTCGGCCGGGACTGTGACAAGGGTGATCCGCGGCAGATGCTCGTCCGTGGCCGACAGCCGCAGGCGGTGCAGCGCGATCTCGGTTAGCTGCGCCTGGAACGGGCCGACGCCAGTGACGAGCAGGCTGAGGCACCCCTCCTCGCCCAGCGCCGCCTCGAAATCCTCCGCGTCGCTGAACATCGAGGTAATGCTGGCGGGCATCTCTCCTTGCCGCGACAGCCGGGAGAGCTGAACGAGCTCGCGAGCCGGCAGTGTTCTTCCGCTGCTCTCCGATTGTGTCGGCGGCGATCCATCTCTGGCTATTCAATTTTGGCAGAAATGCTGGAGCTGAAGCGCTCGCCGTGGTCGCCTCTGCGCGCGCCGAAAGCTAGTGGCTATTAGCCAGCGGGCTAGCAGCAGCTACTGCTCTAGACTGAAACGCGGCCGGATCGAGTTGATAAGCCTGCCGCGGTCCCTCGCATAGCGCTACCTCCTGCGGATGCCTTGTGATGCAGGCATCGTAGACGAGGACGTCACGGCTCGCCGGAGAGCCGCAGCCAATCAGACCGATCGCGAGCGTCACGACGCTGAGGAGTTGCTTCGGCTTGCCTATTCCAAACCCGCCGTTCCGCCTGGACATCGCCTTTAGATGATGGCTCATTGCGCCGATCCCCTTCTCCGACGGTCCTCGATCATCCACCGCGGAAGTTTGATCGGCTCCGCAGCCAGGCGACGAGCTACGAGATTCTATGCACCGGATTCTCGGGGCGAGCCCGGTTTCGCCGCTATCCAATTTCGGCAGAAACGCAGTCGCACTCGCCCAAAGGGCTAAGCCTCGTCTGTTGCTTCTCCAGACGAGCCTGGACTCCCACTCGCTCGGGAGTGACGATATTGGCCAAAAAACGTTGGCCGGGGAGGGAATATGCGGAGAATATCGGCGTGGCTCAGCCTATCGCTTTGCGCCACCGCGCTGTTGACCGCGATCGCACAGAGTGCGCAAACCGGGCGTCTGATCTTTCTGTCGACACAACTGCGCCCGATCGAGGAGGCGCAGAAGATGCGCAATTTGATCCTCAAGGGTTATCGGCGCGAGGTCGACTACATCACCGCGCAGCCGCAGCAGTTTCCGGTGCGCATCCGAGCAGAGGAACAGGGCGGCAAGCCGACAATAGATGTCGTCGGCGCGCTGCACGGCGAGCTGCAGCCGCTCGCGCGGATCGACACGCTGGCGCCGCTCGACGACTTCGTCGCCAAGCTGACAAGCCGCGCTATCCCGGGCGCCCTGATCACGCTCGGCAAACTCGGCACTGCGCACCAGCTCTATATCCCATGGATGCAGGCGAGCTACATCGTGGTCGCCAACAAACAGGCGCTGCGTTATCTGCCGAGTGGCGCGGACATCAACGCGCTCGGCTACGACCAGCTCGCCGTTTGGGCCAGCACAATTCAGCAGAAGACCGGTAAGCGTTTGCTCGGCT
>Ga0306921_10010037_pt1 | contig 10053 bp, 6 predicted proteins | sample sta12Cox44000080_FD_203760 | JGI IMG/M metagenome (GOLD analysis project Ga0306921, IMG submission 203760) | Lab enrichment of tropical soil microbial communities from Luquillo Experimental Forest, Puerto Rico - statoxic.12C.oxic.44.000.080 (v2)... | ecosystem: Environmental > Terrestrial > Soil...
AAGCGACCACTCGGTCTCATATGTCCTTTTACTTGGGTACGTATATGCGCAAAGGCGAACAAACGCGGCACGAGATCATTCGCAAGGCAGCCCCCATCTTCAACCAAAAGGGCTATGAGGGTGCTGCCTTATCCGACCTGATGGAGGCTACGGGCCTGGAGAAGGGCGGGATCTATCGACACTTCGACAGCAAGCAACAGCTTGCGGCCGAGGCATTCGACTATGCCTGGAAGTTGGCCTTTGACACGCGTTTTGCGGGCACGCAGGAAATCCTGAATAGCGTAGACCGCTTGAAGCAGCTCGTGCGGAACTTCCAGGACCGGAGATCGGGGCTTGTACCGGGAGGATGTCCGCTGCTCAACACGGCAATCGATTCCGACGATGGTAATCCACAGCTACGGGAGAAAGCGCGAAAGGCTCTGGACTCGTGGCTTGACCGCATTGGGGTCGTGGTCGAAGAGGGGCAGCGGCGAGGCGAGATCCGCCCGGATGTCGATTCGGCAAAATTGGCCGCCCTAATCGTGAGCACGCTCGAGGGCAGCTTGATGGTGAGCCGGCTGCAGCGGAAAGAAAACGCATGCGCCTTGGCCTGTGATCATCTTGAGGAGTATCTCGAAACCAGCGTTCGTGCGAATAAATCGAGGTCGAAGGTGAAAAAATGACGAGCACACCGAATATTCCCGCCGCACCTGATTTTCGCGCGAGGGCGAAGACCAACGATGTGCCGATTGCTCGCCTCATCGGGTTTGAGGCGAAGGAGATTGCTGACAGGAAAGCGACGGTGACGTTGACAACCGGACCCCAGCACGCCAACCCGATGGGTACGCTGCACGGCGGAATTCTTTGCGACATTGCGGACGCCGCAATGGGCATGGCATTCGCGAGCACGCTGGTGCCGGGAGAGTCCTTTACGACTGTGGAACTGAAGGTCAACTTCTTCCGTCCCGTGTGGGAGGATCGCCTCAAGGCTGAAGGTCACGTGATGCGACGTGGGCGGAATTTGGGCTACGTCGAATGCGAAATCACTGACGCCCAGGGCAAGCTCGTTGCCAAGGCCGCTTCGACCTGTCTCGTACTTAGAGGAGAGGATGCTACGGGCCGTTAGTTCGCGAACCCGGTTCTGGCGATTCCCCGATCTCGCCTTGCTTGAGCGAACTTGCACGAAAAGCAAGCAGGTGCATGGCTGCGGCGTCTTGACGTAAGTTTCTATCATGTTAGAGTAACTCTTGCATTTTGGCCTTTGGCGCTGTCGGAGCACGGTCGCAATCTCGTCGAGGAGATATTCCTGTGATGCCTGTGAAAAACGTTCGCAACGCAGTCCGCGGAGGAACGGTTTCGCATGCCCGCGCGCAGGGAAGTTTTCCGGGGCGATCGTCGCGGAAAGCCAGACCGGAGGCCAGCGAAGACCTCGGACTTCGCGAGCGTAAGAAGGCGCGCTTACGCCAACAGATTATTGATACCTCGATCCGTCTGTTTCGCAGGCGGGGTTACGAACGCACCCGAATCGAAGATATCGTACAGATTCTGGAAATCAGCCAGCCCACGTTTTTTCGCTATTTCCCCAGTAAAGATGCGGTTCTTCGGGAAGTGGGGCGGCGGGGCTTCCACTGCATGAAAGAGCGCTTGGAAACGGAACTTTCGAACAATGCGACAACCGCGGAGCGTTTAACGCGGATGTACGAGGGCATGGCTGGTGAGGTGGAATCGGATCGGCCGCTGTGGAGGGCGGTGGTGCTCTCAGGGGCCATGGATCCGGTGCGTTCGCCAGAGATGCGACGCGCGGAAGAAGTTGCGTGCGCCTTGTTGACGGAAATCCTTAAAGAAGGACAGAGGTGTGGCGAAGTCAGCAAGAAGTTCCCTCTGGCACACCTGGCGCAGTTCATGGAAGGGCTTTACCGGACGATTGTGCGGGGCTGGGCCGTCGATCTCGGCGGGCAACACAGTCTGAAGGAAAGGGTTTGTAGTGCGGTGGATTTTTTCCTGGAGGGAGCAAAGCCGTAAGGTACGACGGTACAGTATGAAGGCCGCTGTTCTGCACGAATTCAAGAAGCCCCTTTCAATCGAAGATGTTCCCCAACCAGTCTTGGACCCAGAGGATTTGCTGATCCGGGTGGAAGCTTGCGGGGTCTGTCATTCGGATCTGCACGTAGCCGATGGCGACTGGCCGCAGTTCACAAAAATAACGAAGAGGCCGTTGATTCTCGGCCACGAGATTGCGGGGCGCGTGGCGGAGATGGGCGAAAGGGTAGCCGACTTCCAGATCGGCGATCGAGTCGGCGTCCCTTGGGTTTATTGGACCTGCGGCGCTTGTGATTGCTGCCGCGAGGGGAACGAAAATCTGTGTGTAAGGCAGAAGATCACCGGCGTAACCGTGGACGGCGGCTTTGCCGATTTTGTGAAGGCTCCGGCCTGTCATGCGGTAAGGATTCCCGAGGGCCTTTCCGCGACCGAGGCGGCACCTCTGTTTTGCGCAGGCGTGACGGTGTACCGAGCTTTGCGGCGAGCGCGAATGGCCCCCGGCCAGCGGCTAGCCATTTTTGGAATTGGGGGACTGGGACAGTTTGCCGTGCAACTCGGGAGGGAATGGGGCGCCGATGTGATTGCCGTCGACGTTTCGGAAGACAAACTCGAGCTGGCAAACTCCCTGGGTGCCATTAGTGTGCTGAACGCCGCAACCACGAATGTAGTCAAGGAATTGCGTGGCAAAGGCGGCGTACATGTGGCGTTAGTGACTGCAGCGGCAAAAGCTGCCTATGACACTGCATTCGGCTGTTTGCGCCCGACAGGAACGCTGCTCGTCGTCGGCTTGCCTTCAGAAAACCTGTCTTTCCCGGCCATTCTGATGGCTGCCGGAGAAGTGCATATTCAAGCCAGCGCCGTGGGCACGCGTCAGGATTTACGGGAAGTTCTGGCGCTCGGAGCCGCAGGCAAGTTGAGCAGCCACGTTGCTGCCCACCCTTTGGGCGACATCAACGGAATCCTGGAACAATTGCGTCACGGGCAGATATCCGGACGCACAGCGATTGTGTCTTCCTGACACCGCCGTCTAATACGCTGTCGCGCGCAGCGGGACACCTCACGTGTGGGTAACTTCATACCTCCTGAATTGCCACCAGAGGATAAGGAAACCTGCGTTCCGGCCATTCGCCAAACCGCCGGCTGTTCCGTGCCGTAAGTTTCGTATTGACGTTAGTTCATATAATGTGATACCGACTATCACAATCTTGGATGCATGAAACAGGGGAAGGAAGGGTCCGAGGCGGTCAAACGATTCTGGGTTCCAGTGTGTCCTAGGTGCTCTCCTGACGAAATCGGTTACGCCCCAGGCGAGATCCGGCGCCGTGCCTGTGCGCGATGTCCCTATCGGGGTTGACAGGAGGAAACATGAAGGTGGCCTTCGTTGTAGCCGTGCTGTTACTTGCCCTCAGTTCATCTCTTGGAAGTCCCACAGCCAACGCTCAAGGTGTGGGCACCTCGGCAGACCTGACGGGAACGGTTTCCGACCCTGCCGGGGGAAGCGTACCCAACGCCAAGGTGACAGTGATTGACGAAGCCAGGGCGGTTCAACGGAGTGTCCAAACTGACGAGCAAGGTGGCTATCGTTTTTCCGGGTTGGCTCCGGCGACGTACCGGGTCACGGTAGAGCACAGTGGGTTTCAATCGGAAGCCGTTAAGGACGTGGTACTGAACGTCGGGCAAACGCTGGTTCTGGATTTCCACCTAAAATTGGCGGGAACGACGTCGACGATCGAAGTCAGTGCCGCGTCACCGTTGGTTGAGGCCGAAAGGGGCAGCCAAGCCAACACACTCACTCAGGATTACATCGCCGGCCTGCCGATTGATCGACGAGACTACCTGACGTTTACGTTGCTTGCGCCGGGAGTAAGCAACTCCAACAACATAGCGGACAACGCGGATTTCCGCCCTAAGCAGACACCGCAGAGCGGCCTGTCGTTTTACGGCAGCAACGGCCGAGGCAACAGTGTCACCGTGGATGGCGGCGAGGCCAACGATGATGCCGGTGGTGTACGCCTGACGATAAGCCAGGACGCCGTCCAGGAATTCCAGGTCAATCGCAGCAACTACACCGCGGAGCTCGGCGGAGCTAGCGGCGCGAGCATCAACATCGTTTCAAAGTCGGGCACCAACCAATTGCATGGCAGTCTGTTCGGGTTTTTCCGCAATGACGCGCTGGATGCCCGCGATGTTTTCGCCTACAGTCAAGCGCTGCAGCCCGGCGACCCGTTTTCTCTTTCGGCGACAGGAGAGCCAGTGAAGAACTCCCTGAATCGCCAGCAATTCGGAGGCAGTATCGGGTTCCCGGTTAAGAAAGACCAAACGTTCTTGTACCTGGGTTATGAAGGCCTGCGAGCGGACGCGCAAGACGCGGTACCACTGCTCACGAATAGCAACATTTTTGCCCCGAATACCGCGCAGCAATCTATCATCGCGGGATTGAACGCGGAAGGCGCGACGCCCGTTCCGTGCATCACCACGAATCCCGCAAATCCGTTGCTGAACCCGCTGGTTCTACCCGCGGCGGTGTGCGCGTTCGCTTTGAACAGCATTCTGACGGTGAATCCGAATCCAGGGAATAATATTTTTGTGGGCAATGCTCAACGCGCCCTCAATCCCTACATCGTGAATCAATTTGAGGTTAACGGAGGCTTGTTCCCGTTTCCTACCCACGAGAGCCTGTTTTCCGCGCGCCTCGATCACACCTTCAGCAGGAGCGACCAGGTTTTTCTTCGCTATAGCTATGCCCACCTTACCGAAAAGAGCCCGGACGTCCAGGCGCTCACGGGGTTCTCGCGGGGTACTTCCGAGCTGTCATGGGACAGTACGGCGCAAATCGGATGGTTCCATTTGTTCAGCCCGAGCACCCAGAACGAGGCACGCTTTCAGTGGAATTGGTATCAATTCAATGTGAACACAAACGATCCGGGCGGTCCCGGTCTGGACGTCGAAGGTTTCGGTTTCTTTGGGAGGCAAATCTTTCTGCCGAGTTTCACAACAGCGCGACGCTATCAGTTTGCGGATAATCTCTCGCTCATCCGCGGCCGTCACACCATAAGGATGGGCTTCGAAGAACTGATACGTGGCAACAACACCAGTTCGCAAACGTTCTTCCCCGGACGCTTTGAATTCCTCGAGTTGCCGGGCGCGCTCGTCAGCCTATGTCTTGAAGCGCCAGCCGCGTGCGGTCTACCCGCGACCCAGGCGCCGGGGAGCCTGAGCACGTTACAGTCCTGGAGTCTGGGGTTGCCCGCCTTTTATGAACAAGGGTTCGGCAACCCGAGTTACAAGGAGTCGCGGCCCTTCACGGCGCTCTACGCGCAAGACAGCTGGAACTTGCGATCGAATCTCACGTTGAACTACGGGTTGCGGTACGAATTGGATAGCCAGTACGGCCCGTTGCACACCCCCAAGACCAATTTCGCGCCACGCTTCTCCTTTGCGTGGTCCCCCACTAAGGATCAGAAGACGGTCATCCGCGGAGGTTACGGAATATTTTACTCACCGATCTATGCCCAGATCCCCAATGTGGTGTCGACGCTCGGGAATGTGAATGGCACCCGTAGGATTGCCAACTCACTGGTTTCCATCCTCGGCGACCCCCTTAACCCGGCGCTCACATCGCCGGCGATATTTCAGACGCTGTTCTTCCAAGGTTTGACGGCCGACCCGACAAAAAACAGCATCATCGGCTGCGGGACGCCGCCTGCAGGCGAATATGCCTGCATCACACCGGCGATGCTCCAGCAGTTCGGGTTGGAGATATCCAATACCGGTCCGCTGCCTCCGGGCACGGTTTTGTTTGCTGGCCAGCCGGGCTACAAAAGCCCCATGGCGCAGCAAGTCTCTTTCGGAGTTGAGCGGGCCCTTGGTGCCGGAGTTACAGTCAGCGCCAGCTACATCTACGTCCACACCACGCATTTGCCAGTCGCTCTTGATTCCAACCTGCTGCCGGGCGCTCCCATCTGCCCCACGGCTGGGGTCGCCGCCTGTGGTCCCCCAGGACTTGGGGCCAATAACTTGCCGACTAACGGCCTGCCTTTCCAGAACTGGGGCGCTCCGGCTTGTGTGGTGAATCCCGGGCTATGCTTTGCCGATCCTACGCATGTGATTCTGCAGAACAACGTCTACAGTTCCGCTGCTTCCGCTCTGTATCAGGGCGGCCTTTTTGAACTCAAGAAGAACCTCTCCAACCACATCATGGTGCTGGCGAATTACACCTACAGCAAGGCAACCGACAACGCGACCGACTTTAACAGCGATTATTCGCCTTTCAATGCCACTTGCCTGCGCTGCGACTATTCCTTGTCGGATTTTGACCAGCGGCACAAGGTCGTGATTGCTGGGGTCTTCGAAAGCCCCTGGGAAAAGTCGAAGGTCTTTGGCGGCTTCCAGTTGGCGCCGATCTTCAGCTACAACAGTGGCCATCCTTTTAACCTTCTGGCCGGAGCGGACATCAACGGAGACGGTCATTTCACGAATGACCGTCCACCGGGCGCGGGGCGCAACACGGGAATCGGTCCGAGCTACACCAACCTGGATTTGCGCCTTAGCCGCACGTTCAAACTGGGCGAGAACGCCAACCTGCTGCTGACAGCGGAAAGCTTCAACCTCGCCAATCACACGAACTACTCGAGCGTAAACAATATCGTCGGCGCCGCATTTGGTCCGCCGTTCGATGTGCATGGAACGGCAAATCTCGGGCCAAGCCAGCCCCTTGGATTTACTGCGGCGTTTCCGAATCGCGAGATTCAGTTAGGCGTGCGTTTCACTTTCTAGGTTCGAACAAAACGGATTCCTGCCAGTCCGCTTTCGCGAGAAGCGCATTTGTCGCCTGAACCAGGGCTGATACGTCGCAAGGAGAAAAGCACTGCTGAGGACCGCTTGGTCTTGAGCATGGCTCGTAGGTTAACTTGTGAATACGAAGCAGCTTTTTGACCTTACAGGTCGGGTGGCCGTCGTTACAGGAGGCTCCGCCGGACTGGGGCGACAAATGGCTCAGGGCCTGGCAGAAATGGGGGCGAATGTGGTGCTCTGCGCGCGGAAGAAAGAGCGCTGCGAGCAGGCTGCGGAGGAATTAAGGCAAATCGGAGTGCAATCGCTGGCGCTTAGCTGCGACGTCAGAATTCCGGATCAAATCCAGGGGATGGTACAAGCAACGATCTCGCAATTCGGGAGGATCGACATCCTTATCAACAATGCAGGCACGTCGTGGGGCGCACCGGTAGAGGCAATGCGCCTGGAGCATTGGAACAAGGTCATCGAGACGAATCTGACTGCTACGTTTTTGTTTTCACAAGCCGTTGGCAGGCATATGGTCCCGCAGGGCAGGGGAAAGATCATTAACATCGCCTCCGTGGCGGGACTGCGCGGAGCGTCGCCCGAACTGCAGGCCATCGGATATCATGCAAGCAAGGGAGGCGTGATCGCGTTCACCAAAGACTTGGCGTGCAAATGGGCGCCCCACAACATTCAAGTGAACGCCATCGCGCCGGGCTGGTTTCCTACACATATGTCCGCGGCGGTGATCGAGCAAAACAAAGAAGCGCTGCTAAAACGGATTCCGGCCGGACGCTTCGGCAGTGACGGCGATCTAAAGGGAGCAGCGGTGTTTCTAGCTTCCGATGCTTCCAGCTATGTCACTGGACACGTGCTGGTGGTTGACGGAGGCCAGACGGCCTAGGGCGGAGCGATGAACATTCCATTGACGCCAATTCGTTTCCTGCGTTACGCGGAACAGCAATACCCGCAAAGGACGGCGGTCGTTTGCGGAAAGGAAAGGTTTACGTACGCGCAGTTCGCTGAGCGAGCAGCCAGGCTTGCCGGAGCCTTGCGAAAAGCGGGCGTGCAGGCTGGAGACCGCGTCGCGTTTCTCAGCACGAACTGTCACCGGCTTCTGGAAGCGTACTACGGCGTTGTCGAAGCCGGTGCGGCGTTGCTACCGCTGAACATTCGTCTCGCTCCTCAGGAGCTGGCGTATGTATTGAATGATTCCGGCGCGCGCGTGCTGTTCTATCAGAAGCGGTTTCTCGAGCTTGTTGGGTCACTTCGGCCACATATTTCGAACGTGACCGCTTTCTACATCCTCGATAGCGTGAAAGAGGAAGACTGGGAGAACGAGCATCACTACGAGGCGCTGCTCGCCGGTTCGCCTGCGTACCGCACGGACGTCATGACTGTCGACGAGAACTCGCTGGCAGAACTGTTTTACACGAGCGGCACCAGCGCCGAACCCAAAGGGGTGATGCTGACCCACCGGAACATTTATTTGCACGCGTACAATAGCGGCCTCGGATTGCGCGACGGCGAGAAGGACGCCGTCGAACTGCATACTATTCCTCTATTTCACGCCAACGGCTGGGGCGTAGCGCATTTTCTGACTCTGCTTGGCGGCAAGCATGTGATGATTCAGCGATTCGATCCGCCAGAGGTGTTTCGTCTGATTGAGGCGGAACGTGTGAACTACTGCGGTCTCGTGCCGGCTATGGCCACGGCCTTGGTGAATTGCCCGGAAAGAACCAACTACGATCTGCGCAGCCTGCGGCGGATCAATATCGGCGGCGCGGCGTCCTCGCCCACTCTGGTTAAGGAAGTGGAGAAAAGCCTCGGCTGCAGTTGCTTCTCGGGATACGGCTTGACGGAAACGGCGCCAGTTTTATCGGTCTCGCTGATAAAGGCCGGGTATTCCTGGGAAGGCGAGGAGCGCTTCACGAGACAGGCGATGACTGGCTACGCAATGCCCGGCGTGGAGCTTCGCGTAGTCGACTCCAATGACCAGGATGTTCCGAAAGATGGACACGCCATCGGCGAAATCATCACGCGCAGCGATGGGGTCATGGAGGGTTACTGGGGACAGCCAAAGGCCACAGCCGAAGTGATGGGTGGAGGTTGGTTCCACACGGGCGACATGGCGGTGTGGGATGAACATGGCTACATCCTCATCGTGGACCGGAAGAAAGACGTGATTATCACCGGCGGGGAAAACGTTTCTTCGTTGGAGGTGGAAAAAGTGCTGCTATCGCATCCGGCCGTGCTGGAAGCAGCGGTTTTGCCGGTGCCGGACGAGAAGTGGGGGGAAGTGCCCCGTGCTTTGGTGGTCTTGAAGGCGGGCGCGCGAGCCGGTGAGATGGAACTGATCGAACACTGCCGTACGCACCTCGCGCATTACAAGTGCCCGTGCGCAGTTGAATTCATGGAGAGTCTGCCGAAGACCGGCACGGGCAAAGTGCTAAAACGAGATTTGCGCAAGAAGTACTGGCAAACCGATGCCAAGAGCGCGTCGCAAAAGACGTAGCGGGCGGTTTGCGGCAAAGGAGCAGCACAGGAAATGGATTTGAACCTTACTCGCGAGGAAACAGCCTTTCGTGACGAATTGCGCGCTTGGCTTGCGGGCAACGTTCCGAAGGATTGGAGCAGTTGGCGCGAAAAACCGCTCGCGGAATCGTTTCCTTATCTGCGGGCTTGGCAGCGGAATCTCCATGAAGGTGGTTGGGCCGCGGTTTCCTGGCCGAAAGAATACGGCGGACGCGGCGCCACGTTGATGCAGCAGGCGATCTTCTGGGAGGAGATGGCGCGAGTCGAGGCGCCGCCGATGGCGAACGCCTTGGGTCTCGGACTGATTGGGCCGACGATCATTGCCTACGGCACGCAGGCGCAGAAGAAGCGATTCATCCCCAAGATTCTGAGCGCGGAGGAAATTTGGTGCCAAGGCTTTTCGGAGCCAAATGCGGGTTCCGACCTGGCTTCCTTGCAGATGGAAGCGCGCCTGGATGGTGATCATTACGTCGTGAATGGGCAGAAAGTGTGGACCAGCTATGGCTGGGTGGGCGACTGGTGCGAACTAGTGGTTCGCACCGATCAGGAAGCTGCGAAACACAAAGGGCTGACGGTTCTTCTCGTGGACATGAAATCGCGGGGGGTTGAGGTTCGACCGCTGCGCCAGATGACCGGCGAGAGTGAGTTCAACGAGCTGTTCTTCCGCGATGTTCGCGTGCCGGCAGAAAACGTGCTCGGCAAGGTAAATGATGGCTGGAACGT
>Ga0306921_10010040_pt1 | contig 10052 bp, 10 predicted proteins | sample sta12Cox44000080_FD_203760 | JGI IMG/M metagenome (GOLD analysis project Ga0306921, IMG submission 203760) | Lab enrichment of tropical soil microbial communities from Luquillo Experimental Forest, Puerto Rico - statoxic.12C.oxic.44.000.080 (v2)... | ecosystem: Environmental > Terrestrial >...
GGAGGAGCGGCCGGCGGCGGCAAGCCTCACAGCGGTGCCAAAGACGTTTGCCTGGGCCGCCGGATCGATGATCTCGGGCTACCTGCTGACGCTCTCGACATTCGGCTGGCCACTCGTCACCGGCGGTGTCATCAAGGCGGTTTATGACATCCTGTTGTTGATCAAATTCCGCAAAGTGCGTCCTCCCGAAGAGGCGGCGCCGGTGACCGGCTGATCGCGCCGCGGCGCGCCTCACTCTCCGCCTCGGAGGAGGGTCCACAGACCGAGCGCGGTAAACACCACCGCAGCCGCCATGCGGATCGCCCTTACCGGCAGCTTGCCGGCGATCCGGTCACCGACGAGCACGGCCGGGATATTGGCGAGCATCATGCCCAGCGTCGTGCCGAGGACGACTGCGTAGAGCTGCTCGAACCTGGCGGCGAGGCCGACGGTGGCGATCTGGGTCTTGTCGCCGATTTCGGCGAGAAAGAAGGCAACGAGGGTCGAGACAAAGGCGCCCCAGCCGGCGATTGTCTTGTCATTGCCGTCGTATTTGTCGGGAAACAGCGCCCACACCGCGACGCTCATGAAGGAAAGCGCAAGAATCCACCTCAGCAGCGGGCCTCTCAGAAAGTCGCCAAAATACGATCCCACCAGGCCGGCCACCGCATGGTTGGCAATGGTGGCAAACAGGATGCCAAAGATGATCGGCAGCGGACGTGAAAATCGCGCCGCGAGCATCAAGGAGAGGATTTGCGTCTTGTCGCCGATTTCGGCCAGCCCGACGACCATGGTCGAGACGAGGAACGCTTCCACGGAGGCGCCATCAGGGTCGGGCGGCAATGAACCTTGGCACGGAACCCTCCGCCCAACCCGGGTGCGGGGCGCCGATGCCAAAGGTCTCGCCAAACCTTCCGGGCCGCCTGCGCCATGGCCGAAGCCAAATGTGTTGACGCGGGCCCCGCGGTCAACGCGGGCGGCTACTCCCCAATGACCCGGCATCTATAGCATGACGCGGGATCACAGGCAAAGCGTGAAGTGTCTGCGTCTGATGCTGCCGGCTTTCGCGCGCCGCGCCGGCCAGTTGCGCAGCAGCGGTAAAAAGAGCGCGATACTTCGTCAGAACATCGTCCAGATGTAGGCGAAGAAGGTATTGTTGCCGTTGGCGTTTCTTCCCATACCGCCGATATTCGTCGTGGCCCCGTCGAATTTGTTCCAGTGCGTATATTGCAGGCCGATGCGGAAATTAAGCCACGGCCAAAACTCTGGGCCGCCGCGGCTGAATGGCAGATAGGCAAGCTCGAAGATGTAGCCCGCGCTGTTCGGGCTTCCGCTGAAGGTGCCGTAAAGTGTCGCATCGGCAGTGCCGCCAACCGAGATCCGCCCGGCAGTCAGGCTCCATGTCTTGTCATAGATATAGGACACCGAGGCATTCAACGACCGCAGCTGGTCATTGGAATTGTCGGCGAGCCCGAGCGTCTGGCTGGCGCTGGTATTATGGTTCTCGTGTATCCAGGCGATACGCGCAGTGACTGTGTGCGGATCGCCGAGATATTGGTATTGGCTGTCGATGCCGATATCGGTGAAAGAGTCGGTGCCCGCCCCGACCATCCCCACCGGTACGACCTTCGACGCGAGCCCGAAGGCGCCGATTTCCCATGCGTTCTTCCCCCAAATCGGCTCGGCGGCAACCCGCCAGTACGGCGCGATGCCGCTGATCGGGCTCTGTCCTGTCGGGTCAATCCCGAGGGCTCGCTGCGTATTGGAAGCCAATGGCCAATAACCGCCAAACTCCAAATAGAACATGTCGTCGAGGAAGCTATAGCCACTGAGGCCGACAACTTGCTGCGCGTAGACCTGGTTGATGAATGGTGTCGCCGTCGGCATCGGCGCCAGTTGGGAGCTTATGTAGGGAAAGCTCCAGGCCGGAACCGTGTTCCAGACATCCTGAACCGTCGGGTTGTTGTTGACGGACGCTCCCCAGAGCAGAGTGTGGCCGTCGACGTTGACCTGCTTAGCGACGCGTATGTCCGTATTGTCCCAGGCGAAGCTGTGGCCGACGCCGTCCCACGTTCCCTGAATGAAGGCGCCGAGATTGTCGGTGATCTTGCCGCCGGTAAAGAGGCTCGCCTGCTGCAAGACAAAATTGTTGTTGACGCCAAACCCGGGGGCTGCGCCGCCCGGCTGAGCCGTCTGAGTATTCGTAAAGGTCGGCTGCAGCATGACCGCGAACGGCGGGCCCTTCCAATCTCCGCCCCCCAAGGTGTAGCCGCCGAGCTTGAACCGTCGGCCGAATGGCGTCAGCTCCAAGAAAGCCGTATGGCAGGTCGCACATGTCTGACCGGTCTGGCGCGCGTAAAGCGGGAGCGTGACGGCATGGCGCGGCGCCAGCACGCCGATGGCAGTCACCCCGATGACGAAAATGCCAAGCGGCAGCTTGCGAAGGCAAAAGTCTAATATCCGATTGGCCCGCCAGAGCATGCCGGCATTTCCATTGTAGGATGCAAAGAAGCGGCGGCTTGAACGCCGGCCATTCAATTTTCAGCGCATCTCAATTCGCCGTTTGCCGCACCGGCGCGAAAAGCTGGCAGTAGCCGCGCGGACTGATTGCGCCGTCAACGAGCTTGCACGCGTCGGGCGGTTGGAACTGAGCGCACTTGTCACATGCCTTGTCGCCGTTAGGCTGGTCCTGATATGCGACCGCCCTCTTGGATATCTTGATGACCGCGCCTGCCGGCTCTGGCTCCCCGCAGAGGATCGCCGTCGCACCGGCAGCACCTGCTGCGCACTGGAAAAGCGCGCGTCGCGACAGCAAAGCTGACTGGTCAGGCATATCCAGCCTTCGACTGTGGTAATGGGCCTATGGCCCTGACTGACCCTTACGACTCCTTGCCGCCGGATTTATTCCGCATCCAGCCTACCGGGCGCCGTGCTGCCGGCAGCGTGACCGCCGAATCCCTCGAATTGAATTCCTCGCCGGCAAAACGCGCGCCTTAGCCCGGCGGACGCATCTAATTTCGTCTGCCTTTGCAAACCGGGCCCTGACCCGGCATTCTGCACTGCCATATGACGGCGGCGTGAGAGATTGAGATGCCCTTTTCCCTGATCGACGAAACCGACCGCGCGGTCCCGATCATCGCTTTGACCAAGGACCAGCTCGCTGCCTGGCTGGACAAGGCGGCGCCCTGTGAGCGCAATTGGCTGACCTCGACCGGTTTTTCTGCCGAGAGCGGGAAGCATGCTTTGGTCCCGGGGGAAACCGGCAAGCTCGCGCGGGTGCTGGTCGGGCTCGGCGGCGCCGATGCCGAGGGAGGGATGTGGGCGTTGGCCGGGTTGCCCGCGGCGCTTCCGGAAGCGAGCTATCGCCTGGAGGCGGCGCCCGATGGTGCCGACCCCAGCCGCCTCGCGCTCGGCTGGGCGCTCGCTACTTATGTCTTCACGCGCTACAGCGCGAAAAGCCGCCCCGCCGCCTCTCTCGTCTGGCCGAAGGAGGCCGATCGCGGCCGCATCGAGCGGCTCGCCCGCGCGGTCTTTCTGTCACGCGATCTCGCCAACACGCCAGCGGGCGATCTCGGCCCCGAAGAACTAGCGGCCGCGGCGCTGCGCGTCGCCAAAGACGCCGGCGCCGATCATCGCGTCATCGTCGGCGACGATCTACTGGCCGAGAATTATCCGACCATTCACGCCGTCGGCCGCGCCAGCACGCGCGCCCCGCGCCTCGTCGACATCACGTGGGGCGATCCCGCAGCGCCGAAAGTGACCCTGGTCGGCAAAGGGGTATGCTTCGACAGCGGCGGGCTCGACCTGAAGACCGCCTCGGGCATGCGGCTGATGAAGAAAGACATGGCCGGCGCCGCGATCATGCTGGGGCTGGCGCAAGCGATCATGGACGCCCGCCTGCCGGTGCGTCTGCGGGTGCTGCTGCCCTGCGTCGAGAATTCGGTCTCGGGCAATGCGATGCGCCCGCTCGACATCGTGCGCACCCGCAAAGGAATTACCGTCGAGATCGGCAACACCGATGCCGAGGGGCGGCTGATCCTGTGCGACGCGCTCGCCGAAGCCTCGACCGAAAGGCCCGAATTGCTGATCGACATGGCGACCCTGACCGGCGCGGCGCGCGTGGCGCTCGGCCCCGAGGTGGCGGCGCTGTTCTGCAACGAAGAGGGGCTCGCCCGCGAGCTGCTCGACACCGCCGTGGCCGAAGAGGATCCGATGTGGCGGCTGCCGCTGTGGCGTCCCTACCGCAAGATGATCGACAGCAAGGTGGCCGACATCAACAACGTGGCGGAATCGCCGCATGCCGGGGCGATCATTGCGGCGCTCTATCTGCAGGAATTTGTCGACCCCGGCATTCCGTGGGCGCATTTCGATGTGATGGCGTGGAACCCGCAATCCCGCCCCGGCCGTCCCGAAGGCGCCGAAGCCACCGCGCTGCGCGCCCTCTACGCCCACATCGCGCAGCGGTTCGAGTAAGTTCGGGATCTGCTGCTTGCCAGCGCTGCGCCAAAGATTGAAGCCAATTTCGCCGGCCCTGTGACAAAAAAGGGCGTCTGCGCTTACGCTCGAACCAAGGCTTCGGTGGCAACGGATTGATATTTCATCCAGTGTGAACTGCCTCACACTTCACCGCGGATCTTTGAATTATTGTCTTAGTCGGTAAACGGCAGCCGCCCAACTGCGAGCTGTCGGGGTTACCGTACTCCCGAGTCAGCCAGGACCTTAGCAAAGCAGTTCACCAAGCCGATCGAATGATCGGCGGGAGGAAGGTATGCGCTCGGTATTTCTGGTCGATCGTTATCAATCGCGAGAACGCTCCGGCGCCGCGTCACGCTTTACGAAGGCGGAGCCGCTTAGGGAGGTTTTTGGTACGCGCAAGAGGACGGCAAAATTTCGCCGCTCCGAAGTAGTCATGCTGCTGGCTTTATCCGTGCCCGCCGTCCTAGCTGAAGGAGCAGTGGCTCAGGTACGGGAGAATTCGCCGCCCGTCCTGTCGAGCGGATTGGGCAATGCGGCGTTCGTCAAGACCCCGGTCATTGAGGAACTCAGACAGCATCCCGCAACCGAATTCCTTCTCGATCTGGCGAACTTGCCTCCGATCGAGTCCATTGGCAGCGGATCCGACATCCGGCCATTCCTGGCTCCCGGTGTGCCCGCAGCTCTGGCGCGGGCGGCGCTGCGCCGTGCCTGGTCGACCGATCCGGCGATCCGCGACTTCATTGGCCTGTCCGAGAATTCCTCGGATTTCAATGAGCCAGACGGCGTTCCCGTCGTTGGTCTCCTGACGAGAGACGGCCCACCGACTGCCCAAGCCTCAACGGCGCCGGCTTCGAGATGAGGTTGGCCGGCCAGCGGGCAGGAAGGAGGGACTATTATGCAAGAGCATATTTTTATTGGCCGCATCGCCAGTGTCGTCATCTTTAGAGTGCCGGAGTTCGGCCCTCGGGTTAGCTTCACCATCGAGGGCATGGGACAGTGTCCGGTCGTCTGCGCAGCAGAAGGCGACGTCGCTCGGGAATTCATTGCCCATTACTCGGAGGGAGACGAGGTCGTCGTGAGAGGTATCTACGAGCCTCGACCGTCCACCGCTGCTGCCAATACACCGTGGGTTGCCCGATTTCGCGTACGCGCCGTGCACGTGGCGGAAGAGGCCCGTCTCGTGGCATGAGGCCGCATAGACGACTGGCGCCGGCATCAGCAAGCCGATCCAAGGCCATTTGCAATGTTGCCCATCCTGGCTATATATTATAGCCTTTCACGGCTATGAATTGCCATCGGTGGTGGAGCAATGCAGGTCAACATCTTTGAAGCCAAGAACCGGCTGTCGCAGCTGATCAAGTCCGTGCAGGCGGGGGAAGAGGTCGTCATCGCCAATCGCGGCGAGCCGGTCGCGCGATTGGTGCCAGCCGGGGGCTCTGTAAAGGCTGCCTCGGGCCCCGGCAGCGCGCAGGCAATTCTCGATTGGCTCGAGAGCCACGCATTGCCCGACTATGCGCGGCGCTCTGCCGAGGAGATCGATGCCGCGATCGAGCAGGAAAGACGGTCGTGGGACTGATCTACCTCGATGCGTGCCTGCTGATTTATCTTACCGAGCGGCACGCCCGCTGCGGTGGGCCGGTCGTCGAAGCTATGGCGCGCGCCGAGGGAGCGGGCTTTGGCATCTCGCCGCTGGTGAAATGCGAATGCTTGGTCGGGGCGATCAGGCGCGGCGACCCGGTCTTGGAACGCGCCTACACCGAGCTGTTCGCGCTCTTCGTGTCGCTCGCCATGCCGGAGCCGGTGTATCTGCAGGCAGCGCAGCTACGTGCCCGTTTCTCGTTGCGGATGCCCGACGCGCTGCATCTGGCTTGCGCTCAGTACCATCGCTGCGCCGCGCTGTGGACGAATGACAACCGCCTGGTACAAGCATCACATGGGCTAGCGCGAAATGTTTTGGATGACGTCTGACTGAGCCCAAGCGTTCCGATGACGGCGGTCACTCCTCCGGCATGCCGGCCTTGCGCAGGCCAGCGAGATAGGTGGCTTCAAACAACGCACGGACCTTCGGCACCCCCCAATAGCCGCGAGATCCGGGTAATCCGGCAGCCTGCAAGCGCGCAATGCTCGAATATTGATCATCACGGCTGAGCCGCCGAGCTTCCGCGAGTTCGGCGAAGGCGTGTTCAATCTCGGCCTTAAGGGCATAAGCGGAAGCGAGAAAGGCGCGAGGCCCTGCAAGTGTCGGATTGGCGGCGCGCGCCTTTTCGAGCCAGAGGACAGCCTCGCCAGTATGCGACTGCGCGAGGTGCATCCCGCCTATAAACCAATAAAAATTGGCTAATCCGGGATCGTGGGGGCTGAGGCGGATGGCTTGCTCTGCAAGCGGTATGGCCTCATCCAACGACCCGGTCAGTGCCTTGCATATGCCCAGCTGGAATAATGCGCCTACCCAATTGCGATTGAATGCGAGCACCGTCTCGAATTCGAGAGCTGCTTCGTCGGGCCGGCCCTGCTGGCGCAGCAACAAGCCTTTGGCAAAATGAGCAGCCGCGCTGTCAGGGGAAGCTGCCAAGGCTTGCCCGATCAGCTCTTCGGCCCGATTGATGTCGGACGTGGCCGAGTCCGTCATATGATCAATCACCCGGCCCGTAAGGTTGATGCCCAGCCTGCTCTGCGCCTCGACCGACCGAGGATCAAGTGCCAGCGCGTGATCGAAAAAGCTGATCGCCTCCGCGTAACTTTCACGCGATAGCGGCTTCAACATCGCGGCGCGCGCCCTAAGAATGTAGTCCACCGCATCGGGATTATCGATCGGCCTGGCGGCCTCCGCGCCGATAAGCTTGAGGTTGAGAGCAATCGCGATCCGGCTCGCGATCTCGTTTTGGAGGGCGAAAAGATCGCTCAATTCGCGGTCGAACCGCTCCGCCCATAAATGGGCGTCGGTTGCGGCATCGATCAGCTGGGCGTTGACGCGAATTTGGTTGCCCGACCGGCGGACGCTACCTTCCAAGACGTAGCGCACCCCCAGCTCGCGGCCGATCTGCTTTGTGTCTACCCTCTTGCCCTGATAGGTGAACGCGGTATTTCGCGAGATAACGACCATGCCTGCGATGCGCGACAGATCGGTCGTCAGATCCTCGGTGATGCCGTCCGCGAAGTATTGCTGCTCGGGATCGTTGCCGAGATTGGCGAAGGGCAGCACGACGATCGAGAGGCGCGGCACACCGGCAGGCTGGGAAATTGGCAGAGCGGGCGGCATGCTCGATGCCGGCAGATCGGCGATCGCTTCAGGGAGTAACGCATAGACGCGCACCGGCCGCGCGATGTTCTTGACGCTCTGCTCGCCCATGTCGTCGAACGGGTAGGGCAGCTTGTCTCGGATGTGGTCGCGCACCGTTCGCGAGATGCAGATGCCGCCGGGCTCGGCAAGCGCCTCCAGACGTGCTGCGACATTCACACCGTCGCCAAAGATGTCGTGTTCCTCGACGATCACGTCGCCGAGATTGACCCCGATACGGAACCTGATGTGCTGCTCCTCGCGCACCTCGGGCTCGCGGTCGATCATCCCGCGTTGGATCTCGACGGCGCAGCGCACGGCATCCACGACACTCGGAAATTCCGCGAGCACGCCGTCGCCGGTATTTTTGACGATCCGCCCCTGATGCTGTCGGATCTTCGGATCGATCAGTTCGACGCGGTGCGCCTTGAGGCGCTCGTGCGTGCCTTCCTCGTCCGCCCCCATCAAGCGCGAGTAGCCCGCCACATCGGCGGCCAAGATCGCGGCGAGACGGCGGGTCGAGGCCATGGCTGCGGCAGCCCACCCTGCTCCGAGCTATAAACTGCCACGATAATATACCACGTCTACTACGCCGCGAACTGGACTATCCGGCCGGGCGACGGCCTCCCGTGCGGGCATGACCAAACGACGTCGCCGTCACAGGTGGCCGCTGCGCGACTGAGCTTGCCCCGGCCGCGGTCTCGCGATATCACGCGGCGTATTGAAGAGGACACGGAGCGCTCACGATGATGCAACGTGACGAAGTGGTTCACAGCGACCCTGACATCCTCGGGGGGAACGCCGGTCTTTGTCGGCACTCGGGTGCCGGTCAGATCGCTGTTTGACTATCTGGAGGGCGGCGATACGCTCGACGAGTTGCTGCGTCAGTTCCTCTCTGTGCGGCGCGAACAAGCCGTCGCTGCGCTCGACTTAGCGCGCGAATCCCTCTTGGCGATGCGCGTTCTGCTTGACGAGCAGCTACCGAAAGATCTCTCTTCGGAACTCCGCGGCCATACTGTCGAGACGGTTATGGAGCGCGGTTGGGCCGGCTAATGTTTTCGCTGTTCCCCGCTGTTATTTTCGCTGTTATTTGCTGTTTTCCCCCGCGCCTCTGTCCGCCGAAAGCCTAGGATTTCTGGCGGTTTGGCGATGCTGCCGCTGATAATTTCCGGGAAGAACAGCGAAAGACAGCAAAAGCCTTACGGGGCCAACCGTAATGACCGCGTGCTGGGCATGAGCTGCCCGGCGACAGCCGAGCGCCAATTGCGGGCTTACGCCGAAGAGCGTTGGAGCCTGTATTTTTTCTGTAAAACCAGAGAAGCAGGCGCAGCGGCGCGCGATGCCGCTCAGCACGATTGACATATAAAGATATCTTGATATCTTTCTGTCATTCCACGATACGGCCGCGTTCAGGAGATCCGACATGCCCGCCTTCACCGACTACAAGGTCGCCGATATCGCGCTTGCCGATTGGGGGCGGCGCGAAATCGCCATTGCCGAAACCGAAATGCCGGGGCTGATGGCGCTGCGCGACGAATTCGGCGCCGCCAAACCGCTCGCCGGCGCCCGCATTGTCGGCTGCCTCCATATGACGATCCAGACTGCGGTGCTGATCGAGACGCTGATGGAACTCGGCGCCACGGTTCGCTGGAGCTCGTGCAACATCTTCTCGACCCAGGACCACGCTGCGGCGGCGATCGCTGCCCGCGACATCCCGGTCTTCGCCTGGAAGGGCGAAACCGAAGACGAGTACGAATGGTGCATCGAGCAGACCCTGCGCGGCCCGGCCAAGGGTCCATCGGGGGGGTGGACGCCGAACATGGTGCTCGACGACGGCGGCGATGCGACCAAGATCCTGCACGATCGGCATCCTGACCTGCTCAAGGAAATACGCGGGATCTCCGAAGAGACCACCACCGGCGTCAACCGGCTCTACGAGATGGTGCGCGAGGGCTCGCTCAAAGCCCCGGCGTTCAACGTCAACGACAGCGTCACCAAGTCGAAATTCGACAATCTCTACGGCTGCCGCGAGAGCCTCGTCGACGGCATCAAACGCGCGACCGATGTAATGCTCGCCGGCAAGCTCGCGGTGGTGTGCGGCTTCGGTAATGTCGGTAAGGGCTCGGCAGCGAGCCTCAGAAGCCAGGGAGCTCGCGTGCTCGTCACCGAGATCGACCCGATTTGCGCGCTGCAGGCGGCGATGGAGGGCTACCAAGTGACGACGATGGACGCCGCCGCCTCGCAGGGCGACGTCTTTGTCACCGCGACCGGCAATATCGATGTGATCACGATCGACCACATGCGGCAGATGAAAGACCGC
>Ga0306921_10010041_pt1 | contig 10052 bp, 12 predicted proteins | sample sta12Cox44000080_FD_203760 | JGI IMG/M metagenome (GOLD analysis project Ga0306921, IMG submission 203760) | Lab enrichment of tropical soil microbial communities from Luquillo Experimental Forest, Puerto Rico - statoxic.12C.oxic.44.000.080 (v2)... | ecosystem: Environmental > Terrestrial >...
GAACTGCAGCGGTTGGAGCTTGTCATCGGAATGATCAAGGCGATCGAGGCCGAGCGCGATGCCATTGCATCGGCCAAGGCTCAGACGGAGCATACGAGCGCAAAAAAGATGCAGGATCTGGCCAAAATTAAGTGCATCGGGCCCGAATTTGCACCTGACGGCCCCCACCAAGGATCGCGACTGACCTTTAGAAAAAAATCGAAAAGTGTTCTTGTCATCGCGCGCCAACATTCTGGCATTGTGCGCCACGCGGCCAACGACGATGACGCGGAAAGGCGATGTGAACCGGCCGGAGCGCGGCGGCGAGAACGTCCGCTGGATCGGCGGAGGAGGAACTAGACATTGGGCTGTCGCAATGTCTCCGAGGGCGACTCTCCAAAAAGCGTCCGGTACATAACCGAGAAGCGTCCTAGCTCACAGAAGCCCGGGTCACGGTCGAGTTGGACGGATCCGCACGCCGCAGCGCCCGAGGATCAGTGGATAAGGGGGTCGTGCCGGAAAAGCCGGGCGGCCGCAGCAGAGTGAAGCACTATCGTGTTTTGCCTACCCTGCTGTCGCCGATGTCAATGACATCCTGGATGCGTTGGAGATCACCGCGATCGACGTCGATGTTCGGCGCACCCTTCAGCGCGTCTATTACCGACGGCAAAAGTTCGGCGATGGCGATGGCCGCAAACATCTCGTTATCCGCGCCATCGCGTGCACGAGAGACCGGACAGCACGCTGCCACGGGGCGTCCTCGGTCTTCCCCCAATTGCCGGCCCGGGGCGTCGGACCTCCGCCGGCGCATTTTGAGCAGGCCGGGGTCTTCGGTGCTTTTGAATTGCCCAGACGGGTCCTCGATCACTCTGAGAAGCTCGATCACTCTGAGAAGCGTGTGCTATCTCTAGCATAGGCTGCACAGCTTGGGCTGGGGCGGCCTGGGCGTCTTTTTCGACCGCCCAAGTTTGAAATTGCTTCAGCAAGGCTCCAGACTGGGCGTCGCTGATTTCTGTTTGGCTTCGATCGACGACATTGACAGCGGCGGGAATCTCGTCGCGGGTTGGCGTCTCACTTGCAGTCGATTGCGAAACTTGAGGCTCAGAGGCGGCTGTTTGAGGCGTTGGTGCCGCTTGATCGGCATCACGCTTAAGGAAGGGAACATCGATCAGCGAAGCGTTGACTTCCGCAAAGATCTTTTCTGGACCTACCAGCCGTAGCGCAATAGCGACACCGACCCCTATCGCCACTATGATCGACATAGCCGCCTTGGACAGGCGCGACGGAACTTGCTGCACGGGTCCATCAACATGATCAACGAGAAAGGTTGGTAAAGTATCGTCGGTGGTAATAATGTCTTTCCTCGCCATTGGACGTCACTCCGCTGCGAGTTGGGCTAATCATCATAGAAGGGTGACAATCCCCGACTTTTTTTTAGGAGAAATCTTGATTTCACTGAGGCAGCGATTCAACACGCGGAAACCTGAGTAGTCCGTTGAGGTCACTTCATCAGAGCATTTGCAAGGCTGGAGCGACATTAGCGTCGCGGTGATCGCAGACCGCTGGGCTTTTTTGTTTGCGCCTCTGGCGGCTCAAGAACGGGCGGCCACGGTGGCAGAGTGAGCCGCCGCCGCTGCGAGAAGCGGCATAGGCACCGTCATTATTTTGGAGCAGTTAAGCCCGGTGACTAAAGCCAACTGTCGAGATCCGCAACAGTCTTAAGGTAGCGGGCATCCCTCAGGAGTTTTTGTCGTTCCGGCCCGGGGGGCAACAGGGCTGCGCGGTCTCTCGCTTCACGCGCCGCTGCCAGAAGTCGCTCTTTCAGCGTCAGATCCTGCTTAAAACGCCGCCGTCTTACAATCGGCTTCGGGTCCATAGACCCCTCCAGCCACGCAACGGCCTACACTACCATTGTAATTCCTATGGTATGGGGGATTGTTCCTTGACTTATGTCAATCGAACGCCGGCTCTTACACAAAGCACTAGCGGATCACGCGGTATTTCTCGCCGTCTTCGCCACGGCGCCTTCGGCGGCAGCGGCTTATCGGCCGGCATCGGTGTGCCGAGCGACGCCTTACCTGATCAGCTTAAACTTCTTCGCGACCCTACGTCGCAGCGGCGGCGTTAACGGCGGCGGCTTCCCCGCGCACAGGGCGCGCCTAATCGCGATGTCCGCGAACATGATTGGCCACCGCCCCTCGATGACGGCCAACAACATTTCTGTCGCTATCCGCCATTCTAGCCGCTCCTGCGTCGCTTTGGGCAACGCCGCGATGTAGTGGCCGGCATCGAGCAGAGTTCGAATCTCGCCACCGTCCGGCAGGTCTATGGGCTTATCGAATAGGCGGTTCCAGTCATTGTCGCCCGGCATCCTCGTGGACCTTGCGGATGGCGCGACTCTGTCGGTATTCGGGATCGGTGGCGTAGCGCCCGGCGAGGTGCTTGCTCGCTGGACCGAAGTGCCGCACGGGAATCCCGTTGCATGTGACCGTCAACCAACCCGCCGGCATTCGCAGACGTGCCGGACTCGGGATGACGTCATAAGCTTCGTTCGGATCGCGACCGGGTATGGGATTGAACATGGCCGATGATGTCACCGACCCCGCGAAGGCGCAAACCAACCACTGCGATAAGAAGCCTGCCGATGCGCGTTCCGGCGCCGGCACTCCGCCTAACGCACAGGCGCGCGCACCGGATGGCAGCGTGGGCCATCGAGATCCGGATGGGCGCCTCGGCTCGCCGACAAGGGTTGTCGCCGCGGGTTGATGCGCGGAGAGCGTCGCTGCTATTTTGGCTTCATGGTAACGAAGCCGGACTATTACATCGTCACCTTTGAGACGGATCGGCGTCCGTTTTCATGGCGCTGGGAGATCCGCCGTCACAGCCAACCGATGGGGGTCAAACTTGGGGCTGGCGGCTACCCGTCGCAGGGCGCGGCAGAGTCCGCCGGCGAGCGAGCGCTCAAAGAGTTTTTGGTAGAACTGTCCAAGGAAGAGCGCCGCTGTCGTTGATCGCTGCGATGCCGCCCGACGCAAGCAGTTTGAAGTGAGGGCTCTGGCGGGTGAACACATACCGCCAAAGAGATCGCGCGCGGCCGCGGACCTCTCCCGTCAGGCCGACTGCCATGGCAGGCGATCAGCCGCGCCCTTCTGCAAGGCGGCGCAGGTAGGCGTCGTGCTGCGTTGCGGAACTAAATTTGATTGTGAGTGACTGACGATTGTGATCGGCTTGGTGCCCCGGAGCCGACCATGGCCTTTACCATCCACGCATTCAAGGATGGCCATATCATGCAGACCCTGCGTCTAGGTGCGCGGGTAGCAGCAGAAAAAGCGCGGGCTCTTTTTAATCAAGGCTGGCGCGTGCATGTCACCGATCAAGCAGGTCGGCGCTATTCCTTCGATGCCCCGGAAGGCCTGGCGCCTTCAAATGCCGAGGAAGCGCCACCGCCGGCCGATGGCATCGAAATTCTAGTGCGCGACGCCAAAGACGTGGCTAGTTCGGACTCTCGGTGACGACGAAAAGGGTCGGCACACCATGCCGATCTTCGAACGCAACGGTAGCCCGCCGGCGCGCGGTCCGGCCACCCGCACTCCGCTGCGCAAATGACGAATAACAGCGCGGGGTATGAAATCCAGATGCGCGCCGAGCGCCCCGGCTGCTGAGGGGCTGGCAATATAAGGGCCGGTCGGAGTCTCGCGCATGCCGCAAGGCGGCCGCTTAGGGGTGTCACATGGCTGGGAGCGAATTGACCCCACAGTACGTGGTGGCGGTAGATCGCCAGTTGCCGCCGATGCAGGTTTAATCGACGACAACCGGGGCTTGGCGCGCGCTATCAGCCGGGGAGTGCAAAAGCGAACGGCGGTCGCTGCTGTGAATAGCCCGGACAGCCGGCATGGCCGAGTACGAGCGGTGGCGGTGCAGCCTGATGCAAGCCTCCGCTAACAGGCTGTTTAAAACTGCTGCTCGCAGGTCCGGCCTTCCTTGCGGTGAAAACCGAATCGCGAACAAAGTCATCCTCCCGTCGGATCTGCGTGCGCCCATCGTCGCTGACCGGCGGTAAGAGGCCTGCCGGGGTTCGTAACGCGTCCGGGGCCGCTTTCGTCACGGCGAGTCACTAACCGGTGAAGGAGGACGATGATGGCTGACTTAATGTCGAGTGCTTCTCGATCATGAGAACGGGTCCTTCACTCGCTCCATTGCCGGGGTGCAAGCGGTTCTTCAGTTGACCCAGTCCTTCGAGCGTCCGCCGCGATAAGGGCTTGGTCTCGGCGCTTCGAGACCAGGCCCTCCAGGCCCATGTTGCAGGCGGCGCGGAAGAGATCGCCTCGGCTTGTCAGCCGCTAGAGTTCAGGATGTCAGGCGAACCCGCATCGTCTCCAGCGCATCCTCCTAATTTTGGTCACCTTTGATCGCGATGTGGTCAAGGTTGCGCGTAGCTAAGAGGTCAGTGATTCCAACAGCGAAGCGGATTGCAGAACGCGATTGAAGAGCGCGGTATTATTTGCCGTGGGTTTCTTGTTTGTCAGTTTTTGGCTGCATGGCGGCGCTCGATGTCAAAGCTCGCTTGCCCCGCCGCTTTCACTTGCCCCGCCGCCATCGGTGACCAACAAAGATTCGGCACCAGCGGCTACCAGCAACCCTCGCCCCGGCGTGGCCGATCCTTGGTAAAATGTCAGACGCCACGGGACGACAGCCAAAGGTTCGCCGCCTCCGCCGCCAATGGCGCCGGAAGTCCCGATGTCTCCGCCGCCCGTCATCTTGCCTCGCCGCCATTGGTGACCGACGACGTTCCACCGCGAACAGCGACCGCCAAACCTTCGGCACGATCGGCGGCCGCCAAGAACCCGCCACCGCCTGCCAGTGCCAAAGACGCGCCGGCACCGGCCACCGAAAACGTTTCGCCCTCGCCGGGCATCGGCACGCTGTCTCCGTCACAGACGCCCGCTGCGAACTACGATGGCTTTACCGTAGGTATCGACGACGACGAGGAGACAGGCCAGCCGCTCTCCATTAGCCGTCGCCCAGCAAAACGTGTCAGGCAAAAGCCCGATACTACCGAGGGACCATCGGCGATACAGTCGCTGGATGACTCAGAAGTTGAGAAACTGAAGCCCAAGCTCACGATCTGCCGAGGCTGTTAAAGGGTTAAGGTGCTGCGGCAGAGCACGCTCTCCGGCAACGGCAGTAGCAACGCCTTGATACCCTCCCCGCGTGATCAGCCGCGCATCCTAGTGGCGCCGAGCAATGGCCGTTTCACACGCGGAATCAGTGACCGTCGGGTTAATGGCCCTTACACACGGGAAATCAGGATTTTGGTAGACGGGAATCGTCTCCTGGCTCCGGGCCGCGTAAACCCAGATTAACGTAAACACGCATAAAATTACGCCCACGACTAACCTCAGGTGATCTTGGAGCCATTTGATGATGCGCTCCCGGATCACGCACCACATACAGACGGACACCACAATCCAACGTGCGTCTCCTCGTGTGCCATCGCCGCGGACAACATACTCGGTTAGTTTATTTTCTTGAGACGACGGCAGGAACCGGATCACCTTTCCGCAGCGGTCACATTGCCTCATGTTCTACCTTCGACAAGCGCATCGGCTTCGGACCTGCAATACATCTGCAGGCCGGACGAGGTCGGCTAAACGGGGAAGAGAGAAAGTGGTGTGTGCTTGGGAAATAGGAGCGGGGTGAGGGGATTGCCAAGATAGAGAGAGCGCGTATCCCCACTTAAAAGTTGAAACAAAACAGTTGATAACTCGGAATGACTGCTTTGTTGCTGTCCAGGGGCGCGCGTTAGCGGCCCAAGAACGCCTCCAATGAGTGCGGCACTCGACCCTCGTCGGCGCATCGCTCGCTCAACTCGCGGACGATTTCCTCAGTCGCATCACGCGACCGATCTTCGGCAGTGTTGAAGGCAACGATGCACACAGGGTTGGTGTACTGCCCCTCAAACAAGTGCTGGATAAGAGTGGCGCGCTCAGTGTCGGCTTCGTCGGTCTCGCGCCACGCGCGCCCGGTGCGGCCAAAATCATCGAGGACAAGATAGATGTCGCGCTCCGCGTCCGCAGGCACGATCGAGGGCGAGCGATCAATCATGACGCAACTCCACGCACCACCTGCTATAGGATAGTCGGCTGGCGCGCGAGAAACCGAAGCCAGCGGGGACAAATCCTCCTTCATCGATATGGTCCTCGTACCAAGCGCCTTGATCTGTGTCGGAGCGATGCCGTGCCGCGCCCTCAACATCGTGTTGAACGTCGCCTGCGTTCCCGGCGCGTCGAGTCGTTGCGTAAGGCAACGGGCACCACTTTGATAGAGCCGGAGGCCATAGTGCTGCTCGCCCTTTTTCAGCCCCTTTCACCGGGGACCGCTGCCTGCACCCCGCTGGCGGCGCAAAGCTGTTCTTCTTGCCGCCCTACAGCCCCGACCCCGCGAAGTCGTTGAGACGCACCGGCTGCGCAAAGTGTAGCGGGCGAGGAAACACCGTTCCGGCTCTGCGCAGATCCAACAAATCTTCCTTTCTCTAGCGACAACCCTTTCCAACCTGGGTTCTACGTCGAGATTGGCCAGTCACTCGCGCAGGCGCTGAGCCGGCCGATCACCTACGAGTGGTACAAGTCCTATTTCGGCAAACGCACGGTGCGCGTGACGTTGCTCGGGAGGCAGTGCGATGCCATGATCGGCCTGCCGCTATCTGACGATTTCATGGGACCTGCGGTCATTTTCTCCAGAGGGATTGCAATCGAGGCGTATGCTCTGGTGAGCGCGAGGAACCAGCCGATCGCTGGAATCGATGACCTGAAGGGAAAACGTGTCGCTGTCCAATATCTGACGACGCCGCAAAATCTCTTGGCCGAGCGGGACGACATTGAAAAAGTCACTGTGCTGACCCCAGAGGACGGCATGAAGGCGCTTGATCAAGGCAAGGCTGACGTCGGCTTCATTTGGGGACCCGTCGCCGGCTGGCTGAACAAGTCCGCCTATGGCAACCGGTACAGGATTCAGTCGACCGAAGGCCGCGGCCTGTCATGGGATGCGGTTATCGGATTCGCGAAGTCTTCGGGACAACTGCGCGATGAAGTCGATGCGGCTCTGCCGAGGCTTGAACGCACAATCGCCGAACTCTCCGCAAAATACGGCCTGCCCACTGATCAGCCGATCCGCATTGGCGAAACTCAGGCGCCAATAAGGTGGCTTCGAGCGAAATGTCAGCTCAACCTCGAGCGCGGGCAGACCCCCGCGCAGAACCCCGTCCGGATACGATTGCTTCCCCGCCGACTGCGAACGCCCAATTAATGACCGGCGAAACAACATCGGCCGCCCAAAACCCGGAACTGGTGAGCGCCGGAAAGGAAATTTTCAACGGCACTTGCGCGCATTGCCATGGGCCGGATGCTGTGCAAAGCGAGCGTCGGATTGACCTCCGTCTATTGCAGAACCGCTATGGCGATGACATACGCTCAAAATACTGGGCGACAGTGCATGAAGGGCGGCCTGCAAAGGGAATGCCTGCTTGGAAAGAGGTCTTTACTGACGACCAGTTCGAGAGCATTTATGCCTTCCTACTCACTGTTCAATCGCGAGCCGATCCGGCCAATTGAAGGAGATGCGCGCACACGAATCGGAGAGCGCTGAAGAAGACACGCGGTACCGTCGCGCGTAGCCTCGCGTAGGAAAAGGAAGATCACGGACTACGGCGTGCCCGCAATGAACGAGTGAGATCAGCACGCTAGCCACGAGGTCGTCGACTCTAATCAATCTCAGCCGATCAAAGCGCTTAATGTCCGCTTTGTGGTTGATGGCTGCGTATTTTGCAAGAAGCCCGGTCGCGAATGCCCGGTCCCTATCTCAGGCCGGCGCCATCAGCGCGCCACTCGGAACATGAGGCTGTATTTCCCATCAGCACCATGAGCGCTAAGAATCTCGATTACATGGTCCTCCGGGATTAGGGGTTTGGTTAGTGTTCTCTCGGCGTTTTGAAAAATTTTTGCCACTTGCGGTTTAGCCACGAGCTTCACTGGTTTATTACCTTGTGGTTGATATGTGTAAGTTTGGTCTGGTGCCAGCGTTACCTCGGTTGAGCCGATCTTGAGCGTCACGGCCTGACCATTGGCAGTCCCGTAACGGTCTCCCCCAACTTGCGCTTTGTTGCGGAAAATGTATTTCCCTTTGTAAAACTCAGCTGTAGGTTGATACGACTCTGCCGGGCGCGCTTAGGCCGTTATCGTGCCTGTAGCGTGGATTTTGTTCCCGTTTGAGGTTGGAGTCACGCGGCTTTGAGGCCGACCGCTCGGATCAAGGTGTCGAGATCGTCGATGACGCGCTGGTAGAGGCGGTCGAGTTGCGATCGCCTTTGGGATTCGAGCCGAGCATCCGGCTTGATGGGGCTGAGAAGGCCTGCCGTGAGTGGAGCATAGACGCGTTCGAAGAGCTTCAAGAAGACGAGGCAGATCGAGTATCCCTGCGGGAGGAGTTGATAGCGGCGAGAGTTCGGGAGCTTGGCAACAAGGCCTTTGGCGCGGAGTTTCGAGAGGTCGTAGCGGAGCGAGGCGAGCGTGTAATGTTCAGGGGCGCAGCCGAGCGCTTCGATGACGGCGGGGTGGATTTCGGCGGTGGTGAAGGTATTGCCGGCTGCGATATGTGCGAAGCGCACGAGCGCATGCATCAGGGCGAGCTGCCGCGGGTGATCGAGCTTGAGACCGGGGATGCGCTTTCCCGTCGCGGTGATCGTCGGTTCGGCGAGCTTTCGTAGCTGACCGCGATCGACAAAGGTCTCCAGGATATCCTGTTGCACGTTGAGATAGTTGTCGTTGATCGCTGACAGGGTCTTGCGGAGGACGGGTAGATTTTCCACCGCCTTGTTGACGCCGTAGTCTTTGACGTCGTTGCTCGCTGCCTCCGTGCGGAGGATGAGGTGATCGCGGACGTATTGCTTGATAAAGCCGTTGCCGTAATGGCTGCGGATCACGGGATTGGGCAGGTTCATGTCCTCGATTTCAGTTTGCAGCTTGCCCCGATAGTGCTTGGTGATTTTGCGACCAAAGATGACGGTGATTTTATCGGGCTGGCCGATGGTTCGGTTGGCGTCGAGTAGACGTTCGCCGAGACTATCCAGAGCCGCACGACGGCGGAAGATGAGGTTGTCGCAGTACTCGACTTGCGAGAAGAACAGCCGGTGTTGGCAGCCCGCATGCTCTCGCTCTCGGGAGGTGAAGAAGGGCGTGAGATGGGTCAGCCACTTTTGGCCGCAGGTCACCAGATCCCGAGGGCTGAGCGAGTTGGCGAGTTCTTGCAGGCGATCGGGAGCTGCGCATTTCAAGAAGGCATTGGCGAGTTGCTTGAATCCGACGTCGTTCGCGCGCAGGCGGTTGGCCAGCCAATGGTGCTGGTTGAGGCAGATGCGGGCGGAGAAAGGAAGGTAGGGGCAGATGCGCACGAACATTCGTCCCCAGTTCCGGTCATTGATGTAAAAGTTGTATTGAACGACCCAGCGTTGCGCGAACTGGAGGTGCCATCGATTCGCGAGCTTGTCGCCGATGGCAGTCATGATGCGGGCGGGTTCGCGAGCTTTGAGGATGACCACGACTGCATCGGGCTTGGCCCGTTCGAAATACGGGTCGACGAATTCGTCACGACGGCCTTTCGGCGCCTCCACGATCGGAATGTTGCGCTTGGCGGCCCGCTCGTTCACCCAGCGCTGAAATTGGTCGACGATGCCGCGCAGGGTATACCGCGTCACCGGGTAGAGCTGGCGATATGTGTTGAAGAAGCCGATGACCCTCTCTGGCTGCTGGAACGGCTGGATCAACCCGTTCAGCAGGATGCGGTCGAAACAACGATAATGCCAGTGGATGCTGTCCTTGTGGTGCGCGTAGAAGGAATTCATGACCGCCTCCCGACTGCAGTACCAGCAGCCGGATCGTAGCGGCTATTCTCGGCCTTCAACCATAGCTCCCCTTTGATATCCCGTGATCCTCCACCGCCCCCTCGTCACGGCAGGGCGCAAGGGATATCAAGGGCGGAGCCCTTGGCTAGTTGGTACGTTCATGTGACGGATGGTGAGG
>Ga0306921_10010042_pt1 | contig 10052 bp, 9 predicted proteins | sample sta12Cox44000080_FD_203760 | JGI IMG/M metagenome (GOLD analysis project Ga0306921, IMG submission 203760) | Lab enrichment of tropical soil microbial communities from Luquillo Experimental Forest, Puerto Rico - statoxic.12C.oxic.44.000.080 (v2)... | ecosystem: Environmental > Terrestrial > Soil...
CGCTCGTGGGCGAGTGCTCCATGCCAGTCGTGTAGAAGGTCGCGCGCCATGCAGCACTCAGAGGAAGGCGTACGTGATCGACAGCATCATTGCCAAGATAAAGAGCATGCCCTTAACGAGCCCTCTGGCCGGGTAATCAGCTTCGGTGCACTGCAGATACCGCGTGATAAACAGAAGCAGCAACAGGTCAGAAATATCCAAGGGGTGCAAAATGAATCGCCCGGAAGCCACTTCCGATAGGTCCGACAGCATCGCGACGGCTGCGGTCACCACGATGGCGCCGCACAGGAAGGTCGTGTTGCTAAGCGCGGCTCTCACGAACCCCATCGCCTTACCTCCTACCGGACAGATGGTAACGCATGAGTGCTGACTTGAAGTCGCCGAAGCCCTCCGCGGAGTCGCGTACGCGCTGGGACCTGCTGCACGCGACATCCACACCGTCGCCGAGATCATCACGCTCACCGAATGCTTGAAGGCGCACGATCGCGCCCTCGCGGCGGACGCGCGTGGCGACGAGGACCTCGCGGTGAAGGAACGCCAGGCCGAAATGCGACCAGTGGAGGCTGCTGCGCTATGACCAGGCGAGGGGCGCAAGCGTGAGGCCGAGCGCGAGAACGACCCCGAGCCCGATCCGCCGCATGAGCACCTCGTTGAGGATGGCTGGCGGGGAGTCTAGCAGACGACGGCGGGTCGCAGGAGCGTGCGCGACGAACGCGGGCTCACGCGCCGGTGCTGATCCGTCTCTGCCAACGATCCTCGGCGTCGGTCCAGCCGCGCTGCTTCACCTTTAGCCACCTCCGTTCGTGGTCATCCCCGGAACGCCTGTCTACTATGCGCCGACGACGCGTGGTACCAGATCTGCCGCCCCAGCGAGAACCTCCTCTGCTCGGTGGTGAGACGGTCCCGGCGCTTGCCCGGAGACGGCTTCAGCGCTAACGTCCAGGCCACCAAGCTGGCATGGCTCATAGGAGGTCGGGATGAGCCGCTTGCAGTCCTTGACAGTCGAGACTACGCGATGCGAGACGGACTCAGTCTGAGTCGGCGTGCTCTGCTGAGGAGTGGCGTCGCTGCCGGCGCGCTGCTGGCCGCCGGGCCCCTCTCGAGCCCCAAACCCGGTGGGATCCTCCGCGTACGTGGCTGGGATCCACCGCACTTCGACCCGCACCTGACGCGCAACTTCATGACGATGACCACCTTGAGCTTTGTCTATAGCAAGCTGCTTCGTCACAAGGTGGGCACGGGTGTGGCGCCCGGCAGCTTCTCCGTAGAGCCCGATCTCGCTGAACGGTGGGAGCAGCCGGACGACACGACCTATATCTTCCATCTGCGCAAAGGCGTGCGCTGGCACAACAAGCCTCCCGTCAACGGTCGCGAGCTCACGGCCGAAGACGTGAAGTTCACCTACACCCGTTTCCTCACCGTCAAGGGGAACCCCGAACGGTACCTGCTGGACTCGGTCGACCGGGTCGACGCGGTAGATCGCTACACCGTGAAGTTCGTCCTCGGCGAGCCGTACGTCTGGCTTCCCCACAAGCTGGCCAACGCCCTCTGCATGTGGATCGTGGCTCCCGAAGTTGTCGAGCGGTACGGCGACCTGAAAAAGCCAGAGACCGCGATCGGCACCGGCCCCTTTACGCTCGAGCGCTATGACCGGAACGTGAAGGCGGTCTTCAAGAAGAACCCGCAATACTTCCGGCCTGGCCAGCCCGCAGTGGACGGAGTGGAGTGGATCGTCATCGAGGACGATTCCACTGGACTCGCCTCGTACCGCACCGGGCAAATCGATGCCGGGCCCTCGACCTGGTGGTCGGTGCGCCAGTCCGATCTGGACGCGCTCAAGAAGACTCACCCGCAACTGGCCTACCAGGATTTCCTGGGCAACATGGTCTACGCCATCTCGCTGCGGACCGATCAGCCTCCCTTCACCGACGTGCGCGTGCGGCGCGCCGTCTCCCGCGCCATCGATCGGCGGGCGCTGATCGACGCGGTATGGCTACGGGGCGAGCCGAGCGGGCCCCTGTCCCGTGGGCTCAAGGACTGGGCGCTTGCCGTCGACAAGCTCGGCGAGGGGGCAAAGTACTATCGGTACGATCCGCGAGAGGCCCGGCGACTCCTGGCTGAAGCCGGCTACCCGAACGGCTTCAAGACACAGCTCATGGTGACCCCCGGCTACGGCACCGATCTCATCGATGCCGCTCAGCTGGTGCTCGGCCAGCTCAAGGACGTCGGCATCGGAGCGGAGCTGAAAATCCAGGAGTACGGCGCGTATCAAGCGACGACGATCCAGGGCAAGTTCGACGGCATGACGATGGGTCCGTTCGCGGTTGCGTGGGACCCCGACGACGCGCTCTATGGGCCATACGTCCCCGACCAACCGCGCAACCGGGGCCACGTCAATGATCCCAAGCTGACCGCGATGATCAAGGAGCAGCGCCGCGTAAAGGATGTGGATGCGCGCAAGAAGCTGGTCTTCGATGTACAGCGCTATATGGCCGAGCACCAGCATTACGTATGCCTCGTGAGCCCGATGTATACCGGCTCCTGGCAGCCATACGTGAAGAACCACGCCCCGAACCCTACGTTCGACTATGGCAGCCGAGTGGCCGCGCTGTGGCTCGAGCGGTGAGCGGGAAAGGGCGAACGCGCCCTCGCCGGCGGCCTGCGGTCACTCGTATGTCGGCGAACCACCGTGCAATGGCGTCAGCGAGCGGTTCATGGGAACGCTCAAGGAGCAGTGCCTCTAGCTCCATCGCGTCCAGAGGCTCGTCGAGGCACGCCGGATCATCGGCGAGTTCATTGGCGCGACAACGCCGAGTGGCTCATCGAGCGGCTCGGCCATCAGACGCCTGTGGCCGCCCGCGCCCGCGCGATGGCGGCCTGACCGATGAAACGCGATCGCACCATGGCGCTAGAATCGACGATCGAGGGCGGGGGCGCTATGTTGGCATCCCCCTCGCGCGTCTCAGAAACCAGGAGCGGTACACATCGAGCGCGGGCCACGGGCGCGCGCTGCGCGATGACGACCCCGGACCACCGTGATAGGCTGCCCTCATCATGGCCACAACCAGACGCAGGGCGTCGACCACCTCGGCGGCCCACCCTACGAATGGGCGTGTCCGAGTCGGACAAAGCGAGAAACCTGACGGCGCGTCGGTTGCTCGATCGCATTCTGCGGAGCATCTAGCCTGGTACACGGGGCTTGCACTGATGGCACTCTTTGAAGTCATCGAATGGCCTGTGGCTCTTGTCATTGCTGTGGGCCACGAGATCGCCCATCGAGCTAGGAACAGGGCGATCCGCGAACTCGCTGAAGGCATCGAAGCCGGCGGCTGATCGCCGTCGTCGCGGCATAGGGAACCCGCAGTAGAATCTCGTTGGGCTGGACGCCCGCGCATCAAACAGGTCCGGTGACGCCGGGCCTATCCTGCCATGAGGGCGATGCCCGCACGAGCGTGGTCAGCGCCCGGCCCGTCTTTTGCCGTAAGGGTGGCAGCGATGCAGTTGCCGATCCGAGTACCCTCGCTCCCTTCGTCATCGGCGCATTCGCCGGAATCGGCGTGTGGGGTATTGTCGCGCTCCTTCACGCTACGTGGCTGACAGAATCACAACGCATGATCGCGGTCGGCGGAGTCGTGACAGTCATGGCACTGCTGGCCGCTGGGCAATCTTCGTCTGGCCCGGGTATTGGGACTAGCACTCACTTCGTCTTCGGCCTCGACTTTCGCCACGGGGCTAGGGCTCGCCATCCTGTCAGGATGACGCGCCACCAAGGCCGCGATGGTTGCGGTGCCGCGAGCGCCTCCCGCCTGAGCCGGCGTCGTTCTTTCTTCTTCATGCCCACGACCTAAAGACTACTATCGTCCGCGATCGCTCTACTTTCCCTTCGGCCCGCGCGGGTCCACGGTGTCGGGGAGGCAACGGAACTCGAACTTGTTCCCCCAGATCCGCCCAGGTTTCTCTCCCTTGGGAACGAAGTAGACAACCGTCAACGTCGACGGATGTTCTACGAGCGTGGCGCGACTCTCCGCCTGGGCGTTCGCTGCCGCCGCCTTCTGTACGCCAAGTGCATTCATGCAGCCCCCACGACTAGGCCAGACGCCTTCGATGTCCCACGACTTCCCGTGTTCTTCGTCCCACTTGGTCCATCCCCACAACACCCACGCGCACTCGGCGCTGGCCGTGGCGGTCGAGAGGAGCAGGCAGACGGCAACGAGCGGGAGCGACCAGACGTGGCGGCGTCGGCGCATGGGGTGACCCTCCCGGCAGGAGTCTAGCTCAGGGACGGAACGCCGATCGAGGCTAGTTGAACCACCCCGCGCGCCGGATCTCGCTCCGCAGCGCGAGCGCCCGCCTGAACTCGACCCGTACGACGAGCCACGCCTCCGCGCTCCATCGCGTCTGCAGCATCACGAGCAGGACGCGGTTGATGCGGAGCCAGGGGTGCCAGAGGCGGGCGTCGGTGTTGGTCATCGGACTCTTCATTAGCCCGCTCCTTCACGACCGCCCACGCAGTAAGATCTGCTGCCCGCGTTCCAGCTACCAAACTGACGCACCAGCGCTGACCAGAGCGCGCCCATCCCCGTATCAAAAAGGAAAGGCCCAGAATCAAAGGGAGGGAGCCCAGACCGGCGGCGGAAGCCTCAGCATCGGCAGAGTGTGATGGACGCTTCGGCTTCGCTCACGACACGATCCCGGCCGCCCGCATGGCGCGGTACGTGCTGAATCCGCCCGACAGGTTGCGCACGCGGAACCCCTGCTGCGCGAGGAAGCGGGCTGCATAGTACGCGCGCTGCCCTACGCCGCAGGTCACCCAGATCTCCCGGTCCCGCGGGAGCTCGGTCCACCGCTCGCGCAACTGCGACAGCGGCGCGTTGATCGTGCCCGGCACCTTCCCGCCGGCGAACTCGTCGGGCTCGCGAACATCCACGAGGAGCGCGTCCGTCCGACCGAGCGCGGTCCAGTCCGCGAGCGGCATGTCACCAGCGAGCACGTTCTGCGCGATCATGCCGGCCAGGTTCACCGGATCTTTTGCGGCGCCGTACTGCGGCGCGTAGCAGAGCTCGGCGGCCGCGAGATCGTGCACCGTGCCGCCGAGCTGGATCGCCATGGCGATGACGTCAATCCGCTTCTCGACGCCCTCGATGCCAACAGCCTGTGCGCCAAGGATACGGCCATCCGGCACGGAAAAGAGAAGCTTCAGGTGGATCGGACGCGCGCCCGGGTAGTAGCTCGCGTGATGCCCGGGATGAAGATACACCTTCGCGAACCCGTCGATGCCGGCCCGCACCAGGCCCTTTTCGCTGGCGCCGGTCGACGCCACCGTCATCCCGAGGATCCCAACGACGCTCGTCGCTTGCACGCCGCGAAACTGTGTGGAGCGACCCGCGATGGATTCCGCCGCGACCCTGCCCTGTCGGTTTGCTGGACCTGCCAGTGGTAGCACTGTCTCTTGCCCCGTGAGCACGTCGTGGACCTCGGCGGCATCACCAACCGCCCAGATCGCCGGGTCGGACGTCCGCATCTGGGCATCCGTCGCGATCCCGCCGCGCGGCCCAATCGCGAGTCCGGTGGCTCGCGCCAGCTCGGTCTCGGGCCGCACACCGATCGCAAGGATCACGAGGTCGGCCGGCAGCCGGGCACCGGACTCCGCGACGACGACGACCGAGCCGTCCGGCATCTGTTCGATGCGCGCGAGACCGTCGCTCATGTGCAAGCGCACGCCGCGCTCCGTGAGGTGGTGCATGACCGGCGCCGCCATCTCCGGGTCGAGTGGCGGCATGACCTGCGGCAGCTTCTCGAGCACTACCACGCCGAGGTCCCGGTGCACGAGGTTTTCGACCATCTCGAGCCCGATAAAGCCTCCGCCGACGACGACGGCGGTCTTGGCGCGGCGCGCGGTGATCCAGTCACGGATGCGCCGGCTGTCCGGTATGCTGCGCACCGCAAAGACACCGGGCAGGTCGATCCCGGGAAGCGGCGGTCGGATAGGAGCCGCACCCGGCGAAAGCACGAGCGCGTCGTAGCGCTCGCGGCGCGCCTCGCCGGTCCGGACGTCGCGCACGCTGAGCGTCCGTGCCGCGCGGTCGATCGCCGTCACCTCGGTTTCCGTGCGGATCTCTACGTCGAATCGGATCCGGAACATCTCCGGCGACGCCACGAGCAATGCGCGCTCGTCCCGAATAACGTCGCCGACGTAGTACGGCAGTCCGCAGTTCGCGAACGACGCATAGGGGCCGCGGTCGAACACGACGATCTCGACGGACTCGTCCAGTCGGCGCAGGCGCGCGGCACACGACGCGCCGCCCGCGACTCCGCCGAGGATGAGGACACGCCGCCGTGGGGCGCGCGGAGACTCCGCTGCCTGTGCCATCACTGCCTCCCGACTACGGCCTGCGCCGCCGCACGTGTTGAATCGCCATGGTGATGACCGCCTACCAAAGGCTCCCGAGGCCGGGATCCATGCATCGTTATCGCATCTTCAAAGTCTCACACGCCGCCCGCTGCGTCACGTGCCACGGCGTGCGCTCCCACGCGGTGCTGGTCGATCGCCGTTGCTCAACGGGGTGCGTCGGCGCCATAATCGCTGGAAGCCCCATGCCTGATCACGATTCGGAGCACCTGCGAGTGCGGAAAGCCGATGCGGAGCGGGTCGCGTGCCACGGCGTGCTTTCCCACGCGGTGCCCGTCGCGGTTGTCGGCGAGCACACGCTACGACGACCGAGGCTAGCGCGCGACGTTCTACACCACGGGCATGGAGTACTCGCCTCGAGCCACTAGCGAGCGCCCCGAGGGAAGGGTCATACTACGGTCTGGGAAGCCCAATGAAGCCGAGGGCTGCTCTCAGGAGCCTTCCGCGTTGGTCGAGCACGGGCTACTCGATGATCTGGTCGGCTCGGATCAGCAGCGATTGCGGGATGGTGAGGCCCAGAGCCTTCGCCGTCTTCAGATTGATCAGGAGCTCGAATTTAGTTGGTTGCTCTATGGGAAGGTCTCTGGGCTTCGCACCTTTCAGAATTCTATCCACGTAGTACGCTGCGCGCTTGTATACGGCAGGAAGGCTTGCCCCGTAGGCAACGAGGCCTCCGGACTCAACAAAGTCCTTGTACAGCGAGATCACGGGCAGCCGGTGCTTTGCCGCCAGATTGAGGGTCTCAACCCGGTGCTTCGTGAGCCATACATCCTCGAAGACGACCAACGCTTCGGCGCGATCTTGGGCTGCAGCCTGAAATGCGCCGGAGAAATCGCTCGAAGTTCGCACGGGAAGGCGTAGAGCCCGAAGACCGACCTGCGCGGCCGCCTGTTCCAGCGCCCCGACGCCCAAGCCCGCGGCAGGATTATCTCCATTCCAGAGAATGGCCACGCGAGAAGTGCTGGGAAGGATCTCCTTGACTAGAGCTGGATCTGCTTGGGGGCGCTATCGACCGAACTGGAACTTACGCCGGTAAGGTTCCCACCCGGATGGGCAAGGGTGGGTACGAGGCCGGACTTTATGGGATCGGCAACGCGCGTTATGACAATGGGGATCGTCGCCGTGGCGTTCTTGGCCGCCTGGCTTGGCGGCGTATTTACAGTCAGGATGATGTCCACCTTGAGTTGCACGAGTTCATCCGCCAGAGCTGCAAGCCGCTCGTTCTTCCCCCCTGCATCGCGCGACTCGATAGCGAGGTTCTTCCCCTCGTCGTAACCAAGCTCCCGGAGCCCTTCTTGGAAGCTTTGAAGCAGCCGAGGGGGAAGGACCTCTGCGGAGAGAACGCCAATGCGGTACACCCTTCCCGCTTGCTCGACTTCGGCGGCAAGGGGCACAAGAATCAGACTGACAGCGAGCACGACCGCGAGCCCGATCCGCCGCATACGGCACCTCGGTTGGGACGGCTGGCGGGAGTTTAGCAGACGACGGCCGACCGTAGGATTGGGCCGCGTCGGTCGAGCACGGTCATTCGATTACCTGGTCCGCCTGGAGTAGGAGCGTCTGCGGGATGGTCAGGCCCAACGCCTTGGCGGTCTTGAGGTTGATCACCAGCTCGTACTTCGTCGGCTGCTCAACGGGCAGATCGGCAGGCTTGGCGCCCTTCAGGATCTTGTCGACGAACACCGCGACGCGCCGCTCGGTGTCCCGCGTGTACTCCTGGTAGGCCATGAAGCCGCCCTCCGCGGTGAAGGAGCTGGTCGTCGAGATCGCTGGCACCCGGCGCTCGGCCGCGAGGCGCAGGATCGTCGCGCGGTGAGTCTCGAAGAACGGCGAGCCTACCAGCACGAGACCGCCCGCGCGCTCGCGCGTCATGGCGGCGAAGGCCATCTCCAGGTCGGCGGCCTGCTGCACGTGGAGGATCTGGAGCGCCACGCGTAGCTTCTGGGCCGCCTCGCGGAACACGTCCAGCGAGGAGCGCGGCAACTCCTGGAGGGCGGGATTCTTGTACCGTAGCACCGCCACCCGGGCAATGCCGGGCACGGCCTCGACGAGGAGCGCGAGACGCTTCCCGTTCACCTCGACCGTCGCGAAGCTCCCGAGGCCGGTCGCATTCCCGCCCGGCCGGGCGATGCTGGCGACGAGCCCGCGCGCCACCGGGTCGCCGACCTCGGTGAACACGATCGGGATGGTGCTGGTCGCCTGCTTGGCCGCCAGCGCGGCGACCGTCGTTCGCGCGACGATGACGTCGACGCCGCGTTGCACCAGCTCAGTCGCCAGCGGGCGGGCGCGCTCCTCGTGGCCGTCCGTGAACCGGGCCTCAAGGGTGACCGTCTGCCCTTCCACATAGCCGAGATCATTCAGCCACTGCCGGAAGGCGTTGAGGCCGCCGAAGGATGATTCGGCCTCAGGCGCGAGGTAGCCGATCACCGGGACCTTCCGGGCTGGCGTCGCATCCGCGGCGGGCGGCGAGATGGCGGGCGCGAGGCCGAGCGCCCGAGCCACGAGCGCGGCGGCGATGCCGAGCGCCAGGGCGACGACGACCGCGAGCCCGATCCGCCGCATGAGCACCTCGCTGGGGATGGCTGGCGGGGAGTCTAGCAGACGACGGCTGATCGCAAGAGGCTGCCGCCTTGGTCGAGCATGCGCTATTCGATTACCTGATCCGCGCGCCCCAGCACTGATGGCGGGACCGTTAGCCCAAGGGCTTTCGCGGTCTTGAGATTGACGGCCAACTCAAACGTCTGTGGTCGTTCGATCGGCAACTCGCCCGGCCGGACGCCCTGCAAAATTCTCCCGACGTAAGTGCCGCAGCGCTGCGCCACCGCCGGCACGCTCGGCCCATAGGACAGGAGTCCACCAGCCCCGACGAATTCCGAGAACATGGAGACAGCTGGAATGTGCTTTTCGATCACGAGCGCGCCGATTCGCTCTCGCTGGCTGTAGGCGAACGGCGACGATAGGATGAGGACGGCCGTGGCGCGGCCTTTTCTGGCAGCGTCCAGCGCCCGATCGAAGTCTTTCACAACTGTTACATTTTGGCGCTGGACGGCAATCCCCATCGCTTTGGCCGCGACTCCATCGCTTGAAATTGGGGTGCGTTCAAAACTGGGTCACCAAGAACGGCGACCCGCGAGAGCCCAGGAATAATCTCCTGGAGGAGCTGCAGTTGCTTTCCGCCGAGCTCCGGCAAATCGAGGAACACGCCCGTAATATTTCCGCCGGGCTGTGCGAGTCCGCGGACGAATCCCGCGGCGACAGGGTCACTTTCTAGGTCAATGGCGACCACCGGAATTGTGTGCGTCGCACCCTGAGCCGCTCTCACCGCCGCGGGACCGCGCGCGTAGATGACATCAACGTTCAGCCGGACGAGGTCGCCTGCGAGTTCGTTAACAGAGTGCCCTCGCCATTGCGGTATTCGATGACCAGATTTTGCCCATCTGTGTAGCCGAATTGGCCAAGCCCTTTCCTGAAGCCCTCGTCGCTCGATGGCGCAATCGGAGTCGGTCCGAGTACGCCGATGCGATAGACGCGCGCCTGCTGCGCTTCGACGGCGGCCGCAAACAGGAGGCTACAAGTAAGAACGACCGCGAGCCCGATCCGCCGCATCGGCACCTCGGTAAAGGGACGACTGGCGGGGAGTCTA
>Ga0306921_10010044_pt1 | contig 10051 bp, 10 predicted proteins | sample sta12Cox44000080_FD_203760 | JGI IMG/M metagenome (GOLD analysis project Ga0306921, IMG submission 203760) | Lab enrichment of tropical soil microbial communities from Luquillo Experimental Forest, Puerto Rico - statoxic.12C.oxic.44.000.080 (v2)... | ecosystem: Environmental > Terrestrial >...
AACACATCCGCTGGGGGCGTCCAGTGGGCGGCGAATTCTCGCTAACCGGCGCAATGCTCTCAAGTCCACTGGACCGCGCACCGCCGCCGGGAAACGGCGGGTGGCGCTGAACGCCCGCCGTCGCGGCCTGTGCTCCGAGGAGCTGGAACAGCAGTTCCGGACGCGGGGCGAGGACCCTCGGGAGTTCCGCCGGCTGCATCGCGATCTGATTGCCGTTTTCCACCCCAAGGATCGTGTCGCGGTGGAGGCGGTGGGACTTATGGCACACGCTTGGTGGGAGAAGGCACGGCGGATTCGCAACTGGGTGGGCGCTGGCCAGCCGGACGCCGACGACCTCGACGCGCGCCTGGACAGATTGCTTGTGTTGTTCGCTCATGCGGAGGCTTGGCGACACAGGTGGTGGGTACATCGACTGGCTGCCGTCCTGGGCCGGCCACTGGGGTCTCCTCCCGATGTGCGACGGAAGGTCGAGGCTCGACTGCCACTTTTCGGAGCCAAGCCGGGTCAGCGAAAGTACACACGCGAGACAAGGTGTGAAGTAATGCCAGAAGACCCACTCACCACAGAGACGCAGAGGCACAGAGAAGTTCGATGAAAGTGTGGGCGGAGACCATTAAGGATTCGGAAGGGAGTTGGGCGCGCGGACGACTGGGGAGATGTAGCCCGTCCACAAACACCATTCCCACGCACGGCACCTGCGAGGGTTTCACGACAGGCGAACAGGTACTCGCCGAGGCTTTCAGCTTTCTTCAGAGGATGGCAAGATTGCGAGATGCTTGCGCGCAAGGAGGGTTGCCCAATGACCAAGTTCAGCCGGAGCATGGTCGAGAACTTCAAGGCCTTCGAGCAACTGGAGAAGACCGAGCCCGGCTTTAAACTGCACCCCGCATTCTTAACGGTGAAGGGGCTGATGCTGGCAATGGCAAGGGCGAACATGCCGCCCCAAGAGCAGGCGAAGCTCAAACAGGAGTGGGACGACGCGGAGCGGGAACTGTTTGGCCGGGCTGAAAAGTCTGTGTAAGTGGGCTATCTGCCCACCGGTAGGGCAATACCTTGACGAGTAACACCGGCATAAAGACAGTAATAACTCCAGCCACGTGAATGGTGATATAGTCGTGCCGGGTGAAGTGATGCGATGCATAGCGCATCGCCCATGGGGCGAACTGGCGCCATTCCTCAAGCACGTGCAGGGAGAAGGCGAAGGGGAACAGCCAGATCGCCTGGCGAAAAACGAGGTCGCTCAGCAAGTGACTGATCCTGTCGAAGTTCATCCTCACTCCTGTCGACCCCTCACCCGGCTCGCTACGCTCGCCACCCACTCCCCAAGAGGGCGAGGGGATTTGCGGTTGAATTGGGCGCGCAGGCCTTTTCCGGTCCTCTCCCCCAAAGGGGGCGAGGGGATTTGTCAAAGTTTACGCGGGGCAGGACACGAGCTCAGGGCTCTTCGGCCAAGGTGAGTTGCCTTGTCCCTGAGGCGCTGGCTCGTAGTGGTGCTGGCCTGCGCACGAGCCATGCGCCAATTCGGTAGAGCAGTAATAGGGCCAGCATCATGCCGTAGAACACCGGTTTGCGAATGTCCGACTTGACCAGTCAGTAGTAGTGCACGACGCCGGCGATGGCGCTCGCGTATACCAGGCGATGCAGCGTCTGCCAGCGTTTGCCGCCCAACCGTCGAATCCATTCTGCAGTGGAAGTAGCACTTTGCGCGCCGGAGTGATGGCGAGAGTAAAAGTTGTTGTAGTGAGTCACGTCGTTGTATGACGTCTGGTTTTCGTTGGTGCTGAAGGGGCTCTTGATAGGGGCATTCAGCTTCGTCCCGGCCTGCACCTTTGGCAACGGAGACAACAACTCCAACAGTGTCGGGCCTATCGCGAGCCCAGCCGCAGCCGCCGACCCGCAAGCGAGGAATTTGCGCCGACTCAAGTAGACGCTCTGCGGGGTAATCTCCGACGGTGGGATGTCCGAGGCTGTTTTCGGCAACATAATCTCCACCTTTTCCACCTCTGATTCTTGACGCCCTGGAAGCTCAGGCCAGAAAGTCGAGATCCGCCCTGTTGCTGTGGCGAACTATTCTCGCAACCTTTCCGCGAAGATCAGCGGGAACCGCTTCTCCCTGAACCCCTGCGCGGAGTCGATCCCTAACCTGTTCACGCCTCTGGATCTCGACCGAGCAAGCCTTGCAAGCCGCCAAGTGACGTGTCACTTCGAGGGTGGCCTCAATCGCGAGTTCGTCCGAGAGGTAATAGTCCAGGTATTTCCACGTTCTCCCACAGCTCCGTCCGCTGGAATAGACCACTTTCATACGACTCATCCGTTGATGGAGTTCAGAAAGCCGGCCAGCAGGGGAGCGAGATTCTCCGCGATCTGAAGGTTGTTCTTCCCGTCGAGGTCGGACACGATGAATGCCAAGTAGCCCTGGCTCTCAAAACTGGCCACCTCAAAACGCTTCGCTGCCACCTCGTAGACGGGTACCGACACCTCGGCGCCGGAGCTGGCTTCCATTCTGCTGAAGGACTCGCCGGGCTGCTTTTCGGTGATCACCAGGGACAGAAGGTTCGAGTCGCTCCTCAGGACGAAATGCACGTAGTGACGCCCAGCGTAGGAGCAACGATGCGCCATGACGACGCGATACTCGCCTGGCATCCTTTCCTTGACCATGGACACGAGTTGTACGAACTGCGGCCCGAGTTGTTGGGCGGCAACCGCCTCGGCAGGGTATTCCTGCGGGAACCTCCGGAAGACGGCGCAGTGGAGATGGTCAGCCAGGCCCACGGTCTGGATCCGCGGCAGACGCGCGCCCACGGCGCGGATGTACGCAGCCTGCGCGCCCGCGTCATCGTATAGGCGGTTGGTGCGCCAGCGTACGGCCATCACGCCGCCAAGGATAACCGCAACAGCAGCCGCTGCCAGAGCCCAGCGGGGCGAGAAACTCAGGAACGAGAACGAGGGCTCGCTGGCGCGAATTCGACCTTCAATCCGTTGTCGTAGGGCAGGAGGCGCACTGTCGGACTGAACGGCCCGTCGCAGAAGATTCTTGACGCGCATTCGTGTTTCAAGCTCCTGCGAGCAGGCTGCGCAAGCCTCCAGATGCTTCATTACCTCGTGGTTCGTCTCCACCGAAAGCTCGTTGGAGAGGTAATGGTCGAGCTGCGTTCGAATCCGCTTGCAGACTGCCTCATTGAAATTGATCGTGTTCATACTTCTTGTGCCCCTTGGCTCGCCCTCTTGATCCCGTAAGACTGTGCGACTGCGGCCAGCTCATCTCTGAGCAGCTTCCGCGCCCGGCTCAGGCGCGACATGACCGTGCCGATAGGAATCTTCAGAATGCCCGCCACCTCTTTGTAGGAGAACTCCTCCACGTCCGCCAGCAAAACCACCGCGCGGAAGTCCGGAGGGATTCGATCGAGAGCGGCTAGAACTTCTTCATCCATCACTGTCTCAGGTACCGGAGGTGTATATTGCACCTTTTCCAGGTCCTCGTCCGCTTGATTCGTCACCGAGCCGGCCCACTTGCGCCGGTAATGATGGACGGTATTGAAGAGGATCGTAAAGAGCCACGCCCGACAATTGGTCCCACGCTCGAAGCGATGCCAGGACTTCCAGGCCTGAAGATAGACTTCCTGCACTACGTCCTCCGCGGCCGCCTGCTCGCCCAGCAGCCTCCTCGCAGTTCGAAAGAGGTCATTCAAGTGAGGCAAGGCGATTGCCTCAAATTCCTCCGACCGCGCCTTCCGGAAAAACAGCACAAGCACTCCCAGGATGTCTTCAGCGACGCAGGACGACAGCCCTTGACCGAAACGCCGGCTGTCCTCAGCAGGTCGGCTCTGGCACGCTTCAGTGTTCGCGTCCCAGGGTCATGTCGGGTCCGAGAACATCCTTGTTTGCCTCAAGTAACAAATCCGTCCTGAGTCGAGAATTATTCCCGAACTTCCCAACTTCCTGATGCGAGGACCTCGTCGCAACACGCCATTCGTTGCAAGGCGCGGTGCCTGCACAAACTGCCCTGCGCTGGGATTAGGCCGAGATCAAATAACCGCCGCGCACTTGGCCGTATAGCGGCCTATTCGGAGAAGTCCACTCGGACAGGGAGTGCAGGTTACATCCCAGATCAACTGCAAGCCGAATTGGGAACGAAAAACGTTAGTGCTGTATCGGAAGCGCGCCGGTGGAATAGGCCGTGGAGCAAGCGGCAACCCCCGATCGGCGCGCTTCCGATACAGCACTAACGTTTTAGGCACAATCCTTACCTTGGGTCGCAAGCGTCCCATCTCCAGCGACTTGCAGCGAATCGAGACGTGGCCGAGCTTCCGCGGGCATTCGGATTACGCCGCGGCAAATGTGGCTGAACCGATGCGCTTCGTGTGCCTTGTCGGGAAGACTTGGGCGGGGCACCTTTGAGGAATCAGAGCGCGACGTGGATGCGGACTCGAACGGGCCAAGCCAGGCTTGGCTCTAAAGTTTCTACATTGGGAACGGCTAAGGTCGCGGCCTTGTATCAGGGCATGGCTTTAGCCATGCCCCTCGAGTTTCTACATTTGGATTCACAGCGGGCCGCAGTTGATAACGGCCCTCTCCAAGGGGAGAGGGTACGGCGAAGCCGGGGGTGAGGGGTTGTTTTCTTCTTCCAAAATCAGCGAGGCCCTCACCCACCGCTTCGCGGTCCCCCCTCTCCCGCAAGCGGGCGAAGGCTGTTGTCAACTGATATTTCACGTCCAGACCAAAATGGACAAACTCCAGGGGCATGGCTTTAGCCTGGCTGAAGCCGTGGCCTGATACAAAGCGATGGCGGGCGCGAGTTCTCAACGTGGCGCCCCAATTGAGAAATGGAGAAACTCCAGGGCCAAGCCAGGCTTGGCTGCTGGCATCGTTGTACAGTCAGCCAGGGCGTTCCTGGTTTTTTACCCACACCCTCTTAGCCGCGCCCTGGCCGAGGTAGACCCTTGACTTCCCCAGGCTCAAGGTCATCGTGTCATCGTAGTTGCTACTCACGACTTGCAGTTGTGTGCCGGGGCGAACGCCGAGCCCGTCAAGATATTCGAGGAGCGGCCGATCCCTTTCATACATACTGACCACTTTGACCCGCGTCCCCGCCGGCGCTTCCGCCAGCAACATCAAGCCCAATTTTCGGCGCTCCGCAGCGCTCTTGTTAATCTGGTTCCCATGTGGGCAAGGGCCTTCGGAGCCCAACCTCTCGATCAGCTTCTTCTCGAAATCATCAGTGACCGCATGCTCCAGCTGCTCCGCCTCATCATGGACCTTATACCATTCCATTCCCAGCATCTCGGTCAGCATTCGCTCGATCAAATGGTGACGATGTCGCAGCCGGTCAGAGATCTGGCGACCAGCCTGGGTGAGAGAAATCCGCCCTGCGGCTCCAATCCTGATCAGCTTGTCGCGCTGTAGTCGCCTGAGCGCGAGCGCCACCGCCGGCGGAGTCACACTCAACCACCGCGCAATCGTGGCCGCAATTACTGGCTCACCCTCGGCCTCGGCCTCGGCGATGGCTTTCAAATAGTCTTCTTTAGAGATCGTGAGCTTCATGTTCCGCCTGTTCGGGATTGGCCTTGGCAGCCTCCGATCATCGTTCATCATGGCAACGGTGAGGGAAAATAGCAACAGGGCATGGCGCTCCTGTCTTAGCTTAGGAACCGTAAAATGGTCTTGACATGAAATAATGATCATGAGTTAACTATAGTTTACTTAATGTAGCAAGCTATGGTGAGCAGAACCAGGCAAGGCTGGGGCCTTCTGAAAAAGAGGCTAGACCCTACCGAGGAAAGACCTTGATGTGTTGTGGTCTGAGTCCCAAAACGTGCAAACAAGCACAAAGGGCGGTCCAGGGGGAGAAAAGTTGGCCATGTTCCACTACCCTCCTGTTCCTGGTTGTGTTTTGCTCAGGGATGCGCGCACCAGCGTGGGCGCAAGGTGAGACCACGGGAGCCTTGGCAGGGGAGGTTGCCGACCCCACCGGGGCTGCGGTGCCGGGGGCGACTGTGCAGGTCACAAGCGCCGCAACCCATCTCCGCCGCACAGTGCGAAGTGACGAAGGGGGACGCTTTTCCTTCCCCGAACTGAAACCGGGCCCGTATGTCGTCGAGGGGCAGGCATCCGGCTTTGACAACCAGTCTATCGGCCCTGTATCCGTATCCCTGGGTCAGACGCAAATAGTCAGCCTTGTGGTAAAGGTAGCTGCCAGGAAAACGGTCGTGGACGTCCAATCAGCGGCCCCACTCATCAACACAGCGAATCCGAACACCACGACGACGCTGGAATCTGAGGCCATCGCTAATCTGCCCAACCCCGGTTCTGACCTGACGTACGTCGCCCAGTTCTCCCCGGGCGCCTTGATTAACACGGCGGGCTCCGCCAATGATTTTGTGGGCGGCCAGAATGGCTACGGGAATGTGGAATTCAATGGACTGCCCGCCATGTCGAACGCCTTCATTGTGGACGGCCTTGAAACCAATGACCCCATGACGAGCCTCAACAGCGGCTTGTCCACTAATCTCGTGTTGGGCCTCAACTCCATTCAGGAAGTCACTGTAAACACGACTTCCTACGGGGTTGACCAGGGCCGTTACGGGGCCGCCCAAGTGAACTATGTCACCAAGTCCGGCACGAACCAGTTTCACGGCAATCTCTACGAACTGTGGAACGGCGCCAGACTGAACGCCGCCAATTTCTTCACCCATGCTACTGCGGGCGGGCGCAAGCCCCGCTCCACCGTGAACCATTTCGGCGGCAGCGTGGGCGGGCCGATTGCCCATGACAAGCTTTTCTTCTTTGGCGACTTCGAGCAGCTTCGTATCGCGCCACCGATCGTCAACACGATCACCGTACCCTCTCCCGGATTTCAGGCTTACGTGATCGACCAACTGCCCAAGGGAGGCGTGGACACCATTACGCATGTCTCGTATCCGGCGGCTCCCGCTCTGGTGCCCTTCTATCAGAGGATGTTCTTGCTCTATCAGAACAGCGAAGGCTCGCCCCTGCCGGTATTGGGGTGTCCACTGGATGCGGGCGGCGCCACGGCGAGCGGCGACCCTCCAAATGGGGACGGCTGCGCCAACCGGCGTACCGTGTCGATGTCAAGCGCCGACCACGAGCAGGTGATCACCGCGCGCATTGACCACAACATTGATACCGAGAACATGGTCTGGTACCGATTTCAGTCCGACACGGGGCTCCAGGCTGCTTACACCGACCCCATCAACCCGGTCTTCAATTCCGTATCGCCGCAGCCCTTGTACTCTTTTGCTTTAGGCTACACGCACATCTTCAGCCAGAACGTCGTGAACTACTTCAATCCAGCGTTTTCCTGGTACTCGAGCATCTTCCAGCCGGCAGACCTTCCTAAGACTTTGGCGGCCTTTCCCATCGTGCTCCAGGGAGTGGGATCGAACGCGCCGTTTACGCCGCTGGGGGGCCTGGACTACAACTGGCCGCAGGGTCGTCGCGTCACCCGGTACCAGATTAGTGACACGCTAACCTGGACGCACGCCGCGCACCAGTTGCAGTTCGGAATCAGCTCGCGCCGAGTACTGGCGAGCGACTTTGACTTCAGCAACTACGTCACGCCGCTAGTTACTTACACCACCCTGCCTCAATACATTTATGGGGTTGCGTCTGTCGCTACCAAGTCCTACCCCATCTCGGCGGAGCAACCGTTCAACTTGACGAACCTGGACCTCTTCGCCCAGGATACGTTCCGGTTGACGGGCTCGCTGACTTGGACGTTCGGCCTGCGCGCCGCCGTCAACTCAAACCCCATCAACCCGCACGGCATGATCGCCCGCCTGGACACGTCTTTTGATGCTGCTGCGCACGACGTCAACCAACCTTTGAACGCTGTCCTCGAAACCGGCTTGGAGAGGTTCTTTCCCTCAACGCCCTTGGTGTCCTGGCAGCCCCGTACGGCGATTGCGTGGCAGTTCAGCCCCAAGACAGTGCTGCGCTCCGGCTTCGGGATCTTCACGGACATTCTTCCGGGCGGCATTGCGGACCTGGTTGGCTCGAACCCACCCTACGTCAACGTCTTCCGGGGTGGGTTGTTGGGCCAAGCGGGCGGACTCGCCATTGCACCCGGGGTGCCGAACAGCGCCATTGATGCAACCGCAATAGCCAACCAGGCCTTCCGCACGGGCTTTTCGCAGGGCCAACTCTCTTGCCCTTCTCCCAAGGCCAACCCCCAAGCGTGCCTGTCCCCGGTCGCCCTGGTGGCCATGCCCGGCGGAACACTACGCGTGCCCTATTCCATGCAGTGGAGCTTGGGCGTCGAGCGCCAGTTCGGAAGTACAGGAAGCGTGCGAGCGCAGTATGTCGGCACCCGAGGAGTGCAGTTGCCCTACCAAGTTCAGGCCAACGGCTACCAGACCGTCTGCCCGGGATGCTTTGCGCCGTTCCCTTACAACCGGCCCACAGACCCGCGCTTTGCCGGCGTGACGCAGTTCACCACCGGCGCCAACAGCAACTACAACGGATTGCAACTGACAGGGCAGAAACGAATGGGGCACGGCCTGCAGTTTGATGCCAACTATACCTGGAGTCATTGCCTGGATACGGTATCGAACGGAGGTTTCCTTCCCTTTTCTTCGGGAGCGCTGATCTCGCCTCTGCCCGGCGAGTTGCGCCGGCAATACGGCAACTGCGATTACGACATCCGGCACAATTTCAATACTTCCTTTGTCTATCAACTTCCCATGCGGCTTGGGCACGGCCGTTTTCTTGCTGCATTCGTGAACGGCTGGCAAGTATCGGGTACCGTCTTCTGGCACAGCGGCGTGCCGTTCAGCGTCCTTAGTGCTCCTTATTCGGCAAACGGTAACGGCATCATCCAGGGAGGCGGACCCCAGTTCGCTAGCGTACGGCCGGGTGTGCCTCTCTATTCCCACACTCCCATTCCCGGCGTCACCCAGCCCGGAACCCGCCAGTGGCTGAATCCCAACGCCTTTGTTTCTGCCGTCGACCCCAGCACGGGAGAATGCAACGGCGGAGACAACCCCATGGATTGCCAGTTCGGCAATCTAGGCCGCAACACCCTGCGCGGGCCGGGTTTCACCTGGAGCGACCTTTATGTGAGCAAGAAGCTTTCGCTCACCGAGCGGGTGGCGCTTCGCATTGACGGTCAGTTCTTCAATTGGCTCAACCACCCGAATTTCGCGCTTCCGACTGCCGTAGCGGGGATCCCAGGGCGATCCAGTACACAGACGGGATTTGGCGCCCTCGTGGCGACAACCTCGCCACCGACCGGGCTGCTAGGCGTAGGTCTAGGAGGCGACAACTCGCCGCGGATGATTGCCCTCCAGTTGCGGCTGGAGTTCTGAGAAGAGGGCCGAGATTCAAATGCCGGCCAGGAAGTTGACACCGGTTCATCCAATACTCCGGTGTACTCCCTCGACAGCCGCTATGAACACCATTGCTCCAACATCAGCCACATGAACATCCGGGCCGAGCGGAGCCTATGGCTTTCCATCCCTGCGCCGCGGCAGGTCCGAAGTCGGCTCCAACACGAATTCGATTCAATGTGAGAACAGGGCCTGCCCGGTTGCATGGTTTCTACTGTTAGTTGTTGACAGCCCCATCTTTTAGGCCGGATTTGGAACGAAAAACGGCCTTAACTGGCCATCTGTGAGAGCGCCGGCGCTGTCAAGCAAAAAAGACGACAGATCCCTTGGGCACGGGGAGAGCTGTCAAGGGCGCCCGCAGGGCGTGCATCTCGACCCTTGACAGCTCTCCCCGTGCCCCATAATGGGACTGGGAACGAAGCGAAACGAAGTGCAGTTGAGCTTCGTTCCTTGGCTGCTTTGGTTTTTGGTTCTTCTCCCCATGACGAGCGGAGCAACACGCCGGCCTCGAGGGAGTGAACCCTACTAACGTCGTCCGATCTCCGAACTGTTCCACGGCTGCCTCGACCAAGGCTCGCTGGTAATCTCTCGGGTGGAAGCTTGGTCCAACCCAACCATCTATTCGGTCACCACTTCGATCATGATTACGAATTCGAACTCCCTCGAAATCAGGGAGCGGGATGCCCAATCAATCGGGCGGTGATCTA
>Ga0306921_10010045_pt1 | contig 10051 bp, 6 predicted proteins | sample sta12Cox44000080_FD_203760 | JGI IMG/M metagenome (GOLD analysis project Ga0306921, IMG submission 203760) | Lab enrichment of tropical soil microbial communities from Luquillo Experimental Forest, Puerto Rico - statoxic.12C.oxic.44.000.080 (v2)... | ecosystem: Environmental > Terrestrial > Soil...
TTACTACCGAGTCAGCGATTACTACTTCTTCAGTCAGCTGCTCGGCTACGAAGTACTGAATTTCGTCGTGACGCGGCCTCAAACTGCGACGGTTATCTTGCGAAAATCGGTTAGTTAGATCGGCGAAAGCGAAAAATGTCGAACAACGTCTTGAAGGTCGCCATCATTGGCTGCGGACGGGTATCCGGTCACCACTGTCGGTCGATCCTTCAGACCGACGGCGCCGAGCTGGTAGCCGTGTGCGATCTGGTCGCCGAGAAGGCTGCGCGCTATCACGATCAGTTCGGTGCCCGAGCGTACGAAAATTACCACCGCATGCTGCACGAAAATCCCGAGGTAAACGCGGTCGCCATCATCACGCCCTCAGGAATGCACTACGAGCACGCGCTCGACATCATTGCCCGCTACCGCAAACACATCATCGTCGAAAAGCCCACGTTCCTGAGGCCCTCGCAGGTTACCGAGGTTTACACGAAGGCGGCAGTAGCCGGGCTGGAGGTATTCGCGGTTTTCCAGAATCGTCACAACCTGGCGGTACAGCGGGTACTGCGTGGGATCTCGCAGGGCGAGCTTGGACGAGTACGCACCGCAGCAGTGCGAGTTCGCTGGTGCAGGCCGCAGCGCTACTACGATCTGGCGCCCTGGCGCGGCACCTTTGCCATGGACGGAGGCTGCCTGACGAATCAGGGTGTCCATCATATCGACCTGTTGAGGCATCTCGGGGGTGAAATCAGCCGTGTAAGTGCTGTACACCAGACCTTGGGAGCCCGCATCGAAGTCGAGGATACGGCCACAGCAGCCTTTGAATTCGAGAACGGCGCGATCGGAGCTCTTGAGATAACGACCGCCGCAAGGCCGGTCGATTACGAGGCGAGCCTCTCGCTCGTATGCGAAAACGGTCTGGCGCAAATCGGTGGCATTGCCGTGAATGAACTGCAGGTTTATAGCCCCGATCCCGCAGCCTGCTCGCCGAACTCGGAGGACTTTTCAGGCAACGTGTATGGTAACGGGCACATAAAGATATACGAAGAGCTGGTCGCGTTCTTCGCGCACGGTAAGTCGTACCCGGTGACGTACCAGGACACACTCGCCAGTATTCGACTGCTGAACTCCTTCTACGTGGCTAACGAGCGTAGCCAGTGGGTGGACGTCGCGACTGCAGGCGACAGTTCACGACTCGGGTGCGTGGACCATAAGCTGGCAGAACTCTACCGGACACCAGCGCCAAGCAGCGACTGAGCGACTCAATGTCGCGAAAGACAGGCACATGAGAATCGCGGGCATCATTCCAGCGCGCATGGCCGCTTCACGCTTTCCCGGCAAACCGCTGCACCCCATCCACGGGCGGCCGATGCTGGAGCATGTCTACCTGCGCGCCAAGATGTATGCTGGCTGGACCGATCTGGTGCTGGCTACATGCGACCAGGAAATTGTGCAGGCTGCACAGCGCCTGACTATCCCGGTAGTCATGACTGGCGCTCATCATTCGCGGGCGCTGGATCGGATCGCTGAGGCGATGGAGCGGCTGGGCGCCAGTTACGAGGATGAGGATATCGTCGTGTGCGTCCAAGGCGACGAGCCGATGATGCGGCCCGATATGATCGATGCCGTGTTGGCACCGCTACTCGCAGACCGGGGTATACCCTGCACGGTGTTGGCAATGCATATCACCGAGGAATCCATCTGGCTCAATCCCGACACCGTGAAGATCATCCACAACGATGCGGGCGAAGTCCTTTACACCTCTAGGGCGCCGGTTCCGTACTGCAAGGGCCCATTTTCTGCCGCACTCCTGGCCCGGCGTATCTATGGGATCTTCGCGTTTCGGTGGCGCTACCTCCGGGCCTTTACTGCGCACGAACAGACGCGGCTCGAGAAGCTGGAGTCGTGCGACAGCAACCGCATACTGGACATGTCGTTTCGTCAGTACATTGCTCCATACCCTTATGTCCGGTCTTTTTCCGTGGACAGTCCGAGCGACATCCAACTGGTAGAACAGCACATGTTGTCGGACGAACTCTGGCCGGTCTACCGGTGAAGCACCAAGCCGATTTCACGGCATCGCGCCTCGCGGCGGCGGGATGAGCTCCAATATTGTCTACCAAACGGACCAACTGGTCCGTTACTTCGCGCACAATCGAGTTGCCTGGGCGCAGTTCTATAAATCCGAGCGGGCGATCATTGAGCGGCTCGATCTCAATGCCTACAGGACGATTCTCGATATCGGCTGCGGCTGTGGTGGACTGGGCCTCGCGCTGCATGACAGATTCGGTGTCACTGAGTACACCGGCGTGGAAATCAACTCGCTGGCGGCCGCGGAGGGGCGGCAGATGAATCCGCGCGCGCAAATCCTGTGTGGGGATATCCTCGATCTGAGCCGCAACGAACTTGCGGAGCGTCGATTTGACGTGGTGTTCTCCCTGAGTTGCGTCGATTGGAACGTGCGTTTCGAGGAGATGCTGTGCGCCGCATGGCGGCATGTCGAAACTGGGGGGTATCTGGTTGCCACCTTTCGTCTTGTGAGCACGGAAGGTTGTGCCGACATGAGCCGATCGTATCAGTACATCAACTACGATGGGGTGCGCAGCGGTGAGCGTGCTGCCTACATCGTTCTCGATGCGCGGGCCCTGATGGAACGACTCAGGCGCTTCGAACCGGGTGAGATTCATGCCTTCGGCTATTGGGGCAAGCCATCGGCAACCGCGGTGACGCCCTACGAGCGGTTGTGCTTCGCTGCGTTCTCGATTCGCAAACGGACTGAGGCTACGGGCGCCGTACAGTTGCAGCTGCAATTGCCCGCGGAAATTCATGACGCCATGGTGTTCTAGCTGTTGACTGCGACTTGCGAGAGCAGACGCGTGTCTTCTGCAGTGGTTCTCTGGGATCTGAAAGAGGAGCCATTACCCGGCGCTGTGGGGGTGTGGTGCTGGCAGAGCTACTGTTGCGGCGACGGCGTCGTGTCGATCCCGCGTTACCTCGAGGAGCACGCCGAACGCATCCGCGGTCGCTATCTCGCTTTTGTTCACGAGCTGGGCCAGTGCCGCATAGCGAGCAGGCGCATCGTCGATCATCTGGATCTCGGCGATGGCTTCAGCTACTGGTGGCTGACACAGGTAGCGGAAAAGAGCCCGTTCAAGTCGCCCGGTATCTACGATTGCCTGCGTCTGCTCTGTCTGGAGGAGTTGCTGCTGGCGCAAGCGCCTTCGCAGCTTACTCTCGTAAGCTGCAGCCGCGTCCTCGCAAGTGCCGTGGATCGCCTGTGCGCGCATCTGAGCATCGGCTTCCGGTTCGAGCCGAAGCCACGGCCGCCGAAGGCTCAGCGCTCGGCGACACGCCGCATCTACGAGGCAATGCCATATTTGTTGCAGGGTGTGCTGAGCCTGCGGCATGTGGTGAGACGTTGGCCGCTGCGCCGGGCGTTGCCGCGCCAATGGTTCTCGGGGGAGTCCGCGCTCTTCATATGCTCTTACTTCATCCACCTGGATCCAAGCCTGTGTTTGCAGGGGCAGTTTCATTCGCGGCAGTGGGAAGGTCTGCCACGGGCTGTGCAGGAGCGGGGCGGCCGAATCAACTGGCTGCAGCTGTTTCTGCTCAGTGCGGTCGTCCCCAACCTCCGCAGGGGACTCGACTGGGTTGCGCGATTCAACGCGGACGCACATCGGCAGGGATGCCATGCTTTTCTGGACAGCTACCTGACCGTTACGCGACTTGTGGCGGCGCTGGCGATCTGGCTGCGGCTCACGCTGATTGCCTGGCGCCTGCGGAACGTGTCCGCAGCCTTCTATCCGTCGGGGTCCGGCGCGTGGATGTGGCCGTTCCTGCGTCATGACTGGCAGTCATCGCTTGCCGGTCCGGTGGCCCTCGCTAACTGTCTCGCCGTCGTACTGTTCGATTCCGCACTGGCCGACATGCCGCCGCAGAAGATGGGTCTCTACCTTTGCGAGAATCAGGCATGGGAGAAAGCCCTCCTGCGTGCATGGCGCAGGCACGGTCATGGCGAGATCGTCGGCGTCCAACATGCGACTGCTCCATTCTGGCACTTGTATTACTTCGATGATCGGCGCAGCTTCACTTCCAGCGCAAGCAACTCGCTGCCCCTGCCTGATCACCTGGCCGTAAACGGCACGGACGCCCGGCGCGCCTTCGCTGCCGCCGGATTCCCGCTTGAGCGAGTCGTCGAGGTCGAGGCGCTGCGCTACCTGCAGCTGGCGGATACCGCGGGACGCTCGAGTCCACGCAAAGCTCGGCAGCTCCCGCGCAGAGTCCTCATCGTCGGGGACATAGTGCCTGGTTCAATACATCACTTGTTGGGGTTGTTGCAGGAAGCAGCAAGACTTCTGCCGTCCGAGTACGCATTCACGTTCAAGTCGCACCCGGGCCTGGCGGTTGATCTCGCGGCGTACCCGGAGCTGCGAGCCATGGAGACCCGGGAAGCGTTGAGCCGGATACTGGGCGACCACGATGTCGCGGTAGCTGCTAACAGCACTTCCGCCGCTGTGGACGCCTTCGTGGCGGGCGTACCGGTCATCATTGCGGTCGATGGCGACAGTCTGAACCTGAGTCCACTGCGTGGACGGGCCGGGGTTCGCTTCGTCAGCACGGTCGCCGAGTTGGCGCAGTCGCTGCAAACGACCACTGCCGGGGCGTCGCCCGGCGAGCGCGCGGATTTCTTTTTTCTGGATCCTGAGCTTCCGCGCTGGGAGCACCTGCTGGCGCCAGTCGTCCGCCAGTCGACCCGGCCGCACGCGGCGACGGCCAACACCGGTGGCGAACTGTGGACGCGGCTGCCATGAACCCCAGGCCACCCAGTGGCGGTGCCGCCGCCGATCTCCCGCTGCGGCGCGAGTTGGACAACGGCAGATATCGGCCTGATATCGACGGCCTCAGAGCGATCGCCGTCCTCAGCGTTGTCTTCTTTCACGTCGGCTTCCGCGGTTTTAACGGCGGATGGGTTGGCGTGGATGTTTTCTTCGTGATCAGCGGATTTCTCATTACCCGGCTAATCCGGGACGAGATCGAGTCAGGCTCATTCTCGTTTGCCGGCTTCTATGCACGCCGCGCGCGGCGTCTGTTCGCAGCGTTCTTCTTCACAGTCGTGGCCAGCTTCATCGCGGGCAGCGTGATATTCGATCCGGTGTATCTGCAGCACTTCGCTGGCGAAGTGGTCTACGCGCTGGTCGCGGCCTCGAACTTCTTCTACTGGCTCGACGGCGGCTACTTCGGTGTAGCGGAGCAGTACAAGCCGCTGCTGCACACCTGGTCACTAGCTGTCGAGGAGCAGTTCTATCTCATCTGGCCGCTGAGCATCGTGCTCATGCTGCGCTACGCTCGCCGCTATGCGTGGCCGCTGCTGGGGCTCGCCGCCCTGGTATCGCTGTTCGTCGCCCAGTACTTCTTCGAGCTGGGAACCGAGCGGGCAGTGTTTCTGCTGTTGCCGGGGCGAATCTTCGAGTTCGCCATCGGCGCCATGCTGCTGTGGCTCCCCGGGGCAGAGCGGCGTAACGAACGTGTCCTTACGGCGGCGCTGCTCGTGGGACTCGCGCTGATCGCCGTGGCGGTGTCTCGCTTCACCACCAGCACACCCTTTCCCACGGTGTACGCCCTGATACCGTGCTTGGGCGCGGCGCTGGCGATTCTTGGCGGCAACGCGAGGAATCTGCGTTGGGTCCTCGGCAATCGCCTCATGGTCGGCATCGGCAAGATCAGCTATTCCCTATACCTGGTGCACTGGCCGGTGATCGTCTTCTACTCCTACCATCGACTCGCCCCGCTCAATCATGTTGAGCAGGTACTGCTCTGCGTCGCTTCGGTAGCGGCAGCAGCGCTCATGTATCAGTTGATCGAGCAGCCGTTTCGGGACCCGCGCAGAGTGAAATTCCCCTCACGTGCAGCGCTCGGTTTCGCCTGCATGGCTGCAGTGACGATCCTGCTGGTTCCCGCATCGATCGTATGGGCGAAGGGGAGCCTTTTCTGGAGGGGTTCCATCGCCGAGATCAGCTCAGCTCAGTTCGAGCAGACGGCTGAACTCCGCAAGCAGGATGCCGTGGACAACCTGTTGCGTGATCGTCCATTTGCAAGCACCACCGGCCGTGTACGACTGCTGTTCGTCGGCGATTCGCACAGCGGTGATGTCGCTGCGGCAATGTTCCTGAATCTCGGCAATGACAGGTACGACTATGCCCGCAGCGGTTTCGCCCCAGATTGCTTCTCCTCCGTGGACCGGAGACCGTGGATCCTGCGCATTACCGGGGGACACACTCCCTGTGAGTCGCAGATAAATGCCCTGAAGCGGAGTCGCTCGCTCGCAGAAGCTGACTACCTGTTTATCGCCAATCGCTGGACAGACGAATCGCTGAAGGGCTTCGGCGAAGGGCTCGCCCTGCTGCGCTCACTCACGAGGGCACGGATAGTCCTCGTCGGGCAAAACGCCACGTTCCCTACCTTCGACGACAGTCTGCGTTTCCTGGACGCTGCGCAGCTGGGGCGCCTGAACGCGGTGCTGTTTGACCAGCAGTCGGCAGCGGACATCCACATCAACGCGCAGCTGCAGCAGCTGGCGTCGGAGAACGCGCTCGGGTTCATCGACCGGCAGTCGCTGGTTTGCTCGCAGGCGGCCGCGCGCTGCGAGGTGGTCGGACCCGAAGGCAGGTTTCTCTACAGCGATACCAATCACTGGACTTATGCCGGGCGGACTCTCTTTGGCAAGGGTATGGCGCAGCGCTTCGCGCATCTGGCCACATCGGGCGGGAGTGTGCTCTCGTCGGTGAAGCCCTGAGAAATGATGAGCGTTACACAGCCGCATACGCCGTTCCCTGACACTGCAGGGACTGAGCGGCAGGCCTACCTGCGGCGATTGCGGACCGAGCCGGGGTTCCTTCTGCGCCACGTGCCTACCCTGTCCGGGGCAGTGCTGCGCAGGATCAGGACGCGGCTGTACACGAAACTCTCCCGCACCCACCAGGCACGCAAGAGCGAGCCGCCGTGGCTTGATAACGCGGTCCCGAGCGTCGCGTCGCCGGATGCGTGGAGCGCGGGCCCATTGACATTGCCCACCTACGCCTCCGGTCACCCCGTGTGGGCCGGCGCCTCGGCAATGGTGTCGCGGGCGAAGTCGAATGATCCCGAAGATTACCTGGCCGTACATCGCTGGAGCGCGCTGATAAATGCGTTGCTTGAGGGTAGTGACGACTGGCAGGATCAGCTCGCCGCGTGCGTTCGATGGCTGGACGATCACTACGACCGGTCGGATCCCGCCTGGGAACCGTATTCCTCGTGTGAGAGGGTCGCGAACCTGCTCGTTTTTCTCGCGGTCATGCAGAAATCGCCGCGCGCGCCCGCCATTCCGCCACGGCTGGCGGTGTTTCTGCAGGATTCACTCGCGTGGATCCGGCAGCACCTCGAATACTATGGGCCGGCACGGACTAACAACCATATCATCAACAATGCCAGGGCGATGGTGATGGCCGCGGTCGCACTGCGCGACGCGCGGGCCTGCGCTGCGGGTATTCAGATCATGCGGCAATGTCTGCCCCGACTCATCATGGAAGGGGGATTCCTGCGGGAAAGATCGTCTCACTACCAAGTGATCGTGCTCAACTGGCTGCTCGATACCTGGCAGTTTCTCGGCGCAGGTGAAGACGCAGAAGGCGAGGCCCGCGATTTCCTTGTTGACTATATCCGGCGAATGATTGCCGCCACCGCGATGCTTTGCGAGCGGGGCGCGCGGCTGCTGGCGCTGATCGGCGATGTGTCGCCAGACCTGACTCCGGCGCAATCCCTCGCGCGCCTGCATAGGCTGTATCCGGAGTTCTGGCCGCCCCGCGAGAATCCGCCGGCTGGGGCGATACGGGATGGCTGGTTCCGCATGGTCTCCGGGCAGTCGATCGTGCTTGGCAATTTCCCCCCCGGCGCCTTCCCAACCAAGTTTCCGACTCATGGCCACGGCGACCTCACGAGCTTTGCCTGGCTGCATGACGGCGCGGAAATCCTCGTGGATCGCGGTCGCTACCGCTATACCGCGGACGCTACCTCCGCATTCCAGCGCTCTGCCGCCGGGCACAACGTGCCGCTCGTGAACGGCTTCGCCCCTTTGTGCGAGAGTCTCCTGGCCGCGGGGCAGTGGTGGCCGCTGCCGTACGCGGCCGCACGCCTCGAGGCGAGCGTGAACGGCGCTGAGATGATGCTGACGCACGATGGTTTTGCGCGCGCGACGCCGGTGGAGCGTCACAGCCGGCGCCTGCAGCTCGACCTCGACATGCTTACCGTGCTCGACAGCTTCGACGGTGAGGGTGATGCCGAATTGGGGTTCTGCTGGCACTTCGGCGACTGGCTGGACCGATTCGACGCGCAGCACCTGACGGTGTCCGGTGGCGACCGGAGCGTGGTGCTGAAGGTCGAAGGTGTACCCGGACTGCCGCGCTCTACCTTCCTGGGTGCGCGCGAGGGAGCATGGGTGTCGCGCACCTATGGGGAGCGGCAGCCGGCGCCAGCTGTTTATCTCTATTGGCGGGTCAGACTTCCGGTGCAGATTTCCACGCGGTTCTGTGTCGGCTCCGTGCGCTGACGCTCACTATGCTTTCGAGCAGAGCCCCGCACACGCTGCGCCTGTCCGCTAAGACATGAACGACAGTCCGGCCACAGTGGAGAGCGTCAGTTCACGCTATGCCGTCACGCTCGGGGCGCAGGTCTTGAGGCTGCTGGTCTCGCTGGTCACGGCCGCGATCGTTCCGCGAACACTCGGGCCCTCGATCTATGGCAACTATAGCTTCCTGCTCTCGACCTCTGCGGCGGTGCGCGGCGTTTTCGACAACGGAGCGCAGCAGGCATTTTTCACGTTTTCCTCGCAGGAGCGCAGCAGTGGTCCACTTACAAAACTGTATGCCCTGGTACTTGGGGGCCAGTTTGCTTCCGTACTCGCGCTGATCGTCCTGTTGGCACTCACCGGGAAGATCGACTGGATCTGGCACGAGCAACGGTTGGACCAAATCTTGCTTGTCACCGTGCTCGACTGGGCGCTCTTCCTCGCGCTCTCGCTGCAGCAATTGGGTGACACCAAAGCGCACACGGCCTATGGGCAGTTGCTCGGCGCTGCAGTCGCGCTGACGGTGCTCGCGGGGCTCCTGGTGATGCGCTTCACTGGCACGCTCGACTTCTACACTTTCGTGTGGCTGAACCTGGCGGGCGCGCTGGTGACCTGCAGTGCCCTCAGTTACCGCTTCCTCGTCCGCAACCGCTTGCTGTTCTGGAGCGGCGCAATCGAAGCCCGCCGGTATGCGCAGCGCTGGTGGAGATTCGCAAGCCCACTCCTGCTGCCGCAATACTACCTGCCGGTGGTCGCATGGCTCGGGTTGTATCTCATCCAGAAGTGGTACGGCTCGGCCCAGCAGGGCTACTACGCGCTCGCCTTGCAATGGTCGGCGTTCGCGATGTTGTTCACGACCTCGGGCGTATGGATATTCTGGCGCGAAGTCGCGCACCATGCCGTGCAGGACCTGCGCCACACTGCCGTCGTTTACGGGAAGTTCAGCAGTCTCTTCTTTTTCCTAGCCCTGGTGCTGTCGTGCGGACTGTCCGCAGGCAGTGCGTTGCTGGTACAGGTCGTCGCTGGCGAGCGATTCCGCCCCGCGGCCGCGGTGCTCGCGGTAATGGCGTTCTATCCGATCTCCCAGACGATCAATCAGCTGACCGCGGCCACCATGAAAGCCACCGAGCGCACCCGCAGCTACGCCCGCTGGACCATTGCGCTATCACTGCCTGATCTGCTGCTGACGTATCTGCTGCTGGCGCCGACCACCGCAGCCGTACCTGGGCTGCACCTGGGCGCGATGGGCATGGCGATAAGAACCGCCCTGTTTGGGCTCGTCACGGCTGAAGTTTACGATTGGCTCAATTGCCGCTACCTCAGAATAAGCTACACCAGAGTGCTGTTGCGCAAGTTAATCGCCGCGGCCGCAGTCGGTGCGCTTGCCGTGCTGCTGCTCGAGTCAGGCGGTGCTTGGCTCGAGCGCAGGGGACTGGGCGATGTGGCTGCACTCGTCCTGGCATCGGCGGT
>Ga0306921_10010046_pt1 | contig 10051 bp, 7 predicted proteins | sample sta12Cox44000080_FD_203760 | JGI IMG/M metagenome (GOLD analysis project Ga0306921, IMG submission 203760) | Lab enrichment of tropical soil microbial communities from Luquillo Experimental Forest, Puerto Rico - statoxic.12C.oxic.44.000.080 (v2)... | ecosystem: Environmental > Terrestrial > Soil...
CACTCCCAACCGGACGGGCGGAACTTACGACCGCGACGAAAACGGCGAACTCACCGGACGAGTTACCGACCGGGTGCGCGACGTGTTTAACAACGTTGGCAAGTGCGAGACGTTCACACCAGAACAGAAGGCACAACGCGATCGGGACGGGATGGCATATATCTCGAAACAGTTTGTTCGCTACGGCCTGACCAGCGTTCACCACGAAGGCGGAGATTTTTTTGCGCTTCAGCAAGTACGGGCACGCGGAGAACTGCTCCATCGCGTGAGCTTCGAGAGCAGCGGAGACATCTTGGAAGCAATGATCAGGAATGGGATCAGCACAGGCTTCGGCGATGAGTGGATTCGTTTTGGCGCCACCTCGGAGCACACCGTCGATGGGTCCTTCTCCGAGCGCACTATGGCACTGAGCCAGCCCTACGCCGGCTCCAACCCTCCTTACAGCGGCAACATTACCGAGACCCAAAATGATCTCAACGCCTGGGTGGAGCGTGTGCAGAGGGCCGGCATTCAACCCAACTGTCACGCAAACGGCGACGTTGCCATCGATATGCTGCTTACCGCATATGAACGAGCGCAACAAGTCGCGCCACGATCAGACGTGCGACCCAAGATTACCCACTGTACTCTCATCAATGATGATCTTCTGCGGCGGATCAAAGCGCTCGGCGCTGTTCCTGCACCGTTCACTACCTATGCATACTACAACCCCGACAAGTTTCATTTTTATGGGGAAGAGCGCATGAAACATTGCATGGCATACCGCTCCTTCCTCGAAAACGGAATTCGAGCGGCAGCGGGTTCGGACTTTAGTCCCGGGCCGTTCGCTCCGCTGATGGGTATCCAAGGCATGGTGACGCGCACGGGGTGGAACGGAGAAACGTGGGGAGCCAACCAACGAATCAGCGTAGACGAAGCCATACAGATCAACACCATCAATGGCGCGTACAACTCACACGAAGAATCAATCAAAGGATCCATCACACCCGGCAAGCTGGCGGATTTCGTCGTGTTGGCAGACGATCCTCACACCGTGAACAAGGATAAAATCAAGGACATCGAGATCATCCAGACGGTCACAGGCGGATCGACCATGTACGAAAAATAGAGCAAGTCGAAGGGCACTTCCCGTCCCCCTGCTTCAACCGCAGGTGGTACGCAGGAAAAACTCCAAAGCTATATTGCTGGAATGAAGTTGGGTGATGGAGGTGGCGGACTCGAAACCGCAGCCCCTACTTGCAACCAGGACCGTCGAAAACACTAAATGGCTTCCCCGGTGTCACTTACGCGGAACACCAGCGGTCCGCAAATGTCTGCGCATCTTCGGCAGTCGACAGTTGGCGTATCCCGACGATACGCACACCCCGCAAAGTCTCCGTGGCGGATGGACGTCATCAACCGCGGCGCACCAGTTGTACATGAGCGACATGCCTCCGTCAGGAATTTCAGACCGTCTGAGTCCAGAGTTCTCGTTTCCTTCCCTGCAGACGAGCCCCTCACTTCGCGACATAATGGTTCCGATGGATGAGGCGATCCGCACTCGCTGTTGTATTGCAGGAGGTGGCCCGGCCGGTATGATGTTGGCCCTACTTCTCGCCCGCACCGGCGTGGATGTGGTCGTGCTGGAAAAGCATGCCGATTTTCTCCGTGATTTTCGCGGAGACACGGTTCATCCCTCTACGCTCGAGCTGATGCATGAGCTGCATATTCTTGACGCCTTCCTCAAACTTCCTCATCAGGAGATACGCGAGCTTTCGGGTCTGGTAGAGAAAGAGACGGTTGCCATTGGGGACTTCACGCACCTTCCCACTCATTGCAAGTTTGTGGCGCTGATGCCGCAATGGGACTTCCTCGATTTCATTAAGGAACAGGCCAGCCGCTATCCCGGATTTCATTTGATGATGCAGGCGGAAGTCATCGATCTCATCGAAGAGAATGGGTGCATTGCGGGCGTTCGCGCCAAGACTCAAAGTAGCCCTGTTGAGGTTCGCGCACCGCTGACGATTGGTGCGGATGGCCGACACTCGATCGTTCGCGAACGCGCGGGTCTGAAAGTAATCGATCTTGGCGCGCCAATGGATGTTTTATGGATGCGAATGAGCCGCCGTCCTACGGACCGAGGGCAGACCTTCGGGCACATAGTAGCAGGCAAGATGCTGGTCTTGCTCAACCGCGAGGACTATTGGCAATGCGCGTTCGTCATCCCCAAAGGTAAGGGAGAGGACGTCCGGCAGAAAGGGCTGGAATCGTTCCGTGAACAGATCGTCTCCCTCGAACCATTCTTGCGCGATCGCGTCACCGAACTGCGCGATTGGAAGCAAGTCAGCCTGCTCACCGTTGTAGTTGATCGTCTCGAGCAATGGTCCAGGCCAGGCCTCTTGTGCATCGGGGATGCTGCGCACGCGATGTCACCGATTGGTGGCGTCGGCATTAATCTCGCGATTCAAGATGCGGTGGCCACTGCAAATCTCCTCGGAGACAAACTTTTGCGGCAGGATTCCTTCGGCAGTGAATTGCAGGTTGTCCAGCGGCGCAGGGATTTCCCCACGCGCGCTACCCAGCGCGTCCAGCTCATGGTGCAAAACAAAGTGATCAAGCACGTCCTGGGCAGTTCGAAACCCCTGAGAATCGGCTGGCCGCTCAAATTGCTTCGAGATTTCCCAATTTTACGCCGAATCCCTGCGCGGGTGGTCGGGGTCGGATTCCGTCCCGAGCACGTGAGAACTCCAGACGTCCACGCTTTGCAATAGCGGATGTTCCAGCGCCATGTGGGGGGAAGAATCCCGGCCGGATAACGGGAAGCCGGACGTGAGCGTTTCGCTCGGAACACGCAGCGAATTGTCAGCAGCTTTTCGACTCGTCCTGTGACAGCTACGTGGCACGTGGGCTGCACCTGAATCACCGCGTCACACCTCGACTCCACACAAGTACGAACCAGTACCCAGGGTTCCGATTTGGAGCGACCGGTCAGGTAGGTTCGATCAGTGTGCCTTCGGGGTCTATCTTTTCTCAATGATTCGGTGACGTCTTCTTCAGCAAGGTAATCTGGCCCGCGTGATAGGTCACATGCTGCGTTGCACCAAGGAACAGACGGTAGAAATTGTAGGTCCGGCCAGGAACAATGGCCTCAAGCCGCTCGTCTGTGAAATTCTTGATCGATTCAACCAATCTCAAATGACTCGAGAAAAATGAGTCTGTCACTTGTTTCCAGGCGCGTTCGCTGGTGTCGGTTACCGCAGGCCAATCCCGTTCGACCGGCATGCCTGGCCAAGCAGGGATCGGAACTCCATGGACTGCGCCGAGAGTGAAATTGACCCATGCATCCAAGTGGCAAATTAATTCCCAGATCGAGTGAGCGCCCGGAATGGCATGGGCCTGCGCTTGTCCTGCGGTCACGTCCTGGAGAATTCTTTGCAGCGAATCGCCATACCAAGCTTCGCCATTGATCGTAGAACTCAGCTGGTGGGCGATGCGATTGCATTCCGTACTCATGTGGGTCCTGCCCGAAGGGACGAATCTTTTGGAATTAAAGCTTAGCATGCAAGGAGATCGGACCAGCCGGGCAGTTACGTACTAGCCTACATGTGCTTTCGAATTGCCAGCGCTGCATTAATCCGCTTTCCGCAAACGAGAAATACCCTGCCGCCATCCTCGTTCACCGAGGAGCTGTTCTCTTGCTTGTGAACATCTAGGGCGATGTAATACCTAGATTTATACCTGCAAACGTACCGGGATCTTGCGCTACGTCACTTTCTGAAGGAGAATCCCCGTCAGTTATTTTTCCCCTTTCTGGTGTGATTCAAACGCCCTCTGCCAGGTCAGGAGCTTCGGTGCGAAAACCGTCCTACGGCGCGATGTTGTTCGCGCTTATCCCCTTCGTCGCAATATGCTTCACTGTGCCGCTCTGGGACCGCATTGATCCGGTGATTCTGGGTTTGCCGTTCAACTTCTTCTGGCTGATTGCCTGGCTTCTCCTCACTCCACTCTGCATGTGGGGAGCGTACCGGAAAGAAGCACACTGCGCTTCTGACCCGCGTCGTGAAGATGGCGGCACGCCGTGAACCCCAGCGTGGTTGCCCTGGCGTCTATTTCGGTGATTGTTTCGGCAGGCGCATTTGTTGGTTTTTATGCCGGGACTCGCCGCAAAATGGACCTGGAACAATGGACCGTGGGCGATCGAGGCTTCGGTATGCTGCTGGTCTGGCTGCTGATGGCCGGAGAGGTTTATACCACTTTCACTTTTCTCGGTGCGAGTGGCTGGGCGTACTCCAAAGGTGCACCCGTTCTTTATATTCTCGGATACCAGCCATTGATGTATGTGGTTTCTTTCTTCATTCTGCCCCAAGTGTGGGAGGTCGGTCGGAAATACCACCTCCAAACACAAGCGGATTTCTTTCGCGTGCGGTATGAGAGCCAGTATCTGGCGGCCTTCGTCGCGCTGGTGGGGATCATCTTCATCGTCCCGTATTTGCAAGTACAGCTCACGGGACTCGGGATGATCGTAGAAATAGCGAGTTACGGAGCGATCCACCGCACTACCGCGATGATCCTCGCGTTCTTAATTGTCGCCGGCTTTGTACTCAGTAGCGGAATCCGGGGCGTAGCGTGGGTCAGTATGTTGAAGGACTTGCTGCTGTTATTTGCGGCGGTGTTTGTAGGTGTGGCGATCCCTTATATTTATTTTGGGGGAATCGGCCCGATGTTCGGAGAGCTGGTGCGAAACAAGCCTGGTCACCTGGTGATGCCGGGCTCCACTACGAATCAAGGACATTTGTGGTATATCTCAACCGTTCTGTTGGTATCGGTTGGGTTCTACATGTGGCCGCAGTTTTTCGGTGCCAGTTTTTCCGCGAAGAGTAGCGACACCTTGCGCCGCAACGCCGTCATAATGCCGTTCTACAGCGTTACGATGCCGTTGATGTTCTTCGTTGGCCTTGCCGCAACGATAGTTTTGCCGGGTCTGGCCAATGGCGACCTGGCCATGCTAATGCTGGTACGAAAAACGTTCCCAGCTTGGTTTCTCGGCGTGATCGGCGGGGCCGGCGCTCTGACGGCAATGGTTCCCGCAGGAGTGATGATTCTGACGGCTGCAACTTTATTCGCGAAGAACATCTGCCGTCCGATTCTCTGGCCCGGTATGACCGATCAGCAGGTTGCGAAGCTGGCCAAAGTTTCCGTCCTGGTGATCACTGTTGCCGCGCTGTACTCGGCAATCTATACCTCCTCAACTCTGGTCGCTCTTCTGCTGTTGGGTTTCGGAGGCGTGGCGCAGTTCTTTCCCGGAGTGGTTTTGGGCTTGTATTCAAAGCGAGTAACCATGCCGGGCGTCTTTGCAGGGATTGTAACTGGCGTCTTCGTATTTGTTGCTCTTGCACTCAAGAGGCACGATCCCATCATGGGTCTCAATGCCGGCTTCGTAGGGTTATGCTGCAACGCCCCGATGGTCGTGACCGTAAGCCTTTTTACGCGCACCGGGCGTTGTGGATTCGATGAAATCGCGCTTTCGAACAATTTGGGTCAGATGCCCTGATTAACGCCGAACCGGAACCTAGAACGCGTGTGCACATGGCCGGCAAGCACAGCCGCGGGGTTTGCCATGCGCGGAATCGTGCGTCCGCGAAAGGCTTCTTGGCGACCCAACCCGTCTTTCATCTTCTCTTCGGCGGCCATCTCCCGGCAAGGCGCGAAGCTTCTCATCCAACTCCCGGTCGACTTGTTCTTTTCGGGTCGCTGATCGTGGCCCGGTGGTTATATTTCGCAGCAAAGGAGATCAGTTGCTTCTTATTCGCAGCGGAGGGCCACGATGGGATCGAGGGCGGCGGCGCGGCGCGCGGGGATGATTGAAGCAGCGAGCGCAACAAGAACTACGCCGAACAAAGCGAGCAGAAACGAGATCATATCGCCGGGCTGGACGCCAAAGAGCATGGAACGCATAAGGCGTGCGCCAGCCATAGCGGCAGGAACGCCAGCGAGAATGGCGGTCCCGCTGACCAGCAGGCTTTCACGCAAAATCAACCACAGCACTTGCGCTCGCTGTGCGCCGAGGGCCATGCGGACTCCGATTTCGGAAGTGCGGCGACCGACACGGTAAGCGAGCGTACCGTACAGACCGGTGGCGACCAGCAATACGGCGATGAGGCCAAAAAAGATCGAGAGACGCGCAAAGAGGCGGGCCTGTGAGTAGGACTCGTCGTATTGGGCGCGCTGGGTCGTGGGCTTCTGGATAGGAAGATTGGGATCGAGGTCATGGAGGATGGCGCGAACGCTGGGCAGAAGGGCTTCGGGATTGCCGCGGGTGCGCAACTCGACTTGCATGTTGGAGACCGAGTTGAGTTGCGCGTAGGGGAAGTAAAGAGTGGGCTTCGATTTTTCGTCGACGCGCTTATATTTGCTGTCGCCGATGACGCCGACGACAGTGAACCTGTTTTCTGGCTTGTTTTCTCCGACCGAATGGCCCAGCGCGTCCCCCTTGGGAAAAAAGCGTTTCGAGAAGGTTTCGTTGACGAGAACGACCTTGGACGCGGACCGCGTGTCGGCATCCGTGACGTCGCGGCCGCTGAGAATGGGGATGCCGAGCGTGTGGCAGAAGTCGGGGCCGACGTCGTTCGCGCTCATGCTTTCAGAAAAAGGCTCCTGGGGCGCGACGCCATCGATGGCCCAAACGCTATTCCAGCCCCAGCCGGAACCCAGGCGGTGCCCGACGAGCGTAGCGGACTCCACACCAGGCACTGCACGCAAGCGGGCGAGCAGACTTTGGTAAAAATGCTCCCTTTCCTCGTCGGTATGCGGCGCAAGAGGACTAGTGCCGAAAACGAGGAGGCCGTCCACGCGCAGGCCCAAAGGCAAGGTCTGAAAGTTGTGTAGAGAGTGCACGAGCAAGCCCGAGCCAACCAGCAAAATGAGGCATAAAGCCATCTGCGAGGCGACCGCAACTTTTCCTGACCAGGCGCTCTTGCGGTCGCGATAGGCGGTGGCGTTGGAGGTTTTAAGAGTAAGTCCCACGGGCACATTGACGGCGCTACGCAGCGGGGCTAGCCCAAAGACAAGGGCGCAGCCGATCGAGATTGCCAAAGTGAAGAGAAAAACGCGCGAATCAAGCACGAACGGAATTTCCATGCCTGACCAGGCGGCGAGCGCCTGACTTCCGTAAATCGCAAACATCCAACCCAAGACTGCGCCTCCAGCGACGAGGAGGAAGCTTTCCGTCAGCATCTGCCGCAAGAGCCGGCCGCGGCCGGCGCCCAGAGCCATACGCATCGAAAACTCGCGGGCGCGAGTGGAGTTGCGCGCGACGAGGAGCAAGGACACGTTGGCACAAGCGATCGCAAGAACGAGTCCGACCATGGCCAGGAGAATCTGAATGGGCTTTCTATAGTCGTCGCGCATACCCTGAATTCCCTGCGTGGAACTGAAGGCCAGAATGTTTTTCTTGGCCTTTCGATCGGGAGTGCCCAGGCCGATAAGCGCGGCGCTTTGGAACGGCGGATCGAGGATGGCGAGGCCTTGAGCTTCCGTAACCTGAGGGGCGAGGCGGCCGATCAGCTGAATGCACCACCATTTCGGACTGCCGTAGAGAGTGTTCTGCGAGGGCGAGTCGTCCCATGCAGTGAGTTCGGGGCGATTCTGCAGTGGAATCCAGAAGTCGGTTGACGAAGCCGGCTCGAGGCCGTAGAAGCCCTGCGCGGTTACTCCGGTCACCGTGAATGGAACGCCTTTTACATAAATGGTTTGGCCGATGACGGAGGGACTGCGGCCGAAGCGCGTGGTCCAGTAGGAATAGCTCAGAACGGCGATACTGGCGTGCGCAGTCTCGTCTTCGAGCGTGAACCCGCGGCCGCGCGTGAAGGAAACGCCGAGTCCGGAAAAGAAGTTGCCGCTGACCATTTCGCCTTCGGCTTCTTCGGGCTCTTCGCCGATGCGCACGGCCACTTTGTCGACGGCTAGAGGCACATAGGCCATCAAGTCTGAAAAAACAGCGTGCTCTCTGCGAAGCGCTTCAAACACCGCGTCGGAAAAGGACCTGTCGCCGTCACCGCTGCTGCCCACGCCGTCGGGCGTCGCATTGGGGAGGCGCAAGAATACGAGTTGCTGGGGGTTCGGCAGAGGAAGGCTGCGAAGGAGAACGGTGTTCATGACGCTAAACACCGCGGTGTTTGCACCGATGCCGAGCGCTAGGGCAATTATCGCGACGAGCGTGAAGCCGGGGTTTTTGTGCAGCATGCGGACAGCGAAGAGCAGATCCCGCCACAACGTTTCCACGGCGGACTCCCAGCCACCAGAGCGCACGACTTCTTTCGCGCTATCGACAGTCCCACCTCCCAACCGCACCGCGCGAAGCGCCTCCTGGCGGCTCATGCCATGCTTCATCTTTTCGTTAGTGGCCATTTCGAGGTATTCACCCAGTTCTTCATCTAGCTCCCGGTTCACCTGCTCCTTTCGAAAAAGGAACCGCAGCCCGCTTCCGAGACTTCGCAAGAAGGACATAAACTCACCTATGCCTCGAGAATCCTGGCGATGGCCGCCGCCTGACGGCTCCATTCTCGCGTTTCGTTACTGAGTCTTTGTCGCCCCTTCTTCGTCAGAACGTAGTACTTCGCGCGGCGGTTGTTCTCGGTGGCCTTCCATTCGCCCTCGACGAGTCCGTCGCGTTGGAGCCGCTGAATTGCGAGAAATAACGACCCTGCGTTGGGACGAAAAACGCCCTTGCTCATCTGTTCGATGCGGACAGATATCCCGTATCCATGCATCGGTTCCAGCGCGAGCGTCTTCAGAACAAGCATGTCCAAAGTCCCCTGGACCACATCGCTTGACTTGTCCGCCATAAGAGTCTGTCTTCCTACTGGTATCCAAGTGGAGCATACGCTTCTCCTACTGGTTGTCAAGAGGAGAGGGTCCTGGGGTCCTGGGGTCCTGGGGACTGACGCTGAGTATTGGAATCCGTCTCGTGTTTGAAGGATGGCATTCGCAACGTTGGGGCTTAGCCCGTCCTCCACGGTGAAGGTGGTTCGGAGGTAGCTGCTTGCGGGCTGATCGGGATCGACCGCACGACCAGGTCCTGGGGCGATTCGTAGGACGATTGATAGCCCGACCGGGGCCTCCATAACTGAAATCGCATGAACATAAGCAAGCTACTAAAATCACGGTTTCGTACTTAAATCACGATAAGGTGGTACTGATTCTGGTCCGCGCTTTCTACGGCAGCACGCGCTGCTCATGTTGGGGCAGTCCCATCCGGCGGAGCAGTTCTGCGTGCCGCGGATGATCGACATCCCCGCGGCCATTCGTTATGCTTGGCCGATCTTCCCTCGATCCAACTCTATTTGGAGCCGGCATGATTGCGGCAACAATTGAGGCAAGATATGGAGGCATTTCCTGTCCCAGACAGGTACTGATGGGCTCGGAGAAATCATGATATCGTCGGCGCAATCAAGGGCAGAGTCACTCTTGTCGGCGCAAAAGCGAATGCTCGAGGCGATTGCCAACAGGGTGAGCCTTTTCGAAGTGCTCGACGATCTCTGCCGCACCATTGATACCAACGCATCGGGTGTCATTTCCTCAGTTGCCTTGATGGATCCCGACGGGAAGCGACTGTGGCTGAGTGCTGGTCCGCAGTTTCCCACCAAACTGAAACAGGTGGCCTTTCCTTGGCCCATTGGCCCTGACAGGGGCGCCTGTGGCACAGCGGCATTTCTAAAACAACGGGTAATCATTTCGGACATAGCAATCGATCCGAGGTGGCCGGATGACTGTCGCCAGCTGTCGGTGAGCCATGGCCTGCGTGCTGCTTGGTCCGAACCGCTAATTTCCAAGGATGGAACGGTTCTCGGCACGTTCACAATGTACTGCGGGGAACCAAGAGTACCCGATACCAGTGATCTAGAGATGATCGAGGCGGCCGGCCACATTGCAGGAATCGCGATCCAGATGGAGCGGTCACAGGCGGCTCTGCGCGAGAGCGAAGAATGGCTCCGTTTGGCAATTCAGGCAGGAAAGATGTACGCCTATGAGTGGGACATCACGGCCGATGTGTTAGTGCGATCCCCGGAATATG
>Ga0306921_10010047_pt1 | contig 10051 bp, 9 predicted proteins | sample sta12Cox44000080_FD_203760 | JGI IMG/M metagenome (GOLD analysis project Ga0306921, IMG submission 203760) | Lab enrichment of tropical soil microbial communities from Luquillo Experimental Forest, Puerto Rico - statoxic.12C.oxic.44.000.080 (v2)... | ecosystem: Environmental > Terrestrial > Soil...
GGCGTGATCGTGAAGACGCTGAAGTGAAGTCACCCTTCGACTCCGCTCAGGGTGACACTGGGAGATTGGCTCAGGATGATGCGCGTGACACTGGGAGATTGGCTCAGGATGATGCGCGTGACACTGGGAGATTGGCTCAGGATGACACGGGTGACATTGGGAGAGATGCGGTCGTGGCGCGCGATCTGGTCGTGCGCTACGAAGACTTCACTGCGTTGGTCGGTGCGACGCTCACGGTGCGCTATGGCGAGTCGCTCGGCATCGTCGGGCCGAACGGTTCCGGGAAGTCGACGCTGCTCAAGACGATTGGCGGCCTTTTGTTGCCGTCGAGAGGCGAACTTCAGGTGCTTGGCGCAGAGCCACGCAGACTTCCGCCCGGGACGATTGCGTACGTTCCGCAAGTCGAAGCCGTCGATTGGGCGTTCCCGGCAACGGTCTGGGATGTCGTCGCGATGGGGCGCTTTGCACGGCTCCACTTTTGGGAGCGCTTCGGTCCGCACGACCGCGAAGTCGTTCACCGCGCGCTCGAGATCGTCAACATGAGTCGACTCGCTGGGCGGCACATCGCGCATCTCTCCGGCGGACAACAGCAGCGTGCGTTCGTCGCGCGCGCGATCGCACAAGAACCGCAGCTGCTGCTGCTCGACGAGCCGACAACCGGCGTCGACGCCGAAACTGACGAGGCGCTGCGCAAGGTCGTTCGGCACCTTGCTGCCGGAGGTATGACCGTGCTCACGGCCACGCACGATCTCGATCGTGTCGACGAGTGGTTCGATCGATTGCTCGTGCTCGACCGCCGCGTGCTGGCGCTCGGCACTCCACGCGAAGTCGTCGAGTCGGGCGCTTACAGCGCGATTCGCGAGCACACGCACACGCATGGCCACTTGCGCCACGATCACGAGCCGCACGCTGCCCATGCTGTTCACCCCGAAATCCGGACGTGACACGGTAAGGTGAACGTTTTAGTCGAGCCGTTTCACTATGCGTTCATGCAGCGGGCGTTCGTTGCGGCGCTCGCGGTCGGGCTGCTCTGTTCGACAATGGGAACGTATGTGGTTCTCCGCAAGCTGTCATTCATCGGCGACGGCATTGCGCACGCCTCGTTTGCCGGCATCGTGATCGCGTATCTGCGCGGCGCGAACTTCTATATCGGAGCAGGAGTGGTGGCGGTGTTGACGGCGATCGGGATCGGCTTCGTCCACCGGCGCGGGCGGATCTCGCTCGACACGACGATCGGCGTCCTCTTCACCGCGATGTTTGCGCTGGGCGTCTATCTCATGAGCCAGCAGCGCAGCTATGCGGTCGATCTGCAAAGCTTCCTTTTTGGCGACATTCTCGCCGTCCAGCCGCAGGATCTGTGGCTCATTCTCGCGCTCAGCATCGTTGTCGCGGCGGCCGTAGTTGTGCTCTTTCGGGGGTTGCTCTACACGACGTTCGATCCCGTCGTCGCGCAAGCGAGCGGAATTCAAGCGCCTGCTTACGAGTACGCGCTGCTGGTGATGCTGGCGCTCACCATCGTCGTTTCATTGCAGGCCGTGGGCATCGTGCTGGTGGCGGCGCTGCTCGTCACGCCGGCGGCGGCCGCCTATCAGTTGACCTCGCGCTTTTCACCGATGATGGCACTGGCCGCAGTCTTTGGCGCGGCAAGCACTCTCGGAGGGCTCTATCTCTCGTATTACGTGCGCGCCTCGAGCGGGGCCACGATCGTGCTGCTGGCGACGACGCTATTTTTCGCAGCGGTCGGTGCGAAGTATCTGCACCGCGTTAGCGCACGAGAATCGTAAACGGCGCGGTAATGATCTTGTCGCAGGCAGACTCATTTGCATCAACGGGCCGGCGCCTCCGTTCATTTCCATATGCGATCCCGTCGCCATCGGGGCGACGCCGCGCACCGTTGGATGCACGTGGACGTATGCAAGCGTTGACGTGTTGATGAAGACTGCGTGCGCCGCCGCGCCTAGATAAGGCTTCAGATCGTTTGCGCGCTCGCCGTTCTTTAGGACGGTCAGATCGACACTCTGCGGTAGGTCTGCAGTTAGCGTCGTCCGCGCGAGGCTTACTCTGTACGGAGCGATGTCGATACTCGCCACCGAAGGCAACGACGGCGTAACGGCGTTTACGGGCGAGTGCGTGCTTAGCGAGCTGTCGCGCTCGATAGTAAACCGGAAGACTTGCTGGCCGATTCCGTGCGGCGTTGTGTCGGTGAATGCGTAGTATCGGTGATTGGGGCCTTTGTATATCTGCTCTTCGAACTCGCCGCTTTTTGGATCGAACGACGGATGAAAGTGTTCGAACGTTGCGAAGTCGTCGCGAACGACGATGAGATGCATCAGCCTTTGCAGCTCGACGTCGTACCGCAGTATCGGCATCGTACCGCCGGACGGATATTGACGAATCGTCAGCAATCGGCTGCGGTTACTATAGGCCTTCGACCATGCGAGTGAGACGATCTTCGGCGCGCCTTCCGATAAGGCGTAGATTCCGCGCACTCCCTGCGGGCCGGTGGGTGCCTGCACCCCGGTAACAGCAAAACCGACCGCGAGGATTATTGCGGCAATCCCTCTTAATCGGCGGCGCGAATGACTTTCCACGTCTCCTCTCCCACGCGTTCGAGAAAACCGCCGGCTTCGAGTGCATCGAGCACTTCGTGCATGGCGGCGCGTTCGTTTTTATTCGGCATTCCGGCCCAACGCATCGCCAGCGCATTGAGTTCGATGCTTTCGCCCAGAACGAGCGCTTCGCGCACGAATGATTCGGGAAGCTTCACGCGTTCCATTCGGCGCGCAACGGGTTCCAGCGCTCTTTCAAATGAAGCGACACTAGGAGATGGGTCATGGCGACTTGCAACTTCGGGCTCTGGAACTCGGCTAGGTGTGAAGCCGGCCATGACGATCGGATCGGCGAGCGTCCCGAACCATTCGCCGAGGACGGTACCGGCGGTCTGCCAGGGTACGGCATTGACCACAGCTGCGCGTCGCCGGATGGCGCGCAGGATTGCTTGCGCGACGCGCTGCGGCGACGCGGGCGGAATCCCCTTTGCACGTTCTATTCCCATCGTCGAGTGGAACTCGGTGGCGACCAGACCCGGATCGACGTAGGTCACGGCGATCCCGTGCGGGCCGAGCTCGCGCCGAAGCTGAATTGCGGCGGCGCGGATCGCGGCTTTCGCGGGTGCATACGCGCCGTAGTGCGGCAGAGGCATGCGCGCGCTTCCCGTTCCGATGAAGACGAGCTGGCCATGCGTAGTCTCGAGGGAGCGGAGCGCCGCGCGCGCGATTCGTAACGGCGCCGCGACATTGAGTTGCCACTGCGCGTCGATTGCAGCGTCGGTCTGCTCGAGCAGCGAGCCGTAAGCTCCACCGCCGGCGTTGTTGACGACGACGTCGATTCTGCCATACGCGCGGAGCGCCCCATCCACGATTCGCGCCGGCATCTCGCGCGAAGTAACGTCGCCGGCCAGCACGATGCAGCTGCCCCCGGCACTGCTAATCGCTTGGGCAAGTTCGTCGAGCCGATTCGCGCGGCGCGCCACTGCGACCACGCGGTAGCTGTCGCGTGCCGCCTCGCGTGCGAGTGCATTACCGATGCCCGAGCTCGCACCGGTGACGATCAACGTGCGCGCGTTTTCAGTCATGCGTCTCGCAGTAAGCGCGATATTCAGCTAAGATGCTTTGCGGAAGGCCGGCGTAGTGGTCAGCTTCATCGGCGATGGGAAGAGGAGCCGGCTTGATGCTGCGCGCCTCTCCCGCTACCTGCGAAAGGACCCGTGCAACCGGTTTTGCGCGTCCATCCGTTCGCACGATGCCGAAACGTAACTCGTGCGGAGCGCGGTCGAAGGGCGGGAGCCTCGCCAGCTCAAGATCGTAGTCGCCCCAACACCACCAGAAGGCGCCGAGTGCGCCGCGCTCGTGGAGCCGGTCGATCACACCACTCGCATACTGCGCCATCTCAACTTCGTCAAGACAGGCGAAACCGTTGACGCGCGAACTGCCCGGCGGGCATTCGGGGTTGCCGAACTCGGTAAAGAGCACGTCTTTGCCGCTGAACGACTGTTGCAGCTGGCAGAGAAATGGCACGACGTTGGCGTCAAGGCGATCTCGCGCAAAGGTGCTGTAAACCGAATAGCCGTGCATCATTGCAAAAGGCCAGGGTGCGGCGATGCTCGACGGCCGCAGAAGCCGGTCGTGGTCCAGGTCTTCCCCGTGCATTCCGCCGCTCGCGCCGGCGCCGGAGCTTTCGAGGAGCGCATCGCTGAGCCGCGCGCTCCACTCGGCCGCATCTTGCGCCGTGCTGGGCTCGCGTAAGTTCGAAAACTCATTTCCGAGATCCCAGGCGAAGAGCGCGGGATGATTGCGCACGCGCTCACCGACACGCCGTGCGAATAGCGCCTGCGCGCGCAGCAGCTCCGGGTTGGCGTAGAAATCACCGATTGCGCGTTCCACTACTGCTCCGTTTGCAATCGTGCGAAAGCGGCCGTGCGCCGTCTCGCGCTCCAGCGTCCACGCGGGAAGCCAGTTCACGCCGCTCATGTGACCGCAGAAGAGCGTCGGCATCGCCTTCAGGCCGGCGTCATCGATGCGCGCCATCACAGCGTCGAATCGGCGCAATGAATCCGCGTTCATAGCGTTTGGTTCGGGTTGGAAAGCTTCCCACATCAGAAAAAAGCGCACGACGTCGAGCCCGAGCTCCTTGATCCGAGCCATGTCTTCGGCGATCGCGTCGATGTCGAATTGCTCCCACATATACATTGCGCTGCGGCGCGGCCAGTAGTTGATGCCAAGCAGAAACCGTGACATAGATTTTCCCTTCGGCCTTCGACGGAGCTTGTCCTGAGCATGACAACCTTGGAGGTAACGCGAAGCGCCTCGCGATGGCGCAAGCGGGCAAAGCACCGGTGGTCGGAATTATCATGGGCAGCCGTTCCGATTGGGAGACGATGTCGAGCGCGCGCAAGACGCTCGACGAACTCGGAATTCCGTGCGAAGTGCGCGTTGTGTCGGCGCACCGAATGCCCGACGAGATGTTCGGGTACGCCGCATCGGCGGCAACCCGCGGGCTCGTTGCGATTATCGCGGGCGCGGGCGGCGCGGCGCACTTACCGGGGATGACGGCAGCGAAGACGGCGCTGCCGGTAATCGGCGTTCCAGTGGATAGCGGCCGCGCAGGTGGACTCGATTCGCTGCTTTCGATCGCACAGATGCCGCCTGGCGTACCGGTCGCGACAATGGCTATCGGTGGTGCGGTCAATGCCGCGCTCTTCGCTGCCCGCATCGTCGCGCTTGTTGACCCCGCCGTCGCCGTGCGCCTGGCGGCGTACGTTACGCGAATGCGCGACGCCGCGGCCTCAAGCAAGCTCGATTGAAATCGATCGAAAAGATCGGCGTCATCGGCGGTGGCCAGCTTGGGCGGATGTTCGCGCTGGACGCCAAGCGAATGGGTTACTATGTGATCACGCTCGACCCGCAGGAGCATTCGCCGTGCGGACAGGTCGCTGACGAGCAAATTGTCGCCGCTTACAGCGACCTCGGCGCAATCGAGGAACTTGGACGCCGCAGTGACGTTATTACCTACGAGTTCGAGAACATCGACATCGATTCGGTCCGCCACCTCGAAGCGCTGTCGTATCGCGTCGGGCCGGCGAGCAACGTCCTGCGCGTTACGCAGAACCGCTTCCGTGAGAAGGAGATCGCTCGCGAAGCCGGTCTCGCGACGGTCGAGTTCGCCCGCGTGCAAAATGAAGGCGAGCTTGAAGCCGCCGCGCACCGCATCGGCTTTCCGGCAATTTTGAAGACCGTGCGCGGCGGCTACGACGGCAAGGGTCAATGGCAAGCCGATTCACTGGAACTCGCGCGCGAGGCTTTTGCAGCTGCGAGGGGCGCCGAGTTGATCTTCGAGCGGATGGTCCCGCTGGAATGCGAGCTTAGCGTGATCGCGACGCGCAACGCCCACGACGAGATCGTCACCTATCCGGTGGCCGAGAACACGCACGACCGGGGCATCCTCGTTATGACGATCGCGCCCGCCCGCGTCGACGCGCGCATAGCCCATGCCGCGCGGAATCAAGCCGAGACTATCGGGAGAAAGCTCGGCGTCGTCGGCACGTACTGCGTCGAGTTTTTTCTTTCAAGTAACGAGGAGCTGCTGGTCAACGAGATCGCTCCGCGCCCACACAATAGCGGCCACTTTACGATCGACGTAACTCCCTGCTCGCAGTACGAACAACACGTACGCGCAATCTGCGATCTCCCGCTCTCGCCGCCGCGCATGCTTTCTAACGCGATTATGATGAACGTGCTCGGCGACGGTAGCGGCGACCACCTCGCCGGCATTGCTGAACTTTTGCGCGATCCGTCGATCGTTTTGCACGTCTACGGTAAGCGTCACGCAGTGGCGCGCCGAAAGATGGGACACTTTACGATGCTCGTCGACGGTCTGGTCAACAACGCTGCGATCGCGCGAGCGAAAGCGGCACTCACAAAGCTGCATTGGACGTCATGACTGCGTACCTCAACCAGGCGTTCTACGTTTTCGTAACCCTGATAGCGCTGATCAATCCAATCTCCGCTGCTGCAGTCTTCGCCGCGTTGACCGAAGGACGGTCCGCTAAAGATCAGCGCCTGATCGCCAAGCGCGCGACGGTCATCGCGGCCGTTACGCTCATCGCCTTTGCCTTCGCCGGGGAAGCGCTCTTGGGCGCGCTTGGCGTCGAAATCGGCGCCTTCAAGATTGCCGGCGGTTTGCTATTGCTAAAGGTCGGGTTTAACATGGTCTTCACTCCGGCGGCGCACCGGCAAATGGCCAACGGCGCGAAGTCGGAGGCCGATCCCGAGAGCGATCCCACCGTCTTCCCGCTGGCAATCCCGATCATCACCGGACCCGGTGCGCTTACCGCGAGCGTCGCTCTCGTGAATCCGACCGACACGCATAATTACACCAACGGCGTAATCTTCGTTATCGTCGCGCTCCTCGTCATCGGCATCAACTATCTCTTTATGCTCGGTGCGGAGGAGCTCACGACGCGGGTCGGAGAGACCGGAATCGACGCGGTTAGCAGAATCGTCGGCATCGTGATTGCTGCGATTGCCGTGCAGATGGTCGTCAACGGCGTCAGCAACCTCACACATTTTACTATGTCTTAAGAGGCCGCCACACCCTCGGTTCGAATAGGCGCTCCATGATCGTTCGAGCCGGAGTTCTTTACGACGGCACGCTCGAGCCGCCGAAGCGCAACGTCGATATCGCGATCGCCGAGGGCCGCATCACGGCGATCCGCACAGCCGGCGGCGAGTGCGACTTGGAAGCGGCCTGCGTCACGCCGGGACTCGTCAACGCGCACGCGCATCTCGAGGGCAGCGGCGAGCCCGATATGATGGGCATGATTCAGACAACGACGCCCAGTCAGCGATTGCTGCGCGCCGTCGAGAATGCGTGCAAGTCGATCAAGGCCGGCGTCACGACGATCCGCGATCTCGGCAGCTCGAACCACATCGCACCCGACGTGCACGAAGCGATTGAAGAAGGGCGGATCCCCGGGCCGCGGATGCGCGCTGCCGGCGCGGTACTCTGCATGACGGGCGGCCACGGCTGGCCGATTGGGCGTGCGGTCGATTCGCCGTTCGAGGCCCGCAAGGCGGTGCGCGAGCAGATGTTTGCCGGCGCCGACTGCATAAAGCTGATCGCCACCGGTGGCGTGCTGACCAAAGGCGCGGTGCCGGGCAATGCGCAGCTCGCGTCCGACGAGCTTGCGGGCGCGATCGATGAAGCGCATCGGCACGGATTGCGCGTCGCCGCGCACTCGATCGGTACACAGGGAATCAAGAACGCTCTGAATGCCGGAATCGACTCGATCGAGCACGGCACGATGCTTGATGACGAGTGCATCGAGCTTTTGAAGGCGCGCGGCGTCTATCTGGTACCAACGCTGAGCGCCCCAACCTGTATCCTCGCCCATCTCGAAGAAGGCCGTCAGCCGCGTTACGTCGTGGAGAAGGCGCGCGGCCTTAACGAGGCGATGCTCGCCAACATTCGGCGCGCATTTGAAAGCGGGGTGCGCATCGCCGGCGGCTCCGATGCCGGCACGCCCTACAACTACCATGAAAACTACGCGCTTGAAGTCGAGCTGATGTGGTCGCTCTTGGGAATGACGCCGCAACAGGCGCTTGTTGCGGCAACGAACGTCGCGGCCGAGCTGATAGGCCTGCATCACGGCCTCCTTGCAATCGATGAAGCGGCCGATCTTTTACTGCTGCGAGGCGATGCCGGCGCAGACGTGCGCGTATTACGCGAACCGCAGCTCGTTTTGAAGAACGGCCGTATTCAGTAGCGAAAAGGGCTATTATCAAGTCATGCGCACCGCTTTCGTCCTAAGCATCTTAATTTTGGCTGCCGCACCGGCTCCGGTGCGCAGCGGAGGCGCGAATGGACCGGGTGCGAACCCGGTACTGCTTGGCCAACAGGTGGCGGGCAGTCCCATTCGTCACGTGATCGTGCTCGTGCAGGAGAACCGCACGTTCGACAATCTCTTTGCGTCGTCGATCCTCGCACATGGTGGTCCTTATCCCGGAGCGAACACCTCACAAACAACGACCGTCGACGGCAAGCCGATCAAGTTGAAGGCGGCGCCGTTCGAATATCCAGCCGATCCGCGCCACAATCATCTCTCGCTGCTGGGCGAGTGGGATCGCGGCAAAATGGACGGTTTTGCAAACGACGCGGTGACGACGGTGCTTGACCTTCCGAAGCCGGCGCCTGGCTTTCCGTACGCCTACCTTCCCGATTCCGAGACGACTATCTACCACATTCTCGCGGCGCGTTACGCTTTAGCCGACGAGAACTTCGCGACACGTCTCGTACCGACGTTTGCGAGTCATTTTGCGCTGGTAACGGCGCAGCCGCGCGTTGCCGGCAATCCGAACGACCGGATTTGGGGATGCGATGCGAAGCCAGGAACGACCGTACCACTCTTCGGCGTAGGTGAAGCAATTATCACACCGGGCGTCTTTCCATGTTTCGACCAAGCTTCGATCGCCGATCTGCTCGACGCCGCAAACGTCAGCTGGAAATACTATACGGGCACGTACTCCAACCTTACCGATCCAACGGTCAACATCTACGACGCCTTTCGCAAGGTTCGCTATGGTCCGGATTGGGAGCGCAACGTGATCACGCCGTCGGCGTCGATTCTCAGCGACATCGCGAATTGCCGCCTGCCGTCAGTCTCATTTGTGATGCCGAACTGGCTCAACTCGGATCATGCCGGCAATCTCAGCGCCAGTGGGCCCGGCTGGGTTGGTTCGATTTACCTCGCGGTCGTGCAGAGCCAGCATGCCGCCCCCGAGTGCAACTATTATAAGGACAGCGCGTTGCTTCTCACATGGGACGATTCGGGGGGCTGGTACGACCACGTTCCACCGCCCGCGGGCCCGGACGGCACAAGCTGGGGCTTTCGCATTCCGATTCTTACGATCTCAGCCTGGTCCCGCTCCAACTACGATCCGCGCAATCCGCAAGCCGTCCCGTACGTTTCCCATATTCGGCGCGAATCGACGGCGATCGTTAAATTCATCGAGCGAAACTGGAATCTTGGAGCCCTAGGACAACGCGACGTTACCGACGATGACCTGCACGATATGTTCGATTACACCCGCGCCGCGCCGGTACCATCCTTCTCCGAAGTCTCGATGGAACGGTTGATTCGCAAGACGCGCTTCAACCTCGCCGTCACGCGGCGCGACGCTCACGTGGTCGACGACGATCGGTAGTGTGAATCTGCAAGGCCGTCGGCTGGCGGTGCTGAGCGCGATCTCGTGGCCGGCGCCGCCACCAGGCTACGGACCATGGGAACAGATCGCCTTCAACGTCGCCGAAGGCATGCGTAGCCGCGGTTTGGACGTCACGCTTTTTGCCACGGGTAACTCGCGTTTCGAGGGCAGGCTCGTCTCGGTCGTTCCGGTCGGTCTCAACGAAGATTCGGCGCTCAACCAGGACGTCTTCACCGCGTTGCACATTGCCGAGCTTTTCCGGCGCGCGGCTGAGTTCGATCTGATTCACA
>Ga0306921_10010049_pt1 | contig 10050 bp, 7 predicted proteins | sample sta12Cox44000080_FD_203760 | JGI IMG/M metagenome (GOLD analysis project Ga0306921, IMG submission 203760) | Lab enrichment of tropical soil microbial communities from Luquillo Experimental Forest, Puerto Rico - statoxic.12C.oxic.44.000.080 (v2)... | ecosystem: Environmental > Terrestrial > Soil...
TCCAAACGCAGGCGGGAATGAACACAGTTGCACCTGTTGTAGTAACTATCCGAGTCAGTGGAAGATGCCGACCAATGATTGCGTCGGACATTCGTATGCCAGGGTTGTCCAAGTTTGTCGTTACTGGCCGGAGTTATTGGCCCGCGGAGTCAGCTCCTGGCCGGGGGTAAAGTTATAGAGCTATTGTCAGTCTGCATCCCCAAGGCTATGACGCGGAGAGGATCAACACGCTTGTTCACCCTGCTTCGAAATGGTATGGATGCCGCACTCGAGTTTTGTTCCACCCCAGCGCCCCGACCGGGGATCCGCGCCTTGCGCTGGCTTGGCTGTGCAAGGCTGGCAGCCAATGCTGGGATAACCTTCTTCGTATAGAGGAAGACTCTCGATCCCATGTTCAGCGGCATAATTCCAGACTTGCTCCCAATCCCAAGCAGCCAAAGGATTCACCTTTAGCAGTTCGTGGCCGCTCGGAAGTTGATGATGTTCCAGAACCTTCAACGTATGGCGGGTAGACGACCGCTGGCGTCGCAATCCGGTAAACCACAGTTTGTACGGCTCCAGAGCCCTCATCAGCGGTTCGACCTTGCGAAGATAGCAGCAGCGTCCAGGATCGCTGCGGAATAGCTTCCCGAATTGTGCTTCTTGCTCAGCCACGGATTGCTGGGCGGTCAGGTTCACCAGGTTCAGATTCCAGAGCTTCGTCATGCGGTCGCGATATGCGTAGGTCTCGGCGAAGTGATAACCAGTGTCGAGGAACAGGACTGGAATATCGGCCAGATACCGGCGTAGTAGATGGAGAACGATCATTCCTTCGACTTGGAAGCTGCACGTAATGCACGCCGGTCCCTGGTTTTCAGCAAGAACGCGTTCGATCAGCTGAGGTGGATGCATACCTTCATAGCGCACCGAAATATCCTGACCACTCATAAACTCCTCCTTTTTCCCCTGTAGCACGGCGGCCTCGCAACGATTGCGAGGCCGCTTAATTCGGAGTGCCGTTGCTGATCAGGTCGTCACGGCACAGGCATCGCATTCGCTGCAAGCATGCGCAAGAGGCGACAACAAGCATTCATACGATTTCTTGCTCGCGTTTTTTGAGACACAGGTCCTGCCTAATTACCCTTGGACCTCCACCGACGCGTGCACAGCTGCGAGCACCGACACGGCAGCCTCCTGGTCACGGCAGCGCGCCACCTCTCCAATGAGCAGGAGCGCCGGAGCCTCGGGCGGCTCGATGCTGCAGAGTCCAGCCAGGGAGGTCCATAAGAGTTCCCGGTTGTCACGGCTGGTGTTGGAGGCGATCAGGCATGGTGTTTCGGATGACCCTCCCGCCGCGATCAGGGAAGTAGCGATTTCGCGATAGTGCCCGCCCGGCATGTAAATAGCCAGCGTCGCATTTTGTGCTGCGAAACGGGCAACGCCAACCGGCGGTTTGCCCGCCGCTTGCTGTGCCGTGAGCAAGACCACCCCGGAGGATGATCCACGGTCGGTTAGCGGAATGCGCGCTTCGGCGGCGGCCGCCACTGCGGCAGTTATTCCTGGAACTATTTCGAACTCGATGCCAGCATTACGCAACGCGGCCATCTCTTCGGCCGCATGGCCGAACACCAGCGGATCGCCGCCTTTCAAGCGCACTACCGTGGAGGCGTAACCGGCGACATGGATCAGCAACCGGTTGATTTCGTCCTGTGCCAGGCCCTTCCGGCCCATGCGCTTACCCACATCGATCAACTGCGCGTGCGGACGAACTGTCTGCAAGACGGCTTCACTTACAAGTGCGTCATGCAATACAACATCGGCCGCCCGCAGAACACGCGCAGCCTTGATGGTGAGAAGTTCCGGGTCACCGGGGCCGCCGCCGACGAGATAGACCTTACCTCTCATGGCCCAGGCACCCCGTGCACCGTCTTACGCAGGCGAGCAGCTTGGATATGGTCGGAAACAACCCGGCTGGCCAAGTGTTTGAGCACGCGCCTGCGAGTTTCAAAGTTGCGGCCTCGGCGCATCAGTAAAGAGCGCACCCTTCCCAGCCACTCGGTCAAGTTCTCGTACTCCGGACCGAACTGTACCTCCAATTCCTTCCTTAGCCGCTGTGCCAGCGACGGGCTCAACCCAGCAGTGGAGATGGCGATCTGCAAAGCGCCGCGCTGTACGACAGCTGGGTAGTAGAAGTGGCAGTGCTCCGGCTCGTCAACGGCATTGCACAAGGTATTTCGCCGATCAGCCTCGCAGAACACGAGTTCATTCGCGCGACCGTCTCCGGTGGCGGCAACGACAAGAAAAACTCCGTCGATATCGGATACCTTAAACTCACGCGCTTTCCACAGAACTTCGCCTCTGCGCACATGTTCGCGAAGGCCCGGAGTCAGCTTTGGAGAAATGATCGTTAATTGCGCTCCCGTGCGGAGAAGGACCTCCAGCTTGGACTCGGCAACCGGACCACCACCTACGAGCAGGCACCGCCTGCCAGCAAGTTTGAGGAATGCCGGGAACAGACTTGGCCGCGGCGCGCTCATCCTTCCACCCCATGGGGAACACGGCCTGGCGAGAAATCACGTTCCACCGCGCTCACGGCCGTCCCTGCAGCAAAGGTGCGAAGCTCTTCCGGTGAATGTCGAGCGAAGAACTGTCGCAGATTTTCGTCTGCACCCCGCGCCTGTAGATAATGCCGCAACAGGCGTTCAATGGCGTCAGGTACTTCTTCCGCCAGGCAGCGGAAACCGATGGGACGGGCGATATTCTGATGTTTGCCGATGGCCCCGCCAACGCAGAAGTAATAGGCATCCATCAGTTTGCCCGCCTGCCTGATTTTTTTCCCCTCAAGACCCAAGTCGGCAATCCAGTGCTGGCCACAACTATTGGGGCATCCTGTGATGTGTAACTTCAGGTGCTGGTCAAAGCCCGGCAGGCGTTCATCGAGTTCATCCACCAGCCAGCGGCCAAAGGACTTTGTCTCGGTGATCGCGATCTTGCAGAACTCGGTTCCGGTGCAGGCGATCACCCCACGGTGGAACGGCGATCCACCGACCGCCAAACCTGCAAGTGTCAGGTGGTCTGCGAGAGGGCGAACGTGCTGCGCGGGCACATTCACAACCAGCAGGTTCTGCATGTTGGTTGTGCGCACTTCGCCACCGGCATAACGCTCCGACAACTCCGCCGCAGCTTGCAACTGATCGGCGCTTATGCGGCCACGCAACACCGATGCCCCGACGTAGGAATAACCACGCTGCTTCTGGGGATATACGCCGACATGATCGCGATAGACGTCATCGGGCGGGTCTTCTGGAACGGCTGGCCTAAGCTGAAAGCCCATGCGATCGTGCAGTTCTCTGAGAAAGCGTCCAGGAGTCCAGCCGTGCTTCAGGAAGAGGAATTTCAACCTTGCTCTCTCACGGTTTTCCCGCAAGACCGTACTGTCGCGAAAGATCGATGCTATGCCTCTCAGGACCGGTATCACCTGGTCTGGCAGAACGAACGCATCCAGCCGTTGGCCGAGAAATGGTTCGGTAGAAAGTCCTCCGGCCACACGCAAGGAGAACCCGATTTCGCCCTGGTGGCGTACGGCGGTAAGCCCTACGTCGTTGATCTCCGGATAGGAGCACCAGACACAGCAGCCCGTGATGCAAATTTTGAATTTTCGCGGGAGGTTGTAGAACTCGGAATTGCCGACGAACAGCCGTGTTGCTTCGTCCACCAGCGGAGAGGCATCGTATATTTCCCCGGCATCGACGCCTGCAAGTGGGCAGCCAACGATGTTGCGCACATCGTCGCCGCATGACCCCATCGTGGTTAGCCCGGCGCGCCAAAGACTGTCGAGAACTTCGGGAAGAGTCTCGATGGTGACCCAATGAAGCTGGATATTCTGCCGCACTGTGATGTCAGCCTGGCCTCGCGCATACTTCTTGGCAACTTCGGCGATCGTGTGGACCTGGTGAGACAGTAATATCCCGTTGGGGATGCGAATTCTAACCATGAAGTAGGGCACAGCCTTCCCCTCGCCCCCAACTCCACCGACTGCGCCAGCTCCATCGCCTTGCGTGTACACGCCCCATGCCCGGAAATAGGTACCAAGCCACTCGGAAGGAATGGACTGATGACCGTTGCGGGCGAACGCACGGATCTCGTCGAGATGCTCCCAAGCGTTCTTCTCTCGCTTAAGTCGTTCGACGCGCTGCGCTCTCGTTTCCGTCAACTGCTCTGCCATTGCTGGCCTCTGGCTGCAAAAAATAAAAACCCACGTGTCAGGGGGTGATCTGACGCGTGGGTTAGGGAAAAACCTGCCGAAATAAGTGCTAGGTGCTCATCCGTCAGCGTCAGAACATGTGATTCCGCAACAACAGCGGGAGATTCCACAACACATATGCTGACGGCAAGACGACATAGGCTTCTAAGAAAGATAGCCCCAAAAAGCAATAACAGTCAAATCGCCCGACAGCGTATTGTGCGCGCTCACCCTTTCGGAGAAGCGTTATGTCCCGATTCCGTGCAAAAACGAAATCAGGCTGGAGTTTAGTGATGGATGCAACACGGTACAGACGGGAAACCGAGCGCTAGTTACCCAGTAGGATGCCGCTTTCTAATTACAACCAAGCAGCAAAGCCTGGGGGCATCTGTCGTCCAACCCCGGTAACCTCTGCAGTGTTCAAGATCCGCTTGCTTCACCCCAGAGAGGACTTGAGTCCGAACTAACGGCCGGTCTCGAGAATCAGCTTCTGTACCCGCCAATTCAACAATTCGGCCACGTAGAGTTCAGTCTGAGACGGACACGCGATTTCGTGAATCCAACCGAACTGCTTGAGTTGTTTACCTGATTCTCCGAGCACGCCCAAAACTCTCCCATCCAATGTCAGCTTGTAGATCCGGCCTGGGTAGGCGTCGGAGCTAAACAGCACTTGATTTGGCCCCGGCGTGATACAGATCGCCCAGGGCGCGCCCGGCGCCATCGCCCCCGTGGTTGCGATCGGCTTGTTGCCGATCGCTGGGCGGGCGTCGGCATCAACCGGCACGTCCACGGTGATCTGGCGCAGAAACCTGCCGTCACTGTCGAACACCTGGATGCGGCGGTTACCGCGGTCCGCCACATAGACTCGCCCCTGCGCGTCTACTGCAATGCTATGCGGAGTGTTGAACTGCCCTGGGCCGTCGCCGGGCTCGCCCCACGACTTGACCCAGTTACCGTCTTTGTCGACCTTCGCTATACGAGAGTTGATATAGCCGTCGCTGATATACGTATTCCCGGTTGCATCCCAGGCCATGTCGGTTACTTGCCTGAACATTCCATCCACTGGAGGCTGAGGCGGCTTAGGATGGCGGAGTGGTCCGGTCCCCTCGTCCGACGCTTCCTGTTTACGCCCAAAGACCATTGCGACTCGGCCTTCAGGGTTGAACTTGATCACCATGTCGGAACCTTTGTCCGCGACCCAAATGTTGTCATCGTTGTCGACCTTCACCGAGTGCGCGAACGACCAAGCATACAAATGATGCCCGATTTCCCGAATGAATTGGCCGTCCGCAGCGAACTCCAGAAGTTGTGCGGCACCAGCCCCGTAAGCGGGCCCGGTCGTGTTACCACGGGAGAAGACGAAGACATGTCCCTTGGAGTTGACTGCCACGCCAGCGACTTCACCGAAGGAGATGTCCGGCGGGGTTTTCAGAAAATCGGAAACCGATTGGTAACGGATCCTGGGCGGCTGTTGAGCGAAGAGGGAAGCACTGAGCAAGAACATTAGAAAAAGAATCGAGCGTTTCATCCGAGCCTCCTGGAAACGAGCACTATGCACATGCCCGCCTGCCCGTACTTGTGTCGCTTCGAGTTCATGTTACGTTGCATCTTAATTTTTTCGGCTTTGGCAGCTGTGAATTTTTCCTTGATCCCCATTGAGTAGCCTGTTTTAAGCACAATCCAGAGACATCCCCGCAAGCTCGGCGTATAGTGTGTCTGCACGTTGAATCAGCAAACGGAAACTCCTGTTGCGGTTGCAGGTCTGCCGCGCAAGCTCGGCTTGGTCGACGCGGTGTCAATAGTAATTGGCATCGTAATCGGGGCCGGCATTTTTTTGGTCCCGAACTTGGTCGCACGGCAAATGAGGTCCGCGACGGCGATTCTGGGAGTGTGGATATTTGCTGGGGTGATCTCGTTCTTCGGATCGCTCGCCTGTGCAGAGCTGGGAACCATGCTTCCCTCCACAGGGGGGCAGTACGTATTTCTGCGCGAAGCCTACGGCCCCCTAATTGGATTTCTTTGCGGCTGGACAATGTTCCTGGTAGCGCGGACTGCGCAGGTGGCCTGGCTGGCGGTGAAGTTGGCCCTCTATGTTTCCTACTTCATTCCGCTTTCAGCGTCGGCATCGAAACTGCTCGGAATCGGTGCGATCCTGGCGTTCACTTGGATCAACTATCGCGCCGTGACAGCAGGCGCTATGGTTCAGAAAATTTTTACACTGGCCAAGGTCAGCGGGCTGCTCCTGATTGTGTGCAGCGCCTTTCTATGGGGAAGCAAAGCAGTACCGGCTGCTGATGCGTCGGGGGGAGTATTCACCCTCAACAGCTTCGGGATCGCGCTGATTGCATGTCTGCTGGCCTATGACGGCTGGGTGCAGTTGAGCTTCGTAGCCGGTGAGATACGGAACCCGCAGCGTAATGTGCTGTTTGCGCTCGCCTTCGGGTCCATCGCTTGCATTGCAATTTATCTACTAGCAAATGTGGCCTATCTGCGTGTGCTCACGATCCCGGAGATCGCTGCCAGCGAGCACGTCGGCGCAACAGTAGCTGAGCACGCGCTCGGCGCTGCCGGGGGGAGGCTGGTTTCCCTTATCATTCTCTTGTCGATCATCGGCACACTCAATGGCTGCTTTCTTACGAGTCCGCGGATCTATTTTGCCCAAGCACGTGATGGCCTCTTCTTCCAAAAATTTGCAGAGGTGCATCCTCGTCATCAAACCCCGAGCTTCGCGATCCTGGCTCAAGGCGTTTGGGCGGCGGTGCTGCTAGTGAGCGGTTCCTACGAATCCCTTCTCGACTATGCGATATTCGCGATTTGGCTTTCCTACGGCATGATGGTCGCCGGGGTCATCGTATTGCGGATCAAGCGGCCCGACCTCCCGCGACCGTACCGAGTGTGGGGATATCCCATCACTCCGGCGGCATTCGTGGCGATCACGTGCTGGTTTTTGCTCAATATGATCCTCACGAGGCCGACACCGTCGCTGGTGGCGCTGGTCCTGATCGCAAGCGGTATTCCCGTCTACCTCCTATGGACCCGCCGTCAAAGCCGGCCGCACGGCTAAGTCGATAGTCGCCATCCGGAGGTAGTCCAGGTGCAAAAGCCGCTGCGATCCTTACCTGCTACGTCGGGATTCTAAAACCATCTTTCCCACCTGCCGTCAACCGTCTCGTGGAAGGCGTCAACAACAGCATTTCTCGAAACAGAAGCCATAACAGGTTTTAGCGAGTGCGGTAGGCATCGCACTGACGGAGTGCTGTCCATCCCAGTGCGGGGCAGAATCTAGCAATCAGGCCGACGCTCGGTGCTTCTCATGTAGTACCAGTCCTTGTGGAACGACCTGGGATTGGCGCTCGAAAGGGAAAATAGGAAGGACGAATCGTTGCGCGAGATGCAGGACGCCGTGCGACTGGACCCTGACCTGAAAGAAGCACAAGCGGACCTGACGTGCCTCAAGAGCCACTAGGCCTTCGCCTCAATTCAACCGGCGCTGCGGTCTGGGCTCAGCGGGCTGTGACTCTAGGCGAACCCGTTAGTCATCCGAAAGCTTAGACAACCTTGCTTCCACCATCTCCGTTGCTGAGAAATCCTGAGTCCCGTGTCAACTGTACTCCTTCGACAAGTCTGTGCGCGTGGCATAGCAGCTGGCAGTGACCTCAAATTGCTGTCGTGCAAGCGCTCTTAGGCTAAGCGAAGGCCGAGTACTGACGATAGGAAGGCTAGTGCAATGGTCACGCAATGCAGGGCTTGATTACTGTCGGAATTGCAGGGTTTGCAGGAAGTAATGTGGCCATCAGCCACCTGGAAGGCGCTGCCCTTCATGCCGCAACACTCGCGGCCTCGAAAAACATTGCCAACGGTTTCCGACCCGGCTTTTCTGCCTTCGGCTAGCGTGCGCAAACGCATTGTCAGTCGTGAGCAAGCGATTTAACTATTCGTGGGCAAACCCAATGCGCCTTGAAGGTTTTTGAAACGCGGGTGCTGTCGCAAACCCCTCCAATCCCAGCCCACACTCAGGTGCAGCAACGTCGATTCTCGATTTGTACGCGCTTTCTCCAACCAGTCGATCGCTCGTTCAACGTCCGCCGCATGCGCGTAAAAGCGCGCAACCCGAATACACGGAACGTAGGTTTTAGTTGCCCGTGCGGCTAGGACCTCAGCCGCAGCTTTCATTACACCTTCATATTCTTTCCTGGTGCGGGCGTCTGAAAACACGGAGGTGACTTCGCTATCGCGCAACAAGAAAAAGAAGATACGTGCCTCTGCCAGAGCATCCGCATACCTTGCGAGGCAAAAGTAGCTTCCCCAAAGAGCGAGATGTGCGGCGGGAAAGTCAGGTTCCGCGGCGATTACCTTAAGGGCGGCTGCGAGGGCGTCGTCGTAATTTCCGTCGTATAACAGATGCCAGCTTCCGAAGCACTCATAGGCAGGGTTGAACGGATCGAGACGCAAGACCTCGTCCATCTGGTACCGCGCTTCCTCCCGCCGTCCCATGGAAATAAGGAAATCCGCGTATAAGAAGCGGGCGTGAGCGGAGTTGGGGCCGAGCTGAATGGCCCGTTGATACCCCACCTCGGCGGCCGGCCAGTCATACTCGCAAACTCGGTAGAAAGCGAGGGCCACGTGAATTTCGGGCAAGCTGTCGTCGAGTTCAACAGCTTTCAACGCCGCAGCCTTGCCGTGCTGAAAGGCTTCATGTGGCGCAATGAAACCAGAATCGCCCCATGTGTACCACACCAGAGCCCTTCCCGCGTAAGCCAGAGCGCAGCTCGGATCCTTCCGCAGCGCAAGGTCGAAGTAGTTGTTGGCAATTTCCTGATGCTCGCGTGAGAGTTTGTACCAGTGGAACATTCCCTTCAAATAAAGATCGTAGGCTTCGGCATTAACCGGCTTCCGCTGAGCCAAGCGGTTTTTTTCTTCAGGACTGAGTTCAACTCTAATTTGTTCCGCGACGGCACGCGCCACTTCACTTTGGAGCATGAGGACGTCGCAGGAACTGCGCTCGTAGCTTTCCGCCCACACAGGGGAATCGGTGGCCGCATCCACAAGCTGGAGGGTAATTCGCAGCCTCCCGCCGGCACGTAACACCGAACCCTCGACCACTACATCGGCACCTAGCTCGGCCGCGATCTGGGGCAGCGATTTCTCAGTCCCTTTGTAGCGCATGGCCGAGGTTCGGGAGATGACGCGCAACGAACGGACTTTAGCCAGTGCGGAGATGAGTGTGTCGGTCATGCCATCCGCAAAGTATTCTTCGCTCCCTCCGGGAGAAAAATCGCCCAAAGGCAACACGACCAGTGACTTTACATCGACCGAACCATTGCTCCTCTCCCGTGCCCGAGATTTGCGGTTTCCGCATGAGGGATAACGAGAAGCCCCGTGCGAAGATCCCTTCACGATCATTCGCGAGGGTTTTCGCGCGGGCGAAACCGTAGCCAATTTCCGCAAGTCAAAAAGCAAGTCTTCCGCAGTCTGGTAGCGTCGGCCAGGATCTTTCTCTAGACTCCTTGACACGATCCGATCGAACGTAGGAGAAACGTCTCGGTTAAGTTGCGAAGCGGGAACAATCTCACGATTCAGGATGGCATCAATGAGAGGGGGGCCAGTCTGCGGGAATGGCAGTCGGCCAGTTGCCATTTCGTACAACACAGCGCCTATGGCCCAGATGTCAACCCGGCGATCGACTTCCTGTCCACGAAGTTGCTCGGGAGCCATATAGGGAATCGTACCCGCGATTGAAAGAACCGATTTCGTAGTTGTAGAGAGATTGCTTGTTGGGTCCAGGACGGCAAGGCCAAAATCCAGGATTTTGAGGCGACCGTCGGGGG
>Ga0306921_10010053_pt1 | contig 10049 bp, 8 predicted proteins | sample sta12Cox44000080_FD_203760 | JGI IMG/M metagenome (GOLD analysis project Ga0306921, IMG submission 203760) | Lab enrichment of tropical soil microbial communities from Luquillo Experimental Forest, Puerto Rico - statoxic.12C.oxic.44.000.080 (v2)... | ecosystem: Environmental > Terrestrial > Soil...
TGACCTTCACCCCGGTCTCGAACATCTCCATTGTGGTGGACTGCTCCTCGAACGAGGGGGCTGCGCGGTGAATGGGCAGGCGCTTGTCGCTGTTGACCGGGCCCAGCTTGTCCACGGGCAGCCCAATTACGTTAAGCACACGGCCCAGCGTGGCTTTGCCCACGGGAACGGTGATGGGGCCACCGAGATCGATGGCCTTCATACCGCGGACCATGCCGTCGGTGGGTTCCATGGCGACACAGCGCACCCGGCCTTCGCCAAGCTGCTGTTCGACTTCAAGGATAACGTCGATCGGTGAAGGAACGTTGAAGCCGTCGCTCACCACGCGCAACGCCGAATAAATGGGTGGTAGTGCGTTCTCGGAGAATTGCACGTCCACCGCGGGTCCGGCAATCTGAATTACGTGTCCAATATTTTCAGCCATGATTAGTTGTCCGTTGTCGGTGACCTGTTGTCAGTATTTGATTGTCGGAAAGCCGATGCTCTGGACCGGGATTTCAGCGAGCTGATCCATCCGTTCAAGATAGGGGCCTAGTCGTTTGAGCTTCCATCAGTAAGACATCCACTTTCGGCAACGGGGATGTACCCCAACCTTGATGCAATCGCAAGCTGAGTTTCGACCTCCTGGAGTGAACCTTGAAGGAATTCTCCGCGTGAAGCGCGTCCCTGACCCCCGCAAGGTTACTTGGCACCGCGACGCCAGCGCTTCGCATCTGCTCTTCAACCCGAACATCTCTTCCTGCGGCAATTTCGATGTGATTACCTAAACTCTGTGCACGAACTCAATTGCTTTTTGCCACGCGACCAGGTCTTGGTACCGTTTAGCATGCAACTTGCTCCTGAATTCTCCGACCGCTACCGACAACCGACAACTGGTCACTGACAACTGCCTTACAGCGCAGCAGCGCCGCTGACAATCTCGATAATCTCCTTGGTAATCGCGGCCTGGCGGACCCGGTTCAGGGTCAGCGTGAGCGAGTCGATCACGTCGTTGGCATTGTTGGTTGCCGAATCCATTGCGGTCATGCGGGCTGCATGCTCTGCGGCCACCGACTCCAACAAGTCCTGGTAGAGCTGGTTCGTGACATAGCGTGGCAGGAGATCGTTCAGCAGCTCTTCTGCCGGTTGCTCATAGATGTAATCCACTGGCGCGGTGCCGAACTTAACCGCCTCCCGATCCAGCTCCGTGGTTTGCGGAGCCTCCAGGCTCACACCTGCCGTGCGTGCCGCTTCTCCCATGCGCTCGCGGGCTTCCGCGCTCAGCTCCTCCGCCTGCGTTATGACCCGGCGGCCAATCTCCTGCACCGGAAGAATGCGCTGCACCACGACCCGCTGTGCGATAACCGACTTGAACTCGTTAAAGACAAGGTAGACACCGTCGATCTCTTCTTGGCAGTAGCGTTGGATGATCTTCTTCGCGATTTCTTCCACCTCGTCGAATTCGACCTTGGCGAGGATGTTGACATACTCGCCGACAATCTGGATGCGGCCGGCACGCTGGGTGGCGTCGGGCTGGGCCACGGGAAAACGGCGTCGCAGGAAGTCGCGGCCCTTGCGGCCGATGGCTACGACGTCGATGCTCTTGTCGGCCAGGTAATCGACGAACCTCAGGGGCACCTTGAGCACATTTGAGTTGAACGCGCCCGCCAGTCCGCGATCGCCGGTGACGATGATGATCAGCACCGATTTTTCAGGATGGGTTTCGCGGAGCAGCGGATGGAGCGGCGTGCCGGTCTCGGGACTCACCAATTCAGCCCGGCTCACCACCGACTGCAACAGGTTGGTCAGCATCTGCGCGAAGGGACGCGCTTGCAGGGCGCGCTCCTGGGCACGCCGCAGCTTAGCTGCCGAAACCATCTTCATGGCCTTAGTGATCTGCCGCGTGCTCTTCACGCTGCGGATACGTCGCCGAAGATCGAGTACGTTTGCCATGGCCGGCTAAGCGCTCGCCTTCATTGCGGCCGCACGCTCTGAGGCGAAGCGATCCTTGTATTCCTGGATGGTCCTGGTGAGATTGGCGCGGAGATCGTCGTCAAGAATCTTCTTTTCCTCGATCGAGCGCAGCACACTCGGGTTGGCAGTGTCGACATAGGCGTACAGGCCCTTTTCGAAGTCGCGCACCTGCCCAACTTCCAAGTCGTCAAGCAAGCCCTGCGTGCCGGCATAGATGATCAAAATCTGTTTGGAGAACGGAAGCGGCTGGTACTGTCCCTGCTTCAAGATCTCGGTAAGGCGCTGGCCGCGGGCGAGTTGAGCCTGGGTCGCTTTATCGAGGTCGCTGCCAAACTGCGAGAAGGCCGCCAATTCGCGATACTGGGCGAGATCGAGCCGCAGCGTGCCGGCTACCTGGCGCATGGCCTTGATCTGCGCGTTGCCGCCGACGCGGCTGACGGACAGTCCGACGTTGACGGCGGGGCGGATGCCGGAGTTGAACAAGTCGGTTTCCAGGTAAATCTGACCGTCCGTAATCGAGATCACGTTAGTCGGAATGTAAGCGGACACGTCACCCGCCTGGGTCTCGATGATCGGCAAAGCGGTCAACGAACCTCCGCCCAACTCGTTGCTCAGCTTGGAAGCGCGCTCCAGCAGGCGGGAGTGGAGATAGAACACGTCACCGGGATAGGCTTCGCGTCCCGGCGGCCGTCGCAGCAACAGGGAAATTTCGCGGTACGCGACGGCATGTTTGGAAAGATCGTCGTAGATACAGAGCGCGTGGCGGCCGCTATCGCGGAAATGCTCGCCGATCGCGCAGGCGGCGTAGGGCGCTATGTACTGCATCGGGGCGGGATCGGAGGCCGATGCGGAGACCACGATGGTGTACTCCATCGCGCCAAAGTCCGTAAGCGTCTTGACCACCTGGGCGACCGACGAGCGCTTTTGACCGATGGCGCAATAGATGCAGATCAGATCGCGGCCCCTGTTGTTGATGATGCTGTCGAGCACGACGGCGGTCTTGCCGGTCTGGCGGTCGCCGATGATCAATTCGCGCTGGCCGCGGCCGATCGGAATCATGGAGTCGATGGCCTTTAATCCGGTCGCCATGGGCTCTTTCACAGGCTGGCGGTCAACCACGCCGGGGGCGAGCCGTTCGATCGCATTGAATTTGTCGGTAGTGATGGGACCCTGGTCGTCAATTGGCAGGCCAAGGGCATTTACAACCCGCCCAATCATGGCATCGCCGACGGGAACGCTCATGATCTTGCCCGTGCGCTTCACCTCATCGCCTTCCTGGATCTCTGCGTGTTCACCCAGCAGCACGGTACCGACCTGGTCTTCTTCCAGGTTCATGGCCAAACCCGCCACGTTGTGCGGGAACTCGAGCAATTCGCCGGCCATGACCTTGTCGAGGCCGTAGACGCGGGCGATGCCGTCACCCACGGACATGACAGCGCCGACTTCGTCGACAGCAATCTTGGTTTCGTAGTTGTCGATCTGCTCGCGGATGAGCTTGGTGATCTCGTCTGCTTTGATTTGCGCCATAAGATTCTGATCCAGTTCTGCTTTATGAGGTCATCGGGACAAAAACCCTGGAAACCAGCCTTCCCGATGTGTCCCGCGCGTGCTGCGCGACGATAAAATCGTCGAAACGACTACCCTGCGGGAGCTGTCCCTAGTCGCGACTACGGGTTGCTGAGCTGCTCTTTCAGTTTCCGCAATTGGCCGCGAACGGAGCCGTCGTAAATGGTGCTACCCACGCGCACCACCGCTCCGCCCAGCAGGTCGGGATTGGTGTCATAGCGCGCGCGTACCTTCTTGCGGGTAATTCGTTCCACCTGCGACACCAGCTCTTGCTTCTCCTCCGCCGATAGCTGGCGGGAACTGCTGATGCCGGCTTCCACAAAGCCAAGCTGATTGTTCAGCTCAGCCTCAAACTGACGCGCAATCTGCGCCAGCATGGGGATGCGTCCGTGATCGATAAGCACGGCGAAGAAATTACGAATCGGACGCAGCATTCCCGCCTGGCTGGCGAGCGCATCCAGCAGGGCGCGCTTCTGGTCCGATCCAACCGCGGGCGATTCCCAGACCTTGCGCAGGTCGTCGCTTTCGGCGACGGCGGCCACCATGTCAGTCACCTGCTGAAGCGCGGTCGTAGCATCGATCTTCTGCTCGATCACGACATCTACGAGGGCGCGGGCATAGCGGCTGCTAATGGCGGCCATGTTATTCGCCGTCCTTTCCCATACGAGTCACGAATTCCCGGACCAGCGCCCGGTCGGTATGGTCGTCCACCTTGATCTTGTGGGAGGCGATATCTACCGCGAGCGAAGCCGCAAAGCTTTTCAAATCTTGGCGGGCGCTCCGGGCAATGGCGGCAATCTCGGCCTCCGCAGCATCTACCACCTTGCGTTTGTCCTCTTCCGCAGCGTTGCGTATACGTTCTTCTACGGTGGCGGACTCACGCTCCGCTGCGGCCTTGATCTCGTTCACCTCGACGTCGAGTTTCGCTAGCCGGGCCTCGATGTCTCCCAGCCGGCGCGAAGCCTCAGCGCTGGCAGCGTGGGCTTCCTTAAGAGCTTTCTGGATCGAGGCCGTACGATCGCGAAACATCTGAGGCAGCTTCGACTTCAGCAGCAACCAGAAGAAAGCTGCGAGCGCCAGGAAGTTGATCAGCATTGAAAGCCAGTACATGCCCTGGGTTCCCAGTCCAACGTAGCGTCCCAACCTCTGGACCATCGGCGAGTATTTAAACTGGGCGTTTTCTTCGTGACCTTCGCCCTCTTCGGCGTGCTCTGCCGCTTGCGAAGCCTTGCTCAGCTCCTGTGCAGTCGCAGCATTCGGGCTCTCGGGCTGCTGGGCCTGGTCGGGTTCATTCTGCGCAGGCGGCTGCGATTGTGCGGGTGCCGATGGCTGCTCTTGCGACCCGATGACTCCGACGGTAAGAAACGCGAATAAAAGAACCAAGCCTGGCCGCCGGTTGAGGAAATGCTTCATGACTGGCCCCCCATTGCGGGAGCCACGCCCGCCGGTTTCAGGATGGTGCGGATGATCTCCGACGCTAATTGTTCGGACTCGCCCTGCAAGCTCAGGCGCGCTGCGGCCATGTCCTGCTCGATCGCAGCGCGAGCCTGGCGAATCTGCTCCTGCGCGCGTTCCCTCGCCTGGGCCACGGCGCCAGCACGGGCCTTCTGCGCCGCCTGACGGCGGACTTCCTGCGCCTTAAATATGGCCAAGCGGGCTTCACGCAAGCGTTGTTCGTATTCCTGGGTCTTGCCCTCGGCGGCGGCAATGTCGGCCCGCGCCTTGAGGACGGCCCCCTCCGTGCGCTCGCGCCGCTGCTCCAAGACCCGCTTCAGGGGCTTGCCAACCAAGGCAGTGTAGATCGCGTACAGCAGTAAGAGCAGGGCCGCTGTCGGAATTGCCCCGAGCAGTAATTCGCCTACCTGTTTGAGTAGCGGATCCATTTCTGGTTCTTGAATTCCTGCGACTGAAGACGCACAGGAAGCGCTAGGAAAACCTTGGAACTACTGACGTTAACAGACGTTCCAAGGCGGTGTCAACGAGGGTTTCGGGGTTCATTCCGGCGCTGTCGGCACCAGAATACTCGACTGCAAAACCCATGAGTTTCACCACCTCACTGGGGAGAGAACTCGGTCAATCGATGTGTCGCAAACCTCATTTTCCGTCTTTGACGAACTCAGGCGACTGCCCTTCTCGCCACGGATCGTAGGTCTGCGCGTACATCACGCGGTCGCCGATGGTGGGGTGGCTCCACAGCCAGAACTCGGGGAATTTTCCTACGTAGGGATAGTCGAGAGAGCGCTCTCCTAAGACTTGGAACGCCTGAGCTGCCGAAAGTCCAGCGTCAAATACGAGTCCGTGCACGACCTCCAGGCCGTACTGGTCGGCCTGGTGCTCGTAATGTCGCGATATCCCATTCACCACGGGAGTGGCCACGAACAGCAACAGCGAAAACACAAAAAACAGTAATGGGAACGAAGCCCAGTCGCTTAGCTCCTGGATTCCCCAAGCCTCGCCATAGCGTTCGACCAGCCAGTGGGCCAGCCGAAAACCGATGTAGTAGAGCCCAAGCAGAAGCAGCAGGGAGATGGTCAACATTTTGGGGATGTGTCCGAGAACGTAATGCCCCATCTCGTGGCCAAATACGAACATCGTCTGCGGCGCCGTAAGATGCTCCATTGTCGTGTCCCAAACGACGACTCGCTTGGTCGAGCCAAAGCCCGTGACATACGCGTTAAGCTCGGTGGTCTTCTCGCTGGCCTTCATTTCGAACATGCGCTCGGGCGGAATCTCCATGCCAGCCCGATGCACAACGCGTTCCAGTTCGGCCACCAGGTCAGCGTGCTGGCCCGTCAGCGGCGCAAACTTGTTGAAGAGTGGATCGATCAACACCGGCTGGACGAAAATGACAAACACAACGAACGGAATCGTGCCCAGCCAGAAATAGAACCACCAACGCCGCGGGCTGCGACCCAGCACGGCATACAAGCCCCAACCGGCGATCGTTCCTCCAAGCAAAATGAGCGCCAGGTTCTTTGCCCAGTCGCTGAACCACGATCCCCAATTTTGCACCGACAACCCGTACTGCAGGCTGATGTGGTGCTGATAGAGATCGAACGGCAGTTGCGCAACCTGAATGACCACGAAGAATAGCGGCATCACGACGGTCGCTTGCGCAACGCGGAAGCGCGAGGCCCGTACCGCCAGATCGCGAAGACGCGCGCCAAACTTCATCCGCAGCATGCCGTACAAGATTAGAAATCCCCACAGCGTGGTAACGAAATACAGCAGGCCGCTGATCAGGTAAAGCGCATACGACTGTTGCAGCTTGTCGGGCGGCAGCGAGTAGTGAATTAGGGCCAGGGACTGGGTTGAGGCAGATGCTTCGCTCGGGGAGCTCTGCGTGACCGCCGGCGGTGCGCCCCCCAGTACTAGAAGCCACACCGACAAGCAAACGATCAGCAACAAGTACGCTCTGGTCGATTTCATGTTTGTCCTCTACCCAGGAAAACCCAAACAAGCATCCGTCTATCGGAGAATAGCGGCAAGCGAATCTGTCTGCCAGGCATAAGCGGTTCGGCTGTGGGAATAGAAAAATTTACGCGCCTGCATCTGGTGTGTTTTCAGCGAGTTGTCACGAATATGTAAAAACCCGACAACTATAAGAAAATCAGCAGCTTAACGAGAATAGTCCTTGACATTTCCACATGGGGAGTTAGGATTAAGTATCACCTCCGATCCATTTCAGGATCGAGTGGGCCCGGAGCCAAGGAATCGTCACCGCTCTTTGGCATCGGGCCCATTTTATTTGCTGCGTCTCCTCCTGCCCGTAAATTGAGTCCCTGTAGATAGAATTGGAAACGTTTGCGTTCCGAAGCTGCTTTCATGAGATCGAAAATCCTGTTTGTGCTGGGACTGGCGTTTTGTCTAACGCCCTTGGCCTCACCCCCGCTGGCACTGGTAGCCGGGTTGTTCTTCGGGGCTATTGCCAGCCACCCTTATCCGGGCGAATCCCGCCAGATCTCGAAATATCTACTGCAGGCTGCGGTGGTGGGTCTCGGGTTCGGCATGAATTTGCAGCAAGTGCTGCGTGCTGGCCGCAGCGGGTTTCTCTACACCGCAGTGGGGATCGCCTTTGCCCTGATCGTCGGAGGTCTGCTTGGCAAGTTGGTGGCAGTACATCCACGGGCAGCGTTCCTGATCTCGACCGGCACCGCGATTTGCGGCGGCAGCGCGATAGCCGCGGTTGGCCCCGTGATGGGGGCAACGGAAGACGAGATGTCGGTGTCGCTGGGGGCGATTTTCATGCTGAACTCGGTTGCGCTGCTCACCTTCCCGGCGATCGGAATGGCACTGAAGCTGTCGCAGTCGCAATTTGGATTATGGGCCGCGTTGGCGATTCATGACACCAGTTCGGTGGTGGGCGCCTGCGCAAAATTTGGACTCCCCGCCCTGGCGGTGGGAACAACCGTGAAGCTGGCGCGGGCGCTGTGGATTGTGCCGGTGACGGTTGCTACCGCCGTGGCGAAGGGCAGCAAGACACGCATCCAGTGGCCATGGTTCATTCTGTTCTTTTGCCTGGCGGCGATGGCCAACACCTACCTCTTTCCCGGCTCGCGCGTCTATCACTTGCTGAGCAGCGCCGGAAAACTGATGCTGATCTTTACGTTATTTCTGATCGGCGCAACCTTGTCGCCAACGGCGCTGCGCAAGGTGGGACCGCGACCGCTGATCCAGGGCGTACTGCTGTGGATCGTAGTTGCCGTTATCAGCCTGTTGGCGATACGCACGGGATGGATCAGCGTCTAAGCAATCCTAACGAGAACATTCCTTGAATCACAGAAAATCGATTTTGGCAGTCGGTCATGCGGCCATGCTCGCACTCTTGCTCAGCTCGTTTGGAGCCGCCCAAACCACAACTCCGGATCAATCTCAACCATCGCCATCGCGTCCGGCGGTGCATTCTCATCGACCGGTCATCCGGGATGAGGCTAGAGCCACTCCACCCTTGTGTGCGAGCTGCGTACAGGCGAACCTGACCTATCTTGCCGGACCAACCCTCCACGGTCGCGGTAGCGGCACGGAAGATGAGCACCGGGCGGCGCAGTTCATCGCCAAGAAGCTGCAGGTTTATGGCCTCACGCCTGCGGCGGGCGACGAGCAGTTTATACAAACGGCGGCCGTGCGATCACGTGAGGTGATCGGCAATCCTACGCTCACGGTGGAAACGGCGGGAAACGTCAGCGCGCGACCGCTCGTGCTCACCCACGGAAAACAGGTCGTGATGGCGGGTCTCTCGCAGTCGCCAATCTCCGCTCCCCTGCAAAAGTTGGACCTGAATGAGGAGAAAGCCACGTCTGAGGAGGTGGCGAGCGGCGTCGCGCTGCTGTTGAAGTTGAAGCCTGGCACCAGCATGGAGGAGGCGCAGCGCATTCTCGAGCCGTTCCGCAGCGGAAAGGCCGCGCTGGTAATCTTAGCGTTGTCACCGGCGGCGCAAGGGATGTTCGAGATGCTCGCTCAACATCCCCCGCAGATGCCGCAACAAATCGGAAACGACACGCCGAAGGCTCGCGCCGCTCTGGTTCTTGCAAAGCAAGAAACCTTCGATCAGCTGTGGACAAAACCTGCGGAAACGACGGTGAAGCTGCGGGCGCAGATTACGCCGTGGAAGACCGCGCACACGTGGAATGTTTTGGGCAAAATCGAAGGCACTACCGAAAAAGAGCAGATCGTCCTGCTGAGCGCTCACCTCGATCACCTCGGTGTCGAGAATGGCGAGACATACCCCGGCGCCGACGATGACGCTTCAGGGACCACGGCGGTGATGGAACTGGCGCGTGTGCTGGCCAAAGAGCCAAAGCCCAGGCGGACCATCATCGTAGCCCTTTGGGGCAGCGAAGAAACCGGCATGGTCGGCTCTCGTTACTTCCTGCAGAACCCTACATTTTCACTCAACGACATCGTCGCCAACCTGGAATTTGAGATGATAGGGCGCCCCGACGCCAAGCTGAAACCCGACGAGTTGTGGCTCAGCGGCTGGGAGCGAAGCAATCTGGGGCCCGAACTGGCCCAGCATGGCGCCAAACTGGTGGGCGATCCTCATCCGGCTGAAAAGTTCTTTACGCGCTCAGACAACTATGCGCTGGCCAAGGAAGGCATCGTCGCTCAGACGGTTTCAAGCTTCGGCTTGCACAAGGATTATCACCAGCCGACCGACACGGTGGCGAAGATCGATTTTCAGCACATGGACCGGGCGATTGCGTCGATGATTGGACCGGTGACGTGGCTGGTGAATAGCGACTTCAAGCCGGAATGGATTGAGGGGCAAAGGCCATAAGAGCAGTGGTTCGACTAAGCCTACCCAAACATATTTGAAATTTTGATCTCCATCGGTTCTTTGTCCGATGATCTTGTTGTCGACGCAAGCGTCACCGGAGGGAACCGATGGAGACCTTCGCAAGGCTGTTTGGCAGCCTGCTGGCCTTGGTATATCACTGCTTCGACCGCATCGTCATCCTCGGCCATCTGCCCCTGCTCACTCGTCCACAGAACATCGTCCACTTCTTCCGTGACATTCATCAGATCAAGAC
>Ga0306921_10010061_pt1 | contig 10046 bp, 8 predicted proteins | sample sta12Cox44000080_FD_203760 | JGI IMG/M metagenome (GOLD analysis project Ga0306921, IMG submission 203760) | Lab enrichment of tropical soil microbial communities from Luquillo Experimental Forest, Puerto Rico - statoxic.12C.oxic.44.000.080 (v2)... | ecosystem: Environmental > Terrestrial > Soil...
CTAACGTTGCCGGCAAGCCGATCGACCGTCCGCAATACCTGCCGTTCTGGAAGAGAATGAACGAGCTTGCTAAGCCAATCTGGCTGCACCCCGCGCGGGATGCCAGCATGCCGGATTACTTCGACGAGAGAAAATCGTTGTATGAAATCTGGTGGACATTTGGCTGGTCGTACGAGACGGCGACCGCGATGGCCCGGCTGGTGTTCTCCAAGATCATGGACAACCATCCCGGCCTGAAGATCATCACGCACCATTTTGGTGGCGTCGTGCCGATGCTGGAGGGCCGCATCGGTCCGGGCTGGGATGTGCTAGGTTCGCGAACAAGCGACGAGGACTACGTCGCGCTGCGGAAAAGCTTGAAAAAGCGTCCGCTCGATTATTTCAAGCAGGACTTCTATGCCGACACGGCCGTGTTCGGAGCGAGCCCGGCTACAAAATGCGGCCTGGAGTTCTTTCCTGTCGACAAGATCGTGTTTGCTTCCGATTGTCCGTTCGATCCGGAAAACGGAGCAATGTATCCGCGCGAGACATTGCGCATTCTCAAGTCACTCAATCTCGATAACGAAACCGCTGACAAAATATTCTTCAAAAACCTCGAACGCGTCACCGACCGCACGCTCGTGAAGTAAAAAACGTGCCACACTGGTTTATCAGATTGTCAGAATGATGAGTCCATGGTCTTCGCGACGGCTTCCGATTGGAAATCGCCGGTCAAGCCACTGCCGCTCATCAAGCCCGGATACGTTGTAAGAAATTCGGCTCTTATGGTGTCGAATGGCACATCTGCAAAAGTACCACGATACCTTAGGTATTCCATGTGCCGCCGGCCGCCCTGATCAAACGGCTGGAAAAGCGAATCCGTAGAACCATCGAATTCCAGCGGCCTGAGATTGATACGGTCGCACAGCGCGCGATCGAAGGCGGGCGTCGCTTTGACCCAGCGCCCCGACAAATAAAGCTCTGTGTATGAATGCCAAAGAAAAATATCGGTTTTGATCTTTTCATACAGTCGAGGCGACGTGAGATGATTGCGTACGTCGGCATAGCCGACGCGCGCCGGAACGCCAATCACCCGGGCGCTCGCGGCCAACAGCGCAGATTTGCCTATGCAGAAGCCTCGCCCAAGGGCAAGAACTCCGCTTGCGCGGTAGTATGCCGGGTCGGCGAAATTGACATAGGGATCGTAAATAATAGTGTCGCGGATGGTGTGATAGAGGCGCAAGACAGCGCCGCTTGTGTTGTTTGCGCCTATAATTGTCTGGTTCGCGAACACGATGACTTGTGGCGATTCACTATCGATGAAGGTACCGGAGGTGAGGTATCGTGCTATATCATTCATCATCGTATTTTTCCGAGCGCGGCGCTGTATTTAATTGAGTAATGGCCGACATCCCTTGACGGACGTCAAGGAGACGGGCGCGAGCCACCGTGTGACAATTCAACGAAAATGACTTCTCGATCCTGTTGCGTCTGCCTTGAATTCGGTCAAGTCCAATTTTTAGCTGTGCTGGTATGTTTTCCATGAAATTGATCTTCATAGGAGGGGTCCATGAGGTTGCTGCAACGTTTTACCGTGACCGCTCTGATCGGCTTTCTTGCCCTGCTTACTGGCGAGAATTTTGCATCGGCACAAATCAAAATCGGCTCCGTCTTGTCGGTGAGCGGTCCAGCATCGTTTCTTGGCGATCCTGAAAAGAGAACACTGGAAATTTATGTCGACGAAATCAACGCGAAAGGCGGTGTGAACGGCCAGAAGTTACAACTGATCGTGTACGACGATGGGGGTAGCGCCGATAACGCGCGCACATTTGCCTCCCGTCTGGTCGAAGAAGACAAAATCGTCGCGATGGTAGGAGGTAGCACCACGGGCTCGACCCTTGCGATGATTCCAGTGTTCGAAGAGGCCAAGATCCCGTTTATTTCATTGGCAGGCGCCATTCAGATCATTCAGCCAGTCCGCTCGTGGGTTTTCAAAACGCCGCACACCGACAAGATGGCGTGCGAGAAAATTTTCGCTGATCTAAAAGCCCGCAATCTAACGACAATCGCGTTGATTTCAGGCGCCGACGCGTTCGGAAAGTCGATGCGCGACCAGTGCGTTGCGGTCGCACCCAATGCTGGAATAAATATCGCGATCGAGGAAAGCTATGGGCCGCGCGATAGCGACATGACTCCGCAGCTCACCAACATTCGTAATAAAGCAGGCGTGCTGGCCGTGGTAAATCCGGGCTTTGGCCAGGGTCCGGCGATTGTGACGCGCAACTATCGTCAACTCGGAATTGCGCTGCCGCTGTACCAAAGCCACGGTGTTGCTTCCAAGCAGTTCATCGAACTCGCTGGTCCTGCGGCCGAAGGCGTACGGCTACCGGCAGCGGCGCTGCTCATTGCAGACAAGCTTCCGGCCGACGATCCGCAAAAGCCGGTAGTCGTAGATTATACCCGCACCTACCAACAGAAGACCGGGCAAGCGGTTTCGACCTTCGGCGGTCACGCCTATGATGGTCTAATGATCCTCGTTCAGGCGATGCAGCGCGCGAAGAGTGCCGACAAGGCCAGGATTCGCGATGAGGTCGAGCGGACCAAAGGCTATGTCGGAACCGGCGGCATCGTAAACATGTCGCCGACCGATCACATGGGCCTCGACCTGTCGGCGTTCCATATGCTGGAAATCAAAGGTGGCGACTGGACGTTGGTCCCCGGCTCTTGAGATGATGATCGGGCAGGCTCATCAAAATCTGCTCGCTCTAATTTGCAATTGTTGACCCAAAGCCTTGCGGGGCCTCCAACGCGATGGCCGAGTTGCTGCAATTCGTTTTCTCGGGCCTGACTGTCGGGGCCATTTATGCGCTTGTCGCGCTTGGCTTCACGCTAATCTACAAGGCGTCAGATATTATTAATTTCGCCCAGGGCGAATTTGTCATGCTGGGCGGGATGACGACCGTTTTCGTGACGCTTGCTGGCGTTTCGTTGCCGTTAGCTGCACTCATCGCCATCATTGTGACGACCGCCATAGGATTGGCTCTACACCGTTTTGCGATCGAGCCGGCACGTGGAGCGAGTCCAGTGGCGTTGATCATGATCACGATAGGAGCCTCGATCTTCCTTCGCGGGGTTGCCCAAATTATTTTTGACCGGCGTTTTCACAGTTTGCCTTCGCTGTTCGGCGGCGATCCGATCAAATTCGGTGGCGCGGCCATTTTGCCGCAAAGCCTGGTCGTGTTGGCAAGCGCCATGGTCATCGTGACTTTGCTCTGGCTGTTCATCGATCGTACCCTGCTCGGCAAGGCCGTAATCGCTACTGCGGCTAATCGTCTGGCGGCGCGGCTCATCGGCGTCGACACACGGCGCATTGTTGATTTCTCGTTTGCGGTTTCGGCGGCAATAGGAGCAATCGCCGGCGTTCTTATTACGCCAATCGCGCTGACCAGTTACGATGTGGGCACATTGCTAGCGTTAAAGGGATTTGCTGCCGCGATGCTTGGTGGAATCGGCAGCGCTCTTGGCGCCGTGATTGGCGGCCTTCTGATTGGATTGTTTGAGGCCTTGGCTGCGGGCTATCTGTCTTCGAATTATAAGGATGCAGTCGCTTTCCTGATCATCCTTGTCGTCTTGGTTTCCATTCCCCAAGGCTTGTTCGGTCGAACCAAAATCGAGCGGGTGTAAGTTTGCGCACGCTGCTCGAAACTCGGTTACTGCCGGCGATAGTGGTCGCGGTAATCGTAGTTATGTTGCCGTACTTTTTTCCGTCGGCTTATTACTATCGCGTCGGCGCGCTCGTTTTCATTTTTACGCTGGCAGTCGTGGGCCTCAATTTGCTCATGGGCTTTGCTGGGCAGGTAAGCCTAGGTCACGCCGGGTTTCTCGGTATTGGTGCGTATTCAGTTGTTATCGGCCCTGTTTATTTTGGTCTGCCTTCGTGGCTTTGCGTTTTTGTCGGTGCAACGGTTTCAGGCGCGGTCGCATTCCTAGTGGGTCGGCCGATTCTCCGACTCAAGGGGCACTATCTTGCGGTCGCGACACTGGGATTTGGACTGCTTGTCGCGATCGTGTTGACGAACGAGGCCAGCTGGACCGGCGGTCCAGATGGCATGAGTGTTCCCAAGCTGGCGCTTTTCAATTGGCAGGTGCGGGGGTCGGATGCCTGGTACTGGATCGCGGGCACGACGCTTGTGGGCGGATTTGTACTCGCGCTTAACTTGATGGAAAGCCCGACGGGCCGTGCGCTGCAAGCGATTCATGATAGTGAGATCGCCGCACTCGTGCTTGGCATCGACGTAGCGCGCAAAAAACTTACGGTCTTCGTGATTTCGGCCATGTACGCATCGGTTGCTGGATCTTATCTGGCACTTTTCAACGGCCACGTAACGCCGGATGTCGCGGGATTTCTGCGTTCAATCGAACTGGTCGCCATGGTTGTGCTGGGCGGGATGGGGTCAATCGTCGGTTCTCTTGTGGGCGCTGCCGTGCTGGTCGTGTTGCCACAAGTGCTCACAATATTCCACGAATATGAGCAGGCGCTGCTCGGATTCATCTTGATGGTTTTCATGATCTTTTTGCGGCGGGGCATTGTGCCGTCCGTCGCTGCCACGTTCGCCGGGCGGCGCAAATGATTATTTTGCAGACCGATCAGTTGTCCATTGCTTTCGGTGGCGTGCGAGCCATTGACGGAGTTAATCTCGCTATTGAATCGGGCCAAGTGTATTCGATCATTGGGCCTAACGGTTCCGGCAAGACCACGCTGTTCAATCTGGTGTCGGGTATTTATTCGCCAGATGACGGAAGCATTCGTCTCGCCGGTGAAGATGTCACTGGTCTTGCGCCCGACCAACTTGCGCGGCGAGGGCTATCGCGGACTTTTCAGAATCTGCAGATATTCTCCCGAATGTCAGTGCTAGAAAATGTGATGGTTGGCCGCCATCGTCATGAGCGGACCGGGATTTTTGCCGATTTGTTTCATTGGCCATCGGTCGCGTGCCAGAATCAAGCGACCGTCAAAGCAGCACGTGCGGCGCTTGCCCGCGTTGATCTCGCCGATTCAGCAGGTCTCCCAGCAGGTTCCCTTGCCTATGGCGCGCTCAAGCGCCTCGAAATTGCGCGAGCGCTGGCCAGTGAGCCGACGCTTCTGCTGCTCGACGAACCAGCGGCCGGCTGCAATCCTGTGGAAACCGAAGAAATCGACACCGTGATCCGCTCCATCGTAAAGGACGGGATCACGGTCGTATTGGTCGAACACGATATGCGTCTGGTGATGAATATCTCCAGCCGCATACATGTTTTGGCCAGTGGCCGAACGCTCACCGAAGGCACTCCCGAACAAGTCCGGTCCAATGTGGCAGTGGTCCAGGCGTATCTGGGCATTCACGGCTCACAGGAGTCGAATCGTGCTTTCCATTGAGAATGTCAAAAGTGCGTATGGCCGCATCGAAGTCCTGCACGGCGTGACGCTCTACGTCGGTGTCGGCGAAATTGTTACGTTGATCGGAGCTAATGGCGCCGGCAAAACTACACTCATGCGCGCCATTTCTGGCGTTCAGCCGATTACAGGCGGGAGTATCCGGTTCAAAAGCGTGCCAATCGAGCAACAGTCCGCGCATGCGCGGGTGGGGTCTGGCATCTCGCAAGTGCCGGAAGGTCGACAGGTGTTCGAGCCTTTGTCCGTGAAAGACAATCTCAGGCTTGGTGCGTGGCGGCGACGCGATGCGGATCTGGAACAGGACCTTGAGCGGGTCTGCTCGCTGTTCCCGATGCTAGAAGCGATTTGGGAGATGCCGGCTGGTGCGTTATCCGGCGGGCAGCAACAAATGCTTGCGATCGGCCGGGCGCTGATGGCAAAGCCCCAACTGCTGTTACTGGACGAGCCGTCAATGGGTTTGGCGCCCAACTTGGTTGATCATGTGCTCTCGGTGATCCGCGCGCTGAAAAATGACAGCTTGACCATCCTGTTGGTGGAGCAGAATGCGCGCGCTGCACTTTCTATCGCCGACCGCGCTTATGTGATGGAAACCGGAAAGGTAACGCTGAGCGGAGCCGCGGCGGAAATCCAGGCTGATCATCGCGTCAGGGAAGCCTATTTAGGTATCTAAAAACGCTTGGGCATTGACGTTGGTCAAGTCCATGGGCCGAGAATTCAATGTAATTTTGACTGCGATCATGCCGTAAGGGAGCTGGCGATGAAGGGAAGCCTTCGTCCAGGGTTATTGCGAGTCAACCGTATTGAAGTTGATCACAACCGCACCATCGGTTTCATGGGGGAAGAAGGACGGGTTTACGCCACCCCCTATTTGGTGCGCGATATCGAGATGACCTGCCGCCAACTAATTCTCGACCATGTCGATGCGGGCGAAGATTCGGTTGGCACCGACATTGCGATAAAGCATCTAGCTCCGACCTTGCTAGGCATGACTGTAGAAATCACGGCCACGGTGTCCGCAGTGGAAGGTCGAAAAGTTACTTTCGAAGTATCGGCAAAGGACAACGTCGAACAAATTTGTACCGGGACTCACGGACGCTTCGCAGTCGACGTTGGTAAAACGATCGAGCGCTTGAAAGCGAAAGCGGCCAAGCTGGCGGGCACCAGATCGGGATAATAAAAATGCCGGGCAAGCCTCCACACACCGAGCGAACTGTCTCGACCTATTGCTACCAGTGTGTTGCTGGCCCCGATTTACTTAAAGTGCGCGTTGAGGACGGCGTTGCGACAGAGGTATCGCCAAACTTCGATGCGGCGGTCATCCATCCCGCTGGCGGTAAGGTCTGCGTGAAGGCCTTTGGGTTGGTGCAGAAAGCGTACAATCCAAATCGGATTCTGTATCCGATGAAACGGACGAATCCGAAGAAGGGTCGGGACGAAGAGCCAGGCTTTGTTCGGATTTCCTGGGAGGAAGCCCTATCGCTCGTCGCTGACAAACTTAACACCGTACGCGCGAAGGGCCTCACTGACGGAACGGGCTATCCGCGCGTTGCCGCGAGCTTTGGCGGCGGCGGCACGCCGACGGCCTATATGGGAACACTTCCTGCGTTCTTGTCGGCCTGGGGACCTATCGACATGAGCTTCGGCTCGGGGCAGGGCGTAAAGTGTTATCACTCCGAGCACCTTTATGGCGAACTGTGGCATCGTGGCTTTACGGTTTCGCCCGATACGCCGCTATGCGAGTACCTCGTTTCCTTCGGCGCCAATGTCGAGGCCTCCGGCGGAGTGTGCGGCGTCAGGCGTCACGCGGACGCCCGCAAGCGCGGCATGAAACGGGTGCAAATTGAACCCCATCTCTCGGTCACGGGAGCATGCTCGGCGGAATGGATTCCAATTAAGCCGAAAACCGATTCCGCATTTCTGTTCGCGATGATTCACGTATTTTTGCACGAGCATCCGCGTGATCGGCTCGATCTGCCCTTCCTCAAACATCGCACCTCTTCGCCCTATCTTGTCGGACCGAATGGCCTCTTCATGCGCGATTCGGCCACTCGCAAGCCGCTAGTAATGGACGGCGCGACTGGTCGCGCGATGCCGTTCGATACGCCCGACGTCGATCCAATGCTGGAAGGCTCGTTTGTCATCGACGGTGTCGAGGTGGACGCCGATGAGGAACTAATCTCGCACAGGGCGGCCACAGTTAGCACAGCATTCGCGCGGCTCGTGGTCCATGTGAACGAGTATTTGCCAGAATGGGCGGAGTCGATTTGCGACGTACCAGCTGCGACCATCCGTCGGATCGCCAACGAGTTTCTCGACCACGCGCACGTTGGTGAAACGATCGAGATCGAAGGCGTGTCGCTGCCGTTGCGGCCGGTTTCAATTTCGCTCGGCAAGACCGTCAATAATGGGTGGGGTGGATACGAATGTTGTTGGGCGCGGACGCTGATCGGCTGCCTCTTCGGCGCGCTTGAGGTACCTGGCAGCACACTTGGCACAACGGTCAGACTCAATCGACCGGCCGACAATCGCTGGTCAAGCGTGAAGCCGGGGCCGGATGGATTCATGAAATATCCCATGAATCCGACCAGCAAAGGCGGATGGATTTCACGTCCGCTTGCGCGTAGCGCGCACCGGACGCTGGTACCGCTGGTGGCCGATTCAGCCTGGAGTCAGGCACTCGGCCCGACCCACCTTGCCTGGATGATGCAAAACGAGGACTTCGAAAAACTTCCGGTGGCCTCGCCGCCCGACGTTTGGTTCGTCTATCGCACGAATCCGACGATTTCGTTTTGGGACACTAAAGCCGTCGGAAACGCGATCGCCAAGTTTCCATTCACCGTCTGCTTCGCCTATACGCACGATGAGACGAATCACATGGCGGACGTGCTGCTGCCGGATTGCACGGACCTCGAAGGGCTGCAGCTATTGCGCATAGGCGGCACGAAATATGTCGAACAATTCTGGGACCACCAAGGTTTCGCGCTGCGCGCGCCGGCAGTACCGCCGCAAGGGGAGGCCAAGGATTTCACCTGGATCGCAACAGAGCTTGCTCGCCGTACCGGGCTGATCGAAGCATACAATTCGGCGATCAACCGCGGCGCTGCCGGCGTCAGGCTCAGCGGCAGGAATTACGATTTCTCGCTGGATCCGCAGAAAGTGCACGACGTCGAGACGATCTGGGATGCCAGTTGCCGTGCCGCCAGTGCCGAGATCACTGACGGCGCAGAATCCGAGGGGTTAGATTGGTTTCGCCAGCACGGGTTCCGTGTGAAGCCGTTCCCGCGATTGCAATGGTACCTTTATCCGAAGTTGGTCGAAGAAGGATTGCGCTTCGAGCAACCTTACCAGGAGCAACTATTCCGCATTGGCAAAGAGCTCGGCCGTCGTCTGCATGAACAGAGTATCTATTGGTGGGACAAGCAGCTCGCTGAATACGAGCCACTGCCGCGATGGCACGATCTCCAGACAATATGGGAGAATGCGCTCGAGAAGCATTTTTCCGTGCGCATTGAGGATTACCCATTTTGGCTGATCACCGCCCGTAGCATGCAGTACTCATGGGGCGGCAATGTCGGCATTCAGATCATCAAGGAGATCGCCGACAACGTTGCTGGTCACGGTTGTGTTGTCATGAATCACAAAGTGGCTGCGCGCCTTGGTATCGGCGACGGTGACATCGTGGATGTGCGCTCGCCGCTCAACGATACCAAGGGGCGGGCCATGCTGTGCGAGGGTATTCGTCCCGACACCCTGCTGATGATCGGCCAGTTCGATCACTGGGCGACGCCTTTCGCTAAGGATTTCCACGCCCCTAGCATGAATGCGTTGGTGCCGATGCTGCTTGATTTAACCGATGCGACCGGCTCGAGTGCCGATCTCGTCAAAGTCAAGGTTACGCGGCTAGGGGCTACGTCATGACGCGCTGGGTCATGGTCGCCGATCTCGAGCGCTGCGTTGGCTGCCAGACGTGCACGGCGGCTTGCCGGCACACCAATGCCACCTCGCCGGCAGTGCAGTGGCGCAAGGTGCTTGATATCGAGGTTGGCGGTTATCCGAACGTCAGTCGTGTGTTCGTTCCGGTCGGATGCCAACACTGCGCCGATCCCCCTTGCATGCATGTCTGCCCGACGACGGCGACTCGCCAGCGCGCAGACGGCATTGTTACGATTGATTACGATTTGTGCATAGGCTGTGCCTATTGCGAGGTCGCTTGCCCCTATCAAGCGCGTTTTCTCGTGCATGAGCCACATTTTGCCTATGGCCCGGCCATGCAGAACGAGGTCGAACGCGCCGATGCAGCACGGGTCGGCGTCGCACAGAAGTGCACGTTCTGCGCTGACCGAATCGATTTCGGCGTCGAAAACAATCTTACCCCTGGGATCGACCCAGGCGCGACCCCGGCCTGCGTCAACGCGTGCATCGCGGACGCATTGCATTTTGGTGACATCGACGATCCAAGCAGCAATGTGTCGCAGTTGTTGCACGAGCAGAAAAGCTTCCGCATGCATGCCGAGCTCCGAACCGATCCGGGCTTCCATTACGTTTACGGCAAAGCAAACGACGCTGAGGCGCAGGGGAGCGATGTCGCTCCAAGCTTTGCTTCAGCCGCTGGCGAAATGCGTACGCGCGGTGT